>Ga0169931_10000467_pt1 | contig 65932 bp, 49 predicted proteins | sample Kivu_15m_20L_FD_129675 | JGI IMG/M metagenome (GOLD analysis project Ga0169931, IMG submission 129675) | Freshwater microbial communities from Lake Kivu, Western Province, Rwanda to study Microbial Dark Matter (Phase II) - Kivu_15m_20L... | ecosystem: Environmental > Aquatic > Freshwater > Lake... | reverse complement strand
TTCGGGCAAGATTGTAGTAGGCATCAGGATCGGTCGGATCGGATGTTTGGGCCGATTGAAATTGCTGCAGAGCTTCAGCATATCGACCTTCTTGATAGAGTCGAACGCCCAGCGTGTTTTGACCGGAGCTAGCCCAGCGGCACCCGCTGGCGAAACATACCAGAGCGAGTGCTAGCATTAATGAAGTGCGAAAGAGTAAATAAGCCCATTGCATACGTCCGGCCCTCGATAATGTCCACGATCAAGTGGGACAATAGGCAAGTCAACCGGACGAAGCAATATCGGTTTTCTTAAGATAAAACTTTAGATGGCTTGCTCTTGTTTTTTGGCATAACCGAGCGAGCGAATCACTTCCAGAATTTCGCTGCAGGTGGGGAACATTCGGCCGTTGACCCGTTTGTAATGATCCAAGGCATGCATAAACTCGATTTCATCATTGTTGTAATCGCGTTCGCAGGTGGTCGGGTCTATTTGGCGACGACGCGATTTCTTGCGGCGTTCAATACCCTCTGGAGCGGCTCCTTCCAGGTTCTTTCGGCGATCATTGCTAGCTCGTCGATCCATCGGAAGAGTTGCGTCCTCGGTTGTTGCTTTTGCCACAGTCAAACCCTCAAAGATTTGTTGTTAAAACTTTGAATCAAACAGGTCCCCGAGGATATTTACATCAAAATAGGTAGAAAGCCTGACGCTTAGCTAGTTTTTATCACTTGCATAAACCTTACCGGCTCGACCATAACGATTATTCCGCCCCTAACGCCCCCTCCCAAAAACTGAACCCTGAACACTAGATAATCTCTCTCTTTCTCTGCACGTAGTCCCAAACCACAAACCGATCTAGATCGCGGCCGGCGGTAAAAAAGACTCGGCCTCGAGTGGATTCGGCTAAGCGATAGCTGAAGCGGATATCGTCTTCGGTTTGCGACCAACTGGGCAGCAGAAACATGTTGATCACGATTCCGTCCCTGTGGCAGAGCATCCCTTCTCGTAAGGTGGCCGATTCGGTACGCGGATCTGGAGGGTAGAGCATGTAGAGTTGCGAGCCTTCAAAATGCGCCGTGGGTAAGCCATCGGTGATGAGAACGATTTGTCGATTGGGGGTATCGATGGTTGCCAGATGTTGCCGTGCCAATTGCAGTGCGTGTTGGATATTGGTGAAGTGGGGATGGATTTGGTTCTCACCGATATCGTCGCGGCTCATATCAACGCGCAGTCGCACCCAGGGATCATGAATGGTCACTCGCTTGGGAAGCATATTGATGATTTCGCCGGCGGGCCGCACTTTGGCGAATGTATACATTTCGATAAAGCGAAGAAAATCGCCGGGATATTCTCGAGTGATCAATCCCTGCAGGGCCAGGGCCATGCGTTTGACATTGACGTATTGGCCGTCATGTCGCATCGACCCACTCATATCCATGATGACGACAGTGCCACACTTCGGAGAGTTGCGCGTTCGATGAACTTCGATATCATCGCTGCGCAGGCGTGTCGGTGATTCTTGGGGTCTCTTCAGCATCGCGTTAATAACGCTTTGGGTCACATCCATGTTGGCTAAGCTATCGCCAAATTCATAGCCCTTTGTGGAAGGCAATTCGACAGCACCATCACCGATGATTCGACCGGTGTGACGTCCGGATCGCGAAGGCTGTAGATGGCTGAAAATTTTCTCCAGTAAACGGCCCTGGAAGATTCGCATCGCCTGCGGTGTTAACTCAAAGCCACCTTTGCCATCGCTGCTTATCCCTTGTTGCTCGGCGATCTCGCGCATCAACTGTTCGATCTGTTTGCGCACTTCTTCCATCTGGCTCATATCGCCTTCTGGAATGTATTGCGACAGTGCTTCCATATCGATCAGCGCGATCTGGGCATTCTTTTCGGCTTCCGCTAATTGGCGAAGCAATTCGTCGATTTCTTCCAATTCTTTTTTTATTTCTAGGGCTTCGGGAACGGTCATCGACTCTTGGCCCGTGAACGTATATTTAGAGATCAGCGATTCGATCTGCACCTGCTCGGCTAAACGTTCGATGACATGAACGAGTTGGCGAGCAAATGGATCTTGATCATTGGCGATACGGTACCAAATTCGCTCGAGATCATAGATTTGTTTTTCTTCAATCGCTTGACGATAGGCGACCCGCAAACGATCAGGTGGGTTTGCACTGCGCGATGTTTTGATGAAATTTTTCTTGGCCTTTTTCTCGACGCTATCGGTTTCGTACTTGGCTAAAATTTTTCGCTTCCGCTCCTCGAGAATGGCGCGAATGGATTCGATGGCTGGACCGAATCCGGCAATCTGACTGGGATCCAAGCGAATCGCACGAGCTAGCTCTTCGGCCGAGAGCGTACGGCCTTGGCCATACATCAAGGCATGTTCCATCGCGGGCGAAACCAAATCGGGAGGCGCAGTGGTGGGGCTAGGAAATTGAAGCGGATCATATTTTTGGTAAACATGAATCACGCCGCCGACAGATGACTTCTTGGCCATAGCATTTCCCCGCGATTCCCTACCTGCGTCTGGTCGCCCGAACTCTCACCGATTGGAATTTGGGTTGTGGGATCATTTCCCTATGTTTCGTATTCGATTTTGCCGTGCTTTTGATTTCTGCTAATCCGATCCGATGCGTAGAGTCCTGCCAGAACAAACTCGACACAGGAGGCTCGAATCGCTTCGCTTTCCGCCGCATTAACCTCAAAGGCTTTATTCCAGATCGGCGGAATATGCCTCAAGCGATGCGCATACTGACTGCTCGGAAGCAGATCGCCCACTTCAACCCGCACACCCTTGGAGAAGATATCAGCAATTTCTCCGAGACCATACTCTTCGACATATTGCTCGAACACATTTTTTACCGCTTGCGCGGCAAGTGAATCGAGAACTTGTTTTTCGCTCATTTGATGACTACCCATCAAATCAAGTTCCAATTTGCCGAGCGATGAAGAGTACAGGTGGCCAAGGTCGCTGACTCTGGGCACCGCTGGGCGTTCTTGGTTCAGCACACCTCGCTGTCGAGCGCTGGCAATCATCGTCCGGTAATTCGACAAACTGAATCGAGCCGAAACACCGGAAGCTTGATCGATGAATTTACTTTTGCGAGCCAGGATGGTGATCTCTTCGATAATCTCCGCCATAAAGTACGGGACTTGCACCGGATACTCACCGCCCGAATCACGCCCCACTTCCTGCTGAATCATCTGAATCCCAAGATCGCGTTCCAGCGGGTAATGCGTCTGGATGATCGAGCCGATGCGGTCCTTAAGTTGTGGGATCACTTTGCCGCTGCGATTGTAGGTCGCCGGGTTCGCCGAAAACAGAATGAAGATGTCGAGATCAAATCGGATGGGATAACCGCGAATTTGCACATCGCGTTCCTCTAAGATATTGAATAAACCGACTTGAACCAACTCGTCCAGTTCGGGCAATTCGTTCATCGCAAAAATGCCGCGATGCATGCGCGGGATCAACCCAAAATGCAAAGCCTCTTCCGCACTCATGCTCACACCACCGGTCAATTTCGATGGATCGATCTCGCCAATAATATCGGCGAACTTCGTTCCTGGACTCAGGCGCTCCGCATACCTATCTTCGCGGCGCCACCAAGCGATCGGGATCTGATCTTCACTGTGGCTAGCTAACCAACTTTTGGCTTGCGTTGTGATGGGGTGATAGGGATCTTCGTGAATGGGTACGCCGGGAATATCCAAGTAGGGAACTACCGGATCCAAGAATCGAACCAAAGATCGCATCAATCGACTTTTGGCTTGACCTTTCTCCCCCAGAAACAACATGTCGTGCCCAGCAATCAAAGCGATATTGATTTCAGGTATCACCGTATTCTCGTAGCCGATGATTCCTGGAAATAGAGGTTCCTGCCCCGCAAGCATGCGCACAAAGTTGTCGCGAATCTCCTGCTTGACCGGCTTGCTTTGCCAACCACTTTGTTTTAATTCTGCGAGGTTTTTTGGTAGAGATAGATCAGCCGAACTCACGCTTTGCTCCCGCGGAAAACTTCAGAAGTAGGGGCGACGCTGCACAGTCGAGGCTACACAGTCGAGGCTACACAGTATAGCCGATTCGGCTAGTCGCAGCCCAAAAGCGACCACGCAGCAACCCAGCGGCAAGACTTATGGAGAAACGTCGAAATGATGGGTTTCTCTTTTTCGCGGGTTGCTCGCTTGTGGGGCAAGTTCAGGGAGTTGCCAGGGAACAATACGTTTTCGATCGACCGATTCATCTTCAAAGGAAAGGCCGAAACTCAAATTCACGCGTTCCCAGAAACGCTGGCGGCGACGAGGATCGATAATTCGATAAGTGGCAACCGCTACATCGGCGCGATGCGACGCCGATGGCTCGTTCTCCCTATCCGCATCGGATTCTTGCAATTTTCGAATCGTATGTCGAATCGCTTGACGAATCACCGCCGTACGCGCTTCCGAAAAACGTAAACCGAGCACCGCAAAATCAGCGGCGGTCGGGGATAGTTTAGTAATTTCGGGGGTGTCGTCGGACATGATTACGCTTCTAATAAAATCGATCCCCAGCGGTGTATTGCTGGTCGGTTTAAGGTTGGCTGGTCGGATTAACGTGCGAGCAAAAAATCAGGTGGGGTTGGAATGGATTGGAACTGGTTTCCATTGCTTTTTCGGTCCGAACCGGCAACAGACTGGAATTCCGTTTCCTAAATTCGGACGCTGCGAGGGAGCGGTAAGTTCCCTTTCTGTCGCAATTTATACAACCCCAATTCAGGAAATCCGTCCTGTACCTCAGGATCGCTTTTGGCTAGCAATCGAACCTGCGGTTGTCATCTCGCCATTAATTGTAGGACGTTGGGAATCGCGTTCCCGTTCGCTCATTCCAAAATTTTTCGCCCTATGCGGAAAACTGACGCATTTCCCCCCTACGCCTCTCCCAATCCCCTCGCAGGCGCTACGTTTTGCCGCAGTCTTGAGCTGGGAGCAACCAGTTTTGGATGTGCCGGGCGAGGGAATCATGAACACGACGATCGAACATGAATAGCGAGTGCAAAATCGGGTACACCTCGATTTCTTGATCCGGCACCAACCGCGCTTCGTCGACCAAAACCAAGCCATCATTGGGAGCTGGCAACAGCGGATGGGCCTTTCTGAGACTTGGCACATCTCCGGCGATAACCGCCGTAGGAGCTGGGGGCAAATCGAGCCATCTGCGCAAATCGTCCCATTGGAGCCCCACCTGCAAAAAACTCGGACCCATAATCCAAGGCACACCCGGCACTCGGCTCATACGCTTGGCGATCAGGCTGCCTTGATTCGGTGGTCCGAGCATCGCATGGCCGAGAAGATGCAACGGAAATGGGGCTGAGTCGGGGAGCAATAATCCACCGCGGCTACGGACCATTTGATACATACGTCGCAGAACGATGTTACCCAGACTATGCGCGACAAAAATGATCGGACGCCCACCAAATGACCACGCGATGTATTCTGCCAAGCTCTGTGCGTGATCGTCCATGCGATTGATCATCGATGCATACGCATACTGATGCATCTCCAGGTCTGGCAATCGCCTCTTGAGCGCCTTCAGTAGCGGAGTCATGGATCGACGTGTCCGCCCCAGTCCATGCAAGATGAGCACTACGGGGGCTGAAGAGTCTCTCCCTTGCGTTGCTTCAAAGTGGGTCAACTCACACCAGCGCAATTTGATCTGCTCGCGCGATCCAACCTCAAGCACTCTCCCTGCCGGATCAACCACACGATGCAGTGGTTCGCCGCTGGATAGGGCCGCATTGGAAAATTGCCAATACCAGCCTGAACGCTGAGCCACATCGGTCCAGAAAGTCCAGCTTGTCGCATCTCGAATCATGAATCACCCGCTGAAAAGACACTTACTGCTCCCAGCACTTATAACCACGCTTCAATTCGCTGCTGAAATCCTGCTAACCCTGTAAAATGATGGGTGATCCATCCCGCTTGTTCGGCCCCTTGAATGTTATCGAGTCGATCGTCGGTAAAAAAGATTCGCTCGGCGGGAACACCCGCCATCGCTTCAGCTTTACGATAGATATCCAAGTCGGGTTTTGCGCACTGCATTTCGTAACTCAGCGCGATGACGTCAAACCAAGGGCCAAGCACTTTGTAGTTTTGCTTCATCAACCAATTCCAATGGGCGTCGCACGTATTGGAGAGTATACCTAAACGATAACCCGCTTTACGCAATCCTTCGATCGAATCGACAATCGCCTCATGGGGATCAAAAATCGCGCTGGCTGCTTCCAAAGTTTCTTCGATAGGTAATGGACGATCGAGCGTTTGACTGAGGCGCTGGACAAATTCCTGGCTGCTGATCAGGCCGCGCTCGTAGTCGCTTTGCAAGGAAGAATGAAAAACTTCACGACGAACGATGTCGACAGAAACGTTTGCCAACTGGGCGATTTGTCGGCTCGCGATCTCATGATCAAAAAATACTAAAACGTTGCCGAGATCAAAATAGATGAATTCAGGTTGTGTCATAAAAGCTCTTAGCGAATGGGCTTGACCGTATACAATATTGGTTTTGTGCAACTCGAACTCCTCTAAGAGGAAGACCGGTCGCCATATCGACTCAATTTCGGAAACGATGGTGACGACGCAAAAAGTTTGGGATGAAAAGTCGTCGCCAGCATCTCAAGCGTATCGACCAGTCGCGGGCCGGGGCGATTGAAATAGGCATTGCCATCCCCAATATAGATTTGTTTCTTTGTTACAGCGTCCATTGTACCAAGCTGGGAAAGCAAACCGGTGCGCTCGATATCCTCGCACGTTCGCTCACGACTATAGCCGCAGCAGGCAAACAGAAGCAGATCCGGATTCGAGGCGATGAGTTTTTCGACAGATATCGTGGTAGAGAGCTTTTTTTCTTGTCCGATTAATTCATCCCCTCCAGCGATACGAACCAATTCGGGAGTCCAGTGTCCGGAGCAAAACAGCGGCTCGATCCATTCCAGCATCACCACTGTAGGCCGATGCGTCGCTTGCCTCACTGCATGTTCCACCGTTTGAATGCGACTTCGCAGCGAATCGATGGCCACTTGACCACGATCAAAGGTGTCGGTTGCAGCAGCGATTCGTTCTATGTCTTCAAGCACCGCCGACAACTCAACAGGCTGCAGCGCAATAATTCTCGTAGTCGGTGCAAACCCACCGAGCGCTTGTTCGATCGAAGTTTGATCCACCGCACATACCTTGCACAGCGATTGAGTGAGAACAAGATCTGGCTTGAGACTCTGCAAAAGCTGGCTATCGATTTCATATAGCGGCTGATTGGCGGACATCTTCTCGCGCACGATCGCATCGATCTGTGCGCTGGAGGCATCAGGCGGTAAGGTGCATTTTGTCACTTGCGGCAAGGACCGAATCGAATGCGGGAAATCGCACTCATGGCTGATACCGACCAGTTGCTCGGCCAAACCAAGCAAAGCGACGATTTCGGTTGCAGCGGGATAAAGCGATACGATGCGCATAGGTTCACGAACTCCTGATGATTTTGGCATTTATTCTATCCCGCGGCGCAGCACGATCTGAACCAATCGCCCAATTTTTTGCCATTAGCGATGATAATAGTTCCCGCTCAAAATATAGCCTTTTCGCCGTCTGCCAAAGCGATTGAAGATGGGGTAAACTGAGAGAACTTCATGTCGCAAGAATGGCAGGTCAGGAATGGCAGGTCAGGAATGGCAGGTTCTGTGCGACTCTTTTTTGGTATTTTTTCTACATTTGATTGTGTTATGAAACAACCATTGAATCGCTACAGTTCGCAGATCACGCAGCCCAAGAGCCAAGGGGCATCCCAAGCGATGCTCTATGGCACAGGCATGACGGCTGAGGATATGAACAAGCCACAGGTGGGTATTTGCAGCATGTGGTACGAGGGCAACACGTGCAACATGCACCTAAACGATCTAGCTGCCTTGGTCAAGCAAGGGGCTTCACCGGCAGGCTTGGTCGGCCTGCGGTTCAATACGATCGGTGTGAGCGATGGGATTTCGATGGGTACGCGCGGAATGTGTTTCTCGCTGCAATCGCGCGACTTGATCGCCGATTCGATCGAGACGGTAATGAGCGCTCAGTGGTATGACGCGTTGGTTGCATTGCCAGGTTGCGATAAAAATATGCCCGGTTGCCTAATCGCGATGGGACGGTTGAATCGACCCTCGCTGATGATTTACGGCGGTACGATTCGCGCCGGTCGCTGGAACGGTCAGACTCTTGATATCGTTTCTGCCTTCCAGTGCTACGGCCAGTATATCTCGGGAGCCATTCCCGAAGATGAGCGACAAGCGATCGTGCGAAACTCTTGCCCCGGCGCAGGAGCCTGTGGCGGAATGTACACAGCCAATACGATGGCCAGCGCGATTGAAGCTCTAGGAATGTCTCTACCCTACAGTTCCTCCACGCCCGCTGAAGATCCAGGGAAAAAAGAGGAATGTTTGCGGGCTGCCGAAGCGGTCCGCAATCTGCTCGAACTTGATCTGAAGCCTCGCGATATCATGACCCGTCGCGCTTTTGAAAATGCGATCGTGCTCATCATGGCTTTGGGAGGTTCGACCAATGCGGTGCTGCATTTGATCGCAATGGCCCGCGCGGTGGATGTGAAGATCACACTCGAAGATTTCCAAAGTATCTCAAGTCGCGTTCCCTATATCGCCGACTTGAAACCCTCTGGCAAATACGTCGAAGAAGATCTTCATCGCGTCGGTGGCACACCGGCCGTGATGAAATATCTCTTGGAGGAAAAATTGATCGATGGTGATTGCATGACGGTAACCGGCAAGACTATCGCAGAAAATCTTCGCGAACTGCCGGGCCTTTCACCTGGTCAGCCGATCGTGCGCACATTGAATAACCCGATCAAGCCCACCGGACACATCCAAATTCTTCGCGGCAACTTGGCCCCGGAAGGCTCTGTCGCCAAGATCACCGGCAAAGAGGGTATGCGGTTTTCTGGACCAGCTCGCTGTTTCGATGGCGAAGAACCGATGCTGCACGCGCTGGAACAAGGGATGATCCGCAAAGGGGATGTGATCATCATTCGTTACGAAGGACCCAAGGGTGGCCCCGGTATGCCCGAGATGTTAACACCCACGTCCGCCATCATGGGTGCAGGCCTCGGTAACGATGTCGCTCTGCTGACCGATGGTCGTTTCTCAGGTGGTTCGCATGGATTCATCGTCGGACACATCACTCCCGAAGCGCAAGTCGGTGGTCCGTTGGCACTGGTGCAAGATGGTGACTTGATCACGATCGACGCCGAACATAATCGCTTGGATGTTTCGGTGAGCGATATAGAACTCGAACGCCGACGCGGTCAGTGGGCTGCCCCATCTCTCAAGGCCACTCGCGGTACACTGTTTAAGTACATCCGCTCCGTGAAGTCCGCTTCGGAAGGCTGCGTCACCGATGAATGAACCTGAAGACTCCTCGCCTGGGCCTTCAAGTCCCTCAGAGTCTGCTGACGAGACGGTATCTCGGCGCGGTGTGCTTCAAGCGGCCAGCGCTTGGGGCGGCTTAGGGCTCATCCGTGGACTCGGCGCGATGGCCGCCGGCGGTCTGGCAGCAAGCCAAACAGCAATAGCGGCTGAAACAGTACTGCATACCACCAACGCTGATCCACCGACGGCTGACCCAAAAATGATTACCCAGCGACGCATCCACCAATCGCTCATGGGCTGGTGCTTCAATCCCATGCCAACGCTGGAACTGGCCCAGCATGCTGCCGCGATAGGCTTTGAGGCAATTGAAGGTATCGACAGCAAATTTTATCCCGATGTGCAAAAGCTTGGACTAAAAATTTCACTGGTGAGCAGCCATGGCTTTCAGCAAGGGCCACTGGATAAAGCCAATCATGATTTTTGCATAGACAAATTGACAACTGCGATCGAACTGGCAGCCCAGGTTGATTGCCCGCGCGTGATAACATTCACGGGCATGCGCAAAGCGGAAATCACCGATGCCGAAGCGGAGGATAATTGTGTTAAACTTTGGAAGGAGTTGATGCCCGTAGCTGAAAAACACCAGGTTTATCTCTGCCTGGAACATCTCAACACGCGAGATGATTCTCATCCCATGAAGGGGCATCCGGGATATTTCGGCGATGATCTCGAACGCTGCATCCGCCTGATTCAGCGCGTCGATTCGCCCTGGATGAAGTTGTTATTTGACATTTACCACGTGCAGATCATGCATGGCGATGTGATTCGGCGAATTCGCAAATACCACCCCTGGATTGGTCATTATCATACAGCCGGCAATCCAGGCCGGTGCGAAATCGACGAAAACCAAGAGATTCAGTACCCACCCATTCTCAAAGCGATCCTGGAGACTGGCTACCAAGGCTATGTCGCCCAAGAATTCATCCCGACCTGGAAAGACCCAATCGCCTCGCTGCGACACGCCGCCAAGCTTTGCGATATCTAACCCGACACAACGCCACTAGCCCGATTATTCACAAGGCTTTATGAGAAAAATACGCTCGCGGGACTTGTAATGAGACTGAGTCTCAGTACAATCTAAGAAATACTTCGAGCAAGCGAGCGGAACCCCCTTCTGTTGGATGGGCAGCCAGCCAGCCAAGATCAAACTCAACTTTTATGGCTGCCAGAGGTGATCTATGTGCCTTCGATTTCTCCCATTCAACGCGAACTCACCCAACAACGCAGTCGTTAACGGCAAACCCAAACGGCTCCTCCTCCCCCCCGATCGAAACTTGGGATTCACGTTGGTCGAACTGCTGGTGGTGATCGCCATCATCGGAATTCTCGTCGGCCTGCTACTGCCAGCCGTGCAGTCGGCCCGCGAAGCGGCCCGGCGACTGCAGTGCGGAAATAACCTCAAACAAATCGGCCTGGCTCTTCACAATTACGAAAGCGCTCATCGCCGCTTCCCGCCAGGCTTCATCTCCCGAGTCACTGGCACCTGGAGTGGCGGCGGGAACGATCCGATACCCGAAGCTGGACCCGGCTGGAGCCTGTTCGCCATGCTCCTGCCCTATATCGAACAAGGCAACCTTCACCAAACGATCCAGTTCCATCTCCCAATTGCCGCACCCGAAAATCGATTCGCCCGCAGCACACGCGTGAAAGAGTTTCAATGCCCCTCAGATACCTGGAACGAACCGGTCTCTGTTTGGCCCGCCACACTCGGCATCATCGACCTAGCTCCGAGCAGTTACATCGGCTGCCTCGGCGGAGGTGACCCTGCCAACGCGCCAGCCTATAGCGCCATGTATGAGCAACAACCTTTCAATGGTATGTTTCATCGAAACGTTGCCATTCGGCACGCGGAGATCACCGATGGAACATCCAATACCATCGCGCTGGGCGAACGGGCCAGCATGTTCGCACCCAACGGCTGGGCGGGCGTTGTCCCCACAGCTCAAACCGTCTTTTCACCGAGAATGGCACACAGCCGCGGTCAACTCGTCGGTCAGACCGTGCGACCTGCCATCACCATGGCGACCGTACATGTTCGCTCCGGCGGCCCCAACGCTCCCACCGGTAGCCCCGGCGGCTTCTGGAGCCCTCATACCGGCGGAGCATTGTTTCTGCTCATGGATGGATCAACACACACCATCTCCACAAACGTCGATATGAACACGTATCGGTTGATGGCTAGCCGCAACGATGGTCAAACCGTCACGCTCCCCTAAGCGCCGTATTCGAAGCTAGTCTTTTGCGATGCTATTCTTTTGCGGTGCAGTATGGGCTCCGTTTGGGGATAGATCCCGCACTCATCCGCGGAGCGTGCCGCGCCGATTGACTTGCCAGAGTTGACCGGTGCGGATTTCCATCGCCGTAAGCCAACCGCCGCCATAGCAGTACGTGTCCAGACAGGTTAAGTGCCCGACATCGAAAATCTCTCCGCCGCGATCATGGGTATGTCCGCAAATCGCTCTCTTCCCGTTGCGATGCGGCGGCGGAACAAAGGACGTCAACTTTACCCACCGCAGCAAATCGGGAGGTTGGTCGCGAAGTTCCAGCAGCGGGTCATAATTGGCATGGACAAAGAAACAATCCTCTTCTTCATGGTACTCCAGTAGTTCCTCAAAGAATTGAAAATGCGATTCGGGGATCACCCGCATATCGCCCGAGAATCCGTACGAATCCAGCGTATCCATGCCACCGCACTGCATCCAGTGATACGGGGGCTCATCGTCGCGGACGACCTGCAGCATCATTTCCTCATGATTGCCCAGCAAGGGGATCAAGCGGCACTGCGTCGACAATTCGATCAGCCGATCGATCACGCCCTTGCTATCGTCTCCGCGATCGACGTAATCCCCTAGAGTAACAATCGTATCGGAAGGTTGTGGTGCGATCGCCTGAAGCAAACCATTCAGTGCCTCGCTACAACCGTGAATATCGCCTATCGCTATCAATCGCTTGCTCATCAAACTATCCAATTTTAAGCCTTCATTTTTTGCACTTTATTTGCGTCGACCCCAGGGAATTCTCTCTCGGGTAGCGTATTATTGTGTCGGCAATCCTCTAATCTACTACATTCTGGTCTGCGCTCCCATGTCCAGCATTCCGTCTGAATCGGTTCTCGCCGCTGCCGCTCTGGCCAGCGGTCTGGTCCAGCCGAGCCAACTGGAGTACGCCTATCGAGTCGCCAAACATCGGTTATCGCAAGTTAATTCGGCCCGCAATCAAGCCCACAAGCCTTCCAGCGAACCTTCTGATGCTTTGCTGGCGGAAATTTTGATCGAGCAAGATGTTTTAACGCTTTATCAGGCGACGCAGCTCTCCGCGGGTCGAACCAAATTAAATCTAGGCCCCTATTTGATCACCGATTTTGTCGGTCAAGGTGGCATGGGGCAGGTTTTCAAGGCAGTCCATAAAGTGATGGGACGGGTTTGCGCCGTCAAGGTGCTACCGGTACATCGCAAAACGCCTGAAGCCCTTACCAGTTTTATCCGCGAAATCCGCTTGCAAGCAGGACTGGATTGCCCGTATCTGGTGCGCGCCTTCGACGCAGGACAAGATGGGAACGTCCATTATCTGGTTACCGAATTCGTGGCTGGTATGGATCTCCGCAAACTGGTCCGCAAAAATGGACCCCTGCCGGTCTCTCAAGCTGCCAGTATCATCATGCAGGCCGCTCTCGGACTAGATTACGCCCATCAACAAGGACTCATTCATCGCGATGTCAAACCGGGCAACATTCTGGTGACGCCCGATGGCCAAGCCAAAGTATCGGACGTTGGCCTGGCAGGCTTTGCACAAAACTTGCTCGACGATCCTCGCGCAGGAAAAATCGTGGGAACTGCCGACTATCTTTCGCCTGAACAAATTCGTTCGCCGCTCGATGTCCGACCCGTCAGCGATATCTATTCGCTGGGATGCACACTGTACTATACGGTTTGCGCCAAAGTTCCTTTCCCTGGGGGCGATACGCAAAGCAAACTAAAACGCCATCTCGAAGAAACCCCTTGGCATCCTCGCAAGTTCGCTCCCGACCTGCCTGAAGACTTTGTCGACATCATCGCCGATATGATGGAAAAAGATCCTCAAAAACGCATTCCGGATGCCGCCGAGGTAGCCACTCGACTCGAACCCTGGGCAGGTTCGCCCGATGCTGTTCCCGTCGGTCGACTCGGCAAGTCTCCCTGGCTTCCCCCACCACCTCCCGCCGATGCAGAAGCGACTCCAGCCATCGAACCGCAGGAGGATTGGCAAGCTCGACAAGAAAGCAGTTTCTCTCGTGCCCGCGAACATGGCGCAACAATCGAATCGAGCTGGCCGCAACATGAAACCGACACAGGCCACAGCACTCCCCCGTTACCACAGACCGAATCGACAACATCGTCCGCAGAAACAAAATCGACCATGTCCAATGGCATGCTCATTGGCCTAGCTCTAGCCGTTGCGCTGCCCCCTGCTATCTTGATCGGCGCCATCATCGGCTTTCTCATCCATCGCTCATTCTTCTAAACCGCTCTCCTGCTCTACTCATCTCTCGGTTCGTTCTCAGGAAGAGACTCCAGAGTATTGAGTTTCAGCGTATCGACTTCAACCAAGGAGATGCCCATCCGCTGCGGCTGATGCTCGTAATTGGACTGGCGCAATTGCGGTCGCGTATTCAGCCTTTGCAATTCGTGATAGAAATATTCGCGAGTCAATTGGACTTCGCGATTGCGCAACAGATAATAGATGCGGCTTTGATGCGGATCGTACATCTTCTCGCTGACTTGACCGATGAGTGGTTCAACCTGACCCAGTTGCGATAAAACTTCAACCTGATCATCAATCTCGATGTCTTCAGCAGCCACCTTCCACCATAAACAGGGCCTAATTCGCAACTGGATCGCACCATACCGCAGATGATAATATTCTCCATCGAAACTCTCCCGACGAAAAACACGCCGGCTCGGCACCAACCGCTCGACCCCTTCACGATCGTCGGGGTGAATCCAAGCGTTTCCATCCTGAGGCCAGCGGAGTAGGGCGCCGTAATCCACTTGCCAATGATAGGCGATGGCAGATGAATTGGGATCAGCACTCATGTTTGGTTCCCTTCGATCTATCGATGATCTATCGATCTTTCTCAAGGTGGATCATATCCACCCGGGCGAAAAGGATGACAACGCATGATCCGCCAAAATCCTTTCCAGGCACCTCGCCAAGGTCCATACTTCTCCACCGCCAAAATAAAATATTGGCTGCAGGTGGGTTCATAGCGACAGTTCTTTCCCAATAAGGGACTTATGCCTCGCTGATAAAAGCGAACCATGGCGATCATCGCACTTCCAAATAAGTTCACCGCCATGGGAACCGATTTTTTGTCCGCTTGCATCGACGAAGTTCGCTGCATCTGGCTGCCCAAATCACGCTGTTGCTCGCACATGGTGCCCCTCTTCATCCATCGCGTCGACGACCTAAAATGCGCGTCGAGCGAACCATCGATCGCTTGATCTCCACGCCATCGGCCTGTGCACCGGCGCGCGGCCGAACCACAAAGTCCATCCCCTTGGGAATCTCAACGCGTTGCCGGCGAAAAGCTTCACGTATCAATCTCTTCCAACGATTGCGAACGGGAGCGGAACCAACTTTCTTGGATACCGAGATCCCGAGCCTCGAAAAGTTTAGGCGGTTGGGAAGTGCGTGGATGACTAGAAACGGATCGGCCTGCACGCGTCCGGTTTTGAAGATGCGTTCAAACTCACCCCTCGAACAGATTCGATCTTTTTTTCCAAATCGCTCAGACGGTCTCTCACTCACCAAGCTAACCCTGCTCTAGGTGCCAAAGGATGCAATGAATCGAGCTTGCGAATCAGTTCCTCGCTCGCCGCATCGATAAGATCGGGTAATTTGATATGAAGTTCAACAAAAAGATCACCGCTGGTTCCATCCATCTTCTTCACCCCTTGCCCTTTGACCCTCAAGCGTTTGCCGCTGCTACTGCCGGCAGGGATCTTAAGGGAAACGATTCCCGCGGGCGTCGGCACATCCACCTTGGCACCCAAGGCGGCTTCCGCCAAAGTCACCGGCAACTTCAGTTCCAAGTTATCACCATGGCGTTTGAAATGAGGATGGGGAAGAATGTGAAGCGTTACCAACAAATCCCCCGGACTCCCATTGGCTCCCGGCATCCCTTTACCTCGAAGCCGAATTTTCTTTCCCGACTCAACCCCAGGCGGAATCCGGACGCTAACGTTTTCGGACTTCCCTTCCCGCTGCAGATGCAGTTCAACGGCTCCACCCAAAATCGATGTCGCAAACGGTATCTCGGCGTTGGCTTCCAGGTCACTTCCTTTGGCGCCGGCCGATCGCCGCCGACGGCCACCACCGCCGCCACCTCCCGCCCCCGCAGCGCCTCCCATGAACTGCTGCAGAATGTCGTTGAAGTTATCGCCGAAAGGAAACGCTTGACCTCCGCCTCCTCCGCGGAGAACTTGCTCAAAATCCATGCCTTCAAATGGATTTCCCCCGCCGCCAGCCCCCGTCGGCCCACCTCGGAAACCACCCATCTGCTCAAAACCTGGACCAAACTGGTCGTAAAGCTTTCGCTTTTCGGGGTCTCCCAAAACCTCGTACGCTTTTTGAAGCTCCTGAAATCGCTTCTTGGCTTGAACGTCGTCCGGGTTCATATCAGGATGGCATTTAGCGGCCAATTTTCGATAAGACTTCTGGATTTCCTCCGCAGAAGCTGTTCGTGATACGCCCAAAACCTTGTAATAATCGTCCGCCATGTTCCCTGTTCCCCCTCGCCAAAGTGCCATCGATTCGCACTCGGCGTGTGAAGAATACCTTTGAATCGTCTGAAAATACCGTAGACTAACCTACGAGAGACTGCCATTTTGGCAGCCACCTCAGTCGCTTTCTTATTTTAATGCAAATCGTTTGCCGATTGCGCCCAGAAAACGAGGTAGGTTCAAGAAGGATGCTTTTTCTTTCGCCAACGCTCAGCCCCACTATCATGATTCGTACCCGTCCACGCTTGCCTGAACTGAACCTCTTGCGGCTCTGCATCTGGCTGGTGCTGCTAGCTCCAGGGCTCTGTGCCAAAGATGGCGAAGTGTCGGTGACACCACTGGACGATGCGACAGGCAAACCGGTCCCCATTCGGATTTCGATCCAAAATACTTCGGGGCGTCCACCCAAACTACCCGGCCTTCTCCGTCGTGGCAATTGGTTCTTGCTCGATCGAACCATCGTCATCCGACAACGAGAGGGTGACTTCAACTACATCGGAAGTCGAGGCTTGGAGTACGCGTTCACTCAAGGTGGATTTACCTTGAGTCGCGATGCAGCTGACGAGCATCCGATCTATGTGGAACGCAGCTGCGAAATGCGAAAAGAAGATTGGTGGGGAGGTGACATGTGGGCCGAAGTTCCCCGAGAGGAACTTGCGCGGTGGATGGGTGCCGATGATTTAGATTTAGCGCTCTCTAGCGTACGAGCGGAACAACCATCGGCTTCTTCCGTCGAGACTACCGATGCGGCGCCGACCAAGCCCAAGCCTAAACCCAAAGTAGATGCCGCCAACACCATTCGAATTGAAGATAGTCGTGCGCGCTGGGTAGACGAGGCGAGTTTGATCGACCTGCGATTGGAAAGTGGATTGTTGGTTCACGGCTGGCCGCGCATGGATAAGCTTTCGCAAAAAGATATTGCACTGCCGATCGCTCCGCGCATCTTAGAGCGGGCTTTGGCAGACCAAGTGCAGCACATCGCTCTGGTGCAGCCATGGTCGCGCGATGTGCCACTGCTGTTGGCTCAAGGCCAGATCGATTCGATTGCAGTCCTTGCCCATCACCTGCAGCCCGATAAGGGACTTCCCATTACGGCAGCCGCTTATAACCCCGATCCGGTGCGTTTTAATGGACCGCGCGGTTTGGGGCGACTGGTCGAGTATACCTATTGGCAATTGCTCGATGCGGGTTTTCGGATCGCCCCAGCGGCCGCCTCTGGCTTTGGACGCGCGGGATTAGATACACATTTGGGGTATAACCGAGTTTATGTCTCGCTGTCTGGATCGGAAAGCGATGCGACCTGGTGGGAGCGACTCAAATCGGGTAAAGCCATGGTGACCAATGGACCGCTGCTGCGAGCATTGGTCAACGGCGAACTTCCCGGTGCCACACTCAAGTCGCCCGATGGCAGCCCACTGGAATTGCAAATTGATGTCACTTTAACGGTGCGCGACCCTGTCGAATATCTGGAAGTGGTTCATAACAGCCGTACCCTCTACCGCGCTCGACTCGATGAACACGCTCAACGCGGCGGGGTCATTCCGCCGCTGAAGGTGACTCACAGCGGCTGGGTACTTATACGTGTTGTGACCGATCACGAACCAAGCTATCGCTTCGGCATGACCGCTCCCTATTACATCGATATCGGAGGAAAAACTAGTTGGAAAAAAGAAGCCGTTGCCTACTTCCAAGCTTGGCTTGAAGAGTCGGCCAAAAAAATCAGCAAACTCGATGCGGCCGAGCAGGAAGCCTATCGGCCATTCCTCGAAAAAGCGCGCGAGTTTTGGCAACAGCGAATGAGCCAAGCCCAATAATCCACCGCAATAATCTGACCTTTGCAGTCGGTTGGCTATATCTAACTTGGTCGTTTCGATATATTTTTGACGAGCACTTGGCAGCTTCCTATTCCAGCCAACCACGAAACCGCTATTACGAAAGACGACTGCATGGCACTATGGCAATCCGAATATCCGTTCGGCTCCCATTATTTGACCATCGGCGCCAATCGGCTTCACTATTTAGATGAAGGGCGTGGCGATCAGCCGATCGTCTGTGTCCATGGAAATCCAACTTGGTCTTTTTACTATCGAGCCATTGTAAAACATTTTCGCGCGTCTCAACGCGTGATCGCTGTCGACCACATCGGCTGCGGCCTGAGCGATAAACCGCAGAAGTATCCGTACACACTTGCGCAGCATATTGCCAACTTACAACTTCTATGGCAAACGCTCGACCTGCGCCGCATCACGTTAGTGGTGCATGACTGGGGAGGAGCGATAGGATTGGGTACCGCACTGGCGGAACTTCCGCGAGTCGAGCGAATCGTGATACTCAACACGGCCGCTTTCCCACCCCCCTACATTCCATGGCGAATTGCCGCTTGTCGCTGGCCCTTGGTGGGTCCCTTTGCGGTGCGAGGGCTGAATCTTTTTTGTCGCGCTGCGTTGACGATGACCATCCACCGCAAAAAACGACTCTCACCGGTCGTCACATCGGGTCTGTTAGCACCCTACAATAATTGGATCAATCGAGTTGCCATCAATAGCTTCGTCGGTGATATACCCACTTCCCCGAACGAACCAACGTGGCAAACGCTCGACAATATTGAACGCAATTTACAGCAACTCAGTCCACTCTCGATCTTGATGATATGGGGTATGAAAGATTGGTGCTTCCGTCCCGAATGTCTTGAGCGATTAGCCAAGCATTTGCCACATGCCGAAACAATTCGACTGGAAGATGTTGGACATTATGTGATGGAAGATGCACCCGAGGATGTCCTGTCCCACATGGAACGCTTTCTTCAAACACCTGCGACAGACATCTAATCTATTATGGCAAAGCGACCGAAGATCGGCCGAAACTCATCTTTCGCCACTCTGGGCCATAACTGGCCGGGCTGGAGTATTGGCCAGCGTGCCACTTTGGCCATCCTCCTCGAAGCTTCCTCTCGTAAACTTGGTAACGTGCACCCGGGTGCTCGCTTTACCGATATGGCTTATGAAGATTTTCTGCGAAGCGCGATCGCCATCGGACCTGTCTTGGATCAGCCCGCCCAACATTCCGTGGGGAGCTTAGTTTATCAGGCCGTTTCGGCTACCCGAACTTCCGTGCAGGTAAATACCAATCTGGGCACCCTGCTCCTTCTGGCACCTCTGGCGATCGCCCTGCCTCAATGCGATCCTAAATGCTTTTCGGTTCAGCAGAAATTTTCTAAGAGGCTTCTCGAATTGCGCAAGCGAACCGCTGCCGTCATCGATCGCTTGAATGCAGAGGACGCGCAAGCCATTTATGATTCCATTCGCTTGGCCTCTCCAGGTGGTTTGGGAAAAAGTGCCAAGATGGATGTTCATCACGCGGACGCTCCCAGCGACCTACTGGAAGCAATGCGTGTGGTTGAGGAGATCGATCAGGTCGCTAAGACATACTGTACACGTTTTGCATTTCTGTTTGACGAAGTCGTTCCTCTTCTTCAGCGCGATATCGAATATTTTGCTGATATCTATTCGGGAATTCGACTTTTTCAATTGCGGTGGTTGTCTCGCTACGGCGATAGCTTGGTGCACCGCAAACTGGGGGAAAAAGAAAATCACCTGCTGCGTGGAAAAGCGCAGCGTTTATGGGATTTTTTCTTAGCTGAAAAGCAGCAGCTATCTGCTCGGTTCGAAAAACGCTGGAACGCGCTGGACAAATGGATGCGACAGATCGGGCATCGACGCAATCCGGGTACAACGGCAGACTTAATCGCCGCTGGCTTGTTCGTGCTATTATGCTGCCAGCCCACCGACAAGATTAACTGATATACTCTTCTTCGTTATCTCCCGTTGGACGAGCCAATTGGCCGCTTTCCTCGAGGTTGCGGACGATATCGACGATTTTCTGCTGCACCGCTTCCACATCCGAAAGACGCACTTTGCCAAGGTATTCCATTTCCTCTTTGAGCATTTCGGCAGCACGCGAAGACATATTTCGCAACACCTTGTCTTGCAGCGCTTGGCTGGCACCTTTGAGAGCCATGGCCCACTGAGCCGTTTCGACGTTTTTGAGAATCGATTGAATATCTTTGTCGGCAAGTTTCGCGATATCTTCGAAAACAAACATCAGACGCCGAATTTCCTCGACCAACTCGGGGGTATCCTTCGCCAATGACTCGAGAATTTGTCGCTCGGTCGCTCGATCCGACACGTTCAAAATCTCGGCAACCGACTCGACACCACCCGCCTTCTCGAACGACTGGTTCATCACCAGACTCATGCGCACTTCGAGTGCTCGTTCGATTTCGTCGATAGCTTCTGGTGACGTCTGTCCCATCTGCGCGATCCGGCGAATCACCGCCAACTGCCTGGCCATCGGTAAGCCTTGCAGTACCGAAGCGGCGGTTTGAGAAGGAATGTGGGATAGGACGAGCGCGACGGTCTGTGGATGCTCATCCACAATAAACGACAAGATGTTTTGCGGATCTGCTTTGTGCAAAAAGCCGAATGGCAGCGACTCCAAAGCCTGCTGCAACACACTGATCATGTCAGCGGAGTCTTTGCCCAAAGCTTTTTTCACCAAAGCTTTGGCCCTTTCCAGACCACCGGAGTTTGTCGATAAGACCGACGGTTTGCTGTCCAGGAACTCCGCGATCACCCGTTCCTGCTCGCGACTGGTAACCGTTTCCATTTGAGCGATTGCGATGGTAACTTTTTCTACCGCTTTGTTCGGTAGTTTCGAGAGCAGCTTAGCAGCATCGTCCTCATCCAAGCTCATCAAGAGCACTGCCGCCTTGCGCAAACCATCATCGTTCATGGTTGATCACACCCTATCGGTCCAACGCCTAGGTTAAGGAAAAGCCCGTCACCGATGCGCAAGGCGCACCCCGCTCTTCATTCGACATGACCTAAACCACTCTTCAGCGATCTGCGTCGAGCGATTCAGTTCACTGCCGAACATCGACTTGGGATACCGAATATGACGATTAAATCGCACGCAGGCACCAATCCATCCGACGCTACGCACGCTACAATCGAATTAGATTAACAGAAAGTTTTACCAAGGGAGTCGGCAATATCCCCACTGCCCATTGTTCTCATCCACGCCGATTTCGATGCTGGAAAGGCGATCGCCAATGATGGGTTTTAGCACATCGCGCATGCGACTGGCCAACCAGTATGCCAACTCTTCGGCCGTCGTGTTGGTGACGGGGAGAAGCTGACAATCTTCGCGAGGAAACAACCAGCGTTTTTGACCGAATCGCACCTCAACTTCCTCTCCCTGAACCTCGACTTTGATCAATGGATGAGTTGTGGGAAGCAACATTTGGTGATCGAGTTGTTTGACCAATTTGGCCAAAGTATCGCGGAAGGCGATAAAATCGATCACATAGCGATTCTCGTCCAGTGGCCCAACGACTTCCCCGATCACGCCATAATTATGACCGTGTAAGCACTCGCAAATATCGCCGTTGAAGGTGATAAAGTGAGCCGAACTAAAGACCAATTGCTGCTTTTGCAACACAACACGATACTCTCCAGCGTTATCTGATGGGGGAGACATTTCTAAAATCCTTCGCTTGCGTTCTAATAGTGGACTGACTTGATCGATCACTGACTGTTTACCGCCCCCTCAACGCTTTGGCCCACTATGACTATAACACCGATGATGCGCCAGTACGAAGAAGCGAAAGCCGCCTGCGGGGATTGCATTCTCTTGTTCCGCATGGGCGACTTCTACGAACTATTCTATGAGGATGCCAAGACCGCCGCTCGAGTCCTTGGCTTGACACTCACCAGTCGCGACAAGGGAGAGAACCCAATCCCGATGGCAGGTTTTCCCCACCATCAATTGGAAGGATATCTCGGAAAACTTATCCGCCAAGGGTACCGCGCTGCAGTGTGCGAACAGGTCGAGGACCCACGCGAAGCAAAAGGAATCGTAAAACGAGAAGTGACTCGAATCGTCACCCCGGGAACATTGACCGACGATGCATTGCTTGACCCCAGGCAAAGCAATATCCTCGCGGCGGTCTGCAGTTTTCGCCCCGGTTCGAAAGCAGCCAACCCTCCCAAAGCGAAAACTGCCAGCGCATCGACCTCAAGAGAATCCTCCGAAGATCATTGGGTGGGAATCGCATGGGCAGAACTCTCGACCGGTCGCTTCGAAGCGGGCATTTTTCCAAAAAATTCCGTGCGCGATGAACTTTACCGGATCGAACCCTCGGAAGTTTTACTTCGAGAAGATGATGGTGTCACGCTCGCCCAAGACAGCCTCGATCCCTGGATGGTCACTCTACGCCCCGCTTGGCAATTCGGTATCGATGAAAGCCTGCGGAATCTTCATGAGCAATTCGGTGTGCTCGATTTACAAGGGATGGGCTGGGAACAAGAGGATCAATTGGCACTCGGTGCCGCCGGATCGGTTCTCGCTTATTTGAAAGAGACACAGCGATCATCGCTGGCCCACATCCAGCGATTGCTCCCACACCGCCGGGGCCAAACACTCGAAATCGACTCGGCGACTCGGCGATCGCTGGAACTAACACACACGATCCGCAGCGGGCAACGCGAAGGATCGCTTCTCTCGATTCTCGATCAGACGGTCACCCCCATGGGATCGCGACTGTTGGCCACTTGGCTCGCCAATCCCTTGATCGACCGAGAAAACATAGAACTACGACTCTCCGCCGTTGAGGAACTCATCCGGGATACGCGCCTGCGTCAAGCGATTCGACACCAACTGAAAGACGTCTATGACCTGCAGCGTTTGCTCGCTCGAATAGCGACCAGCAGAACCAATCCGCGCGATCTCAACCAAGTCGGCCGCACACTCCGCAAACTTCCTCAAATGAAGACGCTGCTCTCGGATACCCAATCAGTCCGCTTGCAAGAACTGGGCGACTCGATCGATCTCTGCCTTGCCCTGAGCCAACAGCTTCAAGCGGCCCTCATGGACGATTGCCCTTTGTTGCCTCGCGAAGGTGGCTTCATTCGCGCGGATTACAATACGGAACTCGATGAACTGCGACAACTGGCCACCGGCGGAAAACAGTGGATTGCCGAATATCAAGCACAACTCATTCAGTCCTCCGGCATCAGCAGCCTCAAAGTAGGATACACCAAAGTCTTTGGCTACTATCTCGAAGTTACCAATACGCATCGCGACCGCATCCCCGATTATTTCATTCGCAAACAGACCCTTAAAAATGCCGAACGATATATCACTCCTGAACTAAAGGACTACGAAGAGAAAGTACTTTCAGCCGATGATCGAGCGAAACAACTTGAGTACGATCTGTTTCTGCATTTGCGTGAAGCCGTATTCGCGCAAACCCAATCTCTGAACCGGACAGCCCTAGTATTGTCTGAACTAGATGCTCTCGGATCTCTGGCTGAAATTGCCGCACAGCGCGGTTACATTCGACCTACGATCACGGATGAACCCATCCTTGAAATCCAAGAAGGACGCCATCCGGTCCTCGATGCCTCACTGCCGCAAGGTACTTTCGTTCCCAACGATATCTTTGTGGGCATGGAACATGGACGCGTTATGCTGATTACCGGTCCCAACATGGCTGGTAAAAGTACCTACATCCGCCAGGTCGCTCTCCTCACCATCTTAGCGCAAATGGGAAGTTTTGTACCTGCCAAGTCCGCCACCATCGGCATCGCCGATAAGATTTTCGCTCGGGTCGGAGCTAGCGACGAATTAGCCCGCGGACAAAGTACCTTCATGGTTGAAATGCTTGAGACCGCACGCATTCTCAACACGGCAACCCATCAAAGCTTAATCATCCTGGACGAAATTGGCCGCGGTACCAGCACCTATGACGGGCTCTCGCTCGCTTGGGCAATCGTTGAACATTTACATGATCAAATTGGAGCGCGAACTTACTTCGCGACGCATTATCATGAATTGGTCGATCTCGAGCAGTCGCTGGTCGGCGTGAAAAATCTCAACGTCGCAGTAAAAGAATGGAACGAGGATGTCGTCTTTTTGCATCGCATCGTCCACGGAGGCGCCGATAAAAGCTACGGGATTCATGTCGCAAGGCTGGCCGGTATACCAACCCACGTCAACGATCGCGCGAAAGATATTCTCACACAACTTGAAATCGACCATATCAATAAATATGGCCAATCCAAAATCACGCCACCTCCGAAGAAGAGCGGCTCCCCAATTCAGTTAACCCTCTTCGATTGGGGCGAACATCCGGTTCTCGATCGCATCCGCGATACAGATCTCTCACAAACAACCCCACTGCAAGCGCTCCAACGCATCGAGCAATGGCAAAAAGAACTCGGAATCAAAAATAGTCCATCCTGATGCACGGGAAGCTATTTTTTCGCTGGAAATGTAATCCGAATCGGCTGATTGGCAGAAGCCTTAATGACACTGCTGTCGCTGCGCTGGGAAACGGTGCCTGCGGCAGTGACTGCATTCTCTCGTCCAACGTCCTGCGCTGCACCACTCTGCGCTGCACCACTCTGCGCTGCACCACTCTGCGCTGCACCACTCTGCGCTGCGATGTTCAATCGAATCGCTGGCTCGCGACTCGCCGGCTCCACCTTCTGCTTGCTCTGTTCGGCCAAGGCAACTGGACGAGACTGCGGTTGCTGACTCAAACGAATATCGTTCAGCCGATTCTCAGACGCCAGCAATCGCTGACGCAATTTCTCTTCTCGACGCGACTGATCCTCCTTGAACGGGTCGTCGAGCCATTCCGGAATATGCACACCTGGTTCGCGCTTATTTTTGCGTGGAGACGAGGGTGGAGCAATTTCCATCGGGCGAAGTTCGATCGCAGGTGACGCCGGACTCACCGAGGCTGGATTTTCTTGCGTGCGGTCAGTCTTTGCGGGAAACTGGCGTCGAGTACTCTCTTCCTTCAGCGGAACGCGCGGTCGAAAGATCGTTTCAGGAACCGACGACGTTTCGTCGCTTGGAATGGCTCCATGGGCCCCCTCCGAATTCGACTCGTTCAACGGAAGATTCAAAGGATCCGCAATCGCCGGATCGTGCGGTTGAGGAATCCATTCCAGCGGTCGATCCGGCACAAAATCTCCCTCTACCGGCACTCCTTGCGGAAGTACCTCCGCCGCTTGAGTTCGGCAATGAACACAGTGACACTGTTTTTTCTTAGGAAGCAATTTTCCAAAAACGCGATCGAGACCGGTTTCCAAACGGTCTGCGACCGAATCGATCCGGTCTAAGACGGTAAGCGATTTGCATTGGGCGTTCTTCCCGCAACACCCCTCCGCACAGCTCGGCCCAGCCGCGTATCGGCCGCGATGACCGCTTTGAGAATCACATACGGCCTGTCCCGACACTTCGCATGCGATCACGTTAGCCACACCTAGGGCAATACCTGCAACAAACAGCTTTTTCAGTAGGCTGGTAGCGGCCTGTTTTTTTTGTGATAGCATCGCGATGGTAACCTCGGGACCTGGAACGTGCCAAAGCGGATAGGACTTTGACCCCCATACACCTCCATCGAACCGCTACAACTGTTTCCACCAGAACTTTCGCTAGAACCGATAAAGATAACTCATTTTCTCAAATAGACCCAAAACTCCCAAATTTCACGAATTTCCTGTTTTAAAGCAGGGAGACATTCTCCACCGAAATCAGTACAATGCTTCGTTTTCCATCGGGGGTGGAATTCCCCGATACTTCCTACGGATTCCTCACTTCGAAATGACTTGTAGTCCGAACACTATGGCCACACCCACCCGCTCCTTCGATCCTTTTCACGCCCGCGACACTTTCTCGACTTCTTCTGGCCCCCTGGGCATCTACAAGCTTCATCGGCTTGAAGATCTCGGCATCGCACCTGTCTCCAAGCTACCGTTCTCGATACGCATTTTGCTCGAAGCGGTGCTGCGTCATTGCGATGGTTATGAGGTAACGGAAGACGATGTCAAAAATTTGGCAACCTGGAATGCGGCTAAGCCGGCCGAATTGGAAGTTCCCTTCAAACCGGCTCGCGTCGTGTTGCAAGACTTTACAGGAGTGCCGTGCGTTGTCGATTTGGCGGCGATGCGCGATGGTATGAGCCAACTCGGAGGGGATCCCAAAAAGATCAACCCATTGATTCCAGTCGATTTGGTCATTGACCATTCGGTTCAAGTGGATTGGTTTGGCACTGCGGATGCTTTGTCGCGAAACGTGGAAATTGAATTTGAACGCAATCAAGAGCGTTACGAATTTTTGCGATGGGGCCAACAAGCCTTCAACAATTTCCGAGTTGTTCCTCCGAACACGGGCATTGTGCATCAAGTGAATTTGGAATATTTGGCAAGCGTTGTCTTCACGGGCAAGGATGCGAAAGGGGCCGTTGCCTATCCGGATTCTCTGGTGGGTACAGACAGTCATACGACGATGATCAACGGCTTAGGCGTACTCGGCTGGGGCGTAGGGGGAATCGAAGCGGAAGCCAATATGCTGGGTCAACCGCTTTACATGTTGATGCCGGAAGTCGTTGGCTTTGAACTCACCGGCAAACTTCCCTCCGGTGCCACCGCCACAGACTTGGTGTTGCGAGTCACCGAAATTTTGAGAAAAGAAGGCGTGGTCAACAAGTTTGTCGAGTTCTTCGGCGAAGGTGTATCGCGCATGTCTTTGGCGGATCGCGCGACGATCGCCAACATGGCTCCCGAGTATGGTGCGACCATGGGATATTTCCCGGTCGACAAGGAGACGCTCCATTTTCTATTGCGCACAGGTCGCAGCAAAGATCTTGTCGACTTGGTTGAGCGTTATATGAAAGAGCAAGGACTTTTCCGAACGGACAATCAGGAAACTTTGCTGTACACGAAAGTTCTGCGACTTGATCTTAATTCGATTGAGCCAGCGGTGGCTGGACCGAAGCGACCTCAAGATCGTGTTGCCTTGAAGAACGTGAAACCTTCGTTCGAAAAAGCGCTCACCGATCCGATCGCCCAACGTGGCTTTGGCCTAGCGACCGAACAACTCCAGGCTACGGGTACCGTGGTGGACAATGGACATTCGACCGATATCGCCCACGGTTCGGTGGTGATTGCAGCGATCACCAGTTGCACCAACACCAGTAACCCATCGGTGATGCTGGGGGCGGGATTATTAGCCAAGAAGGCGGCCGCTCGCGGCCTGAAGGTCCAACCATTTGTGAAAACAAGTTTGGCTCCTGGATCGCGCGTTGTCACCGATTATCTTGAGAAAGCGGGCGTCATGCCTGCCCTTGAGCAACTTGGGTTCAACGTGGTCGGCTATGGCTGCACGACTTGTATTGGTAACAGCGGACCATTACCCGATCCTGTGGCAAAGGCCATCACCGAAGGCAACTTAGTCGCGGCAGCCGTATTGAGCGGTAATCGAAATTTTGAGGGGCGCGTCAATCCTCATACCAAAGCTAACTATCTCGCCAGCCCGCCACTGGTCGTTGCGTATGCACTGGCCGGCCGTATGAATATCGACTTCGATCAGGAACCGATCGGCACAGGGAGTGATGGCAAACCGGTTCACCTAAAAGAGATCTGGCCAAGCCAAGAAGAAGTTTACGAAACGGTTGAGAAGTCGGTTCTTCCCGAAATGTTTGTCGATCAATATTCGAGCGCGTTTACCAGCAATGAAAAGTGGAACGCGATCGAGATCACGACGGGCGAGCGATACAAGTGGAATGAAGCCAGCACCTATATCCAACGCCCTCCATTTTTGGAAGGCATTACTCCCGAAGTCGGCACGATCGCTCCTATCCACGGGGCTCGCGTGCTTGCCTTGCTGGGTGACTCGATCACGACCGACCATATATCGCCCGCAGGATCCATTACGAAAGATGGACCTGCAGGACGTTTCTTGCAACAGCATGGCGTGGCACCGCGCGACTTCAATAGCTATGGAGCTCGGCGTGGCAATGATCGAATCATGGTTCGCGGCACTTTTGCCAACATCCGAATCCGCAACCAAGTTGCTCCTGGTACCGAAGGAGGAGTGACTCGCTATCTGCCTACCGGCGAAGTGATGTCGATCTATGATGCAGCCATGAAATACAGAGAAACCAACACTCCATTGATCGTCCTGGCAGGCTCCGAGTATGGCACCGGTTCCAGTCGTGACTGGGCGGCCAAGGGAACACTGCTACTGGGAATCAAAGCGGTTATCGCCGTTAGTTACGAGCGTATCCATCGCAGCAACCTTGTCGGTATGGGCGTTTTGCCATTGCAGTTTTTACCCGGTCAAACGGCCCAGTCGCTAGGTCTCACCGGCGAAGAAACTTTCAGCATCGATGGCCTGAACGATCACCTGCAACCTCGTTCGCAGATCACCGTGAAGGCAGTTGCAGCCGACGGCTCCACCAAATCTTTTGATGTGTTGGTCCGTATCGATACGCCCGTCGAGATCGATTATTATCGAAACGGTGGGATTCTTCCGACAGTTCTTCGCAAATTGGCAACGACCTAAGCCCGATCTATTTCCAGCGGCTGAACACAAAACGCCATGGCTTGACCCATGGCGTTTTTTATTTCCTCAGAACTTCCCGCCACAGCCGCATCAACACGCCAGCAACACCCAAAAATTATTGTTAAACTTAAGCAAACATTCGAAACTCGTTTTTGTGAAGAGACGAATCCCAGCAGAGATCCATTATGGCACAGCAGTCTCAATTCCCAATAACTCCACGCATTTTGATGCTGTTTCTAATTGTTGATGCCTTGGTCATGCTAGCGATCATCGGTTGGTTTTTTCTCAAGTCCAACGATCAATCCGATTCATCCCGCAGTTTCGAGCAACAGAAAACCGATCTAAATACCGCCGAACAAGCGCTAGCTCTTCTCGAAAATGAGCGATTTTCAGAAGCGACTCCACTGTGGCTTGCTCTCTGTGAGAACTTCCCGCAAGATCCGAATTTGGCATTGAATCTTGCCGTCTGTCGCTTGGCACAAGTTGAAAAACAGCTTCGCGAAATCGAAGGCTCAGATCGACTCTCTGAAGCAGATCGTCAAACATTGCGATCGCAGATACCCGAGCTGCTGGCTGCGGCAGAAAAAAGTTCCGCGGATGCTCTCAAACTCGCTCCCAATTCGGCTGCACCTAACCGTATCGCGGCCGCCGTAAAACTCCAAGTCGCCAAGCAACAAGAATATCCTGCTGATATGGAGCTCAAAAAGCAGGCTGCTTCTTTCATTCTAGATGCGCTCCAGCGCGTACCGGGAGATCCAGTCCTGGCAGTGCAATTGCATGATTTATCCGAAGAACTAGGACAGGATTTACCCGATCTGGCCAAGCAATCCGCCGATGCGATTCTCTTAGCATGGAAAAAACTCCCTCGCAATCTCTTCTTGCTGCAAATGGCGGGTGATTCGCTCTTGAATTTGCAGGATCAACGTATCAGCGAATTGATCGACCCCTCTTTAGAACTCAATCAGCCATTCATGGATCAGATTCTCACCAATGCCGCTGGTGAAGATCCTATCGCGAGTGTTCAAGAGGCCAAGAAAAATTTGCTTGCGGGAAACTACGATCAAGCTGAATTACCGCTGCGACAATGGTTCAATCTTCATCGAGTGACAACGGCCTTTTCAGCTGATCGACGCTTTGCCGACCCTAATATTTTGGCCATGATCTCACTCGATACGATCACCCAGTGGCGCGAGGCATTAAGTGAAAAATTATCTTCGCAGACACTGGCAACTGAACCTGCACTCGCCTGGCAAGAACGGCCCCTTCCTCCACTTCCCACTCCAGTTGCCCAGTCGTACTTGCGACATGCGATCTGGTTCGATATCGATCTCGATCTCAATAATGAGGTTGCTTGGATCCAAGGAAACCAACTCTATGTCTCAAAACTACCCAGTCGCGAGGCCGCAAATTGGGAAATTGACTCCAGTGTCGAAATCAATCCTGGTACAACGCGTTTTTATGCCATCGATCTATTTAGCGTAACCGTGGGTGACCAGCCACGGATTGACGCGAATACTGCCAAGGCGTCCGCACAAGCTTCGGGTGTCTCCGCCGAAGATGTTACTGCAGTGGTCAGCCGTCGACATGACACCCTCCAAGATCTGGTACTGGTCAACAATGAAGGCCTCCAGATAATTACGACGCAAGCCGGCACCGGTGATAATCCCTCACGCATACTCAAAGCGGTAACAACAAAAACGGGCCTGGAAGATATTCCTGGCATTTCGGCCGTGGAACCGATCGAACTCGATGGCGATGGCGATTTAGACCTCGCTTTGATCGCCGCCGGCCAAGTTCGATTATTTCAAAACAATGGCAATCGAACGTTCAAGACTATTGATCGATGGAGCCAACTGCTTCCGCAGAATGTTAAGGCACGGCAAATCATCGCCTGCGACTACGATCGCGATATCGATACCGATCTGCTGGTCGCTTGCGAAGGCCAGCATTTCGGTGTTCTCGAAAACTTGCTTCACAGTCAATTTCGCTGGCGACCGCTGGATGGATCCTGGAAGCAACTCAACGAAGGTTATGACTTAGCTGTCGCCGAACTCGATGGGAACGCCTCCTGGGACTGGACCGTGGTGAATCAGAATCGCCTTCATTCCGTTCTAACACAAACACCGCAACTTGGCGAAGTGATCCCAACGTTCCACAATCAAGCAACGCTGCCTGCTCGTTGCACAGGTTTATATCTCGGTGATTTCAACAACGATAGCTGGAACGATGCGATCGCCTGGAGTTCCGAAGGCCTTTACACTCTCGCTGGCACCGCGGGCGGTACTTGGTCGCAGAAATCCGCTTTCAAACTTTTGCCGGAGCCGGTTCGATTTGCGTCGGTGGCCGATATCGATCGCAGCGGACAATTATCGCTGTTGGTCTCCGCCGATAGCGGCCTGAAATTGTTTACCTCGAAACCCATCACCCCATCAAGTTATCTAGATGTGCGACTGAAGGGTGTGGATGATGCGAACGGCGGTGGCCGCGTGAACCATTACGGCTATGGCTCAACTTTGGAACTGCGGGCCGGCGAACGCTACTTGGCCCAAGTGGTCCGGCAACCTGTCACACACTTCGGTTTGGGATCTATCAATCCAATCGATAACTTGCGAGTTATCTTCCCCAATGGCCTCACGCAAAGCGCTCTGGCACCCCAGAGAGAAAGCGTGATCGAAGAAGTGCAAGCACCCAAAGGTTCTTGCCCATTTCTCTATGGCTGGGATGGTGAAAGGTTTGTCATGATCACTGACCTTCTCTGGAATGCGCCTCTCGGTTTACAAATCGCTCGCGGCAAAGTTCTTCCTGATCGCCGCTGGGAATATCTCATTTTGCCAAGCGAAAAAATGCAACCCAAAGATGGTCGCTATGAGATTCAAATTACCGAAGAACTTTGGGAAGCGGCTTATTTCGATGAAGTTCGTTTGATCGCTGTCGACCATCCTGCGGAAGTTGAGGTCTTCACCAATGAAAAAGTTGGGCCCCCTGACATCGCTGCACCTCGCATCTTCACCGCATCCAAAAAACTTTACCCAAAGAAAGCAATGGATTCGGCGGGACGGGATTGGACAGAAGCCATTGAGAAAAAAGATTCCATCTACGCCTACGGTTTCTCGAAAAATTTTTGCCAAGGCTTGGTTGATAAACACTATCTGGAATTCGACTTCGGCTCATTGCCCGAACACCAAACCGCTCAACTCATCCTCACCGGTTGGCTTTTTCCCACAGATACCTCTCTCAACATTGGCCTTGACGATAATCCAGACCTCAGCCCACCCGAACCACCATCGCTGTGGCTCAGTCATCAGGAAGATGAATTTCGCTGCATCCGACCCTTCATGGGCTTTCCCGGTGGCAAACCTAAACCGATCGTGATCGATCTCACCAATGAATTGAAGGGTGGCCCGACGCGTCTACGAATCGAAACCAGCGCCCAACTCCATTGGGATGAAGTCTTTTTGGTACTCGACGAACGGCAACCCGAAATCCGCGAACAACCTTTGTCACTCCTACAAGCCGACTTGCACTATCGAGGCTTCTCCACCCTGAAGCCACGGACATTCGAACAACCGCACTGGTACGACTATGGGCAACTTGATCCTGCCGCCAGTTGGCCGTTCATGGATGGTTATTTCACCAACTACGGCGATGTTCGCGAACTGCTTCAACAGGATGATAATCGATTGGTCGTGATGGGATCCGGGGATGAAATGACCCTCACCTTCGCACCTCCCGAAATCGCTTTACCGCCAGGTTGGAAGCGGGACTTTATCCTGTACAGCACCGGTTGGGACAAGGACGCCGACCTCAATACGCTCGAGGGTCAATCGAGCTTGCCCCTCCCTTTCAAGGAAATGCGAGCCTATCCGCCCCCGGTAAACCAAAGCGAAATGGCGGAAGAAGTCTGGAATCTGAATCGCCCTAACCTGAAGCGCCAGCAGAATTTCCGACGTTTTTGGAAAATTGCGAACCAATCTTTGCGTTGACCCGACCCAAGGGGGGCTATAATATCAGATACAACGTTTGTCGCTTTTCCTCTTTTTCAGCTCTCTACCACTCACGTGAATACGACTGCTCGCGATTACGCCGTTAGCACAAATGCCCTCCATCGCGCGTGCGCGAGGTGGTTGGTGTTGGTTATGGCATTGACCGTGTGGAGTCAGGCCACTAAGTCGCTCATCGCGGGCTGCTTTCCCTCAGACGACTATCGCCATTTTCATCATGGTGGCTTTTTCAACTCGCCGTCTCAATACCCTCTCGACCTGTCCGTTACTGACAGCAAACGAGAGTTCGGCGAACGATCTGCTGTCTGGATCTATGAGAATGGAACGCTGCAATCGATTGCAAATCCGCTGCCGCCTCAATGCGATGGCCCGAATTGTCGTCCAACCCCGAATCAGAACCACTTGGGCCACGCCCTAACATCGGTTGACACCGTACGCATCGTAAACTCATGGAGCCAAGATGTCTCATACCTTCCCGCCTCGCATGGACAACCATTCAAGACCCGTTGTCTCAATGAATCGCCTTTGATCGGCGACTCTCCGGCGATTGATCGCCCTCCTAAATTCTTCTAGGCCCCCTTAACGCTGCTGATTCGATCGGATCACAACGCTAGGTTTTCTCTTGCATGGCGTGTCCATGCAAACGATCTGTTGCTGTGAAACTAATTCGCAGCCACTGCAAAATCGGACGCCGCCTTGACTGAATTTTCGCGAATGGATTTTCGCGAATGGATTTTCGCGAATGAACTATCTTGGCTTTAGCTTATGTCAAGTCCTGAAAGCTAGTTGGATTGGTTCTTTCTTACTACGAGCCACACAGTAGACGAGATAACGTTTTATGAGTTCTTCACCCAACGCGATACCTGACAATTTAGCGCATTTGGTGCAAGTCGATCCAAATCGCAAAAAGCCGCAAACGGTTATCACACCGCGCACGCGCATTCTGCTCATCGTCGTCCTTGGACTCTTTTCGCTACTATCCGCGAACGGACTTTACTTGTCCGGCGTCACCTTTGTGGAGTGGCTGACGCAGCAAACGTATCAGAATTATTTCTATCAGTTTATGTTTCTCGGCCATTTGGTTCTGGGATTATTGCTCATCCTACCGGTCATTATTTTCGGTTTTTATCACTGGAAAGCGGCCCATCATCGACGCAATCGTCGCGCGGTGAAGGTCGGTTATGCTCTGCTTGCCATTGCGATCCTCATTCTTATTTCGGGTTTATTATTGATGCGGATCGGTAGCTTCGATTTGAAGCAACCGCTAGCGAGACGGGTGATCTACTGGGCCCATGTCATCACTCCACTGTTGGCGATCTGGATGTACTGGATTCATCGCTTGGTGGGTACAAGTATCAAATGGTATATCGGCCGCAGGATTGCCATTACGACCGCTGTGATTGTGGGAGCGATGATCCTTCTGCAGATGCAGGATCCACGGCAATGGAATCAAGCGGCGCCCAAAGAGGGTGATAAATATTTTCAGCCCTCACTGGCCCGTACGGCAACTGGAAATTTCATTCCCGAACAGGCGTTGATGAACAATGAGTATTGCCTGAAATGCCATGAAGATACTTATAAGAGTTGGTTTCACAGCGCACATCATTTTAGTTCTTTCAATAATCCTGCCTATTTGTACGCAGTCCGCGAAACACGCGAGGTTTCAAAAAAACGCGATGGCTCGGTGCAGGCTGCTCGTTGGTGCGCAGGTTGTCATGATCCAGTCCCTTTCTTCACCGGAGCCTTTGACGATCCGAACTACGATGACGTCAACCACCCGACATCCCAAGCCGGCATCACTTGCATCACTTGCCATGCTATCACGCACATCGGTAGTACCAAGGGAAATGCCCACTACGTCATCGAAGAGACCATGCAGTATCCTTTCACCTACAGCTCCAACACATGGTTACAGAAAATCAATGAAATCCTGGTCAAATCGAAACCGTCGTTCCATAAACAGTCGATGCTCAAACCCTTCCACAAGACGGCTGAATTCTGCAGCTCCTGCCATAAAGTTCATTTGCCCAAAGAGTTAACCGCCTATAAGGAATTTCTGCGCGGCCAAAACCACTATGATTCCTATCTGCTTAGTGGCGTTTCAGGACATGGGGCACAAAGTTTTTACTATCCGGACAAGGCGATGGACAATTGTGCCAAGTGCCATATGCCTTTGGTCGAATCGAAAGACTTTGGTTCCGCTAAAAATGATGACACCCAACGACTGACCGTTCATGACCATTTCTTCCCAGGCGCCAACACAGCCTTGCCTCATTGGCGCGGCGACACCGAATACGTGGAGAAGGCAAGAGAACTGCTCAAGGGTGTCACTCGTATCGACATCTTTGGTATCCGCGATGGCGGTACGATCGACAGCGAACTGATAGCCCCCTTGCGACCACAGGTCCCCGCGCTCAAAGCGGGTAATCACTACTTGATAGAAACGGTTGTTCGCACGCTCAAGATGGGCCACCATCTGACTCAGGGGACCGTCGATTCGAACGAACTCTGGATCGAAGTGATGGTCAAAAGTGGTGATCGAATCATCGGCTACAATGGAGGTCTCGACGAAAAAGATGCCGTAGACCCTTGGTCACATTTCCTGAATGTTTTTATGCTGGACCGTCACGGCAATCGAATCTCTCGCCGCAACGCTCAAGATATCTTCACACCACTTTACAATCATCAAATACCGCCGGGAGCCGGTCAGGTCGCTCATTATGGACTTCAAATTCCACAGGATGTGAATGCTCCAGTCGAAATCGTCGTGAAGCTCAACTATCGCAAATTTGATCGCGGCTATATCGACTTCATGAACGCAGCCTACAAACAAGGGGACCGCGAATTCGCAGATCGAAGCTCCCTCAGAAATACATTGCCAATCACCGTCATGTGCGAGGACCGAGTCGTTTTACCCGTACAACTCGCCTCCGGTGAAGTCCTGCAGCCTAAAGACCCTCAACCGGCTGAAGATAAACTTCCCCCAACATGGCAACGTTGGAACGATTATGGCATCGGACTGCTGCTAACCGGCAAAGCCCAAACTCGCCAGGCGCTGCTAGCCTTTCAGCAAGTTGAAACATTAAATCGACCCGATGGCCCCATCAATTCCGCGCGTGTTCTTTTGCTGGAAGGTGACCTCGACGGAGCTACAGCCGCCTTGCAACGAGCCTCGGCGCTGGAAACCAAGCCCAATCCATGGACCATTGCTTGGCTCAGCGGTGAAGTCGCCCGACAACAGGGCCAACTGCTCGAAGCCGAGAAGAACTTCCGCGAAGTGTTGAGTGCGAAAATACCGGAAAGAGGTTTCGATTTCAGTCTCGACTTCCGCGTTCGCAATCAATTGGGCCAAACGCTGCTCGATCTCGCCGAACAAGCCGAAGGTAGAAATGAGGTCGAGTCTGCCAAGAGCTACTTGGAGCAAGCGCGAGATGAGTTCCTGCAATCGCTCCAAGTCGATAGCGAAGATGTCACCGCACATGCAGCCCTGGCGGCGATCTATCAGCGCTTAGGTGATCAGGAAAAAAGTGAGTTCCATGGCGCGGCACACCTGCGTTACAAACCGGACGACAATGCCATCGATGTGGCAATACCCGCTGCTAGAGCTCAGTATCCCGCCGCCAACCATGCTGCAGAGGCTCTCGTGATCTACTGGCTGCAACGAAAAGATGCGCCGCGCTTACCTACCCAGGAGGCTCGTCCATCCCTCAAGACGCCCTCGGTCGGTGCAGAGCCCCCTCCCACGATTTCGTCCCTATAGGTTTGGTCTCTATGTCCAAAAAGAATAAAGCGTCAAAGCCCAAAGAGATTCGAGATGAATCATCCGAACAAGATGATGCCATCATAGGTGTGGCCATCAAATGGTCTGCGGTGGTTCTATTGGCGGTCATTGCGGGGGGCCTCGGCCTGTGGGGCTTCTTGCAATTCAATCAGAAAAAAGAAGTTGCCAAAACCATAGAAGTTACCCTGCCTCAGCAGCGAACCCAGGTTGCGGTCACTTTGCCCAAGATTCCATTGACGGACATCTCGGAGCAATGCGGTATCTCCTTCACGCATTTCAACGGCATGGATGGCGAAAAGCTATTGCCCGAAACCATGGGGGGTGGTGTGGCCGTTTTTGATTTCGACAACGATGGTGATCAAGATATTCTCTTCGTCAATGGCAACCAATGGATTTGGTCCAAAACAGAGATCGGCACCAAGCCAACACTCAAACTCTTCGCCAATGATGGCAAGGCCCAGTTCAGTGATGTCACCGAACAAGCAGGCTTGGCAATCTCTGTCTATGGTATGGGCCCCGCGGTCGGTGACTTCGATAACGATGGCTGGCTCGACCTCTTCATCACGACGGTGGGTAAGAACATTCTTTTCCGAAATGAGCAAGGCAAGTTTGTGAATGTGACCGACGCTGCAGGAGTAGCCGGAGAAGAAAACGCGTGGAGCACCGGTGCCACCTTCTTTGATTATGACAATGATGGTCTCTTGGATCTGTTCGTTTGCAATTACGTTCAATGGTCACGCGATATTGACCTGTCTCAAGAATTTAGTTTGGTTGGAATTGGACGAGCCTATGGTCCACCTGCATTTTTTAAGGGCACCTTTCCCTATCTTTACCATAACGATGGGAATGGAAAATTCACCAATGTCACAGAGAAGGCGGGAATGCAAGTCAAGAATCCTGCCACCAATGTCCCCATGGCAAAGTCACTGGGAATCGCGCCGATCGATATCAACCATGATGGCTGGCAAGATCTGGTTATTGCAAATGATACCGTAGCGAACTTTTTATTCCTGAATCAAAAAGATGGTACGTTTCGCGAGAGCGGCGTCCCTTCCAGTATCGCTTTCGATCGAAACGGTAATGCTACCGGAGCGATGGGGCTGGACTGCGGCTACTTGAGAAATGACGATACACTGGCGATCGCGATCGGAAATTTTTCCAATGAGCCTTGTTCGCTATATTTGTCTCGCGGCAAACAAGCCAATTTCTTCGATGCGGCAACGGCTACTGGCCTCGGTCCGCAAACCCGCTTAAGCCTAACCTTCGGCATGTTTTTTGCCGACCTTGACCTCGATGGACGGCAAGATATCGTCTGCACCAATGGTCAGTTGGAACCGGAAATTTCAACCGTTTCCAACACGCAGCGCTACGCCCAGCCTCCGCAAATTTTTTGGAATGCGGGCATCGCTGGAGGTACAGAACTCACTCCCTTGCTGGCCGATTCCGTAGGCGAAATGGCCCTAAAACCCATGGTTGGACGAGCCGCTGCGTACGGTGATCTCGATAACGATGGCGACGTAGATATGATCTTCGTCGCCAATGGCGGCAAAGCTCACATTTTGCGAAACGACCAAACTTTAAACCATCAATGGCTTCGTGTCGATTTGCGCCAAAACGACAAAAATCGATTCGCCTACGGTGCCGAACTTCGCTTGACCGTCAAAGAGGGGGAAAAACAGTCCATCCATTGTCGTTGCATCACACCGACTCGCTCTTATTTGTCGCAGTGTGAGACGATCGCCACATTTGGACTGGGGGCGAACGCCAAATTAGAAAAACTCGAAATTCGCTGGCCGAGTGGCGAAGTGCAAACGGTGACGGAACTCAAGCCTAATTCCCTGATGACCATTTCACGAACGATCGTCGAACGTTAAGCGATTGCCTATCTAGATTCAGATCCGTTCCTTGGTGTGATATAGTAAGCGTCTATCGAGTACTCTCAGCGTGTTCTGAGTGCTTCTTTCTGAGTGACTTCTTGGTGAATGGGATGACGATATGAAATATCACAGTTTGTTGGCGGCAACCATCCTTATCGGCGTGGGCTTGTTCTCTTCCGTCCAGGCGCAATCCATTGAACGAAAACTTGTTTATGATCGCGACGTCGTTTACGGTCATAAAGCGGGAATGGCGCTGACATTTGATGTGGTCCGACCCGAAAAACCGAACGGCGCAGCGGTTTTGTTTATGGTCAGTGGCGGTTGGGTTTCCGTTTGGGCGCCACCAGAAACACTGATTCGTCCCAAATCGAGAGATGCAAATCCTTGGGAACAATTTGTGGATCGCGGTTATTCGATGTTTTTAGTTCGCCATGGTAGCAGTCCCCAATTTAAAGTTCCCGATGCTGTTAGCGATGTTCGTCGCGCCGTGCGCTACATTCGCTTGAATGCGAAAAACTGGGAAATCGACCCCAATCGCATCGGTGTCATCGGTGGCAGCGCCGGGGGACACTTAACACTCATGCTCGCCACAACTGCCGATGAAGGTGATCCGAAGTCGAAAGACGAAGTGGAACGAACTTCCAATCGCATTCGCGCTGGCGTCGCGTGGTTCCCACCAACCCATCTAGAAAAATTTCTCAAACTCAAACAACAATTCCCTGCCCTTGAGTTCGATGTCAAGAAAATTCCAGATGTCTCCCCGCTCGAGCATGTTACCGCCGATGATGCCCCCGTCTATCTGGCTCACGGTGACAAAGACGAACTGGTCCCCGTTGGCGAAAGTGAAGCCATCGTTGAAAAATTCAAAGCGACCAACGTCGACCATGATCTATTGATCGTGCCCGGCGCTGGCCACGCGTTTGTGGGTGAAGACATGAAAAAGGTGATGTCTGGCACGCTGAACTGGTTTGATAAACACCTGAAGTAATGCCGACACGTACAAGTGCCCGTGTACTGCATGAAAATTACTGCATTCAAATTGCTGCATTCAAATTGCTGCATTCAAATCGGCAGCGCCGGTAAATTTTCCTTCAAAAAATACTGGCCTGCCGATTCGTGCGATCCAACTATTTGCCCATCTGCTCTGCCAAAAACTTGGCATCATAGATTTTATCCAGGGATTCCAGCAGTCCGGCAATATGAACCGATACGGCTCGGCCTACCTCATCGCTGTAATAAAAGTCTGCCGTTAAGCTTTGGATATTGCCATCGAAAATAATTCCCACCAACTCCCCATTGCGATTCACCACCGGACTACCCGAATTGCCGCCGATAATGTCCGCAGTGCAAACAAAATTGAATGGAGTATCGGGATTCAATTTGTCTTTTGCCTTTTTCCATGAATCAGGCAATATCCAGGGATCTTTGGCACCGTGGGCTTTCTCATGTTCAAACGCTCCGCCTATCGTCGTGGTGTAGGGAATTTTCTTTCCGTCGACTTGGTATCCTTTGACAGGTCCAAACGCCAATCGCAATGTGAAGGTAGCATCTGGATAGACGGACGTTCCTTCCAGTGCAAATCTCGCTTCGGTAATTTGTGCGTAGGCCTGACGTTCAACCTCATCTAATTCCTCAGTCAACTTGCGCAGTCTTCGATATTCGCTATCCAATGCCTTGGCCAATTGAATGAGCGGATCGCTCGAGCTTTCAATGCCTTTCGCTCCGGCAGCAACAACTCCCTTGCGAGCTTCCACATCAAAAAGTTTTGTACCGGCAACCAATTCCGATGCGCGCTCACGCGGCCCCTTCCCATCCAAGGCTGCTAACACCAAAGAATCATCCCCTCCGCGATTCTCCGAAAGTCTTGCTAACTCATCGGCTAACTGCACGCGTTCCAAATCGTCATACATCGGAGCGGGCGAATAGAGCTGTTGCAACAGCGACTCGCGATTGCTGTCGCGATACTCTCGCAGTCGTTCTTCGCTCGGCTTGCCATCTTCGGCAGCCATCAGTACAAGCTCCTGCGCGATACCGTAAATACCACTGCGAATTGTCACATCCTGACCGCTCAAGGCTTGACGTTTCTGCTGGACCTCTGCCACTCGCTTCCACGCATCTGCATATTTTGAAAGCTTCGGATCGGCAGCCATCTTCTTCTGCATCTCTTCTTCATACTTCACCTTTGAAGCGATATACGCTGGATTCTGCAGGCCGCCGATCATGCCCGTATATGCCTTGCGGGAATTTTGAATACCGAATATCTCGTCTCGCGCCCGGCGAACCTGTTCATCACCACCAAATCCATATTGCTGCAATAAAACTTCTTTGCGCCGCAAAAGATCCAAGGTCTTCGGTAAACGCTGATCGCGCTGATACCGAAGCGCGTCGACCGTGTAGATGCGACGCGTGCGGCCCGGATGACCCGATACAAAAACCAACTCGTCCTCGGCGGCACCATCGGCATCCACCTTGAGATAGTTCTCGATCACCGCTGGTTTATCGTTCTCGTAGACACGCAAAATGGTCGTATCGAGACAGTAACGTGGATATTCAAAATTATCCGCATCGCCACCAAAGAAGGCCGACTTAGTTTCCGGTGCCCAAACCAATCGTACGTCGGTATACTTTTTGTAACTGTAAAGATGATAGCGGGCACCACCATAAAGCGTGACGATATCACAGCGCAAACCTGATTTATCGCTCAACTCTTTTTCTACACGAGCCATCTCAGCCTGACGTGCCTTGGATGCATCGCCGGGGCTCATCCCTTCTTTTACCGCCGCATTGACTCGATCGGTAACATCTTGAATCGATACCAGTTGATTCAGTTCGAGGTCGGGCGCTTTTAATTCTTCGGCGTTGGTCTTCGCCAGAAAACCATCTTCCAAAAGATTTTTATCTGCGGTCGAGAGCTTGAAAAGAACATCGCTGGCCACGTGGTGATTGGTCAATACCAATCCATTGCTCGAAACAAACGAGCCCGATCCACCCGAATTGAATCGCACGCTCGATTTCATCAAGTGATCCGCCCACTGGTCTGTCGGCTTGAAACCATATTTCTTTTCAAGCGTCTCCAGAGGCAGGTTATTGTACAGCCACATACCTTCATCCGCTGTAGAACGCGTTGCGAAAGAACTTCCAGAAATCAACAGACCGCCAGCAAGTAGTAGAGAGCGAAAAACGGAACGCTTCATGATGAGTCCTTTGCAAACTTGGAAAAATATCGCGAAATCCATATCGGATTTTAACACGCAAATGGGCCAGCATATAGTTGCCATTGACGATCGGCAGAGAAGGATTTTTACCGAAAATCGGAAAAATCGGGGTGGAATTTGCGCCTAATTGGCCGCCAATTACCGCCCCGATTTCCCGGCCACTTTTTGAACGCTGGCCGCTACAAGCCTGGCTTGGGTGGCGTGATGGGAGCTTGCCACGGCAAGACGCCCTTAGTGTTCAGCTTCCGCGAGTAAACTTTATCAGCCGCCGTCACATAAAGCACATTCATCTCTGCTCCACCAAAGGCCACATTGGCAATCCAGGAGGGTTGCGGCTTGGCCAGGATGATATTGCAACGTCCCAACTGGTCCATCACCTGAATGCCCAAGCGCGTGGCCACGTACAAACGCCCCTCTTGGTCCATGGTCAAACCATCAGCGCCGCTATCGGTCTGGTCATCGGGCTCATGCAACCATCCATAGGTTTGCTTGGCGGCCAACATTCCGTCGGCTTGTATTTGATAACTGTAAAGAAATTTTCCTCGTGTATCGGCAACATGCAGCAGCGTTTGGTCTGGAGAAGCGATGATACCGTTAGCGAAAGCAATTCCTTCATCCACTACCTTTCGATTTCCAGCGAAGCCCACCCACCAGATTTTTTTGTTGTCTGGATCGGTGTAGTACAAACCATTTTGCATTACGCATAAATCATTGCAGGGTGCATTATCCACGACGATCTCTTCGCGGCCCGCTTCATCGAACCGCACAATCTGTTTCTTGCCACTCTGGCATCCATACAATTTTCCATCGGCGCCAAACATCAAACCATTGATGCCGGGACTGTTTTCAATGAATGTCGACACCGCTCCATCAAGACCTACTTTATAAACCTTCCCTGCACCTCCATCGCTGAAAAACACCTCTCCTTTCGCATTGACCGATGGCCCCTCGGTAAATCGATGCCCTTCACTGACCAGCTTCCAGCCCTCATTTTCGATCAGCAAATTGAGTTGTCGCTTGTTGCCTTTTGGCACTTCAACCTTCGCTTTCCAATCCTTCCACAACCAACGCAGCGCATCAGGCAAGATCGCAGCGGTATGCTTTCCGTTATGTCCACCCTCGCCCCACACATGCTCCACGTCATATCCGGCGAACTTCAACGCCGATAACATATCCTGATTGGCCATCCACCAGTCGCCGGCGTAAATATTCAGATCCTTGTTCCCATCCTGCAAAAAGACGCGGATCGGTTTATTCTCGAACTTGCGAATCAGCGTGGGATAAATATCTCCGCCGCGCAAACCGACATACGTACCGATCGTGCTCAACACTCTACGAAATTGATCCGGCCTCTCCCATGCAACCGTAAATGCACAAATGGCTCCGGAACTCGCCCCACCAATAGCTCGATCGCTCGGATCGTCGCTGATGTTGTAAGTCTTCTTGACTTCAGGCAACAATTCGTCGATCAAAAACCGCGCATATCGATCGCCGAGTGAATCGTACTCGTAGCTTCGATTGAATCGCGGTTGAGCCTTCTCATTAGCGGCAGGCACAATCCCATGTTCGATGAATAAGCCGAGCGTGACAGGCATCTCGCCACTATGGATCAAATTATCCATCACAATGGGCAATCGCCACTGATTGGCCATGCCCAACCCATCTTGAGTTACCATTAAACATGCCGGCTTTTGGCTGTCGTATTGCTTTGGTACATAAACAAAGTAATTTCTTTTCGTGCCGGGAAAAATTTTGGATTCGAATGGAAACGGCCCCAGCACTTCCCCTTTGGGCACCCCTTCTTTGACAACAGAATCCGGATGCTCCGAATAATTCTCTTGCGCACAAGCAGACGACAGGCCGCCCAGACAGAGACTCAGAACCAATAGCCCAAAGATACGATAACCCATGCTGTGAATCTCCGGAGAGGTAGGAATGTTCCGAACGAGGAAAACGTTATTGTAGCGTGAATCGAGCCTCCTGTGCGCACTCTCTAGTGGCTGGGCTCTCTAGTGGCTGGGCTCTCTAGCGCCTGGGCCTACCACCGCCACTTTCTATCCGATAGGCTATTTCCAGAGTTCCAATCCACCTGAGGGAATTATTGCGAGCCCTAACCCGATGCGAAGCGCGCTTACTCTATCCATTCACTATGTGTCTTGCCTTCTTCTCACTTGCTTTTGGGTCGCACCCATGACGGCACAAGATCGATCTCAAGTCATCCCCGGCCCCAGTCGTCCCAGCGGTCCTGAGTTTCAGACGCGTTCGGTAACGGTTTCTCGAAACGGTATGGCGTGCACGAGCGATCCTAGAGCCACACTTGCGGCGCTGGAGGTTTTGCAGCGCGGTGGCTCGGCCGTCGATGCGGCCATTGCCGCCAATGCCATGCTGGGCGTAGTGGAACCAATGTCCTGCGGTATTGGCGGCGATCTCTTTGCTATTGTCTGGGATGCGAATACCAAGACGATGCATGGTCTGAACGCCAGTGGCCGCGCACCTAAATCGCTGACCCGCCAACATTGTCAGTCACTGGGACTGGAGGAAATACCGAGCAACTCTCCGCTCAGTTGGACCGTACCGGGTTGCGTTTCAGGTTGGGAAGATCTGCATCAAAAGTTTGGAAAGCTCGCCTGGAAAGAATTGTTTCAAAGTTCTATTCGCGAAGCCGAAAGCGGCTTTCCTGTTTCACCGGTTATCGCAGGATACTGGAAATCGGCTGAAAAGAAATTGGGAGCGATACCCACCTCCAAAGCAACGCTCCTTCAAGAAAACGGTGAGGCTCCAAGCGCGGGAGACATTTTTAAGAATCCTCATTTGGCAACCTCATATCGCATGATCGCCGAACAAGGAGCCGATGCCTTTTATCGTGGCTCAATCGCCCAACGTATCATTGCATTTAGCCATCAAAACAAGGGCTTCTTCTCGCTGCAAGATTTTGCAGATCACCAAAATACTTGGGATGCACCTCTGTCGGTTGACTATCGCGGTTATCGTGTCTGGGAACTACCGCCCAACGGCCAGGGGATCGCCGCACTGGAGATGTTGCAAATCTTGAAACAACACGATTTGAAAGCGCTAGGCTGGGGAACCCCCGATTTTCTGCATTTGATGATCGAAGCTAAAAAATTGGCCTATGCCGATCGCGCTCGCTACTACGCCGATCCTGAGTTCGTGGACGTTCCCAGCGCCGAGCTGATTTCCGAAAACTATGCCAAAAAACAAAATTTGCGTATCGATAAGAATCGAGCTGCGATCGATATACCTCCGGGCGATCCACGCCCCGGTCAAGCCGATACGATCTATCTCTGTGTGGTCGATAAAGACCGAAACTGCTGCTCTCTCATTCAGAGCAACTATCATGGATTCGGTAGCGGCATCGTACCGGACGATGTCGGCTTTGTCATTCAAGATCGCGGGGCACTGTTCGCCCTCCAGGACGATCATCCCAATCGCTTAGAGCCCGGGAAACGGCCGTTTCATACAATCATACCCGCTTTGGTCACCCAAAATGATCTACCCGTACTGGTCTTTGGCTTGATGGGTGGCGACATGCAAGCCCAAGGGCATGTGCAAGTCCTCGTCAATTGGATTGACTTCGGTATGAATATCCAAATGGCTGGCGATGCGGCCCGCTTCAATCACGAAGGAAGCGCCACTCCCACCGGAATGAAAGGTGACGCCCAAGGTGGCACCGTGCAACTCGAATCGACATTCCCTGAATCCACACGCGAAGCCCTGAAGCAGCGTGGCCATAAGATTGAATCCTCTCGCAGTTCAGGTTTCGGCGGCTACCAAGCAGTACGCATCGACTGGTCGCGCGGCATTTTAGAAGGAGCCACCGAATCGAGAAAAGATGGGATGGCAATCGGTTACTAAAAACTCAATCGTTCACTTTGCGTACCAGAGCATGCGGTTGACATACCGCTCCATAATACTCGGGACGTCGATCGGCAAAGCGATCGATCACATGTTTTCCCGGAACGCGTACGATGCGTTTGGTCCGAGCGCGTCGCACATCGATCTCACCAATCAACACTTCGGAATTAGCATGCGGCGCGTCGGCAATTGGATTACCATTGGTATCACATAGCCGACTGTAACCGATGAATTGGAAACCTCTCTCCTGCCCAACTCGATCGACGCAGAAAAAGTAAATAGCATTTTCCAATGCGCGAGCATTGGGTAAATACTTGGCAAACGTATCCGCCCCAGGAGGCCAATTGGTCGGCAACAGCACCAAGTCGGCTCCCGCCAATGCCATCACTCGCGCCGCTTCTGGAAACGATCCGTCATAGCAAATATGAATCCCCACTCGCAAACCGTTGATCTCAAAAACGCGCCAACCCTCCGTACCAGGATCAACGAATCGGTCAACTCCAAGATAGGGCAAATGCACTTTGCGATATACGCCAACCAAACCTTGAGGTCCGACCAAGGCGCAACTGTTATGCAGTTTATCCCCTAGGCTCTCCAGAAAACCAAATACTGCGTACTGGTCCTGCTCATGACAAAGTTCAGTGAAAGCCTCAATCGCCTCTCCGTGACAGGTTTGAGCCAGTGGTAAGGCCTCCTCACGACTTTCAAAGCAGTAACCGGTCAGCGCGCATTCTGGGAAAACAACCAAATCGGCAGTCGCTGCCGCCGTCTCTCGCATCGCTGCCAACATCTGACTCAAATTGAACTTGTCATCCCCCAAGCGAATATCCATCTGAATACCCGCAATCCGGTAAATATCTTTCGCCATAAATCGTCCCGTAATCTGCTTGTGTGGGGATGCTGCTTGTGTGGGGATGAAACTCAATCGAGACACGATTGCCAAACACATCTTTAGATTGTCCTCGACCTCGATCGGGACGCAAGGTAAGCGCGAGCGATTTTGGGCATGCCAGCGAAGGTATCTTTCTGTACAATAATACCTCAAGACAATAATACCTCAAGACAATAACACCTCAAGACAATTACCTCTCTAGGCAATAACCTCTCAAGACGATAATGAGCCGAGGTAATGAGCTGGGGTCTTATTGGACTGCAGTCGATGGGCCTGCAGCGGAGCATTGCGCCACTTCTACTGGTTGATCTCACGATGACGTATCGATCTTTGCCGCTACCACAATTCTTGACATTGGCGCTATTGCTGGGATGCCAAACGAGGTCGCCTGAGGTCCCATCCCAAACGCCAGAAACCACGGCGACAAAACAAGAGTCTTCCACCGTGACGGAATCAAACTTTCAAACCGTAGAAAGCTCTTCGGAAAGACTGGTCATCGCTCTGCGAAGTCCCAGCGGTATAGGCCGCGGATCGATCCAAGCCCCCAGTCACCCTACGCCGAGCGACACTTTGTCAAGCAAACTCTGGCCGAAACAAGTCTTTTTGCAACTCTATCTCCGCGGCCTGGAATCGTTGACCGTTGAAGCCGCTGGAATTCGCTGGGAAATCAACGTGAGTTCCTCGCCTGGCCACCGAATTTCCAGCCACTACCCTGGTGTAGATGAAACGGCCAATCACGATCCTGCTCAGGTTTATGTGATGCCCAATCGACAACCCATCTCCAATATCCCCCTTGTCGAAGGACAATTTTTTGAGGTTGTTTTGCCTGCCATGCTATTTGATTCGGATCCGGCAGAAATTAAATTGACTTGGATTGATTTCTACCGTTAATACTAAAAGCCATTTATTGATCGAGTCATCATCATGCAAAACTGGCGACAAGAGATCGAAGAAATTCTGGTTACTTGTCGCACAGCATTTGTGCCTCACGATCGACAATTATTGCAACAATCAGCTCGTCAATCAGGACTCGATATTGCCCAAATGGCCATCCGAATGAATGACCTATACCGAGGCTATGTATTAAAAATTTATACTGAGGTTGTGCGAGCTGATAATAAATGGAGCAAGATGGAAAAGGCAATAGGCGCCGTCATTATCGAGCATTTCTGGGATCGCACATTAACGGATGCCGAATTGAAGACCGCATGGCAAGGACTGATGAGCGAATCGGAAAAGTTGACCTGGAATCAACTCTTTAGTCCGTTTCTCCGTTGCTCCGATTTGGGCACACTGCGATCGGATGTATTTACATCGGGTATGCGTCTGGCCAACATCATCGCTAAATGCGACGGTGTGCTGCATGAACCAGAAGCAGAAAAATTAAAATCGCTCGAACAGGAATTTCATAAAGCTTTATCGCTCGGAAAAAAGAAGACCAACTTCCAACAAGACGAATGGGAGATATTGGTCCCCATCAGCGAACCACCTGGCAAAACATACGCTCCCCTTCGGCAGCCGAATCAAGCGACCGAGAAGGTCGTATCCCTCGAAAACTCCATGAAAAAACTCCAAGCGTTGATTGGGCTGGATGGAATCAAGAAACAAGTGGAAGAATTGACTCATTTTTTACGAATGCAGCAGCAGCGAAAAAATGCCGGGCTGCCGATCAGCAATCATAATTTACATATGGTTTTTAAAGGAAATCCTGGTACGGGCAAGACCACGGTCGCTCGTATCTTAGCCGATATTTTGCGTGGCTTGGGTATACTCTCCAGCGGCCATTTGGTCGAAACCGATCGCAGTGGTTTGGTTGCCGAATATGCGGGACAAACGGCAACCAAAACCAGCAAACGAGTCGACGAAGCAATGGATGGAATCCTCTTCATCGATGAAGCCTACAGTCTCGTTGATTCCAAAGGCGATGATGCCTACGGCCGAGAAGCCTTGCAGACTTTACTAAAACGCATGGAGGATGATCGTGAGCGATTAGTGGTTATTTTGGCAGGCTACAACGAACCGATCGATAAACTGCTAAAAAGCAATCCCGGCTTAACATCACGCATCGGCATGGATTTACAGTTTGCAGATTATAATCCAAAAGAACTGCTGAAGATTTTTGAGTTGCTTTGCAAAGAACATCACTATCAATGCCTGCCGGCAACTCGTGAAGCCATGTATGGCAAATTGGGCGAATTACACAGCAAGCGGGATTCACATTTTGGAAACGGACGAGTCGTGCGTAATCTTTTTGAAAAGTCCATTCGTCGTATGGCAAGTCGTATTGCCCCGCTGACACCGGTAACTCATGAACTGCTGACTCAAATAACGCCCGAAGATCTCGCTGACCGTTGAGTCAGCGCGCAGAGTGCAAGGACAACAAATCAATCGCCCTTGCCCCCGTCGGATCGGTTGTTCAAGCGAGTCTGACCGGCGTTGGGAATTCGAGGACAAACTTCGTGCCTCTTCCGACCGCACTTTGCACCGCGATGCGCCCTCCATGCGCTTCGATGATTTTTCGAGCCGTTGGCAATCCCAGTCCTGAGCCCCCATTCTTGGTCGAGTAAAATGGCTCAAACATGCGCATCGCCGTGTTATCATCCATACCGCAACCCGTATCGATCAAATCTAAAGCAACACCCCGGGGGATAGGATGCGTGCGAACCACCAACTGGCCACCATCGGGCATTGCCTCCAGCGCGTTTTTGATCAAATTGATCAGCGCTGCTTGCATCGAGTCGCTATGCAGCAGAATGGAGGGAAGATCGGGATCGAGATACCTCAAAATTTCAACGCCATTTCGATCCGCTTGAGCTTGGTAAAGGTTCAAGACCGTTTCGACCTGATCGTTGAGATTGCCGGGTGTCATTTCCAAATCGCGCATGCGCGCGAAACGCAGAAAATCGTGCAACAAGCCTTCCATGCGTTCGCATTGCTGCCGAATCATGTCGATTTTGGTAAGCATTCGACGCTTACCCGACCAGTCGCTCTCCGATAGCTCTTCGCTGATCAAGTCGACATTCATATGAATGACAGAGAGAGGGTTCTTGATTTCGTGAGCCAAGGATCCAGCCAGTTCTGCCAGCTCATGATATTGCCTCCGCAATTCATCTTCCGGATTCGAATCAGGATCGTTCGAAGAAGTTGCCATGGGGCAGATCCTGGCGAGGTAGGATGAAGTGCTCCAAAACGACACTTCTTTATTGTACTCGATTCCGTTAAAGAGAAAGATCTGTTCGACGCAAAAAGGAATCGAACAGATCTTTGAGTATCATCAAAATGGCAAGCACAAAAGGCTTATCGACCGCCGCCGCGATGTCCGCCGCCGCCGCCACCACCGCCACGTCGACGTCCACCGCCACGGTGACCGCCGCCGCCACGATGACCACCGCCACCACCGCGATGCCCGCCACCACCACCGCTGGACTCATCGAATTCGCCCTCTTCTCCACCTTCTTCAGGTGTCGCGGTTGCGAAATCATCTTCGACGCCCAACTCTTCCAACGCGCGACGTCGGCTCAATTTGACACGGTTCTGTTCGTCGATATCGATAACCAAAACCTTCATCGAGTCGCCGACCTTCACCACAGAATCGACGCTCGCGATATAGCCGTGCGACAATTCGGAGATATGGCACAGACCATCTCGGCCAGGAATGATTTCCACGAAAGCACCAAAGTCGCGAATACTCGAGACCGTACCGTCATAGATTTTGCCGATTTGCACCGTTGCCGTTACCGCTTCCACTCGAGACATCGCAGCGCGGGCTGCTTCTTGGTTCGAGCTGGCTACGGTCACGGTTCCATCATCCTCCACATCGATCGTCACACCGGTGTCTTCCTGGATGGAACGAATGTTCTTGCCACCCGGTCCGATCAAAGCACCAATCTTATCCACATCGATCTTGGTGCGGAGCAATCGCGGAGCATAACGACTGGTTTCCATGCGCGGACGAGGAATGCAAGTCAACATCTTCCGCAAGATTTCGATGCGAGCTTCACGAGCCTGCTTCAATGCGGCACGAATAATCTCATCGCTGATCCCGTTGATCTTAAGATCCAACTGAATTCCCGTGATGCCGTTGGGCGTACCGGAAACCTTAAAGTCCATATCGCCATAATGATCTTCATCGCCGATGATGTCGGTGAGCAGCACCCATTGGTCCTGCGCTTCGCGCACCAAGCCAACGCTGATACCTGCAACCGGATTGCTGATCGGAACACCCGCAGCCATCAGGCCAAGAGTCGCTCCGCACACCGATGCCATCGATGAACTGCCGTTCGATTCAAGAATGTCGCTGATCACACGAATGGTGTAAGGGAACTCTTCCGGCGAAGGCAGAACCGATGCCACGCTCCGTTCGGCCAAAGCACCATGCCCGATTTCACGTCGACCCGGACCGCGAATCGGCTTGCACTCACCCACCGAGAACGGAGGGAAATTGTAATCCAGCATGAACTTCTTGCTGAATTCTTCCACCAAGCCTTCAATACGCTGCTCGTCTCGGGAAGTACCAAGCACGACGGTCACCAACGCCTGGGTTTCTCCTCGTTGAAACAAGGCCGAACCATGCGTCCGCGGCAACAAGTCCGTTTCGCACTCGATGTGCCGCAAACTCGTTCGATCACGACCGTCCGCTCGCGTTCCGGATAGAATCAAATCGCGAACGACTCGCTCTTCCAAATCGTGCCACACCGAAGCAAACAGCGCGGGCGAAATCGCTCCAGAGGCCGCTGCATCTGGAATCACCTCGCTCAAGGCACGCGCTTTCAAATTTCGCACCGCTTCAGCGCGAGCTTGCTTACCTTCAGTTTGCTTGGCTACCTTGAACTCGCCATAGAAACGGCTCTTGAGCGTTTCGTACAAACCGCCGTCCGAAGGGGGGGTGTACTGCATCTTCGTTGGCTTCACTTGAGCATAAAGCTCTCGCTGTAAACCGATGACTTGGCGGATAATGTTGTGACCAAACTGCAGCGATTCGATCATTTCAGCTTCGGGCATTTCGGTCGCAAAGCCTTCGATCATGACCACTTCGCGCTCATTGGCCGACATCACCAAATCGAGATCGCTCTCCTCCAGTTGGGCCATGGTTGGGAAAGCGATCAGCTTTCCTTCCACACGTCCAACGCGTACCGATGCAATGGGACCTTCAAACGGAAGGCTGCTGACAAATAAAGCCGCAGCCGCACCATTCATGGCAATCACGTCCGCATCGTTTTGCGAATCGCTCGAAAGCACCATCGATTGAATTTGAACTTCGTCACGGAATCCCTTGGGGAAGTGAGGACGAATGGGTCGGTCAATCAAACGGCTTGTCAGAGTTTCCTTCGTCGAAGGACGTCCTTCCCGCTTGATAAAACCACCTGGAAACTTACCTGCCGCAGCCATTCGCTCACGGTAATCGCAGGTCAGTGGAAAGAAGTCGGTTCCCGGCCGCGATGGACCCGAGGTAACCGCGTTGAGGACAATCGTATCGCCGTACTGAGCGATAACGCAAGCGGCCGCTTGCTTGGCGAGTTGTCCGATTTCGAAAGAGAGTACTAAATCACCAATTTGCTTTTCTACACGAATCTTCACAGCACATCCTTAAAACGATCGAATTATCGAGCGTTGTTTGGGAAGGGATTGATTGCTACCGTTTCAAAAAACGGTCGTTCCACCTCCAAATCGCGCCATGCTCTACGGCACCGCCAAAAATGGCACCGCCGTGAAAGGCACTGCCATGAAAGGCACTGAAGGAGTACCTATGCAATCACAACATCCAGCACAACATCCAGCCGATCTTGATTCCCGCTCCGGAAAGCACCGTCGGAAATCGAGGTATCTTCAATCTGGATTTTCGCACGACGTCTCACCGGCGCGAAAGAAAAGAGGCAAACCGGTTTGGACTCTCAACCACAACAAGGAACTGGTCAACCCAGCAACCTACTTGCGGATCGATAAACGACCGATCACATCCAAATAGCGCTGTGGATTAATGCGGCGAAGATAATCCAACAATCGACGACGCTTGCTAACCAACGCCAGCAAACCTCGACGGCTGGAATAATCCTTCGAATGCGACCGCATATGCTCAGTCAACGCATTAATGCGCTCGGTCAGCAATGCTACCTGAACTTCGGGAGACCCTGTGTCTCCGTTGGTGTGCCGGTACTGTTCCACTAAGCTCTGCTTGCGCTCTGTCGTTATCGCCATAGGGTTGTCAACAAATCCCTGAGGTGGCCGGCCCGAACCGAACGACTCTCCATGCTCTCACACCCTTCAGCTTTTAAAGCTATTGGCTCTTAAAGCTTTTGTGCGATTGCACTCTCGTACGTTCCCGCTGGACGACGAACCCACCAAACAATCACTCTGTCACACAATTAAACACTTTTAACACGAAGTATCAGAATTTACCGGATTCCTGGCATTTGACAACCCCAAAACCGAGGGCGCAAAATTCGCCGTCCCATACCGTTTTTTTGCCATTTCCATCGAAATAAGTACGCTCAGTATGGTGATTGGGACCCGAAATTGCCATGCCGTGCACTGCGTAAACATCTAGAAGGCAAACATTCAAACTCCAGACCAAATGGAAATCATCGAAATCGGAGCTGTCCAAGATCGCCTTTATTGGCACACATCATCGCGGAATCGATGACGCTCGCAACATCGCTCAACTGGCCAATAGAATCTTGCCGAAATGGGAACCGCACACAGGCACCTAATCGGCCTATCGCCTAAAATGCAGCCACTCTCCCCTCCTTCCTGATTTCTCGATCGGATCGCCGGCTATGTCTTGGTTTCGTTTGCGTCCCACGTTCGATATTCATGTGGCTGCGACCAAAGCAGAGATGATCGAGAGGCTCAGGCAACTGCAGAGCCGCACATCAGACAAGAATTTATTCTTGATGTTTGGAGAATATGGCGAATTACATTTGCCATCGAGCGAACATCGATTGTGGTCTCCGCACCTCTCCTTTTATATAAGCGAAGATGCGGAAAAAACATTGGTGCACGGTCGATTCGCCCCGCGGGTCGATGTGTGGACAGTGATCTGGATCGCCTACCTCGTCTTTTTATTTACCGCATTTTTTGGCATCTTGCTGGGACTTTCTCAATGGTCGCTAGGTGAGATGGCTTGGGGAGTGTGGGTGGCGGTCCTCGCCAGCCTGCTCTGGCTTTCACTCTTTGTCATTGCCCATCTCGGACAGCAATGGAGCTCAGACCAAATGCACACGCTCCGCGACCGCTTAGAAAATTTGCTCGATGAGTGCAAGAACACTCAAGCGATTGTGGGAACAGAAGCGGCGACCAACTAGCCTGCTGATGACTCTCGGTTCATCTTTAAATTGGCTTGTCCGTCGCAAAAGCGGGCGTCAATTCGGCTGCCGTCGGCGAACTGGTCGCACGATGTTGTCTCGGCCGCAACAAATCAAGCGAGTAAATAGCGCTGCGCAGCATCTCCCTGGTCCATGAACCGGCGGAGAACATCCTCTCCAATTCCAGAACTTTTTTCGGTACAATCGGTTCGTGAATTGGCCGTCCCATCTGGATCTTTTCGGAGCCACCTCCATGCAAAATCATGGCATGCACGACTATGCAATGTATATCAACGGCCAATGGGTCTACAGCGGCGAGCGGATCGAAGTCCTCGACCCCGCGACCGAACAACCCTTTGCAACCGTACCGGCTGCCACACAGGAACAGGTCCAGCACGCGCTGCAAACCGCCAAAACGGCTCAGAAATCCTGGGGCAGATTGACCGGTGTCGAACGGGGCCGAGTCCTGAGAAAATGGGCCGACCTGGTCGACCAACATCGAGACCACTTCGCTCGCCTACTCTCACTGGAAGTCGGCAAACCGCTCAAGGAAGCCTATGGTGAAGTCGATTTCGGTAACAGCTGGTTTCGGTACTATGCGGAATTCGATCGACGTATCGAAGGTGATCTCTGCGCACCCGACAAACCCAACGAACATCTCTGGATCGTTCCCCAGCCAGCCGGAGTCGCGGTCGGCATTATCGCTTGGAACTTTCCTCTGGCAGTCGCTATCCGAAAAATCGCCCCCGCTCTTATCGCCGGTTGTTCACTCGTCCTCAAACCCCACGAAGATACTCCAGTAACCGCCCTGGAGCTTATGAAACTCGCCGAACAAGCAGGCTTGCCACCGGGTGTTTGCAATGTGGTGACGGGGACCGGAGAAACCGTCGGTGAATCCTTGGTACGCTCCCCTCTCGCTAATGTGATCAGCTTCACCGGCAGCGTCCCAACCGGCAAACGTATCGCAGCGGTAGCCGCCGAAAATGTCACCTTCGTCTCTCTGGAAATGGGAGGCAAAGCGCCGTTTATCGTCATGGACGACTGCGATGTCGATGCGGCTGTGGATACGGCAATCTTTTCCCGCTTTTTGAATTGCGGGCAAATCTGTATCGCCAATGAACGAACCTACGTGCACCGCAAAGTGGCGGACCAATTTATCGACAAACTCGTGCAGCGAGTCAAAGCGATGCGCGTCGGCAGTCCACTGGATGAATCCACCCAAATCGGTCCTAAAGTGAATCGCGTTGAACTGGATAAAGTGCAACGCACCGTTCATGAAGCCCTGGCTCAAGGTGCCCAAGCCATCGTGGGTGGCGACATCGTCGAACGCTCTGGACCCTTCGCCAAAGGCTATTGGTATCAGCCAACCGTTCTCACCGGAGTTCGCCAAGATATGGCCATCATGCATCACGAAATCTTTGGGCCCGTCATACCCGTCATGCCATTCGATGACTTCGAAGAAGGCTTGGCCTACGCCAACGATTCACACTACGGCCTGGCCGCTTACCTATTCACCAACGATATGAACCGAATTATGCGCGCCGTTCGCGATCTTGAAGTGGGCGAGCTTTATATTAATCGCGGACCAGGTGAATCCATTCACGGATACCACACCGGTTGGAAACAATCCGGCATCGGCGGCGACGATGGAAAATATGGACTGGATCATTACCTCCGTCGCAAAACGGTCTATATCCGCTACCAATAACGCTTGACGGCTTGACCCAAATCCCAAACTCTACCCACAGAGAACAACCACAGAGAACAACCACAGAGAACTCGACGTTGGCTTCGCAATATTCATTTCGCGACGCGCAATACTCATATCGCGACGCGCGAAGCCCGCAACAACCTACCTCAACCTCACGCAGTAAAGCTTATCGCCTCTTCGAATCAGAATCGATTCACCAGCCACAGCAATCGCATACTGTCGAATTCTATTGAGCATAGCTCGCGGATTCTCACTCTCCGCTTCTGCAACCGCAGACGGTTCCCACAGAGAATTAGTTGCCAGCACTTGAAACTTTTGTCCCGCTGCGATCACTTTTGTCATACCATCCTCACCAACCAAATAAAGGCGATCCCCAACTCCCACCGGCGTGGCCCAAACGGGAAAACCAAGTCGTTCGGTGAATAGTTCACTTCCCGTTTCAAGATCTAAACCGAACAACGTACCGCGCCGATCCACGTAATAGGCGATGCCTTGATAGGCTGCGGGCGAACAAAAACCGCACGTCGCTCGCTTGCTTCGCCAAACATAATTTGCCTGGTAACCCGAATCGCCCTTCTTCACCTCAACCAGTCCATTGGTTTCGATCGCTTCTTTGGTCGGTCCCCCTTCCCTTCCCGGCGAAGCTCCCACGAGCAACCGTCCCGGGGAGACCATGCGCGGGGTCGGTGCGGAGTTACCAGACAGCCCAGATAGCTTCCATTGCTCCTTGCCACCGGCAGGCTCATAAGCAATCAGGGAACCAGGTAAAGTTTCCCCTGGTGCTCGACCGCCACTTCCCGCAGCACTCATGACGATGTGACGACTTCCATCAGTCGCGTCAAACCACATCGGTGAACTCCAAGAGGTACCCACAGGCCTCTCGACCTTCCAAACTGTCTTACCATCAAGCTTGCTCACCGCCATCAAATACGGATTCTCATCGCTCTGAATACAAATAAAAATATGCTGCTCATCCTGAATCGGCGACGACGATAATCCGTGTCGACTTTTGATGACTCCGAACTCCGCCACCAAATCTCGCTGCCAAAGCAACTTGCCATCATGCTGATAGGCGGCAAAATCGCCCGACTCGTAAAGGACATAAATTCCGGTCGCATCAACCACCGGCGTTGGAGCAGCTCGACTGTAATAGTCCGTGTTTTCGCCAAGATTTTTGGTCGCAATATCCTGTTGCCATAAAAGCTTCCCATCCGCAACTTGATAAGCTTGCAGTCGAAGCGTTTCTTTTTTCGCACCCTCGACCATCGTCACATAAACATGATCTCCCCAAACGACACTGCTGCTCTGCCCATAGCCAGTTAAATTCACTTGCCATGCAACATTGATTTGCGGAGCCCAGTTCAGCGGCAATCGATCACCCTGAACCTGGCTCGAAACCGGTCCCAAAAATCCTGGCCAACTCGTTGCCTGTTGATCGTCGATGTAAGAAAAAAGAACTAATAGCAGGAGCCATTTCATGATCATGCGCTTTCAATAAAGAGAACGCCCATCTATAAAGGTGCAATGGCCTGCTTCGGTAGTTCCACCGAAACCGGTTGGTTCGGCTGAATCGCTGGAATCGTCAGGTCGCTGCTCCCCGGCACAGTCCACTTGGGCGTAATCATCCACTCACCACCAGCATTCGATTCCACAGTCAGCCTGAATTTTGGCCACTCATCCGCATGCGGTGGATCTATCGTTGGCACCGCTTGCATGAAAGCGAGCCCCTCGCGATTGGTAACTCCCTCCAAAACAGCCTCCCACTGCGAACCCAAAGGTCGATGCACCACCACATGCACCTCCGACAGAGGACGCTGCTGGTAAAGCACCTTGATCTGCCAGGGTGTTTCTTCTTGTAAATCAATACCCTGAGAGCAACCCGATACTAGCACCAGTGCGATCAGACCAACCGCGCTGGCGCTAAACAACCACGCCTTAATCACTGAGCGAACTCCATCGCTGGAACCTCGCCACCGTCCCGAGAAAACAAAGCTCGATAACTTGCTAAATCCGTATTGTTGCTGATGAAATGCACGCTACCATCCAACATCGCATGCATCGAACCGCCTGGATGGAACGACCGCGATGAATAAAAACCACGACCATGCATCCCAATATCGGGAATCGAACTGTTAGGCGTCATATAGCCATTGATCACCGTCGAAAAGGGAACACCGCGAATCCAAGACTCGCCACGATTGCCACGATAGGAACTGATCCGCGAAGGAAAAATGGTTGTCAAATCAGGATTTCGAATCAACGAACCTCCAGTCGTAAAGCCTGGCTGTCCAGGTGGCATCGACGAAGTTCCAGACCAATTAGCAATTCGTCGATGCGGCAAGGTGGGCGAGGGTGCAGACCCGGTGGTCTGGTCACCCAAAACCGTCTCCGCCAGCAAAACCGTCGAGGAAGTTCCATCCGTGCAATCCTTAAAACGGGCCCAGGAATTCTCCCAGACCATCCCGTCCGTTCGATACCGGTCATCGTAATGAGTTCCCGTTCCCGAACCATAACTAAACATGTAACTCAAACCTGCCGACGTCGAAGCGGAACCATCCGCAAGTACGGTCGGAAAGTTTGGACTGCCTACTTCGCTGGGACACAAAAACGTTGGGACAACCGTACTGATGGCCTGACGCATCGTAGGATTAAACCTTGCTGCCCACACAGGACCTACCAACAACGGCTGGCGGAAATCAATCAAACTCTGCAGATTGCCCTGCTCGATAAAAGGGAGAATACGAGCTTGCGGCGAGAAACTACTCGATCCAGTCAATCCGGGCACACACTTAAAGGAAGACTCGTAATTATGCGTCGCCAACGCCATCTGCTTCAGATTATTCGAACACTGCATTCGCCGCGCTGCCTCACGCGCCGCTTGCACCGCCGGTAACAATAAACCTACCAAAATGCCAATGATGGCAATCACAACAAGCAGTTCGACCAGCGTGAAACCGCCTCTCCAAGATGTCTTCATCGTCTGTTTTCTCTATCGTAATAGCATGAATGTAGAAGTGCGCGAGCGCTCCCGACCAACCACTTTCATTATCTATCACGCGCAAGCAGCGTCAATGCCACTTGCAATTATTGTGCAGATACAAAGGACATGCGCATCCGGAAATACGATACGCCCAGCTTCTTGCCCAACAAATCGGACTTCGCTTTGTCCTTGTCTTCCAGCGCGTGCTCCAGCAACTCAATCCCCTCCTCCACCACCTTGATCTTCATCTGCTGGTATCTCGAAATAGATTGCCGCCTCAAATAGGCCGACACCTGCAACTTCCTCATCCAATCCTCATGTATGGGAATCCAATACAATCCCGTATCAAAATCCCCCGAAGTCGCCGATGAAACTAACTCCGTATTGACAATCTTCATCTCCGCAAAGATCTCCTCACGGCTCGGATAATACATATAACAAGCCGCAATACTGGCCACCACCAAACCGCAAATCGTAACCCCGCCAATCACATAACCGGGCAAAACAATGTCGTTTTTGAGATCTTCATTCTTCGCACTGGCTAAAAATAATTCGAACCCCCCTCGGCCATCCGCAATACGCAAAATACCACCCATTAAAATCAATATCCCCAGCCCGACCAACGATACCAGTTCATGCGGCAACAGCGAATCGTTCAGCATCTTCAGCGCTGCAGCCGGTACGTTCTCCACACCCTCGCCAAACGGCGCACAATAATTATCGAACGCATGAGTGTGACCGGCCGGCTCAACTCCCTCCGGATAAAGCGGCTTGCCCACCGTATAAGCCAGCACCAGCACAAAGGCGACCAGCATGCCAACCCAACTGAGCATTTTCTTTAAACCATAATGCTGGGCGGTCCACCACAACATGCCGACATTCAAACCTGTACCCAGCACCAGCAACGTAAATGCTGCCGCAATCGAGTTCCCATGCTGGAACATCGAAGCCAATTGAACCATGGCAACCATCGGTGTCGCGTAGGCGGGTATAGCGATTGCCGCCATGCGTATCGGCGCAAACGCATCTTTTTCTTCCGCTGCCGATTGCAACGAGCCGGCAGGCAAGCACAAACTCAATAGGCCAACACCCACCAAGCCGGCAACAACAAACAGCATATCGCGCCCGACCGACATCCGAGCCATCGTCACCAAAACGGCCACCAGTCGCCGCCAACCATACGGCATCGGACCAATCGGCTCAATCGCCTGCTCGCTCTTTCTGAAAATCCAATCCCAAGCTGTTCCCATCACCGTTACGATCACCAGCGAACAGAGCGTAAAGACAATGATCGCCCGCGGATCCGAGAGCGTCAGTCCGTACAGCACCGAGACCGGATTGAATAGTGGCGCCGTCAATCCAAACGCCAGAATGACGCCCCCTGCCACCCCCGCTCGTCGCATTTCGCTCATGATGGGTATCGCACCGAGCGAGCAGACCGGTAGCAGCATCCCCAATCCCCAAGCTTGCGGAAGGGATCGCCAACTATTGGCTCCAAAGATTTTATTGGTAACATCCCGACCCATTCGCTGGAATATCGCTGCGACCAACAACCCGATGATAACGGTAGGAGCCGCTTGCATCGCCCCCTGAAGAATTCGCACTACCGCGCCGATAATCATGCTTTCCATCGATCCAACCTCACACCATCTGTATCCGATGTCATAACTCAGGGACGATCGCCGGCTTCCGCTTCGATGACAACGTCCGGCACTTGCATGTCACGATACTTCTGTCGCACTTCTGCCAACTTCTTCGGCAGATCGGCGATTGCCGAAAAAACCTCGCCTTCTCCAATCCATCTCTCCGGCGGCTCCTGCGACTTGGCAAACTTTTCAATCAAATCTACCGTTGCCCGATCCACCTGATTCCAATCTTCCTCTGCCAGGTCCGACTGAGCCGCCAACTCAGGCAACCAACGAACAACATCCCGCAGTTCGGTCGAAACGTTGACCTCCGTCGGCATTTTTTCTAACGCTGCCCCTGTCCCTAAATGCGCAGCGAGTTGTTCAATCCGCGTTAAGGCTTGATCAAAATCGGCTGGAAGATGTTCGGGTATATGGTGATCCTCCTCCTCGACGCCCTGTTTCCCCTGACAACCCGTCAATAGCATCGCGATCGCAATCATGAAGACGCCGATCGTCCTGATGCGACCTACGCAGCTGCACACCAATGAATTCCAGTCAACAATACGATTTTCTCTTTTCATCGTGTCATCACTCAGCGACCAGTAGGGACTGCTACAGACTCAATAATCTCCGATACCACCTTATCCACCTGCTCAACACTGCCACCGAAGCGCACCTCTAAAACAGGTTTCGCGACGGCCTGTACATCATCGGGAATGACGTAATTTCGCTGATCAATAAAGGCCCACGCTTGAGCAACACGCTGCCAGGTTATCAGACCTCGGGGACTCAATCCCAAAGTCACCGAGCGATGTTCGCGCGTCGCTCGCGCTAGATCGACAAGATATTCGCGAACAGGTAACTCGACAGCCACCGCCGCAACTTCTTGCTGCAATTTTTCTAATTCACCGATCTCAAAAACTCTTTCGACTGCTTGATAACCCTCAGTGTTTTTGCCAATATTTTTTTGCAACATTTCCAGTTCGCTACCACGGTTTGGGTAACCGATTTGCAACTTCATCGCGAATCGATCCAACTGCGCTTCCGGAAGAGGATATGCCCCATGGCTCTCAACAGGATTCTGCGTTGCGATCACCATGAAAGTCGAACTGAGCGGATGAGCAATTCCGTCGATCGTGACTTGTCGCTCTGCCATCGCCTCGAAAAGCGCGCTTTGCGTACGCGGCGTGGCACGATTGATCTCGTCAGCTAACAAGACATCGCTAAATACCGGACCGGGCCTAAATTCAAAATCACGGGTCTTCTGGTTCAATAGATTAAATCCAGTGATATCGCTCGGTAGCAAGTCGGGTGTGCATTGCACACGCGAGAACCGACCTCCTGCCGCGGTCGCTAATGCCTTGGCCAAAGTTGTTTTGCCCAAACCAGGCAAATCATCAAACAGCAAATGCCCCTTCGAAAGAAGGCATGCAATCACCAATTCAACAACATCCTCTTTCCCCAGCAGTGTCGCATTAAGACACTTGCGAAGTAAATCGATGCTTTTCTGCTTATTGCTCAACGTCATAGCTGCCTATGCTATCTCTGGGAGTCCATCACGGGGAAGATCGACTCGGTTGGTTTAAAAACATTTGACGACCCCATAACAGCAGTCGGTATAGCCTGTAATACTCTGGATCACCCTGGCTTTGACCGGCGTGCGATGGCGCATACAACATTCGCTCTAAATAGGGAAGAAAATCACGCACCGCAGCGGAATCCATGGCCGCTTCCTTAAGCCAACTGCGAAGTGTCCTGTAACTAGGTCGCGGTTTACCGTGCAATTTACCTCGCCACTGCAGCAACCAAACCAACCATAGCGTCCGGTTCCTCAGCGATCCCATGCGGCCAATCACCGCCACCCACAGCGTTAAAGCAAGTTCCGCGATCCATATACGGGCCCACACAATCCAGGCCAATGCTGAGAGCGTCCCAAGCACTACCAACGGATGATGCAGCAACCAACGACACATCCACCAAAAACCGATCTCCGCCCACTCCAGCCAATTGAGATCCTCAATAGGGTTCATAAATCCGGGAGTAGCCTCCACAGAAATCCAATTCGCACCATCGATGGAAACTTGCAACCAAGTATGCAGATCCTCTTTTCGAACAATAGTTTGCCCTGTCGCAACTTCGAAATCCTGTGGATCGGCATAAAAACCGGTGACTAGCCGCGTCGGAAACCCGCGGGCTCTCAGCAGCATCGCCGCCGTCGAAGCAAAGAGATAATCTGGACCACGCTTGGATTTCAGAAAATACGCGACGACATCTTCGCAATCCTCGGGGACTGTCGCGGTAGCATCCTGTGTGAATCCTTCTTTGAGGTTCGTCACAATAGCGTCAACCTCACCCCAACCCCGCGAAACTCCACGAGTCCATTTCGTTGCCAACTCTTCGATCCTCTCTCTTTCACTGGCGATTTGATAGTAAACCTCAAACGCCTGCGGAGCCTCTCGATTGGCGGCCGCATCCCAAGCTCGGGCCGCGGGCGCTGGAATCGTAACATTCTTCGATTGACTGCTCACATCCAACACACTATCAAACTGCGGCATCGCTTGCAGCAACATCTCACCCTCAGGATGCCTGACTTCAAATTCCGCTTGAGCCTTCTTCACAGTATCGGCATCAACATACTTAGCTTCGGATCGCACACGCCACGCATAGCGACGAAATGTATCCGAATCGCGGAGCCCATGGATATGCGGTAACAAGGTCCGCAAATGCAGCACCGTCAACTGAGGAATATGCTCCCTATCCACCATTTGCGGCACGTCATCGCGGGTCCTGCCAAAGAAATCGACACGGTCCACTTTGTCGATATGAACCCCGGACAGCAAATGCGGACTCGGTATCCGCGCAGATTTCAGATTGATCACCTTAACGCCATAGACTTGCTCCCGCAAAGCGTAATTGACGCTTCCTTTGGGCGTAAAACTCACATACGGTTTCTCGCCGATCGATTGAAGCTTTAATTCAACTTCACGTATCGGTTGCTGATGCGTCCACTGCCTGCCATCAAACGCATCAAATGTTTCCATCACCAAATGCGTTGGCACATCACCGATCAAGTACAGCATCGCTGACGTCAGCTTTTGCTCTGGTTTCTTTTGTTGCCCCAACTTTGCGCGGCGAACAGCGGAAAACTCGCGACTAGACTTCTGCGATTGAGATAAATGTTGATGCTTTTGCGGTCCCTCTGCTCCCGGTAGTGAAACGGCTTTCTCCGCTCGTTTGGTTACCTTCGGATCCTCTCCATACATGTCGCTGAACATATCGTAAAGCGAGGGCGAAGTATCCTCGAGAAATAATTCGCTTTCCACAGGCCCAAAGCTCATCGCCGTCTCTTGCGCTGCGACAACCCGATCACCATCGCCTATCCCCGACCGCGCAGACTCGTCATTTTGATCGCTTCCCCCAGACGTAGGCATAAAGCCCAACAAAGAACCCAGCGTGGTGGAACGTGTCGAACCCACGTATCCCAAAAATAAAAGTAAGCCCACTAGAGAAAGCAAGATGCCTGCCCGCAGTCGAATCACGGGAACCGATTGCTGCGCAACAAATCCCCCTTGAATCCGTTCCCAATAAGCACCCATCAACCACCAAATGCTCAGCAAGCCATAAATCCCTGCCAGAATATAAACTCCACGGGCACTCGACATGGTGATGCAAAAAACAAACAAGAAAAAACTCAATAAGCCTGAAATCCATTCCGCTTTGCGAACCGCATACAGCGTTACGGCCACAATGGCCGCTTGTTGCACCATCGCTAACATCACCAGTTCCAATGGCTCGCCGGTGTGCGCAAAGATCGACTTGACCAACATATTCCAAGGAACCACATACGCGATCAAGGCCGCACTGATACCAATCCAAAATCCTCCCGGATTCTTGGTGACTGCGCGATCCGGAACAGCCCACATCAGCGCGATGGCGATGAGCGTACTGATCAGAGTTGGGACCCAAATCGTCCACGGAGCCCAACTCGCATCGATGCGAATGAGCGTAACAGCCACCGTAGCTAACAGCGCGAGCAATAGAACCAAACCGCGCTGCCCCGAGATCACGCGATCCGCCATCAAGCGGCTACCCATCTTGGCCAACTTGATTTGCTTAGCCCGCAGCGGACGCTGTGTCATGACAGACTCGCTCCCACTGTCGTTGTACTTGCAGATCCACATTGCGATCGAGGTCGACCAACATCCAGATCGGCTGTCGACAATGCCACATCGCTTGCTCAGTCGCCTCGCCACCCCCACGATGCACAGCCACCCAACGGGTGCGAAGAGCTCGTTTGCCAGTCTTCACTCCCACCGCCGCTTCGATCGCTGTCGCTCGGGTTACCTCAAATCGCATATCCTCGGCCCCACGTCGCGACTGGGGGACTCGAATCCGATTGCGACTTACATCGCTGGACTCCCCTTGCCAATCAAAACGAGCCAATAAATCCATAATCGCGACGATGCCCCTTTGCCCCGCTTTAACAACGGCAACACGATCCGCAATTTGCAACTGAACACCCCATGAATGCGAGATGAACTCTTTGCAAATCGATCCGGCAATTCGTATCAGCCATTCATCATTGGCTCGTTCGAGACAATCCGTGGGCCGCTGATCCGAAACACAAACGTTGACAACCACGGTTTGCTGAGCCTTGCTCTCCCTTTCGCAAACAATCAAGGTCTCACGCCGCGCCGTCTGCGCCCAGTGGATCGAACGCAATGAATCGCCATCCCGGAACGGGCGAACTCCAATCACATCCCCTTCATAACCCGCCTTATCCCGCGTTGAGCCGACCACCGAGTCGGCCTTCCCGCCAAGCTGCGGAAGATCCTTCAACGCGATCGTCCTCGGCCAAACCAACAATTCACCTTGCTGTTTCAATTCGCGCCGCGCAGTCCATAAGCCGAGAGGAAAACCTGTCGCGATAAATGATTTTTGCTGAGGATACACCCCGCGACGACTCGGACGAGCTACCCAGGTGAAACGACTGGTTGAAAACGGAGGCACACACGCCAAGGCGAGCGGTTGATCCAACCCTCGACCATCGCTAATCGCCTCCGAATCCGCTTCAATGATCAAACCCCACAACGGTACGGGCCAACGATTGGTTAGCGTTAACTGAACCTCAACTTCGTCCCCCTCATTGCAACGAGAACGATTCCAACCGATCGAGCCCACGACACCTCGAACTGCCAGGTATGGCCAGAAAGTACCGACCACGATCAATCCCAGCAGCGCCGCTGAAATCGCAAACGCCTGCGGCGCTACAAATGCGCCGAGCAAAACCCCAGCTAAAATCCCACCTGTCAACCAGCCTATGGGTTTTTTGAGCCAGTAGACGTATTTATTGGCCCACGGACAAAAGTCATAGTTCAGTACGCCACCTGCCCGCGTCCCTCCCCGCGCAGCCCAAGCCATGAATAATTTGGCCATTGATACGTCCCCGATATTGTCCTTGATAATGTCCCGAGTCAAGATTTCCTCGGCGAGCTGAATAGTCGCCAAGAATAATAGTCGCCAAGAATAAGAAGCCTGAAGCGGCACACACGCTGGTCGTGCCGCAACAGCGATCCGCAAAATTGCCTTCTAGCACCAGAGAATGGACTCTCTAGACATTGAAACTCGAGGCAATAAAGCTCTACACACTGAAGCTCGGGGGACCACGAGCAGAGAAACTCGAAAGAACATCTGCTGGAAACTGGGCATAAGACACCACGGCTGCAGAGTGCACAGGAATAGCGGCCGAATCCACCTCGGCAATCAAAAAGCCCAACTGAGGAGAACCGAGTAAATCACAAATCAAACAAACATCATGGCTCCCTGCATCCGTAACCGTGGGCAAGGTGCTCAGTGCCTGCTGCGAATCCCGAGGGCTACAATTTTCCCCATCACTATGATTGACTCCACCAGCCGCCACTGGTGCATGAACTGGGGCATGTCCGTACGGACCATCGTCACTGCGTTTGGTAGGCTCGCTACGGCATCCTGCAACAGCACTACCAGATTCACAAACACTACCAGATTCACAAACACTGGCAGATTCACAAAC
>Ga0169931_10000466_pt1 | contig 66183 bp, 58 predicted proteins | sample Kivu_15m_20L_FD_129675 | JGI IMG/M metagenome (GOLD analysis project Ga0169931, IMG submission 129675) | Freshwater microbial communities from Lake Kivu, Western Province, Rwanda to study Microbial Dark Matter (Phase II) - Kivu_15m_20L... | ecosystem: Environmental > Aquatic > Freshwater > Lake... | reverse complement strand
TTTGCTCTTTCGCCAGCGCCTTCAAGCAGAGATCGTCGTACTGCGCGCCCAACTCACTGCGCACTTCGGACGGTTTTCGCGGCGCGACCGCGCAGTGCTGCCCCATCAACACATACTCATTTCCCTCGAATAACCGCTCGCCGGTCAGGAATTGGAACAGCATCACGCCGAGCGCGTAGATGTCCGTGCGCGCCGAGATGTCGCCGAACTGACCGCCATGTGCCCACTGCTCTGGAGCCATGTAATACGGCGTCCCTTTTCGACCGCCGACCGTTTGGGTTCCATCCGCCCAGCGCGCGAGGCCGAAGTCCGTGAGGAGCAGTCGCTTCTCGCGCTCGTCGTAGAGCACGTTCGCGGGCTTGAGGTCGCGGTGGAAGATGCCGCGGGCGTGAACCGCGTCCAAGCCCTGCGCGATCTGCCCGACGAACTTCAGCGCCTGAACCGGCGTCGGCGGTTCGCGCTCCACGAGGTCCGCGAGCGTACCGCCGCGCACGAACTTCATCACCAGAAACGGCAGGTCGTCCTCGATCCCCACATCGTAGATGGGGCACACGTGCGGGTGGTGAATCTCAGAGATCGCGCGGGCCTCGCGCAGGAAGGCGCGGTGCTTGTCGGCGGGGAGTGCGTCCTTCGGCGCTTTGATGGCGACGAACCGCTCCATCAGGTCGTCGAACGCGAGGTACACGCGCCCGAACGCGCCGGCACCCAGCACGCGCCACGTCTCATAGCGCCCGAACTTCGTGGGCGTGCCGCGCGGCAGCGGGCCGCGGGCTTCGTCGGTGCGCCGCGCCGGGCGCTCGATGGAGTTGCCTTCGGGCGGGCGCGGGTTGGTTTCGTCGGTGCTCACGGGCGGCTCGCGCTGGGGTGCCGGCTCATTGTACCACGGCGCGCTCGCGCGGCGGGGCGGGCCAGCCGCCCTGCGCGGTCACGCGCTCGCCGACGGCCCGGAACCCCGGTTCGCACCACTTCGGCCCGCGCATGCACAGCAGCACGCACAGTTCGGACAGCGCCCGGTGCGAGAGGAGCAGTTGCGCCAGCTCTTCGTTCGTGAGCGGTTCGAGACCGCCCTTCACGACCGCGTCGCCGCGCTCCTTCACCAGCGCCGCGTCCGAAACCGGCAGCGCGGGGACGTGGTGCCGGGTGTGATCGAAGTGAACCCAACTCACCGGCGCGTTGAACAGCATCTCGTGAACGTAACTCAGCGCGCTCGCGCGGTCCTCGTCGCGCACTCGAAGTGGCACCACGGTTCGCGCGTCTTCTTGGAGGTGCGCGAGCAGTTCGAGCGCGACCGGCGGCAGTTCGGGGAGCGGGATCATGGCGTACTCGTGTGCGGTATTTCGCCCATTCTACCGTAGCAGCGGCGGCACAGGGAAGAGGAGCGTCCAAGGTGTGCCGGTGCGCTCGCGGACCACGGCGCACAGCGCTTCCCACGCTGTGTTGGCCCGTTGGTTCAGTTGCATCAGTGTGAGGTCGAGAAGCGCCGCCAATTCGTGAACTTGAATCGGTGCCGCGTAACACAGCGCGAGCAAGTCGCCCTGTTCGCGGTTGCGTTCGCGCAGCGCTCGGAAGTGGTCCGCGACCTGATCGACGCTCAACGAGACCGCGAGGGCGTGGTCGAGGGCGCACGCGAAGGCCCAATCGTTGAACCACGGTTGCGCGTGCAACGGTTCGGCCGCGGGATACAGTGCGACGAGGCGCTGAACCACGTTTCGCAAGTAGATGTTCGCTTCGTTGCTCAGGTCGCCGGCCAACCCCGCCAAATACTCGGCCGTGACGCGGTGCTGTTGAAGCAGATCGAGAACGCGCGTGACCGCGGCGCTGCAGGCGGCGTGAAGCTGGTTCAGATCGCTGTTCACGGGCGGCTCGCGTGCGGGTGCCGGCTCATTGTACCGCGATTTGCGTTCCGCGACGCGCGCGGATAGCCTGTTCCCTGTGCGACCTTCAACCTGTGCGGAGGAGGCGGTATGAACGCGGTCCCGTTCGTGGTGCGAGCCGGTGCGCTCGCGGCACTGCTCGCGCTGGGGTGCGCCAAGCCCGACGACGCGGCGAAGGCGAAGGCCGAAGTCGATGCCGTCAATGCCGAACTGAAGAAGACCACCGAAGAAATCAAGGTGATGCGGGACGAACTCGCGCGGCTGCGCGTCGAGCGCGGGCTGCCGCCCGGCCCCGCGGCGAAGGCGGAACCGGAACAGCCCCTCGAAGAGCGGTTGGAGAAACTCCACGGCAACTACAACGCGAGCGCCCTCACGCTCACCGAGTGGACCGCACTGAAAGCGAAGGTGATCGAACAGATTCCGGCCGAAGTGCCCGCGAACGAAACGCGCTCGCTCGGGCAGCGGCTCATCGATCTGAAGGCCGTCTACGACAAGAGCGCGGTGACGCTGACCGAGTGGGGCAACGCGAAGCAGCGGCTGATCGCTCAAGTGCCGGCGCGGACGCGCCCGGCCCCGGCGCTGGACCGCGAGCTGACCGAACTCAAGCGCGCCTACGACGCGAACGCGCTGACCCTGACCGAGTGGACGACCGCAAAAGCCGAAATGGTGAAGTGGGCGAAGTGAGCGCGCTCACCACCCGGCGGGCGCGGTCCAGCCGCGCTCTTCGGCCAACGCCGCGCCGAGGGCCATAAACTCCGCGTCGCTCCAAGCCGGCGCGCGCCGGGTCACGAGTCGGCTCAACTGGTCCATCGGTCGGCGCACGAGCAGTAAGTGAGCCAATTCTTCGTTGGTGAGCGAATCCAGCCCCGCGTCGATGATCGCGACGGCCCGATCTTCGGGAAACGGTTCGCGCGGCACCGGTGCATCGGGTACCACTTCCCGCGCGAGTGCGTAATGCGCGTCCCGACTCGGCGGCGCGAACAGGAGCGCGCGAACGTGCGCTACCGCCGCCGCGCGGTCGTCGGCGCGCACGCACAGCGGCACCGCTCGCGCGTCTTCTTGCAGGCGAGCGAGGATTTCGCGCACCTCGAGCCGGTTGTCGTTGCCCATCCGCGCCTCCGCATCGGTCGCCGATACGTTACCTACTCATGTTACCGCAAGAGCGGCGGTACGGGGTAGACCCGTTCCCACTCGGTGCCGGTTTGCTCGCGGATCAACTCACACAGAGCCTCCCACGCGGCCCGCACGCGGCGATACAGCTCCAATAACGGCAGGCCGAAAATCGTTGCCAGTTCTTGCGCCTGTGCTTGACCTGCGTAACACGCGGCCAACAGTTCCGCCAACGGCCCGTTCCGCTCGCGCAACTGCCGGAACCAGTCTGCGAGGTCCGTGCGCAGCGCGAACGCCAGCGCGAAATCGAGCACGCACGCGCCGGCCCAAGCGCGAAACCACGGCCGCGCGTAAAGGGGCACGTCAGCCGGAAACAGTCGCCCCACTCCCTCTACGGTGTGGAGCAAGTGGACGCGCCCTTCGTTTGCAAGGTCGCCGGCCAGCGCCGCGGTCGCGCTGTGGTCTTGCAATTCGCGAAGCGCGAACGCGACGGCGGCATTGCACGCGGCGTGCGTCGTTTGCGGTGTCGGGTTCATCGGTGTTTCGTGAGAGGCGCTACGGCTTCGCAACCCCCATCGTGCGGCGGATGAACTCCAGTTGCAGTTTCAGGTAGTGCTGGCCGCCGATGCCGTGGCGCGCCTGCGGGTACAGCATCAGCTCGAACTCCTTGCCGGCCTTTTGTAGCGCGTCCGCGAGTTGCACGCTGTTCTGCATGTGGACGTTGTCGTCCATCATCCCGTGAACGATCAGCAGTTTGCCGTGAAGGTTCTTCGCCGCCGCGACGCAACTGCTCTTCGCGTAACCCTCAGCGTTTTCCGAAGGCGTCAGCATGTAGCGCTCGGTGTAGATCGTGTCGTACAGCTTCCAGTCCGTGACCGGGCCGCTCGCGATGCCGGCACTGAACGTCTTCGAGTGCGTCAGCGCGTACGCCGCCATGAACCCGCCGTAGCTGTGCCCGCTGATGCCCACGCGCGACGCGTCCACGTACTCGCGCTTCGCGAGCCACGCCACCGCCTCTTCCAAGTCCTTCAGTTCTTGCACGCCGAGTTGCTTGTAGCAGGCCCACGCGGATTGCGCGCCCTTCCCGCTCGCGCTGCGCGGGTCCACGCGGAAGGTGATGATGCCGCTGGTGGCGAGCGACTGCTCCATGATGCGCCCGCCGCCCCACTCGTCGCGGATGGTCGGCGCGTGCGGGCCGGCGTAGGTGAACAGCCACACCGGGTACTTCTTCTTGGGGTCAAAGTTCGGCGGCAGCGTGATGGCGGCTTCCAACTCGAAGCCGTCCTTCAACGTGATCTTCGTGCGCTCGTACTTCCCGAACTTGTACTGCTCCTTCTCGTACACGGGGTTCGTGTCGAGTTTGCGGACAGTGCCCTTCCCCACTTCCATCAGGTTCGCGCGGGTCGGCGTCATCGGGTCGCTGAACCGGTCCACGAACAGCCCGCCGGTCGGGGCGAGCGTGACGCGGTGCGTCTTGCCCTTTTCGGTCAGCACTTCGGTTTCGCCGCCGAGAGTCACGCGGCACAGGTCGAGGCCCAGCGCGCTGTGGTAAGCCGCGGTGAAGTACACCGTCTTCTCTTTCGCATCGACGCGCAGCACGCTCTTCAGTTCCCAATCGCCCTTCGTCACTGGCGCGAGCAACTTGCCGGTGGTGTCATAGTGGTACAGGTGTTTCCACCCGCTGCGCTCGCAGGGGAATAGGAACGAGCCGTCCGGCAGCCAGTGCGGTTCGCCGGGGTCGTCCACCCACGCCTTCGTGGTTTCGCGGAACAGCTTCTTCGGTTTCGCGTCCGCCTGCGCCCACGTCACGAAATCGAGCCACGTTTGCGTGCGGTTCTGCACGTACGCGAACACGGTACTCGTTTCGCCCACCCACCCGACGCGCGAAATCAGCGTGTCTTCGGGCTTGTACTCGCCCATGTCGAGGAAGTCGGGTTTACCGCCGGCGGCATTCACCACGCCGAGTTTCACGAGCGGGTTCGGGTCGCCCGGTTTCGGATACGAGTAACTTTCCAACCGCCCGCGAACCGGTTGCAGATCGACCAAGTTGAACTTCTTCACGGGCGCGTCGTCGAACCGCAGGAACGCGATCCGCGAGCCGTCCGGCGACCACCAGTACGCGCGCCCGTTGCGGTTGAAGATTTCCTCTTCGTACACCCAATCGCCCTTCGCGTTGAACACGTCCGCGCCGCCGTCGGTCGTGAGCTGCACTTCGGTCTGCGTCGCCACATCCACCGCGAAGAGGTTGTTCGCGCGCACGAACGCGATCCGCTTCCCGTCGGGCGCGAACGTGACGTACTGCTTTACCCCACCGCTCTTGGTCAGTTTGATTGCGGCAGTGCCGTCGAAGTGCGCGAGGCCGAGGTCTTGGCCGATGTCGAACAGGAACGCGGTGCCGGCCGGGTTCACGCGGAACGTGGTGGCCTTCGCCAGCCGGTCCGCGGTCTGCTCGCTCACATCCTTCAGCGCGCTCAGCGACTTCTTGATCTGGGCGGCGTCCGCGAACGGTTCGCTCTTCCCGGTGCGCGCCTCCACCTTCATCAGCTTGCCTTCCTTCACTTGCAGGAAGTGTTCGGCGTCCAGCCACGCCCCGGTGGTGAGCGGCGCACCGGCGAGGCCGAACGAGAACGCCCCGCCGCGCGCCATCAGGAGCGCTTCCGTGACCGGCTGATTACTCAGCGCGAACTCCGGTAGCGGCCTAGGTAAGCCGGCGTGAAATGCCACCGGCTTCGCGAGCCGGCGCACCGGGTGCGGGCGGCCCGCTTCGGTCTCGCCGAACCGCTTCCACTGCGCGAGGCCGTCTTCGCTTCGCGGTTCCAGCAAATATGCGGCAAGCGCGCCGAGCGGCTGCGCGGTGCGCACCACAAGCGTACCCGCCGGCACTTGCGCGCCGTTCAGCGACGGCTTCCACGTCCCGTTCGTCGCGCCGCCGACTTGCGCAACGAACGTATCGGCCGCGAGGTCGATGTCTTCGCGCAACTCTTCAACGGTGATGCCGTGCCGCTGAAGCGTCTCAATGACGACACTCTCCTTCGCGGAAATCAGGTAAGCGAACGGCAGTTCCGCGAGTTCCGTGGGCACCACGCGGCCGACGTAATCGAGCGCGTACTCCTTGTGCGCGTCGGTGGCGATGCGTTTCCCGTCCTTCAACACTTCCTCGAAGCCGAGCACCTTGAGCTTGTCCGAAAACGCCTCGGTCTTGGTGCGAATCGCCACGCGCTTCGCTGCGCCCGGCGCGACCAACTGCGCCACCGCGGCGCGCTTCTCTGCGACCACCTCGAAGCACGCGGTCACGAACGCCTTGCTCGCGGCTACGCGGTCTTTGAAGCTCGCGTAGCTGTACGATTCGCTCAGGATGCCGAGCGTGCCGCGCAGGGCGAAGTATTGAATGCTGTACCGCGGCGTCGCGGGGTAAGTCTCCCACTTCGTGCGGTCGGCGTTGAAGTTGCCGTAGGGCGCGATGTCGTAGCCGGTCGCGGCCTTCACCTTTTTGGCGACCGCCGGGAACAGCGTCCCGTCAGCCCATTTCGCCAGTTCGCTTTCGGACGTGTACCGCGGGCCGTCGTAGGTGAGCGTGAACCGGTGCTTGCTGCCGTTGGTGGTGTGGCAGTCGATCGCGACCGCCGGGTTCCAGTCGTTCAGCAGTTTCACGAGCGCGCGAATTTCGGGCGATTCGAGTTTCACGAAGTCGCGGTTCAGGTCCAACCCCTGCGCGTTCTCGCGGGTGCCCGCGCCTTCGACCGGGCCGTTCTCGCGGGGCCGGTTCTTCGGGTCGATCTTGTCGTTGCCGTCCGCGTTCAAGTTCGGCACCAGCAAGATCACGAGGTCTTTCAGAAGCGGGTGCTTCTCTTTGTCCGTGAGTTCGCGCGCGAGCGCGAGGAGGGCTTCTTTGCCGTCCACTTCGCCCGCGTGGATGTTGGCGAACGCGAGCGCGACGAGCTTCCCGCTCGCTTTCGCCTCTTCCGGCGTAGCAATCGGCGCATCCGCAATCACGAGCAGCGGGAGCCTCTGCCCGGCGTGCGAGGTGCCGAAGTACGACAGTTTCGCGTTCGGCGACCGCTTCGCGACGGCTTCGCAGAACGCCAGCACGTCCGCGTTCTTGGAGGTCGCCTTGTAGTCGCTCTTTTCGGCGACCGTCTGAAGCGGCTCAGCAGCGCTCGCCGGCGCGGCGAGAGCGAACACAGCAAGAAGAACGCGAAGCACGGTAGGAACTCCGGCGGCGTGTGAACGGTGAGAGGGGAGATTTTAGCAAGCGAACTGGGAGTTGAGCGCGCATGTCGGTTCCGGTACGCTGGAGGGAGTGCGAGGACACCGCGTGAACGCGACGCAAGCTAAGCCGATTGCTGAACAGAACCCCGTGGAGGTGCCGCTGTACACCTTCGCGGACGCGGCCCGCTACGCGCGCGTTCCGCTATGGGTGGTCGCCGTTCGGTTCGACCGTTGGCACCCGAAAGAGTTGTTCGAGCGGCTCGTACACGGCGACTTCTTGCCGCACCTCGACGCGCGCGAACCACGCATCTCGTTTCGCCACTTCGTGGAGGTGTTCTTGCGAGCGGGCGCGCTCCAAGCGGGTGCCTCACTTTCGCAGTCGAATCGAGATCAGCCCACGTTAAGACTCGTTTGGAACTGGTTTCTGAAACGAGGGGCGGACAACCGCCCGTTACAACTCGACCAACCGCAAATTGATTTCGTGTGGAAGCACCTCGCGCTGCGCGGAGCGCGTGTCGAAATGCGCGACGGCGTGCCGGTGCGCCTGTTCCCGCCGACGCGCGACCCGGAAGAAGCGTCGCCGCGATTCGTGGTGATGGACCCGCGCGTGCGGTTCGGCCGGCCCGTGCTCGCGGGGCGCGGCGTGCCCACGGACATGCTGTTCGAGCGGTTCCGCGCCGGCGATTCGCCCGCCGAACTCGCCGCCGACTACGACCTCACGCCCGAAGAAGTGGACGAAGCGATCCGCTACGAAGCGACACCGGTCGCGCCGCTGTTCCCATTCGGTGATTGGTAGGAGCGCCGACGGTGAATCAACCGCCGCCGGTCACTTTCTACGTCGATCGGTGCCTCGGCAAAACCGTGGCGAACGCGCTGCGCGCCGCGGGTGCCAACGTGCGCGAACACGACGACTACTTTTCGCAAGACGCACTCGACGAGGTTTGGATTCCCGATGTGGCCGGTCGCGGGTGGGTGGTCCTCACGAAAGACAAGAACATCCGCCGGCGGCACGGCGAGCGCGAAGCGGCGCTCCTCTCAGAAGCACGTATCTTCACGCTCAGTTCGGGAAACGTGCGCGGCGCAGAAATGGCCGCGCGGCTCGTGCAACACTTGGACGCCATCACGCAAACCGCGCTCGCGCTCGAACCGCCGTTTCTTGTGGTCGTGAGTGCCGACGGGTTGGAAGTGGTGTACCCACTGCCGCCAAGCGCGCCGGAAGCGTAATTCGCGCTGTTGCCGCGAGCGCTGCCCGCGGGGTATACTCGGTGCGTCCCTCCCGCCGGAGCGCCGCATGTCCCTCCTCCCCGCACTCGACCGTCGCGCCTTTATCACCGCGTCCGCCGGGGCCGCCCTCGGGCTGGCGCTTCCGCGAACCGCCGAAGCCGCGCGCGCGAGCGAAGCGAAATCGGTGCTGCTCGTGAACCTCACCGGCGGGCTGAGCCACCTCGACTCGCTCGACATGAAGCCGGATGCGCCCGCGGAGATTCGTGGCGAGTTCAAACCGATTTCGACCGCCGTGCCCGGCGTGCAAGTGTGCGAACACCTGCCGCAACTCGCGGCCCGCATGAAGCGGTGGGCGCTTGTTCGCGCCATGGCGCACGGCGAGAACGGCCACCTGCCCGGCACGCACCGGTTGCTCACCGGGTCGCCGATGCCGAACCAGCGCATCACCGACCTCGACAACGTGCTGTCGCGCCGCGACTGGCCGTGCTACGCCGCCGGGCTGAACCACCTGCGGCCGCGGCGCGACGGTATTCCGAACGGTGTGGTGCTGCCGCACGCGCTCATCGAAGGGCCGCTCACGTGGCCCGGTCAGCACGCGGGGTTCATGGGGCCGAGCAACGACCCGATGCTCGTGACGCAAGACCCGAACGCGCCGAACTTCAAGATGGACGCCTTCGCGCTGCCCGCCGGCACCGACGCGGAGCGCGTGGACGGTCGCCGCGCGCTGTTGGAGAAGCTCGAATCCGGCGGCACCGGCGACGCGGCGTTCCGCGAACACCAGCGGCACGCCTTCGAGTTGCTTTCCAGCGGGCGCGTCGCGGGCGCGTTCCGCATCGACCAAGAACCGCCGAAGACTCGCGACCGCTACGGCCGCAACCAGTTCGGCCAATCGCTGCTGCTCGCGCGCCGGCTGATTCAAAGTGGCGTGCCCATCGTTCAGGCGAACATGGGCATCGTGCAATCGTGGGACACACACGTCGACAACTGGGGCCGGTTGAAGAACCGCCTGCTGCCGTGGCTCGATCAGGCTCTCGCGGCGCTCGTCGACGAATTGGAAGCCGAAGGGTTGTGGGACCGCACGTTCGTCGTGGTGAGCGGTGAGTTCGGGCGCACGCCGAAGGTGTCCACGCTGCCGGGCGAAACGATCCCCGGGCGCGACCACTGGGCCTACGGCTACTCCGCGCTCTTCGCCGGCGGGGGGGTCATCGGCGGGCGCGTGATCGGCAAAACCGATTCGGTCGGCGGGCGCCCGGTCACGACTTCGTACACGCCCTACGATCTCGGCGCGACGATCTACCGCGAGTTGGGCGTGGACCCCGAAAGCGAAATCCGCGACGCGCAGAACCGCCCGACCCGCGTGTGCCCCGGCACCCCGATGGACGTGCTGTTCCGCGCGTGAGTGAAGAGCGGCATTTCGGAGCGGTTTTCGCTGGTGTGCGGGCGCGCGGCGCATAGAATTCGCGCTGTCCGCCCGCCCCGAATTCGTTACCGCATGTTCCTCCCGCGACGGCTCCCGACTCCGCTCGCGCGCCACCTGTTGGCGCTCGTTGCGGCGTTCGCGCAGCTCGTCGCGGCCACCGGCGCGCCGCTCCCGGCGCGCGCGGCTGCCCGTATCGCACATTCGGCTCCTGCACCCGTCGCACCCGCCGAGACCGCCGGGCCGTGCGGAAAGTCGCCGTGCTGCTGCACCTCGAACGGGTTCGCCTGCTGCTGCGCACCCAAACCCGCAACGCCGGCTAAAGCGTTCGTGTGGGTCGGCGGCACGTTTCAGCAGAAGTGCAACGACCTCCCGATGGCCGCGGGCCTGCTCAAGTTCGAGTTCCTCGCGCCCGACTGCGGCGCGGTTCCACTTCCCGCGCCGGCGCGCGCGTTCGCGCCGCCGGTGTCGCACTCACCTCTCCGCACTAGCGCCGAACCGCCGGTGCCACCCCCGAAGCTCCCTGTGATGTGATGCGCGCGCACGCGCGCGCCTTTGCCGTCGCGTCCCGTTCTCGGCCGTGCGCCGGGCGCGGAGTTCGTTACGCATTCACACACACGGAGCCACACCATGCGAACCACCAAGAAGGGGTTCACGCTGATCGAATTGCTCGTCGTCATCGCGATTATCGCCATTCTCATTGGGCTGCTGCTGCCCGCCGTGCAGAAGGTGCGCGAGGCGGCCGCGCGGATGAAGTGCAGCAACAACCTGAAGCAGATGGGCCTCGCGCTCCACAACTACGAAAGCGCGATCGGTGCGCTGCCCGCGTTCGAGAGCCTCGCGGGGAGCAACGCCGGCAACTTCTCGATCCAAGCCCGCCTGCTGCCGTATGTGGAACAGGACAACCTGCGCAACCTGCTGTCGTTCGATCTGTCGCTGCAAGTCGGGTGCTGCCCCGGCGACCTGCGCCCGCAAAACGTGACGCCGGCGCGCACCGTGCTCCCGCTGTTCCGGTGCCCGAGCGACGGCGCGCCGGACACGTTCACCGTGCGCACCGGGACCACCGGCGGCGCGACCGGGCGCGACGACGTGTACGCGGGCAACAACTACCACGTGAACACGGGAACCGCGGTCGGCACCCTGTACGACACGCGGATGCCCACCGACGGCCTGTTCTGGAACAACTCGAAGGTGCGCCTGCTCGACGCCACTGACGGCACCAGCAACACGGTTGCGTTCAGCGAATCGCTCCTCGGCGTTCAAACGCAAACCCCGCCGGCCCCGACCACCGACGCGGAGCGCAAGCGGGTCATGTACAACATCACGTGCCTGTGGATCGATCGCGCGGTGCCGCCGCGCACGCCCGGCCTGACGAGCGGCTACGTGCTGCCCGCGGACCCCGCCGGGTACCTCGCCGTCAACGACGGCAGCCCGTTGAACCGCGGGTGGAGCGGGCAGCGGGGCGGCGGTTGGATCAGCGGGCGCGAGTACTACACGTCGTACACCCACTACCAACTGCCCAACAGCCCGCTGCCGGACGCGCAGATCTGCGGCAACGGCATCTTCGCGGCCCGGAGCAACCACAGCGGCGGGGTGAACGCGTGCCTCCTCGACGGGAGCGTGCGGTTCGTGCGCGACGGCGTGAACCTCGCCACGTGGCGCGCCGCCAGCACCCGCGCCGGCGGCGAAGTGCTCGGCAACGACTTCTAGTCGCGGCCGCGCCCGGCACGCGCCCGCGCGCGTGCCGGGCGCGCCCCTCCCCACCCACCCCGTACACAGAGGCTCACCATGATTCGGCTTCCGGCGCGCCGCGGGCAGTCCGCGGCTCTCGTACTCGTCGCCCTCGTCGCGCTCGCCGCGGTCGCGGCGGCGACCGCGTTCGTCCTGCTCAGCCCGCGCGCGACGGAGTGCCCTCCGCCGCTGCCGCCCGACGCGCCCCTCCCGCCCGCGCAGAGCGCGGTGCAGTCGTTCGCGCTCACCGCGGCCGACGCGAAAGAAACGATGGAAGCGCCGGCCCTCGCGGCCGACGCCGCGGGGAACGTGTTCCTCGCGTGGGCGTCCCGCACCGGGGAGAACGAGCGCACCCTGTTCGTCGCTCGTTCCGAAGGCGCGCGCGGCGCGTTCGCCCCGCCGGCGCTCGTCACCAAATCGGCCGTGTACAAAGCCGTTTCGCAGATGAAGGGTCAAACGGTCGCGCGCGAAGTGAAGATGGCCCCGCACCTCGTGAGCGCCGAGCGCGGCGCCCACCTCGCGTGGACCGAAGCGCTCCCGAACGGAACTGGCGTGCGCTCCGTAGTGGCCCACAGCGCCGACGGGCGCGCGTTCGGCGCGCCGGTCGCGTTCAACGACGGCACCCTGTCGCGGTCCACGTTCACCGCGCTCGCGGCGGCACCGAACGGCGCACTGCTCGCCTCGTGGCTCGACAACCGCAACGGCCCGCAACAGTGCTTCGCCGCGCTGCGCAAGCCGGGCGCGGCGACCTTCGAACCGGCGGTTCAGGTTCACGCCGGCGAACCGGGCAAGGGCGTGTGCCCGTGCTGCCCGACCGCGGCGCTCGTCGGGGCGGACGGCACGCTGTACGTCGCGTTCCGCAACGTGTCGAACGGCTTCCGCGACATCTTCGTCGGCTCGAAGAAACCCGGCGCGAGCGCGTTCGAGGTGGTGAACGTCGTTCCGCCCGCGTGGACGTTCAACGGGTGCCCGCACGACGGCCCCTCGCTCGCGCGCGTCGGCGACACGCTGCACGTCGCGTGGATGGACGCCCGCACCGGCACGCAGCGGTGCTACCACGCGTCCGCGAACCTGAGCGACATGAAGTTCGGCGCGGCGCGCGAGCTGAACGCGGACGGCCCCGGTTCGCAGGGGAACCCGCAACTCTTCGCCGATTCCGCCGGCACGCTGCACGCGGTGTGGGAAGAGAGCCTCGGCGCGGAACCGGCCGCGGCGGGCGCGGGCCACAAGCACGAACCGGCCGCGCCGCAAGCGGGCGCGGGCGGGCGCGCGATCGTGTACCGGTCCTTCGCGAACGGCGCGTTCGGCGCGGCGCGGGCGGTCGCGGCGAAGCCGGGCGCGTTCCAGTCGCGCCCCGCGCTCACCGGCGCGCCGACGGGCGAAATCGTAGTGGCATGGAACGAACTGGGCGAAACCGGTAAGACGGTCTGCGTCACGCGACTCGACACGGGGGCCGGGCGATGAGTAACGGCGGGTTCGCGCGCGCGTTCGGCGCGCTGGTGCTGGCGTTCGCGGCCGGTTGCGGGCAGAAGGAGCCCGCGCCGGAGCCGAAGGGCGAGCCGAAAGCGGAGCCGAAGGGCGACCGCGGCGCGGTCGTGTACGCGCAGTTCTGCGCCGCGTGCCACGGCCCCGAAGGGAAAGGGGACGGGGCCGTCGTGCTCGCGACGCCGGCCCGCGCGTTCACGGCGCGCCCGTGGCGCACCGGCCCCGAGCCGACGCCGGAACTGGTTCGCAAGGCGACGCTCGAGGGGATCCCCGCGGCCGGCATGGCCGGGTTCCGCTCGCTCTCCAAAGACGACCTCGCCGCGGTGGTCGAGCACGTCCTGAAGTTGTCGAAGAGCGGCCCGCCGACCGCAAAGGTCGAGAAGCCCGACGCGAAGCTGTTCGCGGCGGCCGGGTTCGCGAACCTGACCGGCACCGCCGCGCCGCCGCTGCTGCTCGCCGACGCGAAGGGCACCGAAACCCGCCTCTCGGACCTGACCGGCAAACTGGTGCTCTTGCACTTCTGGGGTGTGGGGTGCGCGGTGTGTCAGAAGGAAGTGCCGGCGCTTCAGAAGCTGGAGCAAGCGCACGCGGGGCGGCTCCGCGTGCTGCACGTCTGCACCGACGAGCCGGACGTGCGCGCGGCGCAGAAGGTGCTCGAAGCCGCGGCCCCGGGCGCGGTGGCGCACGTGGAAGCGAACGACTTGGGCTTGGCGCGCTACCAAGTGCAGGCGCTCCCGACGGTGTGGCTGGTGGGGCCGGACGGCGGCGCGATCGGCAGCAGTAGCGGCGCGAAGGATTGGACCGCCGAACCGCAAGCGCAACTCCTCGCGCGCTGGCTGCCGCCGGCGAAGTGACTGGGAGATTACTTCGAACGAAGTCTTGCTTCCGCTATCGGTGTGCGTATTATTTCGTAGTACCGATGCGGGGGCACCGATGCACTGCTCGTTCCGAGCGCCGGTACGCTGCACGCGCCACTTGTTGGCGCTCGCGGCCGCGCTCGCGCAGCTCGTCGCGGCGACCGGCGCGCCGCTCCCGGTGTCGCCGAAACAACCCGATTCGCGCGCCCGCGCCGACCTCGCGCCCGCCGATTCGGGTGGTTCTTGCGGGGTCGGCGCGTGCTGTTGCGCGCCGCTCGGCGAAGGCGCGGCCTGCGAGTGCTGCACCATGAAGCCGCCGCGGAAGGGCGCGGTCGTGCGGGTCGGTGGCGCGTTCCAGAAGAAGCGCCACGACCTCCCGATTGCCGCGGGGTTGCTGAAGTTCGAGTTCCTCGCCGCCGCGCCGCCGTGCGAAGCGGTTTCCCTTCCCTCGCCGGCGCGCGCGTTCGCGCCGGCGTCTGATCTCACCCTTCCGCGCACCGCGGCCGAACCGCCGGTGCCGCCCCCGAAACTCCCCGTGATGTGATTCGCGCGCACCCGCGCGCGCCCTTGCCGTTGCGTTCCGTTCCCGCCACTCGGCCGGGCGCGGAGTTCGTCGCGCATTCGAACACTCACACACGGGATCTTTCACCATGCGGACCACCAAGAAGGGCTTCACACTCATCGAATTGCTCGTCGTCATCGCCATCATCGCCGTCCTCATCGGGCTACTCCTGCCCGCCGTCCAGAAGGTGCGCGAGGCCGCCGCGCGCATCCAGAGCACGAACAACCTCAAGCAAATCGGGCTGGCGACCCACAACTTCCACGACACGAACGCGCGGTTCCCGGCGATGGGCACCTACGACGTCACCACCACGCCGCGCCAGTTCTACTCGCTGTACCACTTCATTCTGCCGTTCGTGGAGCAAGAGAACGCGGCGCGCCAAGCGCAGGCCGCGGGGAACAGCTACACGCTGAACCAGTTGCTCATCAAGACCTTCTACAGCCCGCTGGACCGGTCGTCGCCGGACGGGTTCGTGGCGCTTTCGAGCGGCGCGCGGGGCGGCGGCGCGAGCTACGGCCCGAACTTCCAAGTGTTCGGGAACCGCGCGTTCGCGTACCCGACGAACCCGGCACTCCTGTACGGCGGGTTCGGCGCGCAGGTCAATCAGATTTGCGACGGCAAATCGACGCTGCAAGCGTCGCTGCCGGACGGCACCTCGAACACGATCCTGTTCGCGGAGCACTACGCGCAGTGCCCGGGCGACGGGACCGTGACGTACAACGGAAACCCGCAGTCGGGCCGGTTCATCCACATGTGGAGTTTCTCGTTCGCCATCCACGCGCCGGCGTCGCCGCACATCGGGTACGGGTCGGCGCTGCCGCCGCAACCGGCCCCGACGCTGCAACAGTGCGACTTCTTCCGGCCGCAGGCGATGAGCGCGAGCGGGTGCGTGGTGGGCCTCGGCGACGGGAGCGTGCGCACGGTGAACACCAACGTGAGCGCCGCGACGTGGGCGCTGGCGCTGAACCCGGCCGACGGGCAGGTGCTCGGCAACGACTGGTAGCGAGCGGAGCGGGCGGCGAAAACGAGCGCCGCCCGCGCGTCGAGTCGGTCCGCGAGCCGGCGCGTGTTCCCCGCGCCGGCCCGCGCGAACCGCTCTTGGCCTCCCCTTGTGGGCCTTTCACATTCAAAGCGGCATTTCGGAACCGTTTCGGGCGGGCGAGCCTCTAACAAATACCGCCCGCCCCCGGCGCGCGGCGGTTTCGCGCACTACAGTGCGCGCACCCGCCTCCGCGCTCCGAGGGCCGCCGTGCCGCTCCTCTCTCCTTCGCCCCGCCCCGGGTCCGTGCCCGGTTCGTACCCCGGCAGTTGGGCCACGCTGGAACTCGAACCCGGGACGATGCTCGACCAGTACCGCGTCGATCGCGCCGTCGGGCGCGGCGGCATGGGCGTCGTGTACGCGGCGTGGGACACCGTGAACCAGCGGCGCGTCGCGGTGAAGGTGCTCAGCGGCGGGGCGTTCGACACGGGCCGCGGCGCGCGGTTCCGCCGCGAGGCCGCGACCGTCGCCCGGCTGAACCACCCCGGGATCGTCGAACTGTACGGCGTGGGCGAAACCGCCACCGGCCCGTACATCGCCATGCGGTGGGTCGAAGGGACCACCCTGCGGGGGTGGCTCGCGGCCGTGCCCCGCGCGGCGAGCGGCGGGCCGGCGGAAGACGTGCCGACCGCGCGCACCGAAGTGCGCCCCGTTTGGGAACCCGAGCGGAGCGACACGCGGCCCCGCGCCGAACTGCCGACCGACCCGGACCACACCCGCCGCGCCGTCCGGGCGTTCCGCGAACTCGTGGCGGCCGTGGCGCACGCGCACGCGCACGGCGTCGTTCACCGCGACCTGAAGCCCGAAAACGTGATGGTCGAGCCGGACGGGCGCGTCGTCGTGATCGACTTCGGCCTCGCGCGCGGCAGCGCCGACCCCACACTCACCTCGCACAACGGGCTGATCGGCACCCCGCGGTACATGGCCCCGGAGCAACTCATCGGTGCCGGCGCGGGCCCGACCGCCGACGTGTACGCGCTCGGGCTGATCGGCTACGAGTTGCTCGCGCTCGCCCTGCCGTACCGCGGGCGCGCGGTCCAAGAGGTGATCGCCGAAACGCTGCACGCCGCGCTGCCGCCGCTGAGCGCGCGGAACCCGGCGGTGCCGGCGGCGCTGGCGAACGTGATCCACCGGGCGACCGCGAAACTGCCCGAGGAGCGGTACGCGGACGCCGGCGAACTGCTCGCGGACCTCGACCGCTACCTCGCCGGCTCGCGGGTGAGTGCGAGCCACTACGCGTACCGGTTCGACGCCCCGGACCTGTTCCTCGCGCGCCCGCGGTCGGTGAGCCTCGCCGCCCACGTGAACACCGTGCTGGGGACGATCGTGTGGCTGGTTCTTGCGCTCGCGGCCGTCGTGCCGGACCACGCGGGCGCGACCGTGGCGTCCGTGACTATGGCCCTGTTGACCGGGTGCGGCCTTCTCGCCACCGCGCGGTTGCTCGCCGGCGGCTACCGGGGGGCGCGCACCGTGACAAGCATCACGTGTGCCGTGTTGGCGGCCTCGGCCGTCCGCAATTTCGTGGCGAACGACATGCCCCCCGGTGCGGCCACGGGCCTCGTGTTGCTCGCGCTGGCCGCACTGAACCTGTACGCCGCGCACGCGCGCGCCGGGCGCTCGTGGCTCGCGCGCGTGCAGCACAAGCGCCGCGCGTTCGAGGCCGAGCGCCGCGGGGCGGCGTAGCGGCATTATCGGACGCGCCCCCATTTTTCCCGCCCGCGGTGCCAACGGCCCGCGGGCGGCGGTGTTATGCTCGTAGAATGGGGCCGAACGGAACTCCCGACCGGTGCGACACTACCGGTTGTGCGAACACGACGTCGCGAGCCGCTTCGCCCCAACCGCCGGACCCTGTGCGTGACCCGTGAACCGGAACTCTCCGCTTCGCCACCCGAACCCGCGGGCGAAGAGGCCGAATGGATTACGGCCGCCCAAGCCGGCGACCGCGGAGCGTTCGCGCGACTCGTGGACCGCTACTGGGACCGCCTGTACCGCTGGCTGTACCACATGACCCGCGACCGGCACGCCGCCGAAGATTTGGCACAAGAGACGTTCCTGCGGGCGCTCGCCGCGGTAAAGTCGTTCCGGGCCGGCACGAACTTCCGCGCGTGGCTGTTCCGCATCGGGCACAACAACTTTGTGAACCAGAAGCGGTCCGAGCGGCGCACGAAACACCAACTGCCGGACGACACCCCGGCCCACGACGTGACGACCGCCGAAGGCACCGCCGAGAACCGCGAAGTGCTGGAAGTCGTCGCGCGGGCCGTTTCCGACCTGCCCCCGGACTTCCGCTCGGCGCTGATGCTACGGGTGGACGAAGGCTTGTCCTTCCGCGACGTGGCGAAGGTGCTCGGCACCACGGAAGAAACGGCCCGGTGGCGCGTCTTCAAGGCGCGCCAGAAGCTGATGAAGGTGATTCCGCCCGAACTGCTCCCTGCGGGCGCGGGGGATGAAGGCTGAAGGACGAAGGATGAACGACGAGTAGAGCCGAACAACTGACCACTGACCACTGATTCAAAATGAACTGCGACGCCGTCCAAAACCTGATCCTCGCGCTGCCGGACCCGCGGGAACTGACGCCCGAGCTCCGCGAGCACACCCGCGGGTGCGCGGCGTGCGCGGGGTTCGCGCGCCGGGCCGCGAAGCTCGAAACGGTACTCGCGGCGCTGCCGGTTCCCGCCGCGCCGGAAGGCAAGAAGGCCGACCTGCTCGACGACCTGACGCGGCCCGACCCGATGATGCTGCCGATGCCCGCTGCCCGGCGGAGCGGCGGGAACGGGGTAGCGGAGCGCGCCGCGCGGTTCCTGCGGCGCAACGCGGGCGCGGCGGCCGGTCTCGCGGCGGCGGCGCTCATCGCGGTCGGCGGCCTCTGGTTCGCCACGCGCCCGCCCAAGCCGATTCCCGACGAACTGGCGAAAGTGCAGAAGCACCCGCTGCTCGATAAAGTGGTCGCCCGCGACGTGCAACTGGCCCGCGCCGCTTCCCCGACGCAGAAGCTCGAAGCGCTCGGCGGCATGGCGGAAGAGTTGGCCGGCGAAGCCCGCGGCATGGCCCGGCTCGCGCCGGGCGCGGAGCTGCGCCAGATGGCCGGGTGGTACGAGAAGGTGGTGCGCGACGGCCTCGTGCCGCAGAGCGCGAAGTTGCCGCCGCACGTTCCGGCGGCGGAGAAGGCCGCGCTGCTGCAGACCATCGCGACGAAGTTGGACGCCGACGCCGCCGCCGCCGATAAACTGAGCGGCGAGGCCCCGCAGGACGCGCAACCGGCCCTGAAGCGCATCGCGGACGCCGCCCGCGACGGGGGCCAAAAGTTGCGAGCCGCGGCTCGCGGGGGGAACTGACATGACCCGCTGGCCCCACACGCTGCTCGCGTTCGTGCTGCTCTCCGCGTGGGCCGGCGCGCAGAACGGCGCGCCCGCACTGACCGCCGAAGACAAGGTCCGGCTGTTCCGCGACAACAGCGCCCTGATCGAAAGCCTCGTGAACGACGGCGTGGCCCTTTCCGCCGCCGAAACGCCGGTGAAGCGCGCCGAACACAGCCGCAGCGCCGCGCGGGCGATCGTGAACGCCATCGCGCAAGCCGCGACCGCCGAGAACGCGGACCGCGTGGTGGAGTTGGCCGGGCTGTTCCGCACCGTCGCCCGCGACGCGGTGGTGCCCGCGCTGGACGACGCGCGGCGCGTGGTGTCGCCGGAATCGCCGGACGGCAAGAAGCTGCGCGAGCTGCGCGAGCAAGCCGCCCGCGACGTGTCCGACGTGAGAGCCGCGGCCCCGCCGACCGGGAAGTTGGGCACGAATGCCCGCGTGAAGGACGCGCTAAACGCGCTCGACGAAATCAGCGACGCGCTGAAGTGAGCGGGGCGCAGCGGGGTTGTTGGTAGTAACCCGCTTCAGCGGGTTTCCCAAACACCACAGCGCAGAGCAATGCAACTGAAGTTGCGTACGCGGGTTGTGCTTCGCATTCGCGCTTCGATCTCTTCGGGTTGTCATTTCGGTGCTTGGGGAACCCGCTGAAGCGGGTTACTACCAACAACCGCTACGCGGGATCAAAACGCGCTTTACGCTTCCGCGGTTCGCACTTCGCCGCGCTTCGGCGCGAACTCCAGCGCCAGCACCGCGAGCGCGTACGGCCCGAGCCCGGCGCACACGCCCAGCGCGATCGACAGCCACGTCGGGTCGGCCGCGGGCAGCAGCCACCACACAGCCGCCGGCGCGAGCGCGGCGCACAGCGGCTTCAGCCAGCACCGCCGCAGGTATTCCCACACCGGCACTTCCAGCACGCGGCACGAATACGCGATCGTGAACAGGCAGAACAGCACGTTCGGCACCGCGACCGCGACCGCGATTCCCACCAGCCCGAAGTCGCCCACCAGCGCGAAGCACAGCACGAGGTTCAGCGCCGCTTCGCACAGCGCCGCGCGCGCGAACAGCTTCAGCTTGCCGAGACCGTACAGCACGCGGGCCGCCACCGATTGCGCGACCGCGAGACTCAGCGCGCACGCGAGAATCGCGGTTGTGGGGAAGCACGCCTCCGCGAGCGCCGTCCCGCCGAGCCACCGGTCCAAGAACGGTGCGCCGAACGCGAGTAAGCCCAAGTGAACCGGCAGCACGAGGTACAGCACGGCGCGCGTGCCGTCGAGCAGCACCGCGCGCACGCCCGCGAGGTCGCCGGCCGCTTCGCGGGCGCTCACCGCCGGTGCGAGCGTCGTCGTGACGTGCCGCAGCAGGTTCTTCGCCATCTCCACAAGGCGCGCCGCGAGCGCGTAGTGCGCCGCCGCCGCCAGCGACACGAACCCGCCCGCGACGATCGCCCCGGTCTGCACCGTGACGCGCCCCGCGAGCATCGCGAGGAACGCATCGATGCTGTACCCGCGCACGGCGCGCAGCGAAGCGCGATCCACGTTGCGCAGCGAGAGCGAAAAAGTTGGCACGAGCCGGTAGCACAGCACCGCCATCAGCGCGTGTTCGGCGAGGTTGGTCGCGGTGAAGACGAGCGCGAGCGGGAGCAGCCCCGGTGTCGTCTCCATCGCCCACACCGTTCCCGCCACGCGCGCCGCGAGCGCGACGAGCCGCACGGCACTCTTCGCACCGAACCGTTGCACGCCGTCGAGCACGTTCGGGAACACGCTCAGCGGGAGCGTAACGGCGAGGTTCGCCAGCATCAGCAGCAGGAACGGGAGCACTTCGCCCGCGCCGTCGGTGAGCTTCCGCTCGATGCCGGGCGCGACGAACGGCGTCACCGCGCACCCCACGAGCAGCGCCGCGGTGCCGGCCGCGCAGAACAGCGCGAAGCACGACGCGACGACGCGGTTGCGCGCGCCCGTTTCGCCGGTGGCCGCGTACCGCGCGACGAACCGCACGAGGCACGCCGCGATGCCGAGGTCGAAGAGCGTGAAGTACGCGAGCACGCCCTCCGCGACGCACCACGCCCCGTACTTCGGCGCGCCGAGTGTGCGCACGAGGTACGGCGCGAGGAAGAACGCGACCGCGAGCGTCGCGGCGAACGCCGCCCAGTTGGTGGCCGCGCCGATCACGAGCGCGCGGCGCGAAGATGCAGATTCGGACAACGCAACGGCCTCCGTGCCAAGCGCGAATCGTACCGCGCCGCGCGGCGGCGCGCGAAGGGCAACTCGGCCCGCCGGGACCGCGGCCGTCTCGGCCGCACGCGAGACACCGATTTCAGCAACTCGAAGTTTCGGGACGCAAACGAACCGCGAAACGTGCGGCCGAGGCGGCCGCGGTCCCGGGACAAAGCCCGCGCACATTTTTCGTTTTACTTTTCATTACCGGACACCTATAGTAGCGAACGCGACTCTCATTTCGCATTATCGGGGTATTCCATGTTCGCACCGCGTTCCGGCTCTCGGAAAGGGTTTACTCTGATCGAGTTGCTGGTGGTGATCGCGATCATCGCGATTCTGATCGGCTTGCTGCTGCCGGCGGTGCAGAAGGTGCGCGAGGCCGCGGCGCGGCTGAAGTGCAAGAACAACATGAAGCAGATCGGGTTGGCGCTCCACAGCTACCACGACCGCACCGAGCGGCTCCCGCCGGGCTACGCGAGCGGAGTGACCGCGGGCACCGACACCGGCCCCGGTTGGGGGTGGGCCGCGCACATTCTCCCGGACGTGGAGCAAGACAACCTGTTCCGCCAGATCACCCTCGGCACGCAAATCACGGCCGCGGTACACGCCGCGCCACGGGTGCAATCGCTGAAGGTGTTCCTGTGCCCGTCCGACACCGAACAGCCCGCGTTCGCCGTGGCGAACACGAGCGTCAGCGTGGCGCACGCGAACTACGTCGGCGTGTTCGGCACGAACGAGATCGAAGACAACCCGAGCGCCGGGAACGGCACGTTCTTCCGCAACAGTCGCGTGCGGTTCGGCGACATCACCGACGGCCTGAGCAACACCTATGTCGTGGGCGAGCGGAGCACCGACATCGCGCTCGCGACGTGGACCGGCGCGATCCCGGGCGCGACGGTGCCGCTGCGCCGCGACCCGACCGAAGCGGAAGGGCACTTCCTCTTGGTGCTGGGCCGCGGGGACCACTCGCCGAACGCCCCGGAATCGCACATCGACGACTTCTTCAGCCGGCACGCGCAGGGGCTGAACTGCCTGTTCGGCGACGGCTCCGTTCACAGCGTCAGCAACGGCGTGAACCTGAACGTGTGGTACGCGATCCAAACGCGCAACGGCGGCGAAGTGGCCGCGCTGAACTTTTAGTATCAGCGAGCCACGGGGTTTATCCCCGTGGGCGTTTGAAGCGCAAGTCACCACGGGAATAAACCCCGTGGCTCGCAATTCGAGCACAGTACAATAGCGCTTTGCCCTCACCGCGGAGCGCACCCCGTGACCCACGACTCGTTCGGCAAACTCAAGTTCAAAGACCGCGACGAGTCGTGGGCCGGCATCGGCCGGTTCCCGCTGTTCGCCGCGCTGGGCGACCGGCCCGAACCGCCGCCCATGACCGACGACGAGTCGCGCCAGAGCATCGCCGACATGAGCGCCGCCCTCGGCGCCATGAAGGAACAGATGCGCGAGCGGTTCGGCGACCAAATCGAGAAGGCGTTCGCCGAGATCGACCAAGCCACCGAAAACGAACTCAAGCGGATCGAAGAGGGGACCGACGGCGACGAACCGGACGCGGAAGAAGCCGCGCGCGAGGTGATGCGCGCCGAGCGCCGGGCCAAGCGCGCGACGAAGTTGGCCGAGGGCAAGTTCCCGTTCCGCGTCGCGGCCCCTGACGAAGCCGCCCCCACGCCCGCACAGGTCGCGAGCTTCGCATTCTTGCGCGAGAACGAGCAACTCGTGTTGGACGCGGTGCGCGCCGCGGTGTGGGAGTCGTTCCAGAACGCGTTCAACGACGAATACTGGCGGCAACTCGGCGGCGTGAAGCCGGCGTCGAGCATCGACGAGTTGAAGGACCGGTTCGCGGTGCTGCGGTTCGACATCACGCGCGAGGCCCGCGGCGGGTTCGCGCACCTCGTGTTCCACATCGACTCCGACTGGCAAGACGAGCACGGCGTTCTCGTCGTGTTCTCGCCGGCGGCGCGCACGGTGCAGTGGACGACGTGGGACGGCCTGTACGACCTGCTCGATTCGGACGAACCGGACGAAGACGCCGACCGGCCGCAGACCCCGCACGAAGAACTGATGGACGCCATTTGGGACGGCGACGAGGCGAAGGCCCGCGAGTTGGCCGCAAGTGGGGCCGACGTGAACGCGCTCGCGGACGACGAGTGCCCGCCCTTGTGGGTGGCCGTGGATCAGATGGAAGTGGAACTGGTGCGCCGGTTGCTCGAATTCGGCGCGAACCCGAACTTGGCGAACGAAGACGAGCGGAGCACGCCGCTGAAGCACGCGAAGCGCATGTACCGCGATATGGGCTTCGCGCCGTCGAAGAACGCCGACCCGATGCTCGCGAGCATGATGGAACTGATGCAGCAGGCCGCCGGCCCCGCGATGCAGGAATACAAGCAGCGGTTGGAGCAAATCGTGGCGCTGCTCGAAGCCGCCGGCGGCAAGGTGTGAGGCGCATGAACCCTGCTCCGCCGGAACTCGAACTCGAACTGCCGGTTCCGCTTTGGGAACTGGTTCGGCGTTGCGAAACGTTCTGCGTTGCGGGGTGTTGCGGTTTGGCCGCCTTTGATCGCGACGCGGCCCACATGCTCCCGTGGCTGCGCGAGCACCAGAACGAGTTCCCGCTCGTGCTCGATCAACTGAGCGCGGAAGTGCGCCGACTGCGCGAGAACCAAGATTTGGTCGGTTCGCTCCAGTTCAATCAGTGTTGGGATGCGGGCGAAGCGGTCGCGTTCCTGCGCGAGTGGCGCGGCACGATCCTCGAAGCCGCACTGAAGGTGTACGGCCGCGTGCCCGCGATCGCGCCGGAATGGCGCACGGAAACGGTCGTCGCGGTCGCGCGCCAGATGTTCGAGCGCCGCGAGTACGGTTCGTCGCCGATCCTCGCCGACGCGCTCCAAGACGCCGGCTGCGACGACGCGGACCTGCTCGCGCACCTGCGCGACACCGCCGCGCCGCGCGGGTTCTGGGCCGTCGATCTGATCTTGGGCCTCGGCTGAGCGCGCCGGGGTCACTTCTTCTCCGGCGGGGCGAACCACGTCTTCTGCCAGAAGTCGCGGCTGTACTCGCCAGTCTTCTTCGGGAACGCGGTCGGCGGCAGGCGGTTGAACAGCTCCTTCATGCGCTCGAACGTGTCGGTCGCGCGGCCCGCGTCGTTCATCTGCTTAAACGCGTGGTACACCAAGCTCAGCACGATCAGTTCGTCCACGCTGTCCTTGTAGCGGTCCAACAGCGGGGCCGCGTCGAACAGCACCTCGCGCGGCTGGCCCATCTGCTGGTGCGCTTGCAGCACCCGCAAGCCGGCTTGCAAGCGCAGCCACGCTTGCGGTTCGTTCAACTTGCCGTTCTTGCGCTCGAACTCGTCGGCCTCTTTCACCACTTGGCGGAACGCGGCGAGCGCGTCGGCGCGCAGCTTGGGCGCGTCCGGGGGCGCGGGCCGGCCGGCGGCGCGCTGGAGCAGCGCCATGCCCAAGAACAGCCGCGCTTTGCCGGCCTCCGGGCCGTTCGCGTACATCGTCAACTGCGCCCGCAGGCGGGCCTCCGCGTCGGCGGGGTTGCCCTCGCGCAGCAGCGCGTAGCCCAACTCGCACAGCGCGCGCTCGTGGAACTCGCGCTCCGCCGCGCTCACGTTTTCCTGCTTGGCGATCTGTTCGAGCAACTGCCGGCCGAGCGGCGCGAACCCGGGGTGCCGCGACTCGCCGAACTGCTGCGCGAGCCGGTACCGCGTCTGCGTCGAAACCGCGCCGACCGACGCCATCGCGTTGTTGAACGCCTTCCACACTTCGTCGGGCCGGTTGGCGGCCAAGAGCGCTTCGGCCAGTTCCGCCCACAGCGGGCCCTGTTCGGTCTCCGGCGCGCCGTCCACCTTGAGCGCGGCTTGCAGGTGGGTCGCGGCGCTCGAAGGGTCGTCCGCGAGGCGCGCGTGCGCGGCGGCCTTTTGCAGCAGCGCGACGCGCTCGCCCTTCTCGCGCCCCGCGGCCAGTTGCGCCCACTCGGCCGAAGCCGCCTTGTGCTGGGCTTTCGCCTCCGGCCTGCGCTCCTTCGTGAGCGCGGCCCCCCACGCGCCGAGAATCTCGGCGCGCAACTCGCGGTCGCGGGGCGGCGCGGCCACGCCCGCGTACCACCCGGCGGCGCTCAGGGCCGCTTCGAACGCGCCGTCGGCCAGCAGCGCGGCCACCGCGGTTTCGCAGGTGCCGCGCACTTCGTCGAGCGGCACCAGAGCCGCGTCGTACCGGGACGGGTCGCGCACGTCGCGCAGAGCCGCGGCGAGCAGATCGGCCCCGGCCTTGTGGCGCGCGGCGTCGGTGGAGCGGACGTGCAGGTCGGCGAGGCGCAGCGCCGCGGCCGTCGCTTCCGGGTCCGCGGCCTTCACCGCTTCCTCGAACAGCTTCAGCGCCGCGTCGTGCTCCTTCAGCCGCACCTTGCACAGGCCGAGGTGGTAGGCGGCGGCGGCCCGCAGCGGCGCGGGGACGCCCGGCGCGGCGCGCAGTTGTTCGAGTTCCTTGCCGGCCGCGACCCAGTTGCTCTCGGCCATCAGCACCTGAGCGAGTTCGGCCTTCGCCGGGCCGAGCACCTCCGGCGGGGCGTCGGCGTCGATCTCCTTGAGCCACCGGCGCGCTTGGTCGTACTCGCCGGCGCGCAAGTGCAGGTCGCCGAGCCGCAGGCGCGCGCGGGCGAGCGCGGTGGAGGGCGTGGCGGGGCCGGTCCCGGTGAGGTACTCGGTCAGTTCCAGTTTCGCGCGGATCAGGTCCGGCGGGGTGCCGCGGAGCGCGAGGTCGGCGATGAGCCGGTGCGTTTCGCCGGCCTCTTCGTTCGCGGGCGGCGCGCTCAGCACGGTGGCGAGCAGCACCAGTTCTTCGTTCTTCGTGCCCGGCGGCAGCCCGATCGCGGCGCGCGCCTTCGCGCTGCGGAACACGAACCGCGTCACGTCGGCCGGGTCCCGCAGTTGCTTTTCGGTGACGAGTTGGAAGTGCTGGAGCGCGAGCGCCCAATAGCTGGCGGCCTCGTCGGCCGCGGGCGTGAGTTCGGCGAGCCGCGAGTAGCCGCTGCCGAGGCGGAACCGCGCGCCCGCGGCGGCCGTCGGGTGCGCGTCCACGTTGGCCGCGACCCGGTTCAGGTGGTTCTTCAGTTCGAGCGGGTCCGGGCGCTTGCGCTCGTAGCACTCGCGCAGCGCGTCGAGGTCGCGCGCGAACCCCGTGCCGGGGTCGGCCGAGCCGAGCGGCACCCACCCCCGCCACACGGCCGCGAACGCGCACAGGCCGAGCAGCAGCACCGGCACCTGCCACAGGTTGCGCGTGGGGTCGAGCGGGATCGGCGCGGCCGTGTCCGTGGCCATGAGCGTGTCTCGGTGCGAGCGCAATGGTACCGGCGCGCGAGTAGACCGCGCCCGGCGGCCCGCGGTCAAGGCCAACCGCGCGCGGCGCGCCGCCCGCCGTACGATACGGACGCGCCGCGCCCCACCGGGTATACTGTCGGTTTGGCTGCCGCACATCCATCGGAGCGCGCCGTGAACCCGGCCCACCTCGACGACCCCGCACTGTACATCAACCGCGACCTCAGTTGGCTCGCGTTCAACAGGCGCGTCCTCGAAGAGGCGCAAGACCCGTCCGTTCCCATGTTGGAGCGGCTCAAGTTCGTCGCCATTTTCAGCTCGAACTTGGACGAGTTCTTCATGGTGCGCGTGGGCAACGTGCAGCAGAAGGTGCAGGCCAACATTCCGATCGGCTCCGGGGCCGACCAGATGCCCCCGCGGCAGCAGCTCGAACAGTTGCGCCGCACCACCCGCGAGTTGGTCGCCGATCAGTACAAGGTACTCGCCGCGGAGATTCTGCCGGCCCTTGCGGCCCGCGGCATCGTCATTCGCACCAGCGCGGAACTGAGCGCGCCGGAGCGCGAGCACGTGAACGCGGTGTTCCGGCGCGAAATCTTCCCGGTGCTCACGCCCCTGTCCACCGACCCGGCGCACCCGTTCCCGCACCTGCTGAACAAGTCGCTGAACCTCGCGGTCACGCTGCGCCGCCCGAACGACGCCGACCCGCTGTACGCGGTGGTGCAGGTGCCCGGCGTGCTGCCCCGGTTCCTCGCGCTGCCCCTCGCCGAAGGCGCGCCCGCCGGCCACGCGTTCGTCGCGCTCGAAGACGCCATCCGCCTGCACCTGCCCGAACTGTTCCCCGGCATGGAAGTGGTGAGCGCCGCGGCGTTCCGCGTCACCCGCGACAGCGAGTACGAGTTGGACGACGAAGTGGACGACCTGCTCGAAGAGATCGAGGCGCACGTGCGGGCACGCCGCCGCGGGCACCCGGTGCGGCTCGAGATCGACGCGGGCGCGCCACCGGACGTGCCGCAGTTCCTCGCCGAGGGGCTGAAGTTGAACCCGGCCGACGTGTACGCGATCCCCGGGCCGCTCGACCTCACCGGGCTGTTCCAACTGCTCGGCGTGCCCGGCTTCGCCGACCTGCGCGACCCGCCGTTCACCCCGGCCGCGGTCCCCGCGTTCACGCAAGCGTCCGCGCCGTGGCCCGCGATCCGCGGGCGCGACGTGCTCGTGTTCCACCCGTTCGAGTCGTTCGCCCCGGTGGTCGATTTCATCGAAGCCGCCGCCTCCGACGACCGCGTGCTCGCCATCAAGCAGACGCTCTACCGCACCAGCAGCGATTCGCCCATCGTGCGGGCGCTCCAGCGCGCCGCGGACCGCGGCAAGCAGGTGACGGCCGTGGTGGAACTGAAGGCCCGCATGGACGAGGAGCGCAACATCCTGTGGGCGCGCGAGCTCGAAAAGGCCGGCGTTCACGTCGTGTTCGGGTTCGTCGGGCTGAAAACGCACTGCAAGGTGGCGCTCGTGGTGCGGCGCGAGGAAGACGGCTCGTTCCGCCGCTACGTGCACCTCGCCACCGGGAACTACAACCCGCAGACCGCCCGCGTGTACACCGACCTCGGCCTGTTCACCTGCAACGCCGATCTCGCCGAAGACGTGACGCTGCTGTTCAACCACCTGACCGCCAGCACGGTGCTGCCGCCGATGCGCAAGTTGCTCGTCGCGCCGGCGCGGTTGCAGAACCAGATCATCGAGAAGATCGACCGCGAGGCCGCGCACCAGAAAGCCGGGCGGCCCGCGCGGCTGCTGTTCAAGGTGAACGGCCTTCTGGAACCGGCGGTGGTGAAGGCGCTGTACCGCGCGAGCCAAGCCGGGGTGAAGGTCGACATCGCGTGCCGCGGCATCTGCTCGCTGCGCCCCGGCGTGCCCGGCGTGAGCGAAACGATTCGCGTCATCTCGGTCGTGGACCGGTTCCTCGAACACAGCCGCATCTTCTACTTCGAGAACGGCGGAACGAGCGAAGTGTACGTGGGCAGCGCGGACCTGATGGACCGCAACCTGAGCCGCCGCGTCGAAGTGGTGTTCCCGGTCGAGCAACCGGACCTGAAGCAGCGCGTGATCGACCTGTTGAAGACGACGCTCGCGGACAACGTGAAGGCCCGCGCGCTGCAGGCGGACGGGAGCTACACGCGCGTGAAGCCCGCCGAGGGCGCGCCTCTGGTGCGCAGCCAGTACCGGTTCTTGGAGCAGAGCAGCGAGCCGCCGCCCGCGCCGCCCACCGCCTCGGAAGCGCCGAAACCGGCGCGCGGGAAGCGGCGCGGGCGCTGACTGGCGCGATGGTAGCCCGACGCGTCAGCGAGGGCGATTGTGTTTTTAGCCGCGGAGCGGCGGCAGATTTGTAGCCCGGGGTGCAGCGAGCACAGCTAGCAAACCCCGGGGACGCCAACCACCACTATTCCGAAGCCCCCGGAGGGGGCGACAGACACCACGTTCGTGTGGCACATCTGTCGCCCCCTCCGGGGGCTTGTTCTTTCTGCGTGTGGACCCGGGGTTTGTTCGCTGCGCCTTCGGCTCCGCTCACTGCACCCCGGGCTACAAATCGGTCGCCGCTCCGCGGCTGAAAACACAATCCCTCGCTCACGCGTCGGGCTACACACTCCTTTGCTTCAGCAGCGGGCGACCGATGTTCGGGTCGTGCGCGGTGAACGCGCCCTCGTTCGTGTCGCGGGTGATGTGCCGCACGAACATCTCGAACTTCGCGTCCAAGTCGTCGGCGTGGTGCAGGATCAGCACTTCGGGCACGCACGGGAAACTCGCCGATCCCCACGCCGGCAACTTCTGGTGCGTGATGACGCAGTGGAGCAGCAAATCCAGCAACTCCGGGTTCAGGTCCGGCACGCGGGCCGCGGCGGCGCGAATCAGGTCGTAGGCGAGGTACAAGTGGCCGAACAGTTCGCCGGGCACGGTGTCTTTCACCGGCAGGCCGGGCGGCGCGTCGAGTTCGCGCACGCGGCCGATGTCGTGAAGCACCGCCGCCGCAATCACCAGCCCGCGGTTCAGCGGCGGGTGCAACTCCGGGAACTGCTCCGCGTACTTCGTGGCGAGCCACGCACACGAGCGCGCGACGGAAAGCGTGTGTTCGAGCCAACCGCCGGCGAACGTGTAGTAGCGCCGCGCGGACCCGGGTAGCACCTTGAGCGCCGCCGCGTGTTCGGTGAGAACGTTCAGCACGAGCGCGCGGAGCGGGGCGTCGGCGATTTCGGCACTCACCAGCGCTTCGAGGTCCGCGAACATCGCCTGCGCGTCGAACCGCGACCGTTCGGCGAAATCGAGCTCGCTGAACCCGGTCGCGCGGTCCGCTTCGATCACGGGGCGGAGCTGTTCGATCTCGATCTGCGGGCCGTACTTCTCGTTCTCATTAAACGTGCCGCGCACTTTGAAGAACTGCCCGACCTGCCAGTCGAGCGCCTCGGCGAACTGCGCCGTGTCGCTCCAGAACGGCACCGCGCCGACGGTGCGGCGGGCGTCGCGGAACTTGCAGGTGACGAACGGCTTGCCGTCGCGGGTCGTACCGCGGGCCTTGTGCGCGAGTTGCACGAAGAAGTCGGCGTAATCGCCGGGGGCGAGTTCGCTCAGCTTCGCCTGCACCGGCTTTTTCTTGGTCATGGCGCGCCTCGTTGCGGGTGGGTGCATCGTACCGCGCGCCGCGCGCGAACGCGATGCGCGTAACGTGCGGACTTCCGGCATTGCCCGGCGCGCTCGCGCCGCGGTACAACTACGTCACCCCCAAACGCCCCTCCCCCGCGCGAGGACCGAGCGGGGCCCGTCGTTCAGTGCCCCAAGTGCCCCACGAAGCTCAAAATCCCCGACGGGGGGCGCGGGAACACCAAGTGCCCCAAGTGCGCCACCGTGTTCGCGGTCGGCGCGCCGAAGCCCGCGTGAGGTCGTCGAAGACGCGCCGCCGTCGAAACCCGCGCCCACACCGGCACCGAAGCCCGCACCCAAGCCGGCACCGAAGAGCGAAGAGCCGGAGTTCGAGGTCGTCGAGGACGCGCCCAAGAAGAAGAAGAGCAAATCGGGCGAAGAGGACGACGACCTGACGGTCGAAATCGTCGAGTTCGACGAGCACGGCAACGTCGTGTCGCGTTCGACCATGACCACCAGCAGCAAGAAGAAGGGCAAAGCACGCGACGACGACGATGACGATGACGACGACGACGACGACCGGCCCAAAAAGAAGAAAAAGAAGAAGCGCCGCGGCGACGACGACGGCTTCCCAGAGTGGCGGCCCGCGAACAAGGCCGCCGGGGCGTTCCGCACCGCGAAGAACGGCGCGCGGCTCGCGAGCATCGCGTTCTGGCTGAACTGCGCCGCGTACGCGCTCATCGCGCTGTACATGTTCATCGCGTTCGTCATGGTGAACACCGGCTCGAGCATGGGCCTCGGCGGGATGGGCCAAGACACGGCCGAAGTCCTGATGGTCCTGCCGGGGCTGCTCGGCACCGGCGGGTGGGTGCTCGGCCTCGTCGGGTTCGGCATGATGTGCGCCGGGCCGCAGCAGGCGCGCGGCACCGCCATCGCCGCAACGGTCATGTCCGTGATTCACCTGACGCTGATGGTTATCGTCTTCACGAACGCGGGCAAAGGGATGCCGTTCGTCGGCCGCGGGATGATGGGCGACCCGCGGTGGATGATGATGTCCGGCTCGATCGGCATCTTGGAGGGAGTTCCCGCGATCCTCATCTACGGCGCGCGCGCGTTCAAAGACGCCGACTTTCTCCTGATCCTGTTCGCGGCGCTCTTCGAGGCGCTGCGCCACATCGTCGGCATGTTCGCGGTCAAGGCGACCGCGGAAGCGGCCCGCGACGGCGACGCCGGGCACCGCGCCACGATGGGCGCACTGAGCCTCGGCTCGACCCTCGGCCTCGGGGCGCTGGTGCTCACGCTGTTGGTGGTAATTATGGACATGGCGAAGGGCGGGCGCATCAGCCCGTTCTTCAAGATCGTCATCTTCAGCTACATCGGGTTCGCGTGGTCCATGTTCCTTGCCGCGTGCGCCGCGAGCGCGACCCGCGACGCCTGCGAGCGCCGCGGGTAGCGCCGCCCTCCTTCGAGACCGCACATGCCGACGCCGCTCGCGGGCTACGCGCCCTACAAGAACCTCCCGCCCCTCGCCGGGCTGTGTACGCTCGAAGAGGCCGCCAAGCCCGGCCTTTCCGTCGAAGAGTGCGTGCGCCGCTTGAAGCGGTTTCATTACTGTTTCAAGCGCCTGCACCAAATCCTGACGGCACGCATCACCGCGGAACCGATCTACGAGCTGAAGACCGCGTTCGCGCACCACGCCTATCTGTGCGCGGAACACGCGACCGCGCTGCGCACGCGCATCGGCGAAATGCGCGAGCCGCCGCTGGGGTTGGAGGAAGTGCCCCACCCGGCGCTGGAGGCGTACTTCGACGAGATACTGTGCGCGCCCAACGGGTACGAGTTGGTGCTCGGCTACTGGAACGCAGTGAACCCACTTGCACTCGCCTGTGAGCAATACGCGCGCGACACCAACCCGCTAACCGATGCGCCCTCGCACCGTGTCCTCCGGTTCGCACTTCTCGAACTGAAGGACATCGCTCGTTGGTGTGACGGGGCGCTGGGCGCGCTCGTGGGCGACCGCCCGCGCGGCGAGTTCGATTTCCAATGGGAACTGGGCGCGCTGCTCAACGCGGCCGGTCATCTCGATGGCACTCAGCCCGAATCCGGCGAGCCGATCAAGCGCCTGTACTCTGCCGCGCCCTACGTCTACGACCCGATCCCGCGGCGCGACGAGCGGTTCGCGGACCCGTGGAATCAGGGCGTGAACGCGGAGGCGTTCCTCTACGACGAGACCAAACCGGCGCGCGCGAAGGCGCTGATGATGCTCTACAAGCGGCTGCGCGAGATCGACGTGCCGGAGATGATGGCGAGCATCATCACGCGCACGCCGGGCAAGCCGTGGGGCTACTACCGCGACATGAGCCGCCAACTCTGGGACGAAGCCCGGCACGCGATGATGGGCGAAGTCGGGTTCGTCGCACTCGGCGTCGATTGGACGCGCGCCCGCATCACCTTCAACTGGTCGTACCGGCTGAACACCGAATGCACGCCGGACGAAGCACACGGGGTGCTGTTCTTCATCGAACAAGGGCTGATGCCGCGCACCGGGAAGCGGTACGAGTTCGAGGTCGCGCAAGAGTCCGGCGTCCCGCTCATGGCGACGCTCCAAGACTTCGATTGGGCCGACGAGGTGCTGCACGCGCAAATCGGGCGCGCGTGGTACGTTCCCAAGTTCGGCTCGCTGCGCGAAGCGCTCGATTACGGCGACGCGGCGTGGTCGAAGGTGCTGAGCAACTGGGCGACCGTGAAAGAGCAGGGCCTCACTCAACACGAGAACTGGTGGCCGGAAGTGTACGCGATGGCGTGCGCCGCGGACGGCACGCAACCGGACGCGGCGGTGCTGGCCTTCGCGACCAGTTACGAGGGCAAGCGCGCGGACCTGAAGAGCGTGGGCGAAGGCCAAAGCGGGTGAACCCGCGGCGCACGTTTCGAGAGCACTCGAACGCCTATCGTACCGTGTCGCGGATGTGGGCAGCGAACGCACGGAATGCGGGCAGCGGCCGATGAAGTTCGCGCGAGCGGCGAAAATTCAACCGCTCGAAATCCCTTAGAACGCAACAAATTCTGCGAATCGAGCGCGGAACCGGCGCAGTGGCCCCGGTGTTGCGTTAGGTAGATGGTGTAAGGTCGTTCGTGGTAGCCGGAACTACTCACGAAGACCGAGAGCAGAACTCCCACCCCTACCGCGAGTGGCGCACCGGCTCGGAACACCGGGGCAACGCGAGCGGTCCTCTGGCGAAAGCCGAAACGCGGAACCGAGCGCCGTGAGGCGTTCCGTCCGTGTGGGCGCGACGTGACAACAGCGTGACGGTGAAGTCCCGATACGCTCACCCGCGGCCCGTTCGTTCCTCACGGCACGCGCTTACCATAGCCGCGTGCCTTCCCTCCCGCTTTCGCGCCCACCCCGGCGCGACGGGGCCGTGCGCGCGTTCCCGCCGGTGAACCCGGAGTCGAAACCGTGGTGAAGTGGTGTCTGTTGGTCCCGGCGGTGACGGTCGCGCTGATTACGGTGACGAACCCGCAGTTGGCCGAGCGCCTCGGGTTGGACGTGTGGAACCTGCCGGGGTTGCACGAGAAGATCGAAGCGTCCGAGGAACGGGACCGCGAAATTGGCGCGGCCAGCGACGACGTGCGGCACCGAATCGCGCTGAAAGAGGCGATCGTTGCCGACGTGTTGGCCGAACGGTGCGACCTCGCCGCCGCGACCGAACGGTTCATCGAAATGAACGCCACCCGGCCCGACTACTTGACCGTGATTCGCGCCGCTCACCCCGGCGACACCGACGCCGAGAAGATGGCCCACAACGTGATCGCCTTCTGCCAGACGCGCGTTCCGCCCGCGGACCGCGCCGCCCTGACCAAGCGCCTCGGCGCGCAACTGGCCCGGATGCGGTCGGCCCACTAGCCGCCCGCGGTTCGCCCTCCTCTCCCGATGCCACGCGGTGCCGCTCGCCCGGCGCGCCGCGCGGACCGTTTCCACCGAGTAGAGGAGCTCCCATGACCGCCGTTCGCCGCCCCGGTACCGCGTCCGTCGTCACCCTGTTCGCGCTCGCCGTCGGGTTGATCGTGGTGAACGCCGTCGCGCCCGAGTGGGCCGCGTCGGTCGGGGCCGACGTGTGGAACGCGCCCGCGGCCCGCGCCGACCACAACCGGGTGGTCGCCGAGACCGAAGCGGTGAACGCGCACCTCGAGGCGTGCGCCGAGCGCCGGCAGCGGGCCAACCAGTGTACCGCCGGGCTCGCGGCGGGCACCGTCGACATCGGGACCGCCGCCGACGAACTGAAGCGCCTGCTCGGCCCCATGCCGGGCTACCGGGCGCTGATGGACACGCTGTACGGGCCGCAGCCGACCGAACGGCACCTGTACGCGCGGCACGCCATCGATCGCGCCGCCCGGAACGAGCCCGATTGCGCCCGCCGGGCCGCGCTCGTCGCGCGGCTCGAGGGCGAGTTCGCCGTAATGACCTGCGCCCCGTGACCGCGGGGCCGCCGCGCGGTACCCTGACCGCGGACCCTTCCGCCGCGCGGCGCTTCCAATGTCCGACACCGTCGCCGCGCTCCGCGCGGCCGCGCTCGCCGCTCCCGCCGACCGCACCGTGCGGCTCGTGCTCGCCGACGCGCTCGACGAGAGCGGCGACGCCCCGCGCGCCGAGTTCGTCCGCGCCCAAGTGGAACTCGAGCGCGCGAGTGCCGAGGACCCGCGCCGCACCGAACTGAGCGCGCGGTGCGCCGAACTGTTCGCCGAACACTGGACGAGCTGGTGGGCACCGGTGTGCGCCGCGGTCGGGCTGCCGCCGCCGCACGTGCCCGGCACCGGGTTGCGCGCGCGGCTCGTGCGGCGGCTCACCGGCGACGCCCGCGAACCGGGCGCGCCCTACACCGCCCACCCGTCGGTGCCGTCGGTCTCGGTGCCCGAGCCGCGCGTGGTGGCCCACTTTCGCGCCGGCTTCCCGGAACTGCTGCACTTCCCGGCCGAGCCGCCCCGCGACTTGGGCCGTTGGGCCGCCGCCGTCCCACTGTACCGGTTGTCGTGGGTCGGCACCCTCGCGGACACCGACGACTGGAACGCGCTCGACCACCCGGCCCTCGCGGGCCTCGGCGAACTCGCCCTCGAACGGTTCCCCGCGGGCGCGGCGGAGCGCGCGGCCCGGTTCGCGCCGCTCGCCGGCCTCGCGCGCCTGAGTATCGGCCCGACGAACCCGATGTCCGGCGCGGTGGTCGCGGCCGTGCGGAACCCGATCTGGAGCGAGCTGCGCGAACTGGACCTGATGCGCACAGCGGACCCGAACGCGGTGCGCGCGCTCGCGCGGAGCTGCGCGCTCGAGCGCCTCGAAGAACTGTCCTTTGGGATCGCGGAGGTGCCGGGGCAGGCGAGTCTGCCGGGCGTCGGCGGGGCGCTCGGCGCGGCCATCGGCGGGATGCTGACGGCGCTGTTCGCGACCCTCCAATTGCCCCCCGGCCCGATCACCGGTGCGGACTGGTCCGCGGCGCTGGCGGAACTGGGCCGGTCGCCGGTCGCGCCGCGGCTGAAGCGCCTCGTGGTGCGCGAGGCCGAACCGGGGTTCCCGAACCGCGCGGCGCGGGCGCTGCTCCGCGCGCTGCCGCCCGGCAGCGCCGAGCCGTTCTTGAGCAACGAGAGCGCGCGCGCGTTGGCGGACGGGCTGCGCGCGGAGCGCGTGGAACGGCTCCAACTGCCGCGCGCCCGGTTGAGCGACCGGGCGCGGGCGGAGCTGGCCGAGCGGTTCGGCGACCGACTCGTGCTGACGTGACGCGCGCTACGCCACCGGCGGCGCGTGCTCTTCGGGCTTGTCGATCACCGGTTCGGTACTCACCCCCTTCGGCGGGTGGAAGAACAGCACGAGCAAGAGCGCGCCGACCAACCCGGCGATCATCGAGTACGAGAACACCGCCGGGTACTCCAACTTCCCGCCCGGCGAGTGCAGGTTCTTCAGTTCGCCGCACAGGACGTTCGCCGCGAACGGCCCGACGCCGAGGATCAGCAGGTTGAACAGCCCCTGCGCGCTGCTGCGAATGTCCTTCGGGAAGAACTCGTCGATGAAGATGTACACGGTGGCGAAGAAGAACGCGTAGCACACGCCGTGAACCGCGTTCACCGCGACCGCGGCCCACGGCTCCGGGTAGTACGCGAACACCGCGAACCGCGCCGCGTGACCCAGCACGCCCAGCGTCATCGTCGCGCGCCAGCCGAGGCTCTTGAGCACGTACCCGAGGATCAGCATCGTCAGGATTTCCGCGATCTGGCCGATCTTCATCACCGGCAGCACCCAGTTTTCGGGGATGCCGACGCCCTCGCTCTTGAGGAACGACGCGGTCCAGTAGAAGAAGCTCTGGTGAACGGCCGCGTCGATGAACGTGACCACGAACAGCACCAGAATGAACGGGTGCTTCAGCAACTTGGCGGCCTTGAGTGCGGCGAACGAGTCGCCCTCGACCGCGGGCTTGGGCGGCGTGTGCGGCAACCCGGGGCTGAGGAGCGCGAGCACGAACGAGGCCGCGCCGGCGACGAGGAAGATGTACCGCTGCGCGGCCTGCGCGTCGGCCCCGGTCTTCGAGGTGCCGAGCATCGCGCCGAACCAGTTCACGAAGCCCACGTCGCCCAGCGCCGGCACTTTGGCCCAGTCCACCAGAATGAAGATGAACGGCCAACTCGCGGCGATCCAGCCGATGGTGCCCCACACGCGCACCGGGCCGAACTCGCGGGCCGGGTCTTTCAGGTTCGCGAACGCGATCGAGTTCGTGATGGACACCGTCGGCACGTAGAAGACGCAGTGCAACAGCATGAGCGCGAAGAACGGCCAGAACTCGGCCTTTTCGCCCGGTGCCGGGTGCAGGAAGAACAGCCCCGTGATGGCCGCGCCGCCGATCAGGTGGCTCAGCGCGAGGAACTTCTCGGCCGCGAACTTGCGGTCGGCGAACTGCGTGCTGAACAGCAGCGCGACCACCGCGCCCACGTTGAACGCGCCGAAGATGAGCGCGTTCTGCCAGCTCTCGAACTTCAAACTCGGGATGTAGTCGAAGCCCAGTTCGAACCACGCGCCCCAGATGAAAATCTGGAGGAACATCATCAAACAGAGCATGAACTTCGGCGACTTCGCCGGCGCGAGCGGTTCGGCGGACATTGCGGCTCCGAGCGGGAGGTGTGCGGGCGGGAATGCCCAGAATGTAAGCGCCCCCGCGCGCCGCGGCAATCACGAATCCGTGCTCACTTCGCGCCGACCAACTCCCACAGCGGTTTCGTCTTCGCGTTCGCGTCCCACAGTTTCACCGCGTCGCCCGCGGCGGCGACCGTAGTGCCGTCCGGCGACCACGCGACCGCGCTGATCCACGCGGTCCCTTGCTCGCGCAGCACCGCCCGCACGCGCCCGGTACTCACTTCGTAGAGCACCGCCGCGGCGTACTCGGCGTTCGCCACCGCGAGCGCTTTGCCGTCCGGCGACCACGCCAGCGCGAGTCGTTGGCTCTGCGCCACGTTCTGGAACGGAAAGCGGATCGCGCCGAGTTCTTTCCCGGTCGCGGCCTCGTACAGTTGCACGCGGTCGCGCCCGCCCACCGCGAGCACTTGGCCGTCCGGCGACCACGCCAGCGCCGAGCACCACAGCAGGTGCGGCTTCACCGCCGGCAGTTCCTTCCCGGTCGCGGCGTCCCAAACGTGCAGAGCGTATTGGTTGGCCCCCGTTTCGAACACCGCGGCGAGGCGCGCGCCGTCGGGCGCGAACGCGCACACCTCCGGCGCGCGCGTGGCGAAGGTGCCGAGCGCCGCGCGCACCTTGCCCGTGTCGCGGGCGCGCGCGCTGAGCGCGAACTCGTCTCGCACCCCCTTCTGATCGGCCACCAGCGCGAGCGCCCCGTTCGGCGACACCGCCGGCACGAACAGCGCTTCGGGGAACGGCGACGGGCGCTCCTTGCCCGCGGGCGACCAGAACCGCGTTTGCGGGCCGCTCTGCGCGCCGAACGTCACCAATTCGGGGTCGGTGCCGCCGACGAACGCGAGCCGCCGCACGCCCGGCAGCCCGAACCCCGCGGCGCGCTTCCCGGTGCCCGCTTCCCACACGCTCACGCGCTCCGCGCCGCTCGCCCCGCCGAAGGTCGCGAACGATTCGCCGTCCGGGGCGAACGCCAGCCCGCGCACCGACCCGCGCCCGTTCGCGCCCGGGTGCGCGTCGATCGTGCGCACTTCGGGGAGCGCGTTGAGGTCGCACACCTCGATGACGCCCTCGGTGCGAACGCGAGCGAGGCGCGCGGAACCGGCGTGCAAGACCGATTTGAGCGCTCCGGCCGGGTTGCCGAACGAGAGGACCACTTTGCCCCTTTCGACTTCGGCGAGGTGGGTCGCGTGTCCGGTGCCTTTGTCCTTCACCCGGTACGCGTGACACAGCGCGTACTTGGAATCCGTGCTGAAGCCGAACGCCGGCCCCGGCAACTCGGCGCGCTCCTTGAGCGTCGCGGCATCGAACACGCAGTACTTGCCCGGTTCGCCGATGCGCCCCTCCGTGTGGACCGCGAGCAGTTTGCCGTCCGACGACCAAACCGGCGAGTTGTACCCGTGGTACACCACCAGCCCACCGACCGCGGGCGGGCTGGTGCCGGCCTTGTTGACCACCGACACGAGCGCCTTACCGGTTTTCGTGTCGAACACCCGCAGCGCCGACGATTTCGCTTCGCACACCGCGACCGCTTTGGAATCCGGCCGGTACGCGATCTCCTTGACCCCACCGGGCACGAGCAGGTCTTTCCCCTTTTGCTTCAGCGTGTGCGGATCGTAGAAGCGCACCGCCCCTGCGTCCGTGGCGACCGCCAACTCGCTGCCGTCTGGGGCGAACGCGAGCGGTACCGCGTTCCCCGGCAGCTTCACCGATTTCAGTTCCTTGCCGGTCTTCGCGTCGGACACGCGCACCGGCCCGGTGCGCGACCCCGCGACGAGAGTTTCGCCGTCCGGTGAGAGCAGTACCTTGAAGACCGAACCGATTTTCGGCGGCTCGTGCGTGCGAATCAGTTCCTTCGTGTCCGGGTTCCACACCTTCGCGGTGCCGAGCAGATCGACCGAGAGAAGGACCGAACCGTCCGCGGACCACTGCAATTCGGCGTGCCGGTCGTGCCGCATCTCCCCGCCCGCGGGCGCGGGCAGCGAGGGCGACTTGGGCGCGTCGGCGGCGCGCGCGACCGGCACCGCCAACAGAACGAACAGGGCGAACCGCATGATCGCAGCCTCTGAACGAGATGGTTCAGTTTACTTCTTGGCCGGGTGCAGCACGAGGTCGAACGTCGGGCGCGTGCGACCGTCCGCGAACGTCACCCCGGCCTTCGAGTACGCGAGCTTGTCGGCGTGCGCCGCGTCGCGGCTGTACTTCGTGGAGAGCGCCACGATGCCGTGATCCGCGAGCGGCTTCACTTCGCCCGCGTCCGCGACGCCGTTGCCGTTCGCGTCGTGCCACAGCGCGAGGCCGGCCAGTTCCGCGCCGCGCAGTTCGCCGTCGCGGTTGTCGTCCAGCGCGCCGAGCGCGTCGTAGCCGGTTTCCCAGAACAGCCAGAACGACACGCTCCCGAACATCTGCAGCGCGGAATCCACCTTCCCGCGGCGCGCCGGGTCGTGAACCAACCACGCCGCGTTCGGCTTCACCCACGTCCAGTTCTTGCGCAAGCCAGTTCCATCGGCGTCGAAGGCGACCGACGCGCTACGGTCTTCAACGTCGCTCGCGCTCAGACCGTCCTTCAGCGGCACCGCGATCGGCGTGATCGGTCGCGGCAACTTCGCGATCTTCTCGGCGCGCTCCTTCCACATCTCGATTTCGTCCTTGTCCTTGTCCTTGTCGAGCAGCGGAAGCAAGTAACCGGTCGCTTCGGTGGTGATGGTGTGCCCGCCGAGGCCGAGCGCCATCAGGTCCTTTTCCTTCTTCCACCCGGCGTCGAGCACTTGGCGCAGCGCGACGCGGGCGTCGTTGGTCTTGTCAGTTTGGGTGAGCAGCCACGCGCGGCCGAGCTGCGCGCGCAGGTCGTCGGGTGCGAGTTTTAGCGCCGCGTCGTACAGCTTGATGGCTTCTTCGAGGTGAACCTTGGCGGCCTTCAACTTCTCTTTGTCGTCGGACTTCGCGACGGTGCGGAACGGAACGATGGGCGGTTCGTACCCGAACCACGGCGCGGTGGGCTGCTTCGCGTTCACCGGGATGTCGTCGGAACGGAGCGCGTAGGCCATCGCGTGCAGGCGCGCGAGGTTGAGCACCGCGTTCGCGTCCTTCGGGTTCTTCTCGATGGCCTCTTTCATGTTCTTGGCGAGCCGTTCGACCGGCACCTTTTCGATGTCCACCCGAAGGAAGATGCCGGGCGCGAGCGTGGCGCAAGCGAGCGCGACGAGTGGGACGAGAACGAACCGCGAGCGTGTCATGGCGAAGGCTCCGTGAGTGTGGGGCGTGCGAATGATACCGCGCCGCGCCGCAAACCGTCACTTCGTATCCTGTCTTCTGTCTTCTGCTTCCGTCCTCCACTGACCACTAACCACTGACCACTACACATGCACCCCCACAAGCCGCACTACGACCGCCACGCGGGTACCGCGAAGAACAAGAAGTTCCTGAAGAAGATCAGCCGCGAGCGGATCGCACCGAACCCGGTGGCCGAGGGCGTGAGCGCCGCGGACCTAATCGACTCCGCGTTCCTCTCCTACAACGGCGGGCGGTTGCGCGAGGGGTGCCAGCTCTTCGTTAAGAAGATGCTCGCCAACGACGGGACAGTGGGACTCGCTCTCTCGGGGGCGCTCACGCCGGCCGGTCTGGGCATGTCGTGCCTCGTGCCGCTCGTCGAAGCCGGGTTCGTGGACTGGATCGTTTCGACCGGCGCGAACTTGTACCACGACACGCACTACGCGCTGGGCATGGACCTGTACCAAGCCGGCCCGAACCTGCCGGACTTGGAGCTGCGCGAGAACCAAGTCATCCGCATCTACGACATCATCTTCGACTACGAGAACCTGCTCGGCACCGACGCGTTCTTCCGAAAGCTGTGCCGCGGCGACGCCTTCCAGCAGACGATGGGCACCGCGGAGTTTCACAACCTCGTCGGGAAGTACGTCGCCGAGGGCGAGCAGAAGGCCGGGCGCGTCGGGAAGAGCCTGCTCGGCGCGTGCTACCGGTGCGGCGTACCGGTGTTCACGTCGTCGCCGGGCGACAGCAGCATCGGCATGAACCTCGCCGCGCTGATGCTCGAAGGCGGCGCGCTGCGCATCGATCCGCTGCGCGACGTGAACCAGTCCGCGGCGATCGTGTGGGACGCGAAGGCGAAGAAGGGCCGCAAGGCGGGCACGAGTTCGGTGCTGATCTTGGGCGGCGGCAGCCCGAAGAACTTCATGCTGCAAACGGAGCCGCAGATTCAGGAAGTGCTGGGCCTCGCGGAGGCCGGGCACGACTACTTCCTGCAGTTCACCGACGCGCGCCCGGACACGGGCGGCCTGAGCGGCGCGACGCCGAGCGAAGCGATGACGTGGGGCAAAGTGGACCCGGACAAGCTCCCGGACTCGGTGACGTGCTACGTCGATTCGACGATCGCGCTGCCGCTGCTCACGGCGTACAGCCTCTCGCGCCTGCCGAAGCGAACCCCGAAGCGCCTGTTCGACAAGTTCCCGGAGTTGGCGGAGCGCCTCGCGGCCGGTTACGCGCAGACGCGCGCCAAGCGCGCGGAGTAAAATTGTTCCGCTGCCCAATTCGCGGAGGTCGGAATGCGCCGCACGGTCGTTTCCCTCGTTCTGTTCGTGGCGGGCGCGCTGGCGCTCGCCGCGCCGCCCGCCGGCACCGGGCCGCGGTACGTCGACGACGACGAGTTCTACGAGCACGTCTTCAACAAGCTCGAAGACCTCGCGAAGGCCAAAAAGCCGCTCGCGCACAAGAAGCTCGTCGCCAAGCGCAAACCGGGGCCGGCGAACGTCGCGCTCGCCAAGCCCGGCGAGAAGGCGCTCGCGCCGGAAGACGTGTACAAGCTCGCCGAGAAGAGCGTGTTCGTCGTCGCCAGCACGTTCCCCGACAAAGACGGGAACTGGGAGTCCGGCACCTACGCGAGCGCGTGGGCCGTGACCGCCGACGGCGCGCTCGTCACCAACTGGCACGTCTTCGAAGACCTCAAAGACGGCGAAGTGTTCGGGGCCGCGGACCGCGACGGCACCGTGTACCCGGTCACGGACTTCCTCGGCGGCGACAAGACCGCGGACGTCGCGGTGTTCCGCATCGGGGCGAAGAACCTCGCGCCGCTCCCGGTCGCGCCGGCGCACGCGGAGGTCGGGTCGTGGGTGGGCGTCATCAGTCACCCCGGCGACCTGTTCTACGTCTACACGCAAGGCACCGTGACGCGGTACAGCACGAACAAGAACCCGGACGACGAGAAGAAGCGCGAGAAGTGGATGGGCATCACCGCGGAGTTCGCGAGCGGCAGTAGCGGCTCGCCGGTGCTGAACAAGTACGGTGCGGTAGTCGGCATGGCGGCGCAAACGCTCAGCCTCGAAGCGAGCGACGAAGCGGCCGCGAACCCGGCGCGCCGCTTACGGCCCAAGTTCGCGCGCCTGCAAGACGGCAAGAAGGACGACAAGAAAGGTGACAAGAAGGGCGACGACAAGGCGAAAGAGGTGCCGAAGGGGTCGCCGCAGCAGATGGTGGTGAAGATGGCCGTGCCCGGCCCGGAGCTGCTGCGCGTGCTGGGGAAGTGATTCGTGGCACAGGCTTTCTAGCCTGTGCTTTTACGTCCCCAATCAGCACAGGCTAGAAAGCCTGTGCCACCAAGTTAATACTCGTTGTCTTCCAACCCGAGCAGCGCCTTCTTGAACATCGTCGCGGTGGGGAACCGGTCGGCCGGGTCGGTGGCGATCGCGCGCAACAGCACGTCGCTCACGTCGTCGCCCAACTTCGGGTTCAGTTCCTTCGCGGTGCGCGGCTTGGTGTTCAGCCGGCGGCGGAACGTCTCTTCGCTCGAAACGGACCGCTCCCACGGCAACCCGCCGGCGAGCACCTCGTACGCGGTCACACCGAGGGCGAACAGGTCCACGCGGTGGTCGGTGGTCTTGCGCTTGATGATCTCCGGGGCGAGGATGTCCGGCGTGCCGGTGCGGTTCCCGGGCACGCAGAACTCCGGCGTGTACGGGATCGTGAGGCCGAAGTCGATCAACTTCAGCACGTCCTCTTTGTCCACCATCACGTTGCGGGTACACAGGTCGCGGTGCAGCCACTTGTTGTCGTGCATGTATTGCAGCGCGTCGCACAACTGGCACAGGTAGTTGATGCGCTTGCCCTTCATCTGCGGCGCGCGCGTTTCGACGAGGTAGTTCAGGCCGAGGCCGTCAACCCACTCCATCACGAGGTACGGTTCGCCGGAAGTCGAAATGCCGTGTTCGTAGGTGCGGACGATGTTATCGTGCTTGAGCGCGAGGCACACTTCGCCTTCGCTCGGTTTCTTGAGGCCGGCGAACCGGGCCTCGAACGTCTTCGTCTTCTCTTTGTCGAGCAACTTGAGGCACACCGTGCGGCCGAGTTCGCGGTCGTAGCAGCGGTACACCTTCGACATGCTGCCCTGCCCGACCTTACCGGCGCTCAGGTCGAACCGCTTGTCGATGTTGACGCGCTTCAGTCCCTTCTTGGGGTTGCCCGCGCTCTTCTTCGCGTCTTTCTTGCCGAACAGAAAGTCGAACAGGCCCACGGTTCACCTAGTGCGGAGCGAGGGGCGCGGAACTGACGTGTAGCTTACACCACGCCGCGCCCCGCGTCACGCCGCGAGTGCGCGAACCGCCGTTAGCCCCGAAGGGGCGGGACAACTTAGCCCGGTGCAACGCACCGGGAAACGCGGGGGCACGAAATGCACCCCGAAGGGGTGCGACACGCGAGCCGCTGTCGCAGGCTTTCAGCCTGCCGTCTGATGATCGGCGACACCCGGTGTGTTGCACCGGGCTATGTTGTCTCGCCCCTTCGGGGCTGAAAACCAACAACGGCCTTACCGAATCTGGCAGTAGTCCACGATGCGGGCGACTTCCGTGCGCAGGTCGCGGCGGTGGACGATGCGGTCCACGAACCCGTGCTTCAACAGGAACTCGCTCGTCTGGAAGTTCTCCGGCAACTCCATCCGCACCGTGTTGCTGATGACGCGGCGACCGGCGAACCCGATCATCGCCTTCGGTTCCGCGAGCGTGATGTCGCCCTGAAACGCCCAACTCGCGGCGACGCCGCCCATCGTCGGGTTCGTCAGGATGCACACGTAGAGGCCGCCGGCGCTGTCGTAGCGGGCGAGCGCCGCGCTCACCTTCGCCATTTGCATCAAAGAAATGATGCCCTCTTGCATCCGCGCGCCGCCGCCGCTGCCGCTGACGAAGATGAGCGGGAGCTTCAGTTCCGTGGCGCGCTCCGCGGCGCGGGTGAGCTTCTCGCCCACCACGCTGCCCATGCTGCCGGCCATGAAGGAGAAGTCGGTGATACCGAGCACCACGCCGCGCCCGCGGATGAAGCCCTTCCCGCACACCGCGGCGTCGTTCATCCCGGTCTTGGCTTGCTCTTCCTTCAACCGCTGGTGGTACGGGATGCGGTCCACGAACCCTAACGGATCGCAGGGCTTTAACTCCGCGTCCCACTCCTCGAACGTGCCCTCGTCGAGCAACTGCGCGACGCGGTCGCGTGCGGGCATGGTGAAGTGGTGGTCGCACTCCGGACACACGTGGAGGTGCGCTTCCACTTCCTTCTTGTACACGGTGGCCTTGCAATTCGGGCACCGGATCCACAGCCCTTCCGGTACGCCGCGCTTCGGCCGCTCGGTCGTCATGGTGTTCATCTGGCGTAGTGGGCAGTGAACGGTGGTTAGTGGGCAGTTGAGAAGTCAGCAGAAGGCAGTTTCGACAGGATTACAGGATGAAGAGGATACAGACCGTTGAATACAGGGGGCTTTTCTCTGTATCCTCTTCATCCTGTAATTCCGTCGAAAACTGTTTTCTCTGTCCACTCTCCACTGACCACTGAAAACTATTTCTCGTCGATCTGCGCGAGGCTCGCGAACTTCTTACCTTCAACGTACGCGAGGAACGCGCCGCCGCCGGTGGAAACGTGCGTCATCTGTTCGGCGAACCCGAACTGCTCGACGGCTTCCGCGGTTTCGCCGCCGCCGACCACCGTGACGCCCTTGCTGTCGGCCATCGCTTGCGCAACGCCCTTCGTTCCGCCCGCGAACGCCGGTTGCTCGAACCAACCCACCGGGCCGTTCCAGATCACGGTCGCGGCGCTGCCGATCTTCTGCGCGAAGAGCGCGACCGTCTTCGGGCCGATGTCCACGCCCTCGTAGCCGGCCGGAATGGAGCCTTCGCACACCAGCGTCTGCGAAAGATCGTCCGACTTCGCCGCGAGGTAATCCACCGGCAGCGTGATCTTGGAGCCGACGAAGCCGAGCAGCGGTTGCGCCGCGGTCAGTTCTTCGTCCGCGACGCGGGTGCCGCCCACGTCCACGCCGCGCGCCTTCAGGAAGGTGTAGGTCATCTTCCCGCCGACGAGCAGGTGATCCACCTTCGCCAGAAGCGCGTTGATGAACGCGATCTTGTCGGACACCTTCGCGCCGCCCATGATCCCGAGCACCGGCGACTTGGGCGCGCCCATCAGGCCGTCGATGATCTCCAATTCCTTCGCCACGAGCAAGCCCACCGCGCGCGGCTTACCGGCGGCCTTCAGCGCCGCGGGCACGGCGACCATGCTCGCGTCTTTGTCGTTGTGGCAGGTGCCGAAGGCGTCGTTCACATACGCGTCGGCGAGGCCGGCAATCGCGGCGGCGAACTGCGGGTCGTTCTTCTGCTCGCGCGGGTCGAAGCGGAGGTTTTCGAGCAGCAGCACGCCGCCCGCGGGCAGCGCCTTCACTACGGCTTCGACCGCCGGCCCCACCACTTCGTCCGCGGCTTTCTGCACCGGCACGCCGAGCAACTCGCCGAACCGCGCCGCGACTTTATCCAGTTTGAGATTCGACCGCTCTTCGGGCGTGGCCTTTTCGGGCCGCCCGAGGTGGCTCATGGCGATCACGCTCGCGCCGGCGCTCAGCAGCGCCTTCACGGTGGGGAGTGCGGCCCGAATGCGCCGGTCGTTCTTCACGGCCCCGGTCTTCTTGTCGAGCGGGACGTTGAAATCGACGCGCACGAGGACGCGCTTGCCCTTCAGGTCGCCGAGATCGGCAATCGTCTTCTTCGCCATTGATGCTCCGACCTTGTGAATTGGCAGTCGAACCGCCGGCGTGAGCCGGCGGGTAGAGCGAGACTAACCCGCCGGCTCACGCCGGCGGTTCGACGACAACTTACGCCTTCGAGATCATGTACTTCAGCAGATCGACGCAGCGGTTGCTGTAGCCCCACTCGTTGTCGTACCACGAGACGAGCTTGAAGAAGGTGCCGTTCAGCTCCATGCCGCTGCCGGCGTCGAACACGCTGCTGGCCGGATCGTGGATGAAGTCGCTCGACGCGACTTCGTCTTCGGTGTACTTCAGGATGCCCTTCAGGTACGTCTCGCTCGCGGCCTTCATCGCGGCGCAGATGTCCTTGTAGCTCGTGCTCTTCGTCGTCTTCACGGTCAGGTCCACCACCGAGACGGTCGGGGTGGGCACGCGGAACGACATGCCGGTGAGCTTGCCCTTCACCTCCGGGCACACGAGACCCACGGCCTTCGCCGCGCCCGTGCCGCTGGGGATGATGTTGATGGCGGCGCTGCGCCCGCCCTTCCAGTCCTTCTTGCTCGGGCCGTCCACCGTCTTCTGCGTCGCGGTGTAGCTGTGAACGGTCGTCATCAGCCCTTCCGCCACGCCGAAGTCCTCTTTCAGGAGGACGTGAACGAGCGGGGCGAGGCAGTTCGTGGTGCAGCTCGCGTTGCTGATGATGTTGTGTTTGGCCGCGTCGTACTTGTCGTGGTTCACGCCCATCACGACGGTGATGTCTTCTTCCTTCGCCGGCGCGGAGATGATGACCTTCTTCGCGCCCGCGGCGATGTGGCCCTTGGCCTTCGCCGCTTCGGTGAACAGCCCGGTGCTCTCGATCACGTACTCGACGCCGAGGTCCTTCCACGGCAGCGCCGCGGGGCCTTCCTTCACGGCGAGGCACTTGATGTCGTGGCCGTTCACGGTCAGGATGTCGTCTTCGGCCGCGCCCGCGGACTTCTTGCTCGTCACCTCGCCGGCGAACCGGCCCTGCGTCGAGTCGTACTTCACGAGGTACGCGAGGTTGTCCGCCGGGACGAGGTCGTTGACTGCGACCACGTCGAGTTCCTTGCCGAGCAGGCCCTGTTCCACCAGCGCGCGGAACACGAGCCGCCCGATGCGCCCGAACCCGTTGATCCCGACCTTCACGGCCATTTCAGTAATCTCCGTTGCGAAGTTAGTTCGTTCGCGGATTAGGGTACGGTTCCGCGCCGGCGATTCCAGTGCCGCGCGCGCCCGCACTCGCTAGGCTGAACGGTATCTCTCACCGTTTCCCGAGGCGTTCCAATGGCGGCGAAAGTCGTTCGCGTGGCAGTGACCGGCGCGGCCGGTCGGGTGTCCAGCAGTCTCATCGTGCGGCTCGCGTCCGGCGAGGTGTTCGGCCCGGAAACGAAGGTGATTCTGCAACTGCTCGAACTGCCCGTGGCGATGAAGAACCTCGAAGGCGCGATGTACGAGCTGCAAGACTGCGGCTTCTCCGCGCTCAAAGACGTGATCGTCACCGACGACGCGAACGTCGCCTTCAAGGACTGCAACTTCGCGCTGTTGGTCGGCGCGGCCCCGCGCGGCCCGGGCGAACAGCGCAAAGACCTGATCCTCAAGAACGGCCCGATCTTCGTGGGCCAAGGCAAAGCCATCGCCAAGAACGCGGCGAGCGACGTGCGCATTCTGGTGGTCGGCAACCCGTGCAACACGAACTGCCTGATCGCCCAGCGCAACGGCCGCGAAGTCCCGGCCGACCGCTGGCACGCGATGACCCGCCTCGACCACAACCGCGCCGTCAGCGCGCTCGCGGCGAAGGCCGGCGTCGGCAACGAAGCGGTGACGTGCGTGACGATCTGGGGCAACCACTCGAACACGCAGTACCCGGACTTCACGAACGCGAAGATCGGCGGCAAGCCTGCCACCAGCGTGATTACCGACCGCGCGTGGCTCGAAAACACCTTCGTGCCGGCCACGCAGGACCGCGGCAAGTTCATCATCGACACGACGAAAGTGTCGTCGTCGTTCTCCGCCGCCAACGGCGCACTCGACCACATCAAGAGCCTCGTGAAGGGCACGCCCGCGGGCGACTGGACCAGCGCCGCGATCGTCTCGAAGGGCCAGTACGGCGTGCCCGAAGGGCTCGTGTTCGGCTACCCCTGCACCGCGACCGGCGACGGCAACTGGAACGTCGTGGAAGGGCTGAAGCTCGACGCCTTCGGCGAGGCGAAGTTCAAGAAATCGCTCGACGAACTGCTGCAAGAGCAAGAAGTGGTCAAGGATTTGCTTCCTTCGTGAGTGCCAGATTTCGCCGCACGATGAACGCAGAGAAGACACGGTCCGAACAAAGCGAAGACCGGATTAGCCACAATAAGGCACAAGAGACACAAAGGAAGGCGGAAGAGTTGAGTTCAAAACCAGCTCTGTTCTGAGTCTTCCTTTTGTGTCTCTTGTGCTTCTTTGTGGCTAATTCCTCTCTTGCTTTGTTCTGATCGTGCCTTTCATCGGCGTTGATCGTGCGGCAACAAAAGGAACACCAATGCCTACCAACGCGAAGAACGTGCTCGGCGGGCCGTTGAAGACGTGCTCGACCGCGCCGATGACCGGGTTCTACCGCGACGGGTGCTGCAACACCGGCCCCGACGACGAGGGGTTGCACACCATCTGCTGCGAGGTGACCGCGCAGTTCCTCGCGCACCAGAAGTACGTGGGCAACGACCTGACCACGCCGTTCCCGATGTACGGGTTCCCCGGGCTGAAGCCCGGCGACCGGTGGTGCGTCTGCATCACGCGCTGGAAGCAGTCGCTGGAAGCGGGCATGGCGTGCCCGGTGGTGCTCGAAGCGACGCACATGCACGCGCTCGAGTTCGTCGATCTCGACGACCTGAAGCGGTTCGCGGTCGCGCTCGAAAAGAACGCCTGAAACGGCCTTGGGCGAGCGGCACCCGTGAGGGTGCCGGTTGTTGAACGCGCGAACCACCGGCACCCTCACGGGTGCCGCTCGCCCAAGGCCGTCCACACTGCTTACGAGATCCTTCTCATGCGCCTCGACGACAGCCCCGAGAGCGACAACGTCGAAGACCGTCGCGGGATGAAGAAGGCCGGTCTCGCCATCGGCGGCGGGGCGGGCGTCATCGTGCTCATCATCGCCGCGGTGCTCGGCTTGGACCCGAACAAGTTACCGATTCCGGTCGGCGCGCCGCCCGCGGGTGGGGGCGGTGGTGCCGCGCAGAACGGCGACCCGCCGAAGGACGGGTACAAGCAGTTCGCGAGCCGCATTCTGGGCCTCACCGAAGAGGTGTGGACCGAACAGTTCCGCGCGAACAAATACGGAGCCTACGAGAAGCCCAAGATGGTGCTGTTCTCGGAAGGCGTCACGACGAAGGGGTGCGGCAGCGCGCCGTCGTCGGTCGGGCCGTTCTACTGCCCGGCGGACCACACCGTGTACCTCGACCCCACCTTCTTTAACGAACTCGAACAGCTCGGCGGCTCGAAGGCCGAGTTCTCGCAAGCCTACGTGATCGGGCACGAGGTGGGGCACCACGTTCAGAACCTGCGCGGCTACTCGGACCGCGCCGACCGGATGCGGAAGACGCCGCGGGAAAACGAGTTCTCGATTCGGCTCGAACTGCAAGCCGACTACCTCGCGGGCGTGTGGGCGCACCACGCCGAGAAGAAGCGCAAGATTCTGGAGCGCGGCGACGTGGAGAAGGCGATGCAAACGGCCCGCTCGATCGGCGACAACCGGTTGCAGGAGAAGATGAAGGGCAAATCGTGGCCGGAGAGTTTCAACCACGGCACCGACAAGCAGCGGTACGGCGCGTTCCTGACCGGCTTCAACTCCGGCGACGCGAGCAAACGCACCCTCGACGCTTTCTTCGACGAGAGCGCGACGCCTTTCGACCGCAAGACGGGCGAGTTGCAAAACACCTCGCTCTTCGGCCGCTCAAAGGCGAACGGCCGGCGTAAGCGTGCCGGTGGTACTTCTTTGGTGGCACAGGCTTTCCAGCCTGTGCCCGATCTCATCTGAAAGCAGCACCGGCTAGAAAGCCTGTGCCACCAGAATAGCGACCGCTCGCCCTGCATCACTTCTTCGGCGGCACCGCCGGCGGCGCGGTTGCGGCCTTTGCCGCTTCCGCCGCGGCCTTTGCGTTCGCCAACTCCGCGTTCGCGGCGTCGAGTGCGGCTTTCACCGGGGCGATTGCGGCGTTCGCGGCGTCGGCAGCAGCCTTCGCCGGTGGGACCGCGTCGGCCGCGGGCTTCGCCATTGGGGTGAGCTGCGCCACCTTCTGCTGGTTCGCCGTCACCGTCGCCATCGCGTCGGTGTACGCCTTCGATTGCGCCGCGAACTTGTCTTGAGCCGCCTTCAGCGCCGCCGCGGTGTCGGTGGCGACTTTCTTCGCTGCGGCCAGTTCGTTGGTCAGCGCGGCCAGCGCCTCGGCCCGCTTCTTGGCTTGCGCCGCGAGGTCGGCGTTGCCCGGAGCCTTCGCGGCGGCTTCCGCAACTGCCTTTGCGGCGACCGCGTCCGCGGCAACCGACGCTTCGAGCGCGGCGGCCTTGCTCGCGGCGGTCGCGGAAACGGGCGTCGCCTTATCCACTTCCGCTTTCGCGGCGTCCATCAGCGGCTTCGCGGCGTTCGCGGCGTTGGTAAAGTCCGTTACGGCCTTCTGCGCGGCGGCGAGGTCCGCGGTGATCTTCGCGGAGTTCGCGACCGCGGCGTTGTGCGCGTCGGTCGCCTGCTTCGCCTTCAGCGCCGCCGCATCGAACGCGGCCTGCGCCGGGGCGACCTTCGCGGTCGCGGCGGCGAGCGCGGCTTCGGCCTTCTTCAACCGCTCGGCGGCGGGCAACGGGTTCGCGTCGAACGCCAACACCGGTTTCGCGTCGGCCGCGGCCCACGCCTTCACCAGCCCGGACCAGTCCGAGCCGATCACGCGGGCGTTGTCGTGCGTGAACGCCACCTTCAACCCCAAATCCGGGAGCGCCTCGAAGCTCTTTTGCGCCGCGCCGTTTTGGTCCCACAGTTTAGACACGCGGTCGCGACCGGTGCTGGCGAGTTTGCCGTCGTGCGAGAACTTCACGCTCGCCGCGCCGCCCCCGTGCGCGCCCCAGTTCTTGATGTTCCCACCGTTCTCCATTTCCCAGAGCTTGATCGTGCCGTCCTCGCTGGCCGTGGCGAGCACGTTGGAGTCGTCGCGCCAACTCGCGTCGGTGATGCACGCCGTGTGGCCGCGGAGCGAGAAGTATTCGCGCCCGGTGTGCGCCTCCCACACGAACACGCCGCCGTTGCGGTCCCCGGTGGCGAGCAGCACGCCGTCCGGGCTGTACTCGACCGTACACACCCAGTCGGTGTGCTTCTTGATTTCGTGCAGCACTTTGCCGTCGGCCGTGGAGTAGATGCGCACCAGCTTCGCCGGGCTGCCCACCGCGATCTGCGACTGGTCCGCGGAGATGTCGGCGGCGAGAATCGCGTCCGATTCGATGCCCACTTCGAGCACCTTCTCGCCGGTCTCCACCTTGTAGAGAACCGCTTTGCCGGATTGCCCGCCGCGGCCGCCCGCGACCAACAGGAACTTCGCGTTGCGCGAGAACTTGATGCTGTTGATTTGGCCGTGCTCGAACGGCACGAAGCCGAGCAGCGCCCCGGTGTCGGTGTTGTACAGGATGACCTGCTTCTGCCCGCCGACCGCGAGCAGCGGTGCCCACGGGCTGGTCGCCATTGCCGTGACCGCGTTCGCGCGCCGCGCCACCACGATCGGGTCGAGCTTCAGCTTGCCGACCGCGGGCATGGGCGGCGGGCCTTCCGGCCGACCCTTCACGACCGACTTCAGCCCGATGTCGGCGTTCTTGGGGGTCACGGTTACTTTGCTACCGGCGTTTTCGCGCGCGCCTTGCTCCACCCACAGTTTCAGCAGCGCGATCTGCGGTTCGGGAATCTTGTTCCCGTTGGGCGGCATCTTGGGTTCTTCGGTGTGCGCGGTGAGCGTGAACACGCGCGACTTCCCCGGGTCGCCGGGCTTCACGACCGCGCCCGCGGACCCGCCCCGTTGGAGCGCCGCGTAGGTGGCGAGGTTCAGGTCGCCCTTCTGCTTGTCGTTGCCGTGGCAGTTGGTGCAGTGCTGCTTGAAGATCGCCAGCACGTCGTCGTCGAACGTGGGGTTCTTGGCGTCGGCGCTGGCGCGCGCGGCGTGAGCGAGCAGGGCGAGCGCGCAGAAGAAAGCCAAACGGCGCATGTGGTGTCTCGTGGCTTGGCTATTTGTGGCACAGGCTTTCTAGCCTGTGCTGATTGAAAGCGCGATGCAGCACAGGCTTTCTAGCCTGTGCCACAAGAGGGAGGGCAACTCTAGTGGTTGAACATGAACTCGCGGGAGTTCATGATCGCCCAGAACAGGTCGTTTAGCGCCTGCTGTTTGTCCTTCGCGGTGTCCACCATCGCGAGCAGGTTCTTCAGCTCGTCGGGTTTCGGGGCGCGGCTCAGGCACCGCACGTACAGGTGCTCGATGATCTGGGCTGGCGTCTTCTTCTCTTGAAGCATCTTGCCCACGATGTTGCCCTGCGCGATCTTCGGCTCCACCGTGCCGCCGTTCAGCAGGTGGAGGCTCTGCGAGAGCGTCGGTTCGAGGCGCACCTCGCACGAGCACACCGTTTCGCGGGTGGGCCGGCCGAACGTCGTGAGGAAGTAGGTACTCACGCCGCCGTCGGCGATTTGAACCGCGCGCGCCCCGAGCGGCAGCCCTTGGAACTTGTTCTTCGTGTCGGTCACTTGCGTAATCACGTCGAGCATCGTTTCGGCGCGAATCCGGCGGATCGGCCCGCGGGCGAAGTTGCGCGAGTCGCTCTCGTTGGTCTTCGTCGCTTGCGTGCTCCGCTGGTAGGCGTGCGAGTTGCAGATGTCGCGCACCAGCTTCTTGAAGTCGTACTTGTACTCGGTGAACTTCTTGCCCAGTGTGTCGAGCAGTTCTTGGTTGCTCGCCGGGTTCGAGATGCGCACGTCGTCCACTTCGTTCACGATGCCCTGCCCGAAGAAGTGCGCCCACACCACGTTCGAGAGGTTCTTGGCGAAGTACGGGTTATCCGGGCTGGCGAGCCAGTTCGCCAGCACCTCGCGCCGGTCCTTGCCGGCCACGTCCGCGTTCGCGGTGCCGCCGAGGAACTTCGGGGGCATCGGCCGCTTGTGAACCGGGTGCGCGACTTCGCCGCCGCCGGAGTTGAACACCACCAGTTCGCGGGCGTCGTCGGTCCCCTTGCGCCCGATCTGCGTGAAGAAGCTCGCGAACCCGTAGTAGTCGTCCATCGTCCAGCGGTCAAACGGGTGGTTGTGGCACTGCGCGCACTGGATGCGCATGCCCATGAACACCTGCGCGACGTTCTCCGTCACCTTCAGCACGTCGCGCTCGAGCTGGTAGTAGTTCGTCGCCGGGTTCTTGAAGGTGCCGCCGTTCGCGCCGAGCAGTTCCTTCACCCACACGTCCGTCGGCACGTTCTTGGCGATGCGCTCTTGCAGCCAGCCGTAGTAGAGCAGCATGGCCTTGTAGCTGACGTCGTTCGACGACCGAATCTGGAGCAACTCGGCCCACTTCAGCACCCACAGCTCCGCGAACTCCTTGCGGTCGAGCAACTCGTCGATCAGCAGTTCGCGCTTGTTCGGCAGCGTGGACACCATGAATCGGGCGTACTCTTCGGGCGTGGGCAGCACGCCGATGATGTCGAGGTACACGCGGCGCAGGAACGTTTGGTCGTCGCACAGCCCGCTCGGTTCGATGCGCAGTTTCTTCAGCTTGTTGTGAACGAGCGTGTCGATGTAGTTCGCTTCGGGGTGGTTGCCCCAAGTGAACTGAAGCCCCTTCGGCAGCGTGATGAACGGCACGCCGATGGTGAAGGTGTGGAACCGGGCCATCACGAACGCTTCGCCGCGGTCGCCGGCGGTCACGGTGCCGTCGCCGTCGGCGGCGATTTTCGCGGAGGTCTCGTTGCCGGTCATGTAGAGGGCGAGGTCGGTCACGTCGCGGTCGGTGCCGTCGGAATACTTGGCACGCACCACAAGCCGCTGCGATTCACCCTTGCCGTCGAGCACGCCGCCGGGCGGGAACACCTCCATGCTGACCGGCAGCGCGACCGTCGGCGCGTCCATCGGCGCGTCGGCTTCGAGCCAGCGCACGAGCGTCGCGTGGTACTGGTCGCCCTCTTTGATCTTTCCACCGCCGGTGTGCGGCACCTTGCCCGCGGCCTTCTCGATGAGCAGGCTTTCGGCGGGCAGCGCGAGGTTCACGCGGCGACCGTTCAGCTCGCGGGTGAGGCGGAAGTGGTCGCCCTCGGGGTCGAAGCCGAACAGCGACAGGCGGAAGCCGTCCTTGCCGCGGGCCGCGCCGTGGCAGCCGCCGGAGTTGCACCCGGCGCGCATGAACACCGGCATCACGTCCTGTTTGAACGAGATCGCGCGGTCCTCTTTCGCCTTCACCACCTTCACCGGCACCTTCACGGTTTGCCCGCTGTGCGTGACGCTCATTTCGGTGGTGCCGTCACTGAGTGGCAGCACACTAAACTTGTCGAGCTTCACGAGCGCCGGATTGGCGAAGGCGATTTGCGCCTGCGCGGTCACGTCGCGCGTGATGCCGTCGGCTTGGGTGAGCTGCACGACGAACGACTGCCGGTCGCGCGCGGTTTCGAGGTTGATGTCCGGCGGGTACACCGCAACCTTCTGTGCGAACGAATCGCCGCAGACCGCGCCGAGCACGCAGAGCGAGAGCAAAAAGCGCATATCGAGGAGCCTCACGCGGTGTGGTTCAAACGTCGTTCATCCGACCGAGCCAGTAAATCGCATCAGCCGTACTTTTCCTTCAACCGTTGCATCACTTCTTCGTGCGGGATGCCCTTCACAGTTCCGCTCTCAAGTTCGGCGGCGCGGCGGTTGAGTTCGGCGACGAACGCGGGATCGTTCTCACGGAACTGCCCAGACATCGGGGGCAAACCTTGCCAGAGCAGGCGAATCAAACTGGAGCGCTCGTCGCGCGACAACGCTAACGCCCGTTGGCACAAGTCATCGCACTGCGCGGTCAGTTCCAGTGGACCGTGGCGGAACAGATAGGCGAGTCGGCTTCCGATCTCGTCCAACAGTTCCGAACCGTATTCTGCATGCTCTTCGCGGATGTTCGGGATCGACTGCCACAACCGCCGCGTGATCTCGAGCCGCACTTCCGCGAACAACTCTCGCAACGAGCGAAACAGCACGACAACTTCGCTCATTGCACCCTCCGTGTTCGCGCCTCGCGCAGTTCGCGGAAGAAGTCCGACGCCAAAACGCCGGGCTCCGCGCCGCTTTCGTGCTCGGCGCGGCGGCGGTCCAATTCCGCGTCGAACTCCGCGCTCATTTCGAACTCGTCCGCGTCCGGTAGCGAAGACCGGAGCGCGTCGAGCAGTACCACGCGATTGGCGGCGGGTAGCGCGAGTAGCGCCGGCAGTAGTTGCTGTGCGGCTTCGCTCATGGCGTCCTCCGTGTGCGGGCACGCGCCAGCGTATCACACCGCGTCGGGTTAGCTGAACCGCACGGCCGCGCCGAGTTCGAGCGACTTTTGGCACGCCCGGTACAGCCGCAGGCAGTTGAACGACTCGATCCCGTACTTCTGCCACTTCGCGCGCCCGCCGGGGGTGTCCCGAGCGGCCCACACCGCCTTATCGTTGTGGTCGGTCGTCAGGTCCAACTTCAGCGCCGCCGCGAGCGCTTCCAGTTCTTTCAGCAGCCGCACGGACGAACCGAGGCACCCGCCGTACCGCTTGTCCACCAGTACGACCGACTCGAAATCGACCGGCACCCAGAAGCCGCGATCGACCGGGTGGAAGCACAGGTGCTCGAAGCTCTGGCCCTTTTCGTTGGTGCCGCCCAGTTGGAGCACGAGGTCTTCGGCCATCTCGTCGAGCACGTCGTCGTCCACGGTGCCGGGCGCGGGCAGCGGTTCGTCGTTCCACAGCCGCCACGCGCACCGCTGGAGGTACGCCACCCCGTCGCTCGGTACCAGTTGCGCCCACCAGTACGGGCCGTCGAGCGGTTCCGTGTACCCCAGAACGCCCTTCCCGCGAACGTGCTTCTGGAGCGCCGCGTACTCCTTGGTGTGGGCCGCGTAGCCCTCTTCGTCGCACTCCTTCATCTGCGCCGCGTAGGCCACTTGCACGCACAGACTCACGGGGCACCTCGCGCTACGGCTTCTTCGGCGGCTCGTCCTTCTTGGGGGTCGGGGTGCCGCCGTTCGCGGCGGCTTTCTCGCGCTCTTCGGCCTCCTTGCGCAGCTGTTCGAGGCGCGTCAGGCGCTTCTCCGGCGTCTTCGGCGGCGGGTTCGGCTGCTTCGGGTCCACTTTCGGCGGCACCGCGGGCGTGGTGGCCACCTTCGGCGGGAGCGGCGCGTCGATCCGCAGTTGCGTGCCGCCCGTGCTGCCCACGATCTGCTCGCCGCCGCGGTCGATGATGACCTGCGCGAACACGTTGTGCTGCCCCACCGGGCTGGTCTTGTCCGCGGTGATCGGGAACGCGAACTCCTTCGTGTCCTTCGTGATTTCCAGCTCTTGCGTCGTCACCTTCGCCGGCAGCCCGACGAGCCGCACTTTCGCCTTCTCCGCAAACGGCGCGGGCACCGACACCTTGCAGAACAGTTGCGTGTTGCCGCCCTGTTCCACCGCGGGGCGCTCCATCGCGAGCGTCACGAGCGGCGGGACCACTTCCAGCGAGAAGAGTTGGCTTGAGGTCCACACCGGGCCTTTGCCCGCGTCCGCGACCGCGTGAACGGCCGTCTTCCACTTGCGCGCCTGCGCGTTCGGGGCAGCATTCATCGGCAGCACGCACTCGGTCTGCCCTTCGGGGATCGTCGCGGAGCCTTGAATGCCCAACCCCGGCGGCGTCCACAGCGGGAACACCGTAATCGGCCCCTTGAAGCCCTCCGCGCGCTTTGCGACGACGCGCAGGTTGTACGCGCCGTTCTGCACGAGCGGCACCTTCGGTTCGATGACCTCAATCGAGTACGGAGCCGCGTCGCCGACCGCGACGGCGGTTCGCGCGAGGTTGTGGCGCGTGTACACCGTTTGCCCCGGTTGGCCCTGAACGAGCGCCGCGTCGATGCTCGTGCGGAACGGGACCACAACCTTCGGGTCGGCGTGCGTCGCGGTGATCGCGCTCAGGTGGCCGGCGACCGGCGCGCCCGCGTCGGCGCTGAGCACAACGGGAATGATGTTCAGGCCGGCTTCCATCTGCTCGGCGGTGAGCGTCACGCCGGCGGGCAACTTCTCGAAGCCGATGTTGAGCGGGCCGCCGAAGTCGGCACGGTTCGCAATCACGAGCGTCGCGTACCGACCGCCCTTCGGCACGGTGATCGTCTGGCGGTCTTGGTTCGCGGGGTTGTTGCCGTCCACCTTCGGAATCGTCGTTTCGACGCGCGCGGCAACCGGCGTCACTTCGACGCGGTAGAAGTAATCCGGGCCACCCTTGCGCAGGTGGTCGTGAACCCAGAGCGTGTACTCGCCGTCCGCGGGGATCGCGTAGCGGAAGTAGCTGTCCGGCCCGGCGGAGTCGTCGTTACCGGTGAGCGTCGCGCCTTGCGCGTTGCCGATGTAAAGCACCGGGTCCAGCGGGGAGCCGACGCGCCGGGCGAAGCAGTTGAAGTCGTAGACTTCGCCCTTCTTCGCGGTGAACTTGAAGTAGTCCACTTCGCCCGGCTTCGACACCACGCCGTTGAACGCGACCGGGGCCGCGCCGCCGGGTGTCGCGGTCGCCACGTTCACGTTCGTGCCGCTCTCGATGGCGTTCGGCACGTTCGATACGCGGAACTTGAACCCGGTGGCGCTGACGCCTTCGGGCGTCTGACAGTGCAAGCGCCACGTGCCGTTCGCGTCGTCTGCGGGCACCTTCACGCGCTGCTTGATGGGTCCAGAAGGATCGCCGAGGAAGGTGACGTCGAGTTCTTCGCCGGGCTTGCCGCCCGCGGGCACAACGGCCGTCGGCCGCGGGAAGTTCCCGATGTGCAGCCGGTACTGGCACGCGCCGTTGCCGCCGAACGCGCTCTCCCGAATCTGCACGATGTACTTGCCGTCCGCCGGGATGACGACCGAACACCCGCCGTCTTGCCCGTTCAGCGCGGAGTCGTCGCCGGTGACGAGTTCGAAGCGGCGCGCGTCTAGGATCGCCACATACGGATCGAAGAACGCGGAACCGAGCCGCATGGCTTCGACTTCGGCCGTGAGGCGCTGGCCCTTCTTGCACTCCACCACGAAGTAGTCTTGGTCCTCGTTCTGCACGATCCCGTGAACGGTGGTATTCAGCGCGACCGGTTGGGGCTTCTCGAACTCGCTGTTGGGTTCGACCTCGTCCACGACCGGCAGCGCGCCGACCCAGAACGTGCGGGCGTCCGAAATGCCGCTCGCGGTGCGGACGCGGAAGACGTGTTCGCCGAGCCGGCAGTCCGGCGCGATGGCGACCGTGACCTTCAGCGCGCCGTCGTTCACCACTTCCAGTTTCTTGACGGTGATGCCGGGGTAGTAGACGAGCACTTCCTGCGCGTCGGTGAGTCGCCCGCCGGAGAAGGTGAGCACGGCCTCGGTGCCGCGCTGCGCTCCGCGCGGCTGCACGCCGCCGAGCGACGGCGACGCCGCGAAGGATTCACCGCAGAGACCGCAGAGGACGCAGAGAGAAACCAAGAGGCGAAACGTCATGGTGGGATCTCTGGCGAACCCAGCCCGCGAGGGCGGTGGGTGCGGTGGGAAAAGCCGCGGGCCGATTTCAACCCTCGCCCCGCACCAGCGGGGCGAGGGTGGCCGAGTCTTCGAGGCCGGGTGAGGGGCGCTACGCGCGTAATGGGGTTCCGCGGTTCTCGTGTCGCCCCAATGGTTGTGCAGCGCCCCTCACCCGCTCGCTTCGCTCGCTGCCCTCTCCCCGCTGGCGCGGGGCGAGGGCGGGGCTGGCTCGCGCGCCGCATTCGTGGTTGCACGCGCCCCCGCCCGTGCGGGCGAGGTTTGCACTTACGCCAGCAGGTCCTTGCGGGTGTGGCCCTCGCGCACGATGTCGATGGGGCGGTCGCCCGGCGACATCAGCTTCTTGTCGGCGTCGATGCCGAGGCAGTGGTACACCGTGTGCGCCAAGTCCTCGACCGTCAGCGCGTCTTCGTCCGGTTCGCTCGCGGTGGCGTCGCTCTTGCCGTAGAACAGGCCCTTCTTGATGCCGCCGCCGGCCAGTACCACGCTGAACACCTTCGGCCAGTGGTCGCGGCCCGCGGTCGCGTTGATCTTCGGCGTGCGCCCGAACTCGCTACTCACCATGATGAGCGTGCTGTCGAACAGCCCGCGCTGCTTCAGGTCGGTCACGAGCGCGGCGAACGCTTGGTCGAACTGCGGGAGTTGGTTCTTCGTGCCGCCCACGATGCCGCCGTGCAGGTCCCAACCGCCGTAGGTGAGCGTGACGAACCGCACGCCGCTCTCCACCAACCGGCGGGCCATCAGCATGCGCTGGCCCGCGGCGTTGCGGCCGTAGCCGTCGCGCAGCTTGGCGTCTTCCTTGTTGATGTCGAAGGCGTCGCGGGCCTTCTCGCTGCTGATGAGGCCGTAGGCGCGCTGGTAGAAGGTGTCCATCGCGTCGAGGTTGTCGCTCTTCTCCTTACCGGCGAAGTGCGCGTTCACCGCGTCCAGCATCGAGCGGCGCGCCGCGAAGCGCTCCGGCGTGACGCCGCCGGGCAGCGTCAGGTCTTGGACGCGGAAGCCGCCGTTCGCGGGGTCCGCGCCGAGGCTGAACGGCGCGAACGACGACGACAGGTAACCGCTGCCCGCGTCTTGGGCCGGTTGGCTCGGCACGGCCACATAGGGGGGCAGGTTGTTGCGCACGCCGAGTTCGTGGCTCACCACGCTGCCGATGCTGGGGAACTTGAGCGCCGGGCTGGGCCGGTAGCCGGTGAACATGTTGTGCGTGCCGCGCTCGTGCGCCGCCTCGCCGTGCGTCATCGCGCGGCACACCGCGATCTGGTCCGCGATGTCGGCCGTCTTCACGAGGCACTCGTTGAGCACTTCGCCTTCGACCTTCGTCTTCACGCTCTTCATTTCGCCGCGGTACTCGACCGGCGCGAACGGCTTCGGGTCCCAGCTCTCTTGGTGCGCCATGCCGCCCGGCAGGAAGATGTGGATGCACGCTTCCGCCTTCGGCTTCTTCGCCGCGGCGGGTTCCGCGGCGCGGGCCCGCATGTAGCCGTCGAGCGTGAGGCCGAGCGCGCCGACCGCGCCGACGTGCAGGAAGGTGCGGCGGTTCAGCGGCGACCCGGGGCAACGCGACAACAGATGCATCGGCAGTTCTCCTGTCGAGGGCGGTAGTGTGTGCTGGGTGCTGTGTTCGAGCAAAACGCGAACCGGAACCGAGGGCGAGTCGGGAATTCAGGCAGAGAGTTTACGGCGGGCAGCTTGTCGGGAGGGCACGCGCGAGAGCCGTGGCAGCGACATTCTCGCGGTGTAAAGATAGTCGGGCGAATCGGCCGCGTCAATTCAATCCCCGCGCCTTCTCGAAAGCCCGCGGCCGGCACAACCGGAACCCGAATGGTAGCCCGACGCGTGAGCGAGGGATTTGGTTTGCGTGGTCTGTGTGGTGTTCACAGGGTGCGCTGCGCGACCCTGTGCTTTGGGATGCAACCCCTTCGGGGTAAAATCAATCGCCCTCTGTACCCCGAAGGGGTTACATCTCGAAGCACAGGGTCAGCGCAACGCCACCCTGTGAACACAGCACGCAGCCCGAAGACCCTCGCTCACGCGGCGGGTTCACAATTTCTCGCCGGGCAGTTCGCTCGCCTGCTTCACCCACGCGGCGAACTGCTCCTCGTCGAGTTCGTCGCCCTCGTAGATGTGGAAGTAGCGCACGTTCTTCTGCGTCGAGGCGTTCGGCGGGAGCGGGGTCAGCGACGCACCGCGAAAGAACGCCACCTTCACATACTTCGTGCAGCAGTTGAAGCCGACGAACCAGCCTTCGCCCTCGAAGCCGTAGAGCGGCGTGTTCCACTTCACCGCTTTGCACACACCGGGGACGGTGCGCGTGATGAGCGCGTCGAGGCGCGTTCCGAGGTCGCTCTTCCAACCGGGCATCGCGGCGATGTACTCCTGCACGGGTTCGTCGCCGTAGCCCTTCGCGATCTGCGGGTTCCCCCCGGACAGCAACTTCGGCTTCTTCGCGGCCATCGTGCGCGCTCCGTGAGAAGGGAACCGGCGCACACTATCGCGGGAAGGAAAAGCGCTCAAGGAGAGTTGCGAGGCGCGACCGCCGAAACGCGATTCGCGTCCATCGCGTTCCTGACGCGCTCCACGACCGGAACGAGAAGCGCCCCATTCGCAGCCAAGATGACGGCCAGAATCCCGCCTTCGAGCCAGTTGTCCGCGCCGAGCAACCCGAACCACAGCAGCGCCCCGGCCGCGAACCCGGTCGCGCCGGTCGCCACCCAAAGCGGTACGTAGGGCACGAGCCACGCCGCGCCCGCCACGAGCACCGACCCGACGCACCACGCGAGCCGAGCCACGCGAACCCTCCGAAGCTGATTCGGGCGACGTGACCTGAACCCCGTTATTCGCGGCCAAACACCCGGCCGAATTCGTCGTACTGATCTGGTTCGGTCCAACCGAAAAACTCGTCGGTGTCGTTGGTCCGAGCCGTGCGCACGTTGCCGTTCTGGAACGCGGCGAGCCGTTGGTGAAATGTGGAGAGCTTCGCACCTTCGGCCGCAGTGGTCAGCGCGGGGAGCAACCACGCCAGCACTTCGCGAACCCGTCGGTCGCCCTCCGGGGTGAACATCGCGAACGAAGCGGGCAACGAGTATCCCGGTTGCGGGCGGATAAAGCCCGCAAACACGGCGCGGCTCATCGCCTCGCGCACTTCTGAGTCTCCCAATTCGGGGTGCGCGTCTTCGATCACTTCAAGGCGGTGCAGCAGTTCTAACAGGACCGTTTCTACCACGAGCGCACCTCCAAATCGAACTCCACTCCGAATGCTACCGCTACGCTCAGCGCGGCACAAGTTTGCCACGGTTGCCCTTGTGCGCTTCCACGCCGGAGGGCTACACTCGCACGAGCCGCGCAAGGATGCCGCCTATGGCTACCGCTCCGAGTCCGAACGACCTGACGCGCCAGCAACTCGACGAACTCGACGCGCTGTTGCAGAAGATGCTCACCGGTGCGCCCGCGCCGGTGGACACGCCGCCGCCCGCGCAACCGATGCGCGAGCCGCCGGTGCCGCCGCTGTGGCGCGCCGACCCGCCCGCGCCCGTCGCGCCGCCCGCCCCGCACCTCGAGCGCCCCGAACCGCCGCCGGTGCTGAAGTTCGAGCCGCCCGCGCCGAAACCCGTGCCCGTTCCGACGCCGGTTCCGGTGCCGATTCCCGCTCCCGCGCCGGTGGCGAAAGCGCCCGCGCCCGCACCGGTCCCGGTTCCCGCGCCGAAGCCCGCGGCGCTTACGCCGCCCCCGCCGCCGCCCGAACCGGTGCCGCTGCTGATGAAACCGTTCGCGCTCGTTACGAGCGTGTTCGACGGGGCGTGCGGGCTGTTCGGGCCGCCGGGCCGGTTGCTCCGCAGTGGGTTCTTTAAGCACATTTACGGCCTCGCGGGCCTCGGCCTGATCGCGTACACTGCGACCCGCGTCGCTCAGGTGCAGGGTTGGGTCACGCTGCCGATCGACCTCCCGTGGCCCAAGTGACTTGGCCCGCGTGACCGCGACCGTATAATCAGCGGGAATGAAAATGTCGCCCGCCGCGGGGCGAATGCAAACGGGACGCCCGTTCGCCCCCGCGCCGAGAACTGAGGCCCGCTGATGGCGTCTGCGCCGCCGACCACCACAACCGAACAGCCACAACCGCCGCCGTTGCCGCCGGTGACGCTGGACCCGCTCGCCGCCCTGCTCAGCTACCTCGTACCCGGTCTCGGCCAGATTTATCAGGGCCGCGTCGGAAAAGGGTTGCTGTTCTTCGGCGGCCTCTACGCGCTGTTCTTCTACGGCATGTGGATGGGCCAGTGGAAGAACGTGTGGCTCCCGGACGCGACGGCGCTCCCGGACGTGAGCATCGCCGGGCAGCAACTCGGCGGCCCCGCGAAGGCGCTCAAGTACCGTCTCGAGTTCCTCGGCCAGTTCTGGATCGGGGCCGCTGCGTGGCCCGCCGTTCACCAGTACGCCACGTTCGACTCCACGAAGGAAAAGGGCAAACTGTTCGGCAAGTTCCAGCGCGCGCCCAGCGAAAGCGAGCTGAACGAGCTTCAGCGGAACGGCGACAAGCGGTGGGATTTGGGCTGGGTGTACACCGTGATCGCGGGGGTGCTGAACCTGCTCGTGATCTACGACGCCTTCGCCGGGCCGATGTTCCGCGACCCGCCGTCCGATTGGATCGCCGACACACCCGCGGCCGAACCCGCGAGCGCGCCGGCGGCACCGCCACCGCCCGAACCCGCACCGCCACCTTCGCCACCGGCCGCGCAAGAACCGGCGCCGCCCGTTCCTCCCAGCGCCCCGGGGGGTGCGTGATGCTGCCTCTACTCGCCGCGAGCATTTACTGGGACCTGCCCGTTCTGTTAGTGGTGGTGAGCCTCGTGTACGCGGCCACCCGCCACGACCGGTGGGACAAGATCGTGCGCGAAGCCTTCAGTTGGGGCCTGCGCATCACCACGTTCCTCGGCGGCATCGGCCTCGTGCTGTACCTGCTTTCGACGTACTTGTGAGGGGCAAGGGGCGTCGAGTAGGGGCAAGGGGCAAGGGGCGAGAGAAGACAGAAACCCCGAAGAAGCGCGTGTGAGCTACGCCCCCGCCGGGCACGTAGCTTCAACGGCACGGTACCTTCGGAACCTCCGCTCAACGCTCATTGCTTTCGGCCTTTCACGCCCCACGCCCCTCTGTCGGCACATTCGCTACAGCCCGCGCGGTCGCACCCGGTCGGCAAACCCGGTGCGGGCGGTGCCGGAGCGTCGTTGCGGGCCGCGCCCGGCGGTGGTAAGGTATCCACACTTCCCGTATCCCGTCCTCGCGGCGCGCGCCATGTCTGCGAACCTCGACGCTTCCGGCATCGGCCAATTCGCGCTGCGGCTCGGTCTCGTGACCGACGACCAAGTGCGCGAGTGCCTCATCGAACTCGACGACCGCAAAGCGCCGGCGGCGGACCTCGTGCGGCTCATGGAGCGCAAGCGGTACCTCTCCCCGTGGCAGGGCAACAAGCTGCTGAAAGGCGACACCGACGGGTACGTGCTCGGCGGGTACCGGCTGCTGTACAAGATCGCCTCCGGCAGCTTCGGCCGCGTGTACCGCGGCGACGACCCGCGCACCGGGCAGGTGGTCGCGGTGAAGGTGCTCCGCAACAAGTGGACGATGGACAAGCAGAAGGTCGATCTGTTCATGCGGGAAGGGAAACTGGGCCTCACCATCCGGCACCCGAACATCGTCTCGGTGCTCGCGGTGAACCAGGACTCCAAGACCGGCCAGTACTTCATCGTGATGGAGTTCGTGGAGGGCGGCAACCTGCGCGACCTGCTTCAGGCCCGCAAGAAGCTGAACCCGGACGAGGCGCTGCGGATCATCGAGGAGTGCGCGCAGGGGCTGGCGAGTTCGTACGCGCGCGGCCTCACGCACCGCGACATCAAGCCCACTAACATCCTGATCGCGGTGCAGAACGGGCAGGCGAAGCTCGTGGACTTCGGCCTCGCGGAGTTCAGCCGCTCGGACGCGGCCACCGGCTCGATGACGCTCCAGCGGCAGGGGGAGAAGGACGACGACGTCGCGGTGGACCGCACCGTGGACTACGCCGGGTTGGAGAAGGCGACCAACCAAAAGGCCGGCGACGTGCGGAGCGACATCTACTTCTTGGGGTGCGTGCTGTACGAGTGCCTCACGGGCGAGCCGCTCATGCCCGTCACGAAGGACCGCAACGCGCGCATGCAGGCGCGGCGGTACACCGAGGTGGAAGACACGCTGCGCCGGATGGGGCCGATGCTCGGCCTCACGCCGTCGCTGATGCAGGTGCTCGGGAAGATGGTCGCGTTCGAACCGGGGCAGCGGTTCCAGACGCCGCAGCAGCTCGTGGAAGGGCTGCAAGAGGCGCAGCGCGAGCTGAGCGGCGCGAACACCAAGGGGCCGGTGTCGCGCACCCCGACCGGGCCGAAGACGCTGTTCGTGGTCGAGCAGAACGCGAAACTGCAAGACGCGTTCCGCGAGAAGTTCAAGGAGCGCGGCTACCGGGTGCTGCTGTCGATCGACCCGGGCCAAGCGGCGAAGCGGTACGCGCAGCAGCCGTACCACGCGGTCATCATCGACGCCGGCACCGTGGGGCGCGACGGCGTGTCCGCGTACAACGACGTGCTGAAAGCCGCGGACGCCGCGCGCATGGACGTGGCCGCGATCCTGATCCTGTCGGAAGACCAAGCGGGTTGGAAGAAGGACGCGCGCGAGCACGCCCGCGGTACCGTGCTGGTGCGCCCGGTCACGATGAAGCAACTGATCGGCGCGGTCCGCGACCTGACCGACGCGGAAGACGAAGGCGAGTGACGGGTGGTGCGCTCAGCGGGTCCAGTCTTCGACCTTCAGCCCGGGCACCTGCGCGAAGTCGCGGTCGTTCCGCGTCACGATCGTAAGGCCGCGCGCGAGTGCGGTCGCGGCGATGCGCAGGTCCATCGTCCCGACGCGCAAACTTCCGGGCAGCGCGGCGAGTTCTTTCGCTGCGGCTTCGTCGAACGGCAGTAACGAAAGCGAACTGTACACTTCGATCACTTCGGCCATCTTCCGGTACCAGCGCACCAAATCCTCTGGCCGGCGCGCGGCGTTCAGCTTCGCGTGACACCCAAGAAACTGCTCGTGGAAACTGACGACACAGACGCCGACGTTCTCTGTACGCGCCCGGCGGATCACGTGGTTGACGTGTGGTGTAGTTTGGGAGTCGTTTCTTTCCCCGTGTGGAGGACGTCTCCGTGTCGGAATCGTCAGTCGTACCCTCGGGCACCGATCCGGGCG
>Ga0169931_10000465_pt1 | contig 66187 bp, 80 predicted proteins | sample Kivu_15m_20L_FD_129675 | JGI IMG/M metagenome (GOLD analysis project Ga0169931, IMG submission 129675) | Freshwater microbial communities from Lake Kivu, Western Province, Rwanda to study Microbial Dark Matter (Phase II) - Kivu_15m_20L... | ecosystem: Environmental > Aquatic > Freshwater > Lake... | reverse complement strand
TTGCCATAATTACGCTGCTGAAAATATGGAGGTGAGGTAATAATTAAATCAAAAGTATCATTTTCTATTTGTTTAAGAACAGATAAGTTATCACCAAAGATAATTTTATTTTTAAAGTGTGATGTTTCTTGTAATGGCATATTTATGAGCAAACGACGTTCATTGAATCTGTAATCTATTCATTATACAATATTCGGGTCTTTTGGATTACATAATACCAAAAATTATTTTTATAGCTGTAGTCAGGTTAGTTAAGACGCTGCTTAGTCGTGCTGATAGCACCCATCAGCTGGGGTTTTAGTAGTCGCAATACTTATTTCTTCTTATGAAGGTCAAGACTTTCTTCGTTAATTACTGATTTTTCCGTTTTTATTTTTATCATTACTTTTTGTTATTACTTAAATATTTATATGGATGTTTTCTCTAAATATCCTACATTGTAACACATTTATGGAAAAATAATTCCCTAAAGCTTATGTATATTTTATTTTTATTGCAAATTCGATACTGTAGTTGAGCAGGTGCAAAACGTTTAAATATTTCATTGTTAGCATAAAAATTTTTAGTTTAGATTAAAGTTTATAAAACAGAATACTGGATCGCATAACTATATTCAAGTAATTAGAATTATCCCAGTTGGGTTATTAAACTCAACCTTGTAAATTGGTGAAGAGCTAATCTTGTAGGTTGTACTAATTAGGGGTTGCTGAAAAAGTTGAGAATAAACTTAATGAAAATTGGCTCGGTGGTCATGCGAGAAAAAAAGATAAGTTTTTCTCATCGTAATTTACGAAGCAATTAAGTTTACTAATCAAACAACGTAAAAAAGATGTAATTCCCAAAAATTGACACAAAAATTCTCCAAACCCCCTTGATAATAAATAGCACAGTAGTTATATTTATATCATGATTTAATTGAATTATACTACTTGATGGGAAAAATACCAAAGCTCGACTTTGTTTATTCTTAATTCTCTGTTAAACTATCCCTAATGTTTACTAAGTCTATAGACTTGCAGTAGTTATATATTTATCACTGATATATCACTCTGTGAGTATATAGGTGTAGACCCACATTCCAAATTTAAAAATTAAGGAACTTAATAATGACAAATATGCTACTGTCCACAAATGATTGGCTGCATATAGGATTTAGGCTAATTTTAGCCCTCATTGTGGGATGTATGATAGGGTTTAACCGTCAGCAAGGGGGTAGACCAGCAGGGATGAGAACATTTATGTTGGTTAGTATGGGAGCGGCGTTGTTCGTGATGATTCCTTTACAAGCTGAGGGTGATGGTATTTACGGAGTTACTAATGCACTTAGTCGTACAGTTCAGGGGGTAGCTACTGGTGTGGGATTTTTGGGAGCGGGATTAATTTTACAAGAATCCCCCAGAAAATCCGTACGTCCAAAAGTCAGAGGATTAACCACCGCAGCTTGCATCTGGATAGCAGCAGGATTGGGAGCAGCAATTGGTTGTGGTTTGTGGCAAATGGGATTAATCGGTGGGCTTCTAACTTTAATTATATTGAGCGGCTTTAAACGTATTAACTCGTTGTTTCAAATGCTAATGGGTAGATCCAATCCACAAAAAACAGAGGAATCAGCAATTATTGATAACGATTAAATAAAGATTAAAAGATTATAAGAATCACATCTTATGTTTTTTAAACTAATCAAATCCCCCCCATCAGTAAAATTTCCTTAGCTGCGCGATCGCACACTCCTACCGAACCCAAACACTGACGCATTTCTTGATAATCTAATAAGGTTTTTTCTCTTTTCTCACTATTTAATAATAATTCCATTGCTGCTTTGGTAATATTATCCGCTGTAGCTTGTTCCTGTAATAGCTCAGGTACAATTTCTCGCATAAGAACTAAATTCACGGGGGAAGCAAAGGGAATGGAACCTTTGAGAATCTTTCTACCTACCCAAGCAGTGAAAGGATTAAGACTATAAACAACTACTTGAGGAACATTGGCCAGGGCCAATTCTAAATTGGCCGTCCCCGATTTAGTAATTGCTAAGTCAGCAGCAGCAAAAATTTCCCTCTGATTCCCAGAAAATATTCTGGCCTTTAACCCATATTCCCTAATTGCTCTGGTAATTTTTCCCCGAAATTTTTCTAAAGATAAGGGTATAAGAAAACTTACTTTTGATAGTTGGGATTGTATATTTTTCCCAGCTTGAAAAATTGCAGGTAGTAAGTATTTTAACTCTTGATGACGAGAAGCAGGCAAAAGAGCGATCGCCAATTCTTGCTCCTTAATACCCAATATCTTTCTAGCACTTTCACGACTGGGTGTGTTCACCATTTTATCTACTAAGGGATGACCCACCCAATGAACATTAGCTCCGTTTTCCCCATAATATCTCGCCTCTTGGGGAAAAATTGCCAACAACTTATGAGTAAAACTAACGATTTTCTTAGTTCTATCTAAACTCATTGACCATACCCATTCCTGGGGAGCAATATAATATACTATGGGAACTTGAGGAAAATGCTGCTGCATATAACTACCAATTCCCATATTTGGTGTCATGTAGTCAATCAACACTGTTATATCCGGAGGATTTTTTTTTAAATAGGCGATCGCCTGTCTTTGCACCCTAATAGTTGGTATAATATATGGCAATGCCTCAACAATTCCCATGGAACCAATACCACTAGTATCTCCCAAAACTCTCGCCCCAGCTTTAGCCATTTGGGATCCACCTAGTGCTACTATCTCTAATGGCAAGCCCAAAGTAGCAGCTTGATTTTTCAGTGCTGTAATTAACATAGCACCCTGTAAATCTCCCGAAACTTCCCCAGTACTGATAAATACTCGCATGAACTTTAGATTTTAAATGAGGTAGACATTCTAGGCGCTCTGGCATTTCAGCCAAATGATGAGTACTTATTAAAGTTTATGAATATAAGTAAACTCACCATTCATAATTTGTCAAGACTAGCTAAATAGCGAATCACAACTCATTATTGTCACTACCTTTGGTGGCACTTTTCCCTGGAATCAACCCCCTTCTTCCTGGCATTTGTGAAAGTAGCAAGAAACGACGTAAATGTTTTAGCTGTGATGTATCCCCCAATAGTTCCAACTCAGATAAGGCATCCTTAAACAACACATTAGAGCAGTAGAGAATACGAAAAGCCTTTTTCAGTAGTTGAAACTCATTCATCGGCATTCCTGACCGCTTTAATCCCACCAGATTGAGTGATCGGATGCGGGATGGATTTCCCTCCACTAACATATAGGGAGGAACATCCCGATCAATACGTGTCATACCTCCAATCATGGACATACCACCAATGTGGACAAATTGGTGCACACCCAAAACTCCACTAAGTCTAGCTCGGGACTCAATATGTACATGACCAGCCAAAGCTACAGAGTTAGCAATAATAACTGAGTCTTCAATTATACAATTGTGACCCACATGGACGTAAGCCATTAGCAGATTACCATTACCAATAACCGTGGCTTCACCATGACCGGTAGCCCGGTTAATAGTCACATACTCACGAATGGCATTATTATCACCAATCTTAACCCAAGATAGTTCCCCCACATATTTCAGGTCTTGGGGTTCCATACCGATTACAGCGCCTGGAAAAATGTGATTTCCCGATCCAATTTTACATGGTCCTTCCACCACCGCATGGGCACCAATAACGGTTTCTGGTCCGACTTGAACATTCGCTCCAATCACAGCATAGGCACCTACTTGCACCGTTGAGTGGAGTTCCGCGTTAGGATGTATTACAGCAGTTGGATGAATAAGTGTCTTCAAGGGTAACTCTCCAGAACTGGTTTCATAGAAAAAGTGTCGGGCAAAATAAGTGATGTGTGAGGAAGGCGAATTTGAGATGTGAATGAGATTTGAAATTAGGGAGCAAGGATGACAAACTATTTATTAATTAGAATGATGCACTTCACGGCTGCATCTAAATACGCAGGTTTTTATCGATCCGAATTTTAACTAATTAAAGAAAACATTAGTTCTCCCTCGGCGGCGAGATTTCCGTCAACTTCAGCTCGACCCTGCATTTTTCCAAACCGACGTTGTTTGACAGATAACAGTTCCACAGTCATAATTAATTGGTCACCGGGTACCACCTGACGACGAAACCGCACTTTGTCAATACCTACAAATACAAATAGTCCTTCGGGCATATTAGGCATTTGACTCATAACAACCCCTCCAACTTGAGCCATAGCTTCCACAATTAGAACCCCTGGCATTAGGGAACGTCCGGGAAAATGTCCCTGGAACTGAGGCTCGTTAAAAGTAACATTTTTGATACCTACAGCTAACTTTCCCGGAATATAGTCAACTATTTTGTCTACTAGTAAAAACGGATAGCGATGGGGTATTAGTTGCTGAATCTCTTCTATGGTGAAAGTTGTTTTAGTTGCTGATGTATTAGTGGTTTGGTCTTCTCCTTGAGATGTAGTCACTTGGATAAAATTGGTTTGGCTGAGGGTTGACATTGGCAATGGATTTGATTGAGATGTGGGAAGCTAAATTAGCCTAGATAATAGCGTATAATCTTAAAGTTTACTTAATTTTTAGCACAACTTTTCAGACACTTTCTAAAATTTTGCGTGCTAACTGGATATGCAGGTGATGACTAGCTTTGTAGGCTAGAAAGTGGCCCTTGGGAAACTGTCCTAATAGGCTGATATCACCTACCAGATCGAGGATTTTATGTCTGACTGGTTCATTTATAAACCTTAATGGTGGATTTACCCAGCCATCCATTCCGCAAACCAGGGCGTTTTCTAGACTACCACCTTTGATTAAACCAGATTTTTGTAAGTGTTCAATTTGATGTAATAGGCCAAAGGTTCGAGCTGGGGCAATTTCGGTGACAAAGGAATGGCAAAGGACAACACTGTGCCATTGATTGCCAATTGCTGGCACGTCAAAATCAATTCCGTAGCTAAAACGTGTATCCTCTCCGGGTAGGACACAAACAAATGCGTCCTTTTCATAAACGTAGATAGGTTCCTTAATTACTATGGCTAAATATTCATTACTAACAGGTTGTGAAGTTATTCCTACAGCAGCAATACTATTAGTCCATACTTGGGCAGAACCATCTAAAAGGGGCACTTCGTATCCGTCAATTTCAATCCGAGCATTATCTACACCCATAGCAGCCAGGGATGCTAGTAAATGCTCTACTGTGCGTACATGGGCATTTCCCGTGCCTAATTCAGTAGAGAGAAGAGTTTGATTAACTGCGGCGATTTCAGCGGGAATAATTGGCAAATCAGGTAAATCTACCCTTACAAAGTAGCGTTTGCTCCCAATTGGAGCTGGTAGTATTCGCACGGTACTATTTACACCACTATGAAGTCCCACACCTGTTTGGCAAATTTCAGCAGCTAAAGTATGTTGGTGCATTTGTAAACGCCAGATAAATTCCAGTTAGTTATGATAGGATCAAATTATGCCTTAAAACCACTCCAGATGATTGACTGAGGGATGGTGTGGGGGTGGGAACTGGGGATTTTCTTTCTCGCTTGAGCGAGGATCCTAAAAATCCGGCCGCCAAAACTACAGCCAACAAAATTAATAGCTGTATGGGGATTTTGCGGTTATGATCCTTACTATATGGATTTTCAGGAATCACCCGAGTTGATTGGGGGAAATAATTTACATCCCTTGCTTGGGAATTACTACCCGTTATATTCACTGTTTTACTGAAACTAATGGGCGGAATTTTTGCCTCTAGCACTGTATTGGGCTCTTGATATTGAACTTGATAATGTAACAGAGCAATAGTGACATTATCATGCCCATTCTTAGTATTGGCAATTTCTACCAGTCGGGATGCCGTAGTTTCTAAATTAGACTCCCCGCGCAAAACAGGTAGAATTTCGGTTTCCCAGTAGTCTTCTACCCGATCAAAATCCGTCAGTCCATCGGAACTGAGGAGAAAAATACCATCCTCATCTAGAATAAACCGCTCACAGGTGGGAGAGAGTAAAGCGCTATTACCCATACCCAATGCCTGAATTAAGGAACCTGAACCACGATGTTGTATGGCTTCACGGTAAGTAGCATAACCTAAACGCACTTCACGAGAAGCCACATCATCATCCAGAGTCACTTGATAACAACCATGATGGGTAATCCAATAAGCACGACTGTCTCCCACATGGGTAATGTACATCTGATGAGCAATGGGTATGGCCATGACTAGGGTGGTTCCCATTCTCTGACGACCTTGACGGTGATCAATATCGTTCTGCTGGCTGATCTTATCGTTTGCTAGTGCTACTCCTTGTTCTAACATTTGGACAACTGTTGATGAGTCTGTTGATAAATCTCTATAGTTGTCTGCACTTTCCTGGATTGTTAATATTTCCTCTACTTGTGGTACAATGGTTTTTACTGCTAAATCGGATGCTACATTTCCCCCTTCATGTCCACCAATACCATCACAAACAATAGCTAAACCATCCTTGGGGGAAGATGGACTAACTACAATGCCTGGAGGCGGATAGCAGGAGTCCTCGTTTCTTTGACGACTTGGACCTGGATCTGTTTGAGTCAAAATCTTTGTGTCAATGCTTGAAGTGTTTTTTTGCAACTTGTCTATTTGTGATAGCGCTTGGTCCAAAGTTATAGTTAAATGTTCAGACGAACTAATTTCTTCTTTAATCAAAGATTCACAAACTTGCTCGAGCAAGTCCACTAAGCATGGTTGAGCATTTGCTAAAAGTTGTTGCCAATTTTTCCCTAACTGTGACAGGTTTATGGGTAATCTGTCACTGCGTAATTCCAGGAGTTTAACTAAACCCCCTTGTACTCTAATTAAGTCCCAGCTTAACAAACTACTAGCAACCCCTTGCTCGTACAAGGGTTGCCACAGTTTCGCCATTTGCCACAACCAATTGATTTGTCGTATAGAAGAAGCTTTACCCCAAGCTGTGATTAGATCACTCCATAAATGTACTTGCTGATTTTTGTTATCATGGATTAGGGGTATGGCTTCTAAAAGTATTGTATTGGTTCTAGGTTCTTGTTCAGTTATAGAAAGAATCCCATAAATCTGTGGTACGTGCAGGCGGTAGGGGATGAGTTTTAGATAGGGTTTTATTTGATCTAAATAAGCTAACTCAGGTGCTTGGGGTGGTAATCCAGGTTTGAGGTCCAAAATTATCGACCTCTCAATGATTACATAACGGTCTCCCACAATTTCACCCGGATTACCCAGATCATGGACCCCCACCGTCCACAAATAACGCTTAGGCAAGGGTGTGGAGCATCTCTGACAAAACCTGTGGTTTAGAGGATTGGGGGCTTGACAATATTCGTTTGGGCAGAAAAGCATTGCTACTTCATTTTCCATATTTCTCGCACCAAGCAGCGACTAGCAATTATTCAAGAGTATGGTTAGGAGATGGTACACCCAACTTTTTAGAGCCTGGTTTTACCAGAGCCCTAATTTTGTTGATGGGTTAGAAACTTTCATTTACCTTAACTCATCAACCATGAATGGAAGCAAATTTTTATCTCATGGATTGTCATTCGCTGCAACTTGGGGTAGTCCCATGCTGTAGTTGGTGACGCGAGCAGCAAGATTGTAGCTAATCTCACCTTTTTGTAACAGCGATCGCACAAAATGCTCTAAATCTGAACCAATCCGACGTAAATTATAGTCTGTTAGGTCTACACCTCCTGAAGATTCTACAATTTCATCAAATTTACGATATACTTTCTGTAGTGCATCTTCGCTCCAGTTAAATTCGTTATCTGGATCAACGTCTAAAGTAAGAACCTGGTTACTAGGGACTAATTCCTCTTGGTTTATTTCCGCCGCAAAAATGCGGATATGACGGGTTGTGGACTTGAGCAGTATTGGGTTATCCATAATTAGGTCTAGGATTTTGGTTAATCACACTGCAATTATTTTAACTGCTGTGCCCGATCTTAATTGTTTGGATTTGCCAAATAGATTGATTAACAGAATCGGTAGGACTTCGCTTATATATATCAAATATTGCTAGGTTTGATGTTACTTTTATTACAAATTTTAATACATGTGCCAAATGACACTGTTTTTGTTTAATAAAACTGTTCTTAGACATCAAATTGTATTACCTGTATAGACTTTAAAAAATGAATTTAAATATAATTACTAGTTGATAAAGTGATATATTTTCCCAGTATTGACGTTTGGATAAAGTTGTTGTACAAACTTTTAAAAAGGTAGGATGAGTTCTTGCAGAACCTAAATTATGTAGAACTTAAAAATCCCATCATGCTTTACTACTTCAACATACAACACTACACAAGGAGGGGTAAAATTGGAACAGTTAAAAGCGATTTTTCATCACTATGGAGGGCGGAATGGAAAAGAAATTTAGCGGATGAGTAAACTAAACTTACTTCTTCGCTGTGTTTGAGAAAATATTGAGAAAATATAAAGATTTTTTTGGTGGATATTTTGGCTCCCCACCTGTATGAACACCGTTTCTAACCCAGTAAAGGAATCCTCACAACTATGAACTCCAAAGCATTACCACGCCAGGTCAATAATCTCGAAGTCGGTGTTTATGAATGTGAAATTCACCTTAAGTTTCGCTTAATAGAAGAAAAAAGTTTGTTGGGAGATCGTGAACAGCTTCTACAAGTCTTCTTAGACGCACTTACAGAGGGATCGGATGAATTTTTGGAAATGCTACAAGCATCTGTTAAAGCTCAGGAGATCTCTGAATTTAAGGCCTCTCCTCAAATGAGAAGACAACTGATGCGGTTGAGAAACTCTTTGGATAATACCCAGCAGTAGCCAAAACTCAAGGACAGGTTGCACCTCACCACAATTATTATCACTGAATTATCACCCATAAATTAGTTTAAGTGATAACCTTTATGACCAAGCAAGCATCTACAATTATTAGAGTATTCATTAACATGGCAAATGGGGGACAGGCGATTCAGTCCCCAGATTCTTTGATACTAACTTACTTTTTTTTAGCAGCCGCTTTTGCTGTTTTTGCCGCTTTTTTGGCTGCTTTTTCTGCTTCCATTGCCGCTAATTTAGCTTGTTGCTTTTCTTCCTCGATCTTAGTCAAATAGTAGTGATAATCTCCTAGATAAACTCGAAATTCTCCATCTCGAATTTCTACAATTTTATTTGCCACCTGGGAGATAAAGTAACGGTCATGAGACACTACTATAGCTGTACCATCATAGTTTTGTAGTGCTTCTTCCAGCATTTCTTTAGCGGGAATATCTAGGTGATTAGTGGGTTCATCCAAAATGATCAAATTAACTGGGCATAATAGCATCTTTGCCAATGCCAGTCTTGCTTTCTCCCCTCCGCTTAGGGCCCCTACTTGTTTGAAAACCGTATCCCCAGCAAATAAAAACCTTCCTAGCAACGTACGCACTTCCTCATTTTTCCAATCAGGAACTTCATCATGAATAGTCTCCATGACGGTTTTATTTAGATCCAGGGCCTCCGCTTGATTCTGTTCAAAATAACCTGGAATAACATTATGGTCTCCTAGTTTAACAGTTCCTTCCGTGGGAATTTCCATACCCGTAATTATTTTTAACAAAGTGGATTTTCCTGCTCCATTGGGTCCTAGGAAGGCGATCCTGTCTCCCCTTTCAATAAGTAAATTCGCCCCTAGAAACAGGATTTTGTCTCCATAGGTGTGGGTAAGATCTTTAATTTCTACCACTTCCCTACCACTGCGCGGTGCAGGTGGAAAACGAAAATGTAGGGTTCTCACCCCTGTAGTTGGTGCTTCAATTCTTTCAACTTTCTCCAACTGCTTTTCTCTGCTTTTTGCCTGGGTGCTGCGAGTAGCACTAGCGCGAAATCTGTCTACAAATGCTTGCTGCTTTTCTATTTCCTTTTGTTGACGTTCAAAAGCACTTAACTGAGACGCTTCATTCTCAGCCTTTTGTTGGAGATATGCAGAATAGTTACCTAGGTAGGTAGTAGAAACCCCTCGTTCAGTTTCCACAATTTGTGTGCAAAGTCGGTCTAAAAACTCCCGGTCATGGGAAACAATTACCATGGGGGTGGTCAAACTCCTGAGGTAATTCTCTAACCATTCAATGGTTTCTAGGTCTAAGTGGTTTGTCGGTTCGTCTAGTAGTAATAGGTCTGGCTTTTGTAAGAGGATTTTGCCCAAACTCATGCGCATTTGCCAACCCCCCGAAAAAGCACTCACCAGACGATCCCCATCTTCTACCTGAAAACCCATTTCTGGCAGAATTTTACCAATGCGAGCATCTAAATTATAACCATCTAGGGACTCAAACTGACGTTGTAATTTGTCTAACTTATTAATTAGTTTGTCTAATTGTTCTACGGTCGCTGTTTCCATGTCACGTTGCACTTCGTATAGTGCTAACTGCACCGCATTAGCTTCTTTGAAAACAGTCCAAAACTCTTCCTGAACTGTTCGTGTGGGATCTACTTCAAACTCCTGGTTAAGATAGGCTATGTGCAAACTAGCAGGACGAATTATCTGACCAGCAGTGGGCTCTATTTCCCCAGAGATAATTTTCAATTGGGTAGACTTTCCCGCACCGTTAACGCCCACTAAACCAATGCGATCGCCCGGTTTGACTTCCCAGTTAATATCTTGTAGAACTTCACCTGTCGGGTAAATTTTACTAATGTGTTCCAGTCTTAACATGAAATATCTCTCGAATAAGGAATAGAAGATCAAAAAAGCGAAACTTTGAGGTCATTTTCAATCTTAACAAAAGTTAACAACATATTGATTGGTTTGATTCTCAAGGTCAGAATTGACCAGATCACTGGTGGGGGAATTTGGATAATGTAAAAGCTACAACACACCCAAATCACTGACATACCAATTCAAATTACAACAATGAACAATCCGATCAGTAATAAGACCCGTTTTTTATTTTATATGTTTAGGCTGCAAATGTTGAGTTTGTTTACGCTGTTCACTCTTAACGGTTGGATGGAGTTGGCGTTAGCCAATTCATCCCCTAAAGCTACGCTCTATAAGTGGCTATTTCATGTCAAATCACAACAGATAGAAATAAACCTTTCTAACAAGACTAAACCGGAGTACTTCTACCTTGAACAACCTTCTCGGTTGGTGATAGATTTACCTAATACCCAACTGGGCAATGTGGAAACCCAAAAAACCTATTCTGGTAGAGTTCAGAAAATTCGCCTTTCCCAATTCAGCTCTCAAATTACCCGTATGGTGATTGAATTTAAGCCCGGGACAGTGGTGGATATGAACGCTATGGGGGTGCAGAGCGGTCACCAGTCCAAACGCTGGATATTACGCCCGGTATTTTCCCATGATCAAACCACCACCAAATCTTTCCCCTCTTCTAGTTTGCCATCAGCAATTACTAACCCGACGCTTAATCACCAACAACCCTTTATTATGGTGCCGCCTCCCAATCGAGGCACTTCTGCACCTTCTCAATTCTTGATTATGCCCTCTAACATTAAAACGACCCCTTCAAATCAAGGTTTTCAAGTTCCTGTTATTGAATTTGGTCAACCAATACCTTTCTTGAGGTAAAAAAATAACTATCAATCAATAACTAGAATCGGTCTGTTTCCTGATTAGGCGCTACTGCACCTGGTTGAGATAAGAAGAAATTTTGACCCGCCTCATTTTGATATATACATCTAATATCGGGCTTTTCACTGTCCAAATTGCCGGTAAATCCAAAAGTATTCAGACGATTTTTACACTCTCTTACCTGATCAGATGTGACCAATTTCTTGTTTTCTAAAATAGCCCAGTTATTTTGGCGGATTACACACCCAGGACGAATATTTGGTTGTGATACGTAGACATTAAATGGGTTAAGAGTGACAAATAATCGGGCATCCATCACCATTGCACTGGCCCCATACTGAACACAAATTTCTGGATTTGGGGCTTTTAAATCAATAAATTCACGGCTAGCTACGTTTGAGGGCGCAAGGGTGGTGGTAGAGCTAAAAGCAATGCCAATGCCAATACCCAAGACCAATACTCCCCCTAAAATAGCAATGGTGGTTAAATTAAATATGGGAGATTGAAAAATAGAGGGTTTGGAACTTGTCGCCGTTCTAGGAGTTGATTTACGTCTCATTTTTACTTAACCACTTGCTTCAATTTGCGGATCTGGACCCGAACCTGGCCAACGGCGAATAGGTTCGCCGGTAATTAAATACAATTAAATGTGATTAACTGCAATTAACTGGCCAGTAAGGTTTTTTCTAGAGGAGTCCAGCGAAAATAGCGATCGCCACCCCTTTCAATCACTACCTTGACCCGTGGTTCCAACCGGGGTAAATTGGTGAAGTATTCCACTTCCTGATCGGAAAGAATATTGCCCTCAATTACCCACAATAACAATCCTTTGGAATTGGGGGGTAGTTGGGCTAAATGGGAGGAGATTAACGGAGGTAGATATTGTACCTCACCTACCGCTGCACCATTGCTGGTACTCTTTTTGCCCAAATGGGGAGGTCTAATTCCGTGAATCCCCATCAAATAGGCTGCTACGTCTCCTAAACCTCTAGCCGTAATATGAAGGTTAACATATCCTGCAGCCCTGAGACGACGACGATAGCGACCTTCATACCCTCCTTCCAAGGGAACAAATACACCCAAGGAACCAAATTTTTCCAAATCCCGGATGAAACCGCTGCCAGTGGTAATTAGTGCCATAGATTTTTCTCCCACCTATATATTTCTATTATTCACCTTAATGGTAGATTAGGATAGGTTGGGAAATTGGATTTTGGCAATATTAACCATTTATTCGCTGCCAAAATATCTTTGATTAACCACTGGACAAAACCAGGTTTATGGATTATACTATCAGATTGTAACTAAAATCTCGCCATTAGTGGTCTTCTCAATTTAGCCGCCTTGGAAAAAAGCACCGCAAAACCTTGAGTCTTTATGGTGAAAAAACCAAAAAGCTGCTAAAATGGAGACAATTTAGGTAAAACTAGGTAAAACTCAAGCAAAGGCCCCTAACCCACAGCCAAAACGAAGTTGAGTTAACAAAGTTGAGTTATAGTTCGCTCCGGCCAGCCCTAAAAGGGCAGATCCTCAAACAATAGTTTAAGGTGTTAAGAGCAACCTGAAAGTTATCAGGAAATGGATACTGAGCATCACTGCTTAAGTCCTGTTGCGAACGGAGAGTGCCAGAGCAGTGGAACAAAGTAACCCATTGCTGCACAAAAGCAAAGCTATAAGCTTTTGCACTGATACCAGAAATAATGCCTTGCAATCAAAAAGGTAATTATCACTGTTCTGGTGGATAAAAAAGAGAAACAATAGACGGATTCACCAAACAGTAGGCTCACAGTTTGTTACGTCACTAAGGATTTGCACTGTCTAATGTCAGTACAAATTTATTATGGACGTAGTAAAATCCTCTGAAGATCCGCTCCCAAGGTCAGCAACTAGATTAAGGAGAACCAGTTACTGTGTCTGTAGGTATTCTCGGCACCAAGCTGGGCATGACCCAAATTTTTGATGAAGCGGGAGTATCCATTCCCGTGACTGTCATCCAAGCTGGTCCATGCACTGTTACACAAGTTAAAACCCAACCCACGGATGGTTATTGTGCCATTCAGGTTGGTTATGGGGAAGTAAAACCGAAAGCGTTAAACAAACCCAAGTTAGGTCACCTGGCAAAGTCATCAGCAGGACCAGTGCGGTATTTAAACGAGTATCGGACTGACGCGGCGGGTGATTATGCCCTAGGACAGGAGATAAAAGCGGATATTTTTAGCGCAGGTCAGATTGTAGACGTGATTGGGACGAGTATCGGCCGTGGTTTTGCGGGTAACCAGAAGCGCAATAACTTTGGCAGGGGACCAATGTCCCATGGTTCCAAAAACCATAGAGCTCCCGGTTCCATTGGAGCAGGTACAACCCCTGGTCGTGTTTATCCTGGTAAAAGGATGGCAGGAAGATTGGGAGGTAGTCGCGTCACCGTTCGTAAACTGACCGTGGTGAAAGTAGATGCGGAACGTAACCTGATATTAATCAAGGGAGCAATTCCTGGCAAACCCGGTGGCTTAGTCAACGTAGTGCCCACGACTAAAGTTGGTAACAAATAGTTTTAGTTGATTAGCTGTCAGTAAAACTGACAACTGACTACTAACAAAGGACAAAAAAATGGTTGAGAGTACAGTTAAGAACTGGCAAGGAGAAGAGGTTGGTCAAACCAGCTTCGAGTTGCGAGTTGCCAAGGAAGAGACATCGTCCCACATAGTGCACCGGGCCCTAGTTAGACAAATGACCAATTCTCGCCAAGGTACAGCCAGCACCAAAACCCGTGCAGAAGTGCGAGGAGGCGGTCGCAAACCTTGGAGACAGAAAGGTACTGGTCGCGCCCGAGCAGGTTCTATTCGTTCACCATTATGGCGTGGCGGTGGTGTGATCTTCGGACCAAAACCGAGGGATTTTAACATCAAGCTTAATCGTAAAGAGAGACGTTTAGCACTGCGCACAGCTTTTGTTAGCCGTAGAGAAGATTTGATAGTTGTAGAAGAGTTTACAGACCAACTACAACGTCCTAAGAGTAAGGAATTGGTGGCAGCACTAGCTCGTTGGGGAGCAACAGCGGATCAAAAAACCTTGCTAATTTTGTCAGAAATTGGGCAAAACACGGAGACTATCAGTCTTTCAGCCCGTAATGTGGAAAACATTAAGGTGATTGCGGCTGACCAGTTAAACGTATTTGACTTGTTGCACGCTGACAAGATTGTAGTTACATCTTCAGCATTAACCAAAATTCAAGAGGTGTACAGTGCCTAAACTTGAACCCCGCAACCTACCAGACTTAGTGCGACATCCCGTCCTGACGGAAAAAGCCACCATCATGATGGAGCAGAACAAATATACATTTGAGGTCACTCCTAAGTCTACTAAGACCCAGATTAAAGCAGCCATTGAAGATTTGTTTCAGGTTAAAGTCGTTAAAGTAAATACTGCCCTACAACCCAGGAAAAAGCGTCGTGTTGGGAAGTTTACTGGCTTTAAACCTCAGTACAAAAAAGCTGTGGTGACTGTTGCATCTGGGGATGAAGTAAAAATCAGACAAGTTCTGTTCCCAGACGTTTAAGAATTTGAGATTGGATTTGAAGCTGAGTAAGTTACGTCTAATAGATGTACTAGATATATTTAAGCAGCAATTAAAAATCCCCATCCAACTCAAAAGCCTCCCATACTAAAATCCAAAATCCAAAATCGTTTATGGGTACTCGTTCCTATCGCCCTTACACCCCTAGCACTCGCCAAGTCACTATTTCAGACTTTGCGGAGATCACAAAAACCGAACCTGAAAAATCACTGACTGAATCAGTGCATAGACCCAAAGGTCGGAATAATCAAGGGCGGATAACTAGCCGTCGTCGGGGGGGCGGACACAAACAACTATACCGGATTATCGACTTTAAAAGAGATAAGCGGGATATAACCGCTACAGTTATAGCAGTTGAATATGATCCTAACCGGAATGCGCGGATTGCCTTAGTAGAATACGAAGACGGCGAGAAGCGGTATATATTACATCCCAATGGCTTGAAGGTGGGAGCAAAGATCACTGCTGGGCCCCAAGCACCTTTTGAAGACGGTAATGCCCTACCCCTAAGTAATATTCCCCTGGGTACTAACGTACACAATGTGGAAATGACACCAGGAAAAGGTGGGCAAATAGTGCGTGCAGCTGGAGCAACAGCCCAGTTGATGGCAAAAGAAGGTAACTATGTCACCTTAAAGCTGCCATCCGGGGAAGTGAGAATGGTGCGCCGGGAATGCTACGCCACCATTGGCCAGGTGGGCAATACGGATGCCAGAAACCTGAGCGCAGGAAAAGCTGGTAGAAATCGCTGGAAAGGTCGTCGTCCCAAGGTCAGAGGTAGTGTGATGAACCCTGTAGATCACCCCCATGGTGGTGGAGAGGGTAGGGCACCTATTGGTAGATCGGGTCCGGTTACCCCTTGGGGTAAACCAGCTCTGGGTGCTAAAACCAGAAAGCGTAAAAAAGCTAGTAGTAAATTGATTGTACGTCGTCGTCGTAAGTCTTCTAAACGGGGACGTGGCGGTCGTCAGTCTTAGGATGTAAATCCAACAAATCCAAAATCTGAGATTGAACTATGGGTCGTTCTTTAAAAAAGGGTCCTTTTGTCGCTGATCACTTACTCAGCAAGATTGAAAAGCTCAACGCCAATAATGAAAAGCAAGTTATTAAGACTTGGTCGAGGGCTTCTACAATTCTGCCACTTATGGTAGGTCATACTATTGCAGTTCACAACGGTAAACAACATGTGCCAGTGTTTGTGAATGAGCAAATGGTGGGACACAAGTTGGGAGAATTTGCTCCCACTCGTAGCTACAGGGGCCACGGAAAAACTGACAAAAAATCGGGGAGATAGTTATGTCATTAGTCATTGGCCCCAAAAATAGCTGGTGACAAGTGGCCCTAAACGGAGTGAATTATGGCAACGTATACTACAGAAGTTAAAGCGATCGCTCGATACATCCGCGTTTCTCCCTATAAAGTGCGGCGGGTGTTAGATCAAATTCGGGGGCTATCTTATCGGGAGGCACTAATTATCCTGGAATTTATGCCTTATCGTGCTTGTGAACCAGTGTTAAAGGTATTAAGAAGTGCCGCTGCGAATGCTGAACATAATGCTGGATTAGACAGGGCGAGTCTAGTAATCACCCAAGCCTATGCGGATCAAGGTCCAGTCCTGAAGAGATTCCAGCCTAGGGCCCAGGGGAGAGCTTACCAGATTCGTAAACCGACCTGTCATATTACTGTTGCTGTGGGAGAAGCTGCTCAATGAGTCAGATAAGGTTACAACCACAGCTACAAATAATTGGGTTGTGTGAGTACAGTCAGAAATTTTAGAGGAAGCATTTGTGGGACAGAAAATTCATCCAGTCGGGTTTCGTCTGGGTATAACACAAGAACATCAATCCCTTTGGTTCGCAGTTCCCGGTCGCTATCCGGAACTGCTGCAGGAAGACCACAAACTCCGTCAGTACATAGAACAAAAGCTGGGTAGAAACGCTCAAAATAATGCTGGTCTCTCGGAGATCCACATTGAGCGTAAAGCCGACCAAGTTGATTTAGAGCTGCGGACGGCTAGACCCGGTGTGGTTGTGGGCCGGGGTGGACAGGGTATAGAAGCCCTGCGTACTGGACTCCAGCAGTTGTTGGGCAGTCACCGACAAGTGCGCATCAACGTTGTAGAAGTGCAAAAAGTAGATGCGGATGCCTATTTAATTGCTGAATATATTGCTCAACAGCTAGAAAGACGCGTTTCTTTTCGTCGCGTAGTTCGCCAGGCGATTCAAAGGGCCCAAAGAGCAGGAGTACAGGGAATCAAAGTGCAGGTGAGTGGTCGTCTCAACGGTGCGGAAATTGCTCGGACTGAATGGACTCGTGAAGGCAGAGTACCGTTACACACCCTACGGGCTGATATTGACTATTCCTACTGTACAGCTCAAACGGTTTACGGAATTTTGGGTATTAAGGTTTGGGTGTTCAAGGGAGAGATTATTCCCGGACAAGAAGACATTGTCTCCCAACCAGTGACCAGAGAGCGTGAACCCCGTCGTCGTCAACAACAACGCCGTCGCCAGCAATTTGAAGACCGGTCAAATGAAGCGTAATTAGGTGACTAGAACAAAACCAGTCGCAACCAATTGCTAATCACCAATTACCAACTACCAATCGACAAACCATGTTAAGTCCTAGAAGAACGAAATTCCGCAAACAACAACGCGGACGCATGGAGGGTCTAGCACACCGTGGTAGCACCCTGAATTTTGGGGATTTTGCCCTGCAAGCCCAAGAACCATGTTGGATCACCTCTCGCCAAATAGAAGCCTCCCGTCGGGCAATGACTCGTTATATTCGCCGGGGTGGTAAAATCTGGATCCGCATCTTCCCAGATAAACCTGTTACCATGCGTCCCGCAGAAACCCGGATGGGTTCTGGTAAGGGTAATCCGGAATTTTGGGTGGCGGTGGTCAAACCAGGTCGGATTCTGTTTGAAATCGCTGGTGTGTCTGAAGAAATAGCTCGTGAAGCTATGCGCTTGGCCGCTTATAAGTTGCCAATTAAAACCAAGTTTATTGTCCGCTCTCAACCACAGGAGCAGGAGTAGGTTATGCCTCTTCCCAAGATTTCAGAAGCTCGAGAATTAAGTGATGAAAAACTGGCTGAGGAAATAGTGAGTTTGAAAAAACAACTATTTCAACTGCGATTACAAAAGGCTACTAGACAGTTGGAAAAACCCCACCAGTTTAAACATGCCCGCCAGCGTTTAGCTCAACTACTAACAGTAGAGACAGAGCGTAAACAGGCAAGTAGTCAACCGACCCAAGAAAGCAACTAGAAGATTATGGCAATCAAAGAACGAGTTGGCTTGGTAGTCAGCGATAAAATGCAAAAAACTGTGGTGGTCGCCGTGGAAAATCGGTCTTCTCACCCTAAGTATGGTAAAACCGTGGTTAAAACCCGGCGCTATAAGGTTCATGATGCGGAAAACAGCTGCAAAGTGGGCGATCGCGTTCGTATTCAGGAAACTAGACCCCTGAGCAAAACCAAGCGTTGGCAAGTGACCGAAATCCTCAATGTCAAGGCTTGATGAATGGTTGTTGTTTAGGTTGTTATTTGATTAACAACTTTTATCGGGAGATTAATTGTGATTCAACCCCAAACCTACCTCAATGTTGCCGATAACAGCGGTGCCCGCAAACTAATGTGCATAAGGGTACTGGGTGCTGGCAATCGCCGTTATGGTGGCGTGGGCGATAGAATTATCGCCGTTGTTAAGGATGCCCAACCCAATATGGCTGTGAAAAAGTCTGATGTGGTGGAAGCGGTAATAGTTCGTACTAAAAAGAGCATTAACCGTGACAGTGGCATGAGTATTCGCTTTGATGATAATGCAGCAGTAATTATCAACAAAGAAGGTAATCCCAAAGGTACACGGGTATTTGGACCGGTAGCTCGGGAATTACGGGATAAAAACTTTACGAAAATAGTTTCTCTTGCTCCGGAGGTGCTGTAATGGCCAAGGTAAAACCCAAGGTATTCCATAAAATGCACGTCAAAACCGGTGATACTGTGCAAGTGATTGCTGGCAAGGATAAGGGTAAAGTAGGCGAGGTGATTAAAGCATTACCTCAAGACAGCAGGGTGATTGTTAAGGGTGTTAACATCAAGACCAAACACGTTAAACCTCAACAGGAAGGCGAATCTGGTCGGATTGTAAGCCAAGAGTATCCCATTCACAGCTCTAATGTGATGCTCTATTCTACTAAGCAAAACATTGCTAGTCGTGTCTGTTACACTTTTACCGAAGACGGCAAAAAAGTGCGCATGCTGAAGAAAACAGGTGAGATTTTGGATAAGTAGGTGAATGGCAACAACTAGACTCAAAACTTTATATGGCCAAACAATTGTCCCCAAACTAACCCAACAGTTTCAGTATACTAATGTGCATCAAGTACCTAAAGTGCTGAAAGTTACTGTTAACCGAGGTTTGGGGGAGGCGGCTCAAAATGCTAAGGCCTTAGAAGCGTCTTTAAGTGAAATTGCTCTAATTACTGGTCAAAAGCCAGTGGTGACCAGAGCAAAAAAGGCGATCGCTGGCTTTAAAATTCGTCAAGGCATGCCCGTGGGCATTATGGTGACTCTCCGAGGCGAACGGATGTATGCTTTCTTAGATCGGTTGATTAGTTTGGCCCTACCCAGAATCCGTGATTTTCGCGGGGTTAGTGCCAAGAGCTTCGACGGTCGAGGTAACTACACCCTAGGGGTGAGAGAACAACTAATCTTTCCAGAAATCGAGTACGACAGGATCGATCAAATCCGTGGTTTAGATATTTCAATTATCACCACAGCCAAAACCGACGAAGAAGGTCGTGCTTTGCTTAAAGAAATGGGAATGCCCTTTCGGGATCAATAAGTTCATCTAAAGAGGGAACGATGGCCGCTAACGACACAATTGCAGATATGCTGACGCGCATCCGCAATGCTAACCTGGCAAGGCATCAAACAACGGAAGTGCCAGCAACAAAAATGACTCGTAGTATTGCTAAGGTTCTACAGCAAGAAGGGTTTATTTCCGAGTACACTGAAGCGGGAGAAGGGGTAAAACGTAACCTAGTTATTTCCCTGAAATACAAAGGTAAAAGTCGTCAACCTCTAATCACGACTCTAAAACGTGTAAGTAAACCTGGGTTGCGAGTTTATTCCAACAAAAAGGAACTGCCAAGAGTCCTAGGTGGTATTGGGATCGCGATTATTTCCACCTCTAGTGGAATTATGACTGACCGGGAAGCGCGTCGCCAGAACCTGGGTGGTGAAGTGCTTTGCTACGTTTGGTAAAAATAAGCTCAGGAGTTCGGGAGTAGGGCAACCCAGGCTAATTCCAGATGACTCATACTCACAACTCATAACTGACAAAGGACAAAATTCATGTCTCGTATTGGTAAACGTCCAATTACTATTCCCGCCAAAGTACAGGTGGCAATAGATGGTACAAAGGTGGTGGTTAAGGGTCCCAAGGGGGAGCTTTCCCGTGATCTACCCGCCCACGTCACAGTTTCTCAATCTGGAGAAACATTGTTAGTCACCAGACGTGATGATACACGCACTTCCCGACAAATGCACGGTTTAAGCCGGACTTTGGTAGCCAATATGGTGGAGGGAGTTTCCCAAGGTTTTCAACGCCGGTTGGAAATTCAAGGGGTAGGCTATCGGGCTCAGGTGCAGGGTGCCAATCTGGTATTGAATATTGGTTATAGCCACCAGGTGCAAATCGAACCACCAGCGGGAGTTCAATTTGTTGTTGAAAATAATACTAATGTCATTGTTAGTGGTTATGACAAAGAGGTGGTGGGTAACACGGCAGCTAAAATTCGTGCTGTTCGTCCCCCGGAACCATATAAAGGTAAAGGTATTCGTTATGCCGGTGAAGTGGTAAGACGTAAAGCCGGTAAGACTGGTGGTAAAGGTAAGAAGTAAACATGAAACTTACTCGTAGAGAATCAAAACAACGTCGCCATAGGCGCGTACGTGGTAAAGTTAACGGTTCCCCAGAACGTCCACGTCTATCAGTGTTTCGCTCTAATGAGCACATTTATGCTCAAATTATTGACGATACACAACATTGCACACTAGTAGCAGCATCAACAGTAGACCCTCAATTGAGGTCTGATTTGGCCTCTGGTGCTAACTGTGATGCTTCAGCCCAAGTTGGTAAGTTAATAGCAGCGCGCTCCTTAGAAAAGGGTATCACTAAGGTCGTATTTGATCGAGGTGGTAATCTTTATCATGGTCGTATTCAGGCTTTAGCTGAGGCAGCACGGGAAGCAGGTTTGGATTTCTAAAGTTTTCTGTGGGGAAAAAGTCCCAACTGACAACTGACAACTGACGTTGAGAGAAAAGTGATTATGGCAACGGGTCGTCGTAAGGCAAGTAAAGCGAAGAAAGAAGAAACCAACTGGCAAGAACGGGTGATTCAAATCCGTCGTGTCAGTAAGGTGGTCAAAGGTGGTAAAAAACTCAGCTTCCGGGCAATTGTCATCGTTGGCAACGAACGTGGTCAGGTGGGTGTGGGAGTTGGTAAGGCTTCCGATGTGATCGGAGCGGTGAAAAAGGGTGTCGCAGATGGCAAAAAGCATCTGATTGAAATTCCCATCACTAAGTCTAACTCTATTCCCCATCCCATTGATGGTGTTGGTGGTGGAGCTAAGGTGATTATGCGCCCAGCTGCACCAGGTACTGGTGTAATCGCCGGTGGTGCAGTTAGAACTGTATTGGAATTAGCTGGAGTACGTAATGTTCTGGCTAAACAACTAGGTTCTAATAATCCTTTAAATAACGCTAGAGCTGCTGTTAATGCTTTATCTACACTGCGAACATTTGCTGAAGTCGCTGAAGATCGGGGCATTGCAGTAGAGAATCTCTATATTTAATCATGCTTTATGCGGGATTTTCTAAAGAAAATCCATAGCAAAACCAGAGGATCAATACTAAATCTAAACACCCAAATCAACATGAGACTGAACGATGTTAAGCCTCAAAAGGGCTCTAAAAAACGCCGTAAGCGTGTAGGTAGAGGTATTTCTGCCGGTCAAGGCGCTAGTGCGGGTCTGGGCATGCGGGGTCAAAAGTCCCGCTCTGGTAGCAGCACTAGACCAGGTTTTGAAGGGGGTCAACAACCTCTTTACCGTCGAATACCCAAGCTCAAAGGTTTTCCTGTAGTCAATCGTCGGGTTTACACTACGATAAATGTAGAGAAGTTGGCTTCCCTACCTGCTAACTCGGAAGTAAATCTGGCCTCTTTAAAAGAGGCAGGTATTCTTACCTCCGTTAAAGGACCTTTAAAAATATTGGGTAATGGGGAATTGGGTGTTCCACTCAAGGTGCAAGCTGCTGCTTTCACCGGTCAAGCTCGGAGCAAAATTGAGGCTGCTGGTGGTAGTTGTGAGGTTTTAAGCTGAAGACATGCTAGTCAACTAGCTGCCCCGGTTCACTATCAAGGTAAGACTTTATGATCAGTCGAGACAAAGCCCCAACGGCTCAAGAAACTTTTATGCAAATGGCGCAAGCAGCTGGACTGAGAGGAAGGCTGCTTGTCACGGTCGGGATTCTAATTTTGGTGCGATTGGGCATCTTTTTGCCAGTTCCCGGAATTAACCGCGAAAGATTTGCAGAGGCCATATCTGGAAATAATGCCATTTTCGGTTTGTTGGATATATTTTCGGGAAGGGGACTATCCACCCTGGGTGTTTTTGCCTTGGGTATTCTTCCCTTCATCAATGCGTCTATTATTATCCAATTGTTGACTGCTGCTATTCCTTCTTTAGAAAATTTACAGAAAAATGAAGGAGAAGCAGGAAGGCGGAAAATATCTCAGATTACCCGATACGTGTCTTTGGGTTGGGGAATTCTTCAGAGTACGGCTTTTTCAGCTTTATTCCTACAACAGTTTGCCCTCAATCCAGGCCCCATTTTTGTGGCGGAAACCGCAATAGCCTTGACTGCTGGTTCCATGTTTGTTATGTGGGCATCCGAGTTGATTACGGAGCGGGGGATTGGTAATGGTGCATCTTTGTTGATTTTTGTCAATATTGTGGCTTCCTTACCTAAGTCCCTGGGTGACACTATTGACTTGGTGCAGGTCGGTGGTAGGGAAATTGTGGGACGGGTGATTGTTTTGGTGTTGGTGTTTGTAGCCACCATTATTGGTATTGTGTTCGTCCAGGAAGGTATACGCCGAATTCCAATTATTTCTGCACGTCGTCAAGTAGGTCGGCGAGTTCTGGCAGAACAAAGAAGTTTTCTGCCCTTACGTTTGAATCAGGGCGGTGTCATGCCGATTATTTTTGCCGCTGCCATTCTCAGTTTGCCTTTACTAATTGCTAACTTCACTAAGAATGTTGAATTGGCAAATATAGTTAACACCTATTTGAGTCCTAGCGGATCTAGTTCTTGGGTGTATGCTTTGGTGTACATGGTTTCTATTATCTTCTTTAGCTATTTCTACTCTTCCTTGATTCTCAACCCGGTAGATGTAGCTCAAAACTTGAAGAAAATGGGTTCTAGTATTCCTGGAATTAGACCTGGCAAAGCTACTAGTGAGTATATTGAGCGGGTCAGCAACCGCTTAACTTTTTTAGGAGCTATGTTTTTAGGACTGGTGGCCATTATTCCTACCGCTGTGGAAAGCACTTTAAATGTACCAACTTTTAGAGGTTTGGGAGCCACTTCCTTGTTGATTTTAGTGGGTGTGGCCATTGATACGGCAAGGCAAATCCAGACTTACGTTATCTCTCAACGCTATGAAGGAATGGTGAAACAATAGTGACGCGATTAATCTTCTTGGGACCACCAGGTGCAGGTAAGGGAACTCAAGCCAAGGTTTTGGCTGATTTTTTGCAGGTTCCTCACATTTCCACTGGGGACATTTTACGTCAAGCTATTACTGACCAAACAGCTCTAGGTGTGAAAGCTCAGGAGTATATGGATAAGGGTGATTTAGTCCCTGACCAGCTGGTGCAAGATATGGTGGAAGAAAGACTGCAAAAATCGGATGCCCAAAAAGGTTGGATTCTTGATGGTTTCCCCCGCACAGTATCTCAGGCAGTTTTCTTGGGCAGTCTTTTAGACCGGATCCAGGGTGATTCAGAAAGGGTGGTTAATCTCGATGCACCCGATGAGATTGTCGTCTCTCGCTTGTTAGGAAGGGGTAGAAAAGATGACTCGGAGGATGTTATTCGCCATAGACTAAATGTTTACAGGCGAGACACTGCTCCCCTAATTCAGTATTATGGCGATCGCCAGAAGCTCTTGACTGTTAATGGTAACCAATCCCAAGAAGAAGTCACCAGCGCCTTAAAAATGGCTATCACTGTTTTAAGGAAATGACCCCAGTTTCTAATCTATTTTCCTTCTTCCCTTTTAGCTAAGATATATTAATAAGCTGTTGATATATTCCACATTGGTTCCTTGTCAAGATTGCATTTGTCCTGGAACGAATAATTACCGAGTTGAGGAAAAACCTTGTCTAAACAAGACTTGATTGAAATGGAAGGGACTGTAACCGAATCATTGCCCAACGCTATGTTTCGAGTTGACCTAGATAACGGGTTTAATGTCCTGGCACACATTTCTGGGAAAATCCGCCGTAATTATATCAAAATTTTGCCGGGGGACCGGGTCAAGGTGGAGCTGACCCCCTATGACTTAACTAAGGGTCGTATTACCTACCGACTACGGAAGAAGTAAGACCAGCAATCTTATCATAAAATCTGCGGATTTTCCCTTCGTAGTGACTGAAATAATTTTTCGGGAAATGTTATAATTCACCATTTGGAGTTCAACAAAAAGGGCATGAAAGTTAGAGCCTCAGTCAAGAAAATCTGTGATAAGTGTAACGTGATTAAACGTCGTGGTCGCGTTATGGTTATTTGTGAAAACCCTAAACACAAGCAACGGCAAGGCTAAAACTGTCAATGAAATTTGCAGTTTCAGTACGCTGACAAAGAAAATGACCAAAAAAAGAGGGAGAGATTAATTGTGGCACGGATTGCAGGAGTAGACCTACCGCGTGACAAACGCGTAGAGATCGGTCTAACTTACATATATGGGATTGGACTGAGAAGGTCGCAGGATATTTTAGCGGCCACAGATGTAAACCCAGATACCCGGGTTAAGGACTTGACTGATGCTGATTTAGCGGCTTTAAGAGCTGAGATAGAAAGCAACTATCAAGTGGAAGGGGATCTGAGACGTTTAGAGGCCATGAACATCAAGCGTCTAGTTGATATAGGCTGTTATCGTGGTCGTCGTCATCGTATGGGTCTACCTGTGAGGGGTCAAAGAACCCGTACCAATGCCAGAACCAGACGCGGTAGAAGACAAACAGTGGCTGGTAAGAAAAAGGCCCCTGGTAAATAAGTGAACAAGTTTTAGTCTAAATTCAGCTAAATTCAGCAAACAAACATGGCAAGACAACCAACCAAAAAAACCGGGAGTAAAAAGCAGAAGAAGAATGTACCTAATGGCGTTGCCTACATTCAATCTACTTTCAACAATAGCATTGTCACCATTACGGACCAAAATGGAGATGTAATCTCCTGGGCCAGTGCTGGTTCCAGTGGATTTAAGGGGGCAAAAAAAGGTACTCCCTTTGCCGCCCAAACCGCAGCTGAAAGCGCCGGTCGTCGCGCTATTGACCAGGGAATGCGTCAAATTCAGGTGATGGTTAGTGGACCAGGAGCAGGAAGGGAAACGGCAATTCGCGCTTTACAAGGGGCAGGATTAGAAATTACCCTGATTCGCGATGTTACTCCTATTCCCCATAATGGCTGTCGTCCACCTAAACGCCGTCGGGTGTAAATATGGTGTAAATATCTAGCTTTGGTATTAATGGTCAACAGGATTCCCCCTTGATGGGCTTTCCTCAAGGGGAGCGGAAAACTCTAGATAACCAATTGGGAAGGTTAAACTTTTATCACTGGAAAGATTGGTTAAAGATTGGTTTAAATTATGGCACTTTGATCCACCAAAATCACAGATCAAGGCATAAAGTTAATTCGAGGGGCAAATTTTTGCCAGCAGCACCTTAAAGGGGAGGCTACTCCGTGGCGCAGTTTCAAATTGAATGTGTAGAGTCTAGTACCGAGGAAAGTCGTAATCATTATGGTAAGTTCGTCCTAGAACCCCTGGAAAGGGGTCAGGGAACGACGGTAGGTAATGCGTTACGACGGGTTTTGTTATCTAATTTAGAGGGAACAGCAGTTACTGCAGTAAGAATAGCTGGTGTTACCCATGAGTTTGCCACAGTTCCCGGTGTGCGGGAAGATGTGATGGAAATCATCATGCGGATGAAAGAGGTGATTCTTAAAAGCTATTCCCATCAACCGCAAATAGGAAGGTTGCTGGTTACCGGTCCCACAACGGTTACCGCAGCCCATTTTGATTTGCCTGGTGAGGTAGAGGTGATTGATCCTACCCAGTATGTAGCTACTTTAGCAGAGGGCGGCAAACTGGAAATGGAGTTTCGCATTGAAAGGGGTAAGGGCTATCGCACTGTGGAAAAGGGAAGAGAAGAGGCCACATCCCTGGACTTTTTGCAGATTGACTCAGTATTTATGCCAGTGCGAAAAGTTAATTATAGCGTGGAAGAATCCCGTGGTGATGGTAGCTTAAAAGATCGGCTTTTATTGGAAGTTTGGACTAATGGCAGTATTTCACCCCAGGAGGCCCTGTCTTCATCTGCGGCAATTCTGGTAGAATTATTTAACCCTCTTAAGGATATCTCCTTGGAGCCTACGGACATGGGCTTGGATATGCCAGATGATCCCACTGCCCAAATTCCTATTGAGGAGTTACAGCTATCTGTTCGTGCTTACAACTGCCTGAAACGCGCTCAAGTTAATTCTGTAGCAGATTTGTTGGATTATACCCAAGAGGATTTGTTAGAAATCAAGAACTTTGGTCAAAAATCGGCAGAAGAAGTGGTGGAAGCCTTACAGCGTCGTCTAGGTATTACTTTACCACAGGAAAGAAGTTCTAAACAAAGCTAGTCCGATTGTTTTTCATACTAATAGGTCCCTATTATGCGTCACCGTTGTAAAGTAAAAAAACTTGGTAAACCAGCAGATCAGCGTCGTGCTTTATTGCGATCGCTGACCACTGAGCTTATACGTCATGGTCGTATTACTACCACTCTAGTTCGTGCTAAGGTAGTACGCAGTGAAGCTGAAAAAATGATCACCTTGGCAAAAGATGGATCTTTATCAGCTCGTAGAGAGGCATTGGGTTATATCTACGATAAGTCCCTAGTCAAGTCACTGTTTGAGCAAGCACCAGATCGGTATGGTAATCGTCAAGGTGGTTACACCCGTATTTTACATACTGTGCCCCGTCGGGGCGATCATGCCGAAATGGCGATTATTGAACTAGTGTAGGGAATAGGGAACCCCAACCCATCCAACCCATGATGTCAGATAGCCGCCAGTCCACCCCAACTTACCGAGTTGCCTTAGTTATTCAGTATCTAGGTACTAACTTCCATGGGTGGCAACGGCAAAAAGCCCAACGTACAGTCCAAGAAGAAATAGAAACAGCTATAGCCAGTGTTCTAGGGTATCATGTAACACTACATGGTGCGGGAAGGACTGATGCCGGGGTTCATGCAGCTGCTCAGGTTGCCCATTTTAATGCTACAGGGCATATACCGGCGCACAAGTGGGCAACCGTTTTGAACAGTTACTTACCCCCGGATATACTAATCAGGGCTTCTGCTGGTGTAAAAGAAAGTTGGCACGCTCGATTTAGTGCAACGTACCGACGATATAGATATACAATCTATACTGAAGCTCTACCAAACTTGTTTGTGAGTCCGTTTAGTTGGCATTACTATTATGCTCCCCTGGAAGAAAAGTTGATGCAAGCGGCTTTAACTCCCCTTGTGGGAAAACACCACCTAGCAGCTTTTCACCGTGCTGGATCAGCGCGATCGCATTCCTGGGTAGAAATACAAGCTGTAGAATGTGGTCGTCAAGGTTCATTAGTGCATATAGAGATTCAAGCCAATGGATTTTTGTATGGCATGGTAAGGTTATTAGTGGGGATGTTAGTGCAGGTAGGAAGCAAACAGAAGTCCCTAGAGGATTTCACAAACATTTGGCAAACAGAAGACCGAGAAAAAGTGAAATATGCAGCACCACCTCAAGGTCTATGCTTACTAAGGGTTGGATATAGTGACTTTCCGTTTTCCCAGGAAATTTGGTATGAAACTCAACCCTATTTAGTATTTGGTCATCGGACCGATGACGGATCAATTAAACCCGACAAAGGAAAAAATAATGAGTAGTAAAACTTATCTTCCTCCAGAGGAAGAGATTAAACGTGACTGGTATGTAGTAGATGCCGCAGACAAGCGTCTGGGTAGGCTAGCAAGTGAAATTGCCATGGTTCTCCGGGGTAAAAGAAAAGCTGAATATACGCCCCATTTGGACACAGGAGACTTTGTGGTAGTAATCAATGCGGAAAAAGTAGTAGTTACGGGCAAAAAACAGAGTCAAAAACTTTACCGGAGGCATTCCGGTCGTCCCGGGGGGATGAAAACAGAAACCTTTGCTAAATTGCAACAGCGCCTACCAGAAAGAATAGTCGAGCATGCTGTAAAAGGTATGTTACCTAAAAATAGCTTAGGTAGACAGTTATTCACCAAACTGAAAGTTTATAGTGGTGCGACCCATCCTCACACAGCACAAAAACCTAAAGAACTAATTATTAACACTATTCCCGGAGAAAACTAATCATGGCAACAGTAGCAGAAACTAATAGTGGTCGTGCCCTGTATTGGGGCACGGGTCGACGTAAGTCCGCAGTTGCGCAGGTACGTCTAGTGCCTGGAGAGGGTAAATTTGTGGTCAATGGCAAAGAAGGGGAATTGTACTTCCAATACAATCCCAACTACTTAGGAGTCATTAAAGCTCCTTTAGAAACTTTAGGGTTGGAAAACGAGTACGACATTTTAGTAAAAGCCAAAGGTGGCGGTCTAACTGGACAAGCGGACTCAATTCGTTTGGGTGTAGCTCGTGCCCTATGTCAATTGGATCCGGACAATCGTTCACCCTTAAAAATTGAGGGCTATTTAACTCGGGATCCACGAGCTAAAGAGCGGAAGAAATACGGATTACATAAAGCTCGAAAAGCTCCTCAATACTCAAAACGATAGTTGACGGAAAAGCTGTCGAGTTGCAAAGCTATAAAAGCTATAATTTTGATAAACACCAAAAAAGGAAAAATGGCTAAACCTGATATTCATCCCCAGTGGTATCCAGAAGCTAAAGTCTATTGTAATGGTCAGGTTGTGATGACCATCGGTTCAACCAAACCCGAATTACACGTAGATGTTTGGTCTGGAAACCATCCCTACTACACTGGTACTCAGAAAATTATTGATGCTGAGGGTCGTGTGGAACGCTTTCTTCGTAAGTATGGCATGTCTAGCGAGCAAGGTAACAAAAAGAAAAAGTAGCTGGTTGGCTGTAGCTTGTACTACAGGGGCCCTGCAGTTGTGCGCAGGGTCACTTGTTGTTTTTACCTTGGGCCAACTTGTGATTTTTTAGGAGCTTGTTTACTAGTTATGGCTGAATTATATTTGTTGGAGAAACTCAAATCTGTTGAACAAACCTTTCACGAATTAACTCGTCGCTTAGCCGATCCGGACACGGCAAAAAGTCCTGATGAGTACCAGAAAATTGCCAAGTCCCGTTCCTCTTTAGAAGAGGTAGTAATTGCCTACGAAACATGGAAAAACTCTCAAGAGGAGTTAGTTGGAGCACGGCAGATACTAAAAGAGTCTAATGGAGATCCGGAGTTGCATGAAATGGCAACCATGGAAGTAAAAGACTTGGAAAACAAGATAGAACATTTAGAAGAGCAGTTAAAAATATTACTACTGCCCCGTGATCCTAACGATGAGAAAAACATCATGTTGGAAATCCGCGCTGGTACTGGTGGAGATGAAGCTAGTATTTGGGCTGGAGATTTGCTGCGCATGTATTCTCGTTATGCTGACACCCAGGGTTGGAGGGTGAAACTAGTTAGCGAATCTCCAGGAGAGATGGGTGGATTTAAAGAAGTAATTCTAGAAATTCAAGGTGATAGCGTTTATAGCAAGTTAAAGTTTGAAGCGGGAGTCCATCGTGTTCAGCGGGTTCCAGCAACGGAGGCGGGTGGTAGAGTTCACACTTCCACAGCTACAGTGGCGATTATGCCCGAAGTTGATGATGTGGAAGTACATATTGACCCAAAAGATATTGAAATGACTACCGCCCGTTCTGGTGGTGCTGGTGGGCAAAACGTCAACAAAGTGGAAACAGCAGTTGATTTGTTTCACAAACCAACTGGTATACGCATTTTCTGCACCGAAGAGCGCAGTCAGCTACAGAATAAAGAACGAGCAATGCAAATTCTTAGGGCCAAACTCTATGAAATCAAACTGCGGGAACAACAAGAAGCGGTGACTTCTATGAGGAGATCTCAAGTTGGTACTGGCTCTCGTTCAGAAAAGATCCGCACCTACAATTATAAGGATAGTCGAGCTACTGACCATCGTTTAGGACAAAACTTCACCCTCAGTCCAGTTTTGGAAGGGGATTTGGAAACTTTAATTCAATCTTGTATTTCTCAAGATCAACAGGAACGTTTAGCAGAACTAGCTACTGCTAATAACTAGAGTTACCTAACTACAATTGCAGGTTGTGGAAATTATTGCTGCAATCTTTAGGGAGTAGTGCTATTATTCGGTTATTAAAAAAGTAAAGGGCAATTTTACTATGACCAAAGCACCTGTTAGTCCTGTGGTGCTAGTCATTTTAGACGGATGGGGCTATTGTGAGGATAAACGTGGAAACGCGATCGCAGCTGCTGAAACTCCCATTATGGACGGTTTATGGGCAGGTTATCCCCACACCCTCATCCGCACATCAGGAAAAGCCGTAGGGTTGCCAGAGGGTCAAATGGGCAATTCAGAAGTTGGTCATTTGAACATTGGCGCTGGAAGAGTGGTTCCCCAAGAACTGGTACGCATCTCTGATGCTGTAGAAGATGGTTCTTTAGCTACTAATTCCGCACTTCTCAACATTTGCCAAGAAGTGAAATCCCGAAATGGCAAGTTGCATCTAGTTGGCCTTTGTTCTAATGGAGGGGTACATTCTCATATTACCCATCTGTTAGGCTTGCTTGATTTTGCTAAATCACAGCAAGTTTCGGACGTATGTATTCACGCTATTATGGACGGGCGTGACACCCAACCAGTGGATGGAATCAAAACCATCCAACAATTGCAAAACTATATAGACCGTGTGGGAGTAGGAAGAATAACTACTATCAGTGGTCGATATTATGCTATGGACAGAGACCGTCGTTGGGACAGGGTTCAACTAGCCTACGATGTAATGACACAAGAGGGTGCTGGTAAAGGAAAAACAGCTGTAGAGGTTTTGCAGTCTCTATATGCTGAGGGGGTAACCGATGAGTTTATCGTTCCTGTGAGAATTGCTCCTGGTGCAATTAGTCCTGGTGATGGGGTGATATTCTTTAATTTTCGCCCAGACCGGGCCAGGGAATTGACTCAGGCTTTTGTCAGTCGTAATTTTGAGGGTTTTCCACGGGAGCAAATTACACCCCTGTCCTTTGTGACCTTTACCCAATATGATCCCGAGTTGCCTGTATCTGTAGCATTTGCCCCCCAGAACTTACAGAATATGTTGGGTGAGGTGATTGCTAATCATGGTCTCAAGCAGTTTCGTACTGCGGAAACCGAAAAGTATGCTCATGTCACCTATTTCTTTAATGGGGGATAGAGTATGCTTATAAAGGTGAAGACAGAGCAATGGTAGCAAGTCCCCAGGTTCCTACATACGATAAGGAACCCCAAATGTCTGCTGACGCTGTGACCAGTTTGGCTATTTCCGCTATAGAGAAAAGAATTTATTCTTTAATAGTGATGAATTATGCCAACCCTGACATGGTAGGACATACGGGGAAAGTGGATGCTACCGTGGTGGCCATTCAAACTGTTGATCGATGTTTGGGCAAACTGGTAGAAAGCGTGGGTAGAGCAGGTGGCACATTGATCATTACAGCTGATCATGGCAATGCTGAGTATATGGTAGATGAAAATGGCAGTCCCTGGACAGCTCATACTACTAACCCAGTTCCCTTGATTTTAATCGAGGGAGAAAAGCTGAAAATACCAGGATATGGTGCAAATGTTGATTTGCGTAATGATGGCAAACTATCGGACATTGCTCCTACTATTCTGGATATTTTGAAACTACCTCAACCTCCAGAAATGACCGGTAAATCCCTCTTGAGAGCGCCCGAATATGATTTACAATTCCCTCGTAGACCTGTACAAGTGGGATTGTAAGTAAGTTATACTTTTTCGTATTTCCAAGTAATAGCGATTCCAAGTCGCAATAGGGATAAAACCTGCACTTGCAGGTTTTTATCACATCATAGTTCTTTGGAGAACTTACAATTTTTGGTTAACGTCATTATTCAAGTTCAATTTTACACCATTTTGACATGAACATTAATAACATTCTACAAGGAATTTGGGCTTTTTCCGCTTTGGGTTTAATTGTTTTAGTCTTGCTACATAGTCCCAAGGGTGATGGTATTGGAGCTATTGGTGGACAAGCTCAACTTTTTAGCAGTACTAAAAGTGCTGAAAACACACTCAATCGTGTTACTTGGGCCCTGGCAGTAATTTTCCTGGGTTTAACAGTGGTTTTAAGTTCTAACTGGTTGCCAAAATAGCGTACAATTGGGAGGAATTCACCAGTTTCCAACCGATTCTCTCGCGAAATATGGCCTACTACATCTCTACCAGGTTTTTGGACAAAATAGCCCGCCCTTAAGTCTGGTAACTCTACACACCCAGGAGAAAATTCGTCAGGTTTTATCCCAGGGTTATAAGATCACTGTGGAATACGTTGATAAAAGACGATTTTCTATGGGATCTTGGCAAACTTGTGGCAGCTTACATATAAGTGATTATGCACAAGCAGCTTCCGCTTTGGAATCTTGTTTGTTGGAACACGCTGGTGAATATGTACGCTTGGTAGTTATTGATCCTAAATTGAAGCGTCGAGTAATGGAAACTATTATTCAGCGCCCCTAGAAAAAAATCCAGGTTGCTATGGTAGTGCTGGTGTAGGTTATAGGCTGTACAAGACTCATGTAGCTTTTGGTAAAACCCCATGATAAAGCTTTTCTAAACTGGTTATATTGTCACTGAGAGTATATTTTTCCAAAACGCGTTTTCTTGCTTTTTGACCTAATAGAGCCGTTAACTCTGGATGATCTTGAAATAAGGGTAAAAGAGTTCTAATTTGAGAGCGCACGGATCTCGTACTGATTACAACACCTGCTCCCTTTTCTAAAACTTCCCCATCTGCACCCACATCAGTGGCAAGACATGCCAAACCGCAGGACATAGCTTCTAATAAAGATAGAGATAAGCCTTCGACTAAAGAAGGTAAAATAAATAAATCCGCACCTCTTAATATTTCTATACGGCGCTCCTCACTAGCAACGAAACCTAACCAGATAATACCATATTCGGAATCATAAAATGGCTCCAGTGAAGATCTCAAAGGACCATCGCCAACTATTAACAGCTTGCTAGTAAGTGACATGGTTGACTGTTTCCATGCTCTCAGTAGGGATTCGACGTTTTTTTCCGGTGCGATACGACCTTGATAAACAAATAGTCGTTCTGCATTAAATTCATCTTTTACCTTAGATTTACCAGGAGAGTATTTCACAGTATCTACCCCATTAGGGATAACAGCAATTTTTGCCTCCCTAACTCCCATTTTTACCAATAATTCTTTTTGAATTTGGGAAAATACAATCACCCGATGATAGTTGTCCAAAAAAGGAGCATATAACTGGTACGCTAGTAATTGAGTACCGGAGATCAATTTAGCACCTTTACCCGCAAAAGGAGTATGGAAAGTGGCCACTAGGGGGATATCTAGTTCCTGACAAATTTCGGGTAAAACAAAGTCAAGGGTAGATAAGGTTAAGGAAGCATGAACTATTTGGGGTTGTATTTCCCGTAGCGCGTCTTTTAAAACTTTAGTTGCATTAAAAGCGGGAAGTGTATAAACTTGTGACTTATAAATAAATGGTAAGGGAACTTCCTTAAAATTTGGCCAGTTATCAGGTTGAGATTCTTCCTGGGCAAAGTGTAAAAAACTTACATCATGTCCCCTGTCTAACAGACCATTTGTAATTTCCCTACTGTAAGTAACATTGCCACAAAAGGGTGATTTTTTTCCAATCCAGGCTATACGCATTCTTTATTTGGCTACGAAAAATTGAGAAATTATGTTGTAAACAATTGTAGCACAAAACTTAGTGGTTTTTGAGCTGTTAATTAACTTTTATCAACTAATGATTGCTTGAATTATACCAGGTAATTATTCCTCCGCCAAATACAATGACGGATAAAAGCAAAAAAACTGACCTTAACCCAATAAAATTCTCCGCTATACCAGCTAAAGCTAGAGGTAGGGTTAGAGCAATGTTAATCACGTTATTTTGCAGTCCAAACACTTTACCACGCATCTCTGCTGGGGTTTCGGTTTGAATAGTCGTTTGCATGGGAATACCGACCAAAGCCCCAAAAACACCTAGCAATGCTATAAATAGCAGTACGGGCCATAGTTGGTTTGTGAAGATAGCAAGACCGATCAAAGATCCCGACATTCCCAAGGAACCCCACAAACTCAACTGTCCATAAGTAAAACTGCGACCGAACTGTCCCACAATTGTAGCACCAGCAGCAATACCCACACCACCTGCAGCCAATAAAAAACCAAATTGGGAGGCCTTTAAATTGGGGATAATTTCTGCCATGCGAACTGCCAAAACAGTAAGCGCTGCAAATACAGAAAATAATATGGTTAACTGTAACATGGCATTTCTAATGCTGCGATTGGACTTGAGGTAGTTCAAACCATCCCACAAGTCAGATAAAAGATGGGGAAATTCTGTTTCTGGAGGATGAGATTTTTCCTTAGTTTGAATTAGGAGTAAAATAATACCAGCAATACCATAACTACCGCCAACTAAAATTTCCTTGCCCAGTCCACCAGGACCACCGAATTTTGCCCAGAGACTATCAGCTAAAACTAAAACTGGTTCACCTACTGCAAAACCAATAATTACCGATGCCATCATTGTAGTTGTGTACAGGGAATTGGCGGAGAGTAAATATTGTTCTTCCACCACCAGAGGAATAGTGGCCTGTTCTGCAGGGGCAAAAAATTGGGTGAAGGTAGAAACTAAAAAGGTTACCAGTAAAATCATTAAAAAACCTACTGGCAAAGCGCCTATAGGATGCCAATCATGAGTTAACCAGATTAAAAAGGGAATGGCAATAACTAGAACACCACGCCAAATATTAGATGCTACTAGTACAGCTTTTTTTGACCAGCGGTCTACAAATACGCCAGCAACAGAACCAAACAAAACTGCGGGAATGGTAAAAATCATCATTAGGGCTGAAACCCAACCACTAATACTTTGACCCCTTTGTTGAAACTCACTGTTGATTAAGGCAATCATGAGAACTAGATATACTTTGTCAGCTAATTGACAAAAGATTTGTCCCCCCCAAAGTGCTAGAAAATTGCGATTTTTTAATACTGGGAAAAATCCTTCTTTTTCATGCTTATTACTAGCTTTTAGATCTGATCCAGAACCGTCTTTATCTTCTAGGTCTAGTTGTGGTGGTGTCTCTTCTAAAACTGCTTTTTCTTTTTCATGAATGGTCTCAACAGGTCCATTAATAGGATTTACCTCCAGAGGAAGATCCGAGTTGGTGGGAGGTGATTTTGGTAAATCACTTGTCTTGGTTTTTTCCATGGAAAATCCCTTCACGGATCTTTGCTGGTGATTACCTTGGTATGATTTCACCCTATTCTTGAGTTTAACTTTGGGTGATAAGGGCTGGTTGTTTCTATCTAAATCAGACGATTGCATCATGGTTGGGAGCAAAATAGGAATCTATCAACGTAGCAGAGCGAATAGGAAAACCCAGGTGGTACTGAGTATAATGGCGCAAGATCTGCTCAACAGATAACCAGCTATCATCATAGGCTGAATCTATTTGTATTATCCCTGGTTGGGATAAATATTGGAGCATCATTAATTCTTTTGCTCCCAATCGACGGGAAATTTTTGGTAACTCTTGGTGGTGCAAAACCCTTTCAAAGTCATTTTCTGGGATTTTTGGTTCATGAAATTTTTCCTGTTTTTTGATGTTTTCCCAGGTTTGTAGGCAAATTGTTCCCCCCGCTGTTGTACTGAAACCAGCTTGCCATTTTGGATTGCTTAAATCTGGTATTAAGGGTTTTTGGGTTAAACAGCACACTTGGATCTGTGGGCTTATTCCAGCTAATTTTAACATATCAAAGACTCCCTTAGCTAAATGTGCTACTATGGCAATCTGGGGAATTGGGGGGAGGGAATCTAAGGTGTCCAGATGTTGATTTAATAGGTCATATAGCTCTACTTGGGTATGCTCCTCCAATGCTTGATGGAGGGCAATTTCTGCTAGGTATTGACTCGCTGCCAGTTTTCCTAAACTTTTGGTGAGTCCAGGATAGGTCTTGAGGGTCTGTGCTTGGTTAATCCTATAAAGGTTTGATGTTTGAGTGGGGTTAGATTTGCCAAGGGAAATCAACAATTCATTCACCGTGAATATTCCACTTCTACCATTTAGGCTGGATTGGTACTTTCTGGAACCAGGGGCGATCGCCTTAATTAGGCCCAACTCCCTGGTTAACACGGTGAGTATTTTATCCGACTCACCTAGAAACTGGCTTTTGAGATTGATTCCCCTTACGTGATAACTCCCGTTCATTAGTAATTACCCCTGTGATTTTTCTGTATCCAGGCGCTGATGGAGTAAGTCTATTCCACGAGATGTACCCAGTCTGGTTGCACCGGCCATAATTAGATCTATGGCGTCTTGGTGGGTACGAATTCCTCCAGAAGCTTTTATTCCCACCCTTTCTTTTGTTATTTGTTTTAAAAACTCCACGTCTTTCACTGTTGCTCCACCATTCCAACCCGTACTAGTTTTTAAAAATGCAGCACCCGCATCCATGGCTATTTCAGCAGCCACTTTTTTTTCTGTATCTGTCAGTAAACTGGTTTCTAAAATTACTTTGACTGGTTTCCCAGTTTCTTCGCAAATTGTGGCAATTTCTCGGTGTAATTGCTCAGTCTTGCCGATTTTTAACCAGCCTAAGTTAATCATTAAATCCAACTCCGTGGCACCATTTTCCACCGCCTCCTGTGCTTCATATAATTTGACTGTTGAGGTGGTCAACCCTGTGGGGAATCCAATTACAGTACATACTTGTGGCTTTTTGTTGTGTAATAGCTCCGCCGCTTGCTTAACATGGGATGGGTGAATACAAACTGCAGCAAAGTTAAATCTATACGCATCCTCACACCACTTTTCTACCTGGGGTTCTGTTGTGGTAGGTAAAAGCAGGGAGTGATCAATAAATGGGGCAATATCAATTTTTGGGTAGTCTGTTGTCATATCACGATTCTACCTCAATTTTGTGCCTAAGAACATCCTCGGCTTCTTTTGCAACTGCTTCTACTGAGTCAGTAGCCAACACTTCTAGAACTTTCCTAGCCTCTTTTCCACCTAAATTGGCTAAAGCATGAACTAAGCGATGACGTACTTGCCAATCTGGGTTTTCAGTATAGGGAGCTAGAATAGTTACTGCATCTGGGTTACCCAATTCACCTAGGGAACTAATGGCCGCACTTTGGACTAAACCATTATCTGATTCCAGAGCTTTTTTGAGCAAATCTACTCCCCTTGGATCTCCCAGGGATCCAAGGGTGGCAATTATGCTGAATTTTACTACCCATTCTGGGGTCTCATGGTAAAGCTTTTCTAAATCGGGAAAGGCTACTTGTAGTTTTAGCGCCCCCAAACAATCAGCTGCTGCTGCTTGTACATCCGCTTCAGGATCATTTAGCAACTCTCTTAAAATATTTAGGGAAAAATCTAAATCCTCCGTCCCTAAGGTGTCTAATTGACTTACAGCACAATAACGCACTCTCGAATTTTGATCTTTAATGGCAATTTGTAATAATTCTAAACCCTGTGCGGGTTCCAATTCCCGAATTTGATTCACACCACGAAGGCGATCGCCTAAATTTTCAGAAACGAGTAGTTCTTTAACCGTTTTATAAGATATGTGAGCCATTGTTTTTAAATTTGAAGAGTATAATTGGGATTTGGGTGTGACCGGGTAGGTAGGTAATCAGTTGTAGGATTTTAGAAAGGGTAAAATCCCAACAATTGGTGGTTTTTGCCAACTGATAGTGGAAATTTTGCCAGGGAATACAAAAAAGGGGTCAATTTTTGCCAAGATAGAAATAATGGAAATATTATTCTGTAAAAAGCTACTTGGCAAAAATCAGCATGACTCAAACAAACATGGAAAACTACGGCAAAAGTTTTCTCGTAATCATTGCGCCAATTTCCTTTTTGATTATTGTCGTTCTCAACACTTGGAAGTTTTTACTCATAGGGTTATTCCTCATCATGAGTCTTAATCTGTGGCAAAAGTATAGGTGGGAAAAATGGTGTGACCAGGTAAATCCTCTGTTTTATGAGTTAATTGAGGAAAATCAGGGAAAAATTTCCTCGGTTGACCTGGCCATCAGGGGAAATTTTCCAGGAGACGACGCAAAACGCTACCTAGAAAAGAAAGCCAAGGAATTTGGTACTAATCCAGTAGACTCAGAAACCGACAGTCCATACTACTACTTTATCACTGGGAGTATTCTGGGTGAGATTTTAGATGGTAGCGAATCAGATATGAAACCAGTTGTTAGAGCAGTAACTAAGGAGGCCAGATCTCTACTATCTCCACCTGTACTTGTTTTAGAAAGTAAGGAAGGAGATAAAGAAGGTCAAATCACTAATCGCTTGGAAACCAAATCCCTGGAGAAACAGCTAGCTTTTGGTTCCCTAATCCAGTCTGAATTAGCCCAGCGCTTAGGTGTTTATTCAAGTACAGTCTACAAACGACGCAATGATCCTGATTTTTCGGAATGGACTCGTAGTCGAGACCCAGATGGAATTGCTTGGTCTTACTCCCGCAAAAATAGAGAGTTTTTCCCCATGGATAAATAACCGGTAGTGACTTTAACTATTGATTCCCACCGCATCACCAATGGAACCCAAGCCGTGATTTTGCAGTTTTGCTAATAATCCTGTCAAGACTCGGCTTGCCATCATTGGTCCCTCATAAATCCATCCAGTGTAAACTTGGATTAAACTTGCACCTGCTGTAATTTTTTCCCAGGCGTCCTCTGCGGTAAAAATCCCTCCCACACCAATAATTGGTATTTGACCCTGGCTTTGTTTATAAATAAAACGTATAATTTCTGTGGAGGGTTGACGTAATGGCAATCCGCTAATTCCTCCAGGTTCCGCTTGGGGTGGGTTACCAGTTTTTTCTATCACCTGGGTTTTCAGTCCTTCACGACTAATAGTAGTGTTAGTGGCAATAATCCCTGCTAGTTTATAGGTTTTGGCAAGATTAATAATGTCTACTATTGCTTCCCATTCTAGGTCAGGTGCTATTTTGACAAATAATGGCTTGGGTTGGTTTTGCGTACTGTTTTCTGTTTGAATGACCTCCAATATTTGACTGAGCATGGGTCTATCCTGAAGCGATCGCAGTCCTGGAGTATTAGGAGAAGAAACGTTGACCACAAAATAATCACCTAAGCTCTTTAGCAACCGAAAACTTTGTAGGTAGTCTGTTGCTGCTGCTTCTAAGGGGGTGATTTTAGATTTACCGAGGTTTATGCCTATAGGTATGGCAGGTAGCTGTTGTTGATAAAGCAAAGTTAGTCTTGCAGCCATAGCAGCAGCACCGGAATTATTGAAGCCCATACGGTTAAGAGCTGCTAGGTCCATGGGTAAACGAAACAAACGAGGTTGGGGGTTTCCTGGTTGTCCGTGATAAGTGACAGTACCTAACTCAGCTAAGCCAAAACCGAACATAGACCAAAGGTGAGATCCCATACCATCTTTATCAAATCCTGCGGCCAAACCCAGCGGGTTAGGAAAATTCAAACCGAATAGGTTTTGTTTTAACCTATTGTCATGGACACATAAAGAATCCCCGACAAAAGATTTCAACCATCTAGCACGATGAGGATGGGAAGGTTGTAGAAACCAATCTATGCCACTTATTAGTCCATAATGCAGCCACTCTGGATCTGCTTTTACCAGATTAAATAAGAGGGGAAGAATTACTGCCTTATAAATATCCAATTAATATCCAAGTGATTAACTACCTAATTACCTTTTTTTAGGTTACCATAGTGTAAGATTAAAATGGTAACACATTTACAGCAATTTCTAACCTTCCATTTATGGGGCGTAAACTTTCTAAATCTCACCTACCTGAAAAAATTTGCCCTGTATGTCAACTACCCTTCACTTGGAGGAAGAAATGGCAAGATTGTTGGGAAGATGTGAAATACTGTTCAGAACGCTGTCGTCGACGTCGTTCTCAAACTACGTAAAACTTAAATACATACTTAAACTAATAAATGTCTTTATCAACACAAAATCAAGTACAACCTAAACTGATTATTCATGGTGGAGCAGGTAGTTCCCTCCAAAGTAAAGGAGGATTGGCCAGCGTCAGGCGATCGCTCCATAACGTCACAGAAGATGTATACTCAATGCTACTCTCTGGTGTATCTGCCAGCGAAGCAGTGGTTAGGGGGTGTCAACTCCTGGAAGACGATCCTCGTTTTAATGCTGGCACAGGTTCAGTCTTACAATCCGATGGTCAAATTCGCATGAGTGCTTCTTTTATGAATGGCACATCTGGCAAATTTAGTGGAGTAATCAACGTTTCTCGGGTGAAAAACCCCATTGAAATGGCCCTATTTCTACAACAGTCTCCTGACCGGGTATTGTCCGATCATGGTTCCCTGGAGTTAGCACGAGAGTTACAAGTTCCAAGTTATAATGCTTTGACAGATTTAAGACTCAAAGAATGGATACAAGAAAGAGAAGACAAATTTAAGAGAACTATGGCTGGAGTAGTTGCCGAACCGGAAACCTCAGATCCCGAAGCTGGGAGGGGAACCATTGGTGTAGTAGCCTTGGATACATTTGGGCAATTGGCTGCAGGCACCTCCACTGGCGGTAAAGGCTTTGAACGCATTGGTAGAGTCAGTGATTCTGCCATGCCAGCAGGTAACTATGCTACTAAACATGCGGCAATAAGTTGTACAGGTATTGGAGAAGATATCATTGACGAGTGTTTGGCTGCCAAAATTGCGGTTCGTGTTGGTGATGGAATGTCTTTAAAGGAAGCAATGTGGCGTTCCTTTACCGAAGCCAGTAAAAACCAAAGAGACTTAGGTGCGATCGCCCTAGATTCCACGGGAAACATATCCTATGGTAAGACCAGTGAAATACTATTGGCAGCTTATCACAATGGTCAGAGCATTGGTGATACCCTAGAATGGAATGATGGAGAACTAGTTGGAATAGATTAGGTCGGGGTTGGTAGGGTAAACCCCACCAGAAATTCCCAAACTAGAATAAAATCCAACTAGAATTAGAATATATATTTTCAGTATGTTGACTAATTTGCTCTATGTCAGTTTTAGCAGCGATAGCAGTTTTGGCGACCCTTATCTTAGTACATGAGTTGGGACATTTCATAGCAGCTAGATCCCAAGGGATTTATGCCAATCGTTTTTCCCTGGGTTTTGGTCCTATTTTGTTGAAATATCAAGGATCACAAACAGAATACACAATTCGTGCTTTCCCCCTGGGTGGTTTTGTGGGTTTCCCCGATGATGATCCTGATAGTACAATTCCCCCCAACGATCCCAACCTATTGCGAAATCGTCCTATTCTAGATCGAGCAATTGTCATTAGTGCTGGCGTGATGGCAAATCTGGTGTTTGCTTATTTAGTCCTTGCTTTGCAGTTAGGTGTTGTAGGTATACCAAAGGAATTTCAATATCAACCTGGAGTTTTAATCAAACCAATTAACGAGCAATCAATAGCTTACCAGTCTGGTATTAGAGAAGGTGATATTGTTATTAGCGTTAATGGACGTGAATTAGTGGCTGGTAAAGATTCCACCTTATATCTAACACGGGAAATTCAAAACCATCCCCGTCAACCAATTGATTTGCAACTCCAACGTCAAGACCAGGAAATTGCCCTACAAATCACCCCTGGGGAAAATCCAGAAGGGAAAGGATTAGTAGGTGTGGAACTTGCGCCCAATGGTAAAGCTATTTACGAGCGTCCTCAAAATCCCATCCAGATTTTTACTGTTGCAGGAGAGAGATTCCAGCAGTTATTTGTTGGCACAATTAAAGGATTTGGACAACTGATCACTAACTTTCAACAAACCGCCAGTCAGGTGTCGGGTCCGGTCAATATCGTCAAAATTGGTGCTAAATTAGCAGCAGATAATAGTGCAAATCTCCTTTCATTTGCAGCTATAATTAGTATTAACTTAGCAGTTATCAACATCTTACCATTACCAGCTTTGGATGGTGGACAATTGTTTTTTCTGTTGATTGAAGGTCTATTTGGTAAACCCCTACCTATGAAAATTCAAGAGGGAGTTATGCAAACCGGACTAGTGGTGTTACTAGGACTGGGAATTTTCTTGATTTTTAAAGAAACTCTCCAGTTAAGTTTTATCCAACAAATATTTCAGAAAATGTAATTCCAAATCACCGACTAATCGAATAAAACCGGTTAGTCGCAATGTTAAAATCATCAGATCCTGCGTCTCCATGGGTAATAAAAAAATCTCCAAACTATCTAAAAGGGGACTAGCTTTAGAAATTCTCTCTCGTCTTTATCGTCTTTATCCTGATGCAACCTGTTCTCTAAACTATCAAACCCCAGTCCAACTTTTGGTGGCCACTATTCTTTCCGCACAATGCACGGATGAAAGAGTTAATAAGGTAACCCCAGATTTATTTGGTCGCTTTCCCGATGTCCAAAGTTTAGCAGAAGCAGATGTATTAGAATTAGAGAAATTAGTTCATTCTACTGGTTTCTATCGCAACAAAGCCAAAAACATTAAATCCGCGTGTATGATGATAGTGAGTGATTTTAACTCAATTGTTCCAAATAAGATGGAGGAACTATTAAAACTACCCGGGGTAGCAAGAAAAACGGCAAATGTGGTCTTAGCTCATGCTTATGGTATTAATGCGGGGGTGACAGTGGATACCCACGTTAAAAGATTAACTCAACGGTTAGGTCTAACAGCAAGTACCGAACCAATTAGCATAGAGAAAGATTTAATGGAACTACTACCCCAACCGGAATGGGAAAACTGGTCAATCAGATTAATATATCATGGTCGTGCAGTTTGTAAAGCTAGATCTCCCAGTTGTGAAAATTGCGATTTAGTTGATGTATGTGCTAAAAAACTTTAATAAAAAAATAAAAATCTATTGTAACTCTCTACTGCATTCTATCTATAGTTCTATATTGAATTGCCTCTGCGACATGTTGAGACTTTAAATTTTCCTCATCTGCTAAATCCGCAATAGTCCGTGCTACTTTAAGAATGCGATCGCTCGCCCGTGCGGAAAGTCCTAGTCGTGTAATTGCACTTTCTAACAGCTTACGACTTGTATCATCCAACTTGCACCATTTTTGTAGATGACGACTTTGCATGTGAGCATTGGATTTAACATGGGGTTCAGACTGAAAACGAAGGTTAGCAATAGCTCTGACTTTTTGCACTCTTTCTCTGACAATTTTGGAGGATTCTCCCCTGGTTTCGCGAGTAATTTCCTCTGGTTTCAACCGGTTTACTGCTACCTGTAAATCAATTCTATCCATTAATGGACCCGACAACTTTGCCCAATATTGTTCTCGTTGTCGGGGAGAGCAAGTGCATGGTTGGACCGCATCACCATAATATCCACAAGGACAGGGATTGGTACTAGCAACCAAAGTAAATAGTGCTGGAAAAACTACTGATTGACGAGTGCGAGAAATAGTTACATATCCATCTTCTAAAGGTTGTCTCAAAAATTCCAAAACATCCCTTTTAAATTCTGTTAATTCATCTAAAAAAAGCACACCTCTATGGGACAATGAAATTTCTCCGGGGCGAGGAAAACTACCACCTCCCACTAGAGATGGACCGGAAGCGGAGTGGTGAGGACTGCGAAAAGGACGCTCGTACACTAATGAACCACGGTTTTTCAATAAACCAGCAACAGAATGAATGCGAGTCACTTCCAAAGATTCAGAAAATTCCAATGGTGGCAAAATCCCTGGTAAGCGTCTGGCCAACATTGTTTTTCCACTCCCGGGGGGACCGACAAAAATCAAATTGTGTCCCCCTGCAGCGGCGATTTCTAATGCTCTCCGGGCGTGGGATTGACCCTTAACATCCTGCAAATCCGCCGAGTTAGAAGATGTAGATAATAGACTTTCCTGGGTGGGTTTTAAACTTACCTTCTTGTGGTTTTTGATGTTATTTAATAAATCCACTACTTGTAAAATGTTAGTACAACCGTAAACATTTAAACCCTCTACTACTGCTGCTTCTTGAGTATTTTCCATGGGTACTACTAAACTACTAATCCCCAATTTTTCAGCAGCTGCTGCAATGGGTAAAACTCCTGTAACGGGTAGGAGTGTACCATCGAGGGAAACCTCGCCCAAGAATAAAAATTCTCCCAATAAATCAAGATTGACTTGTTCTGATGCGGCCAAAATTCCTATACTAATAGGTACGTCAAAAGCAGGTCCTTCTTTCCTAAGATCTGCAGGAGTCAGATTAATCACTATTTTACGTACGGGAACGTTAAAACCTGCATTTCTCAAGGTTGCTTTTACCCGTTCCTTAGACTCTTGAATTGCTGAATCGGGTAAACCTAAAATGATAATTCCTGGTAATCCTCCACCAGAAATGTCCACTTCCACGCCTACTTTCACAGCGTCTATACCAACAATGGATGCACTCCAGACTCTAGATAGCATTTTATTATGGGAAGAACTTTTGATATCACTCCACTTTATAAAAGCAGATTTGTTCCCAGATTGCCATTGGGGAAATTACGCAAAACCACTCTAAAACTACTTTTGAGATGGCCAGATTTGTCCTAAAATTTACAGACAAACCACTTTAGCAGTCTTTAAACAGCAATTCTTCATGACTTTAACTCCAGACACCATTTTCGGTAAAATCATCCGTCGGGAAATACCCGCCAACATAGTTTATGAGGATGAATTGGCTTTAGCATTTACAGATGTTAACCCCCAAGCACCCACTCACATTCTGGTCATACCCAAGAAACCCATAGTCAATCTAGCTACTGCACAAGCGGAAGACCAGCTGTTGTTGGGACACTTATTATTAACCGTACAAAAAGTCGCCCAAATAGCGGGTCTTGAACAGGGTTATCGCGTAGTTATGAATACAGGACAGGATGGAGGACAAACAGTCTATCACCTGCACATACACATCCTGGGGGGAAGGTCCTTGTCCTGGCCTCCGGGTTGAAAAGACCCAAAATCCCCGAGTCAATCCGGGGGTAGGGAGGCACAATTATTCGTAGGATGGGTTAGTGGTAGCCTAACCTGTGCGGGTGTTGGGTTTCATACTTCAACCCAACCTACGTTTATCTTACTATTTAATTCCACCCACTCCTGGAGGTTTATATTCAAAAACTATTTGATAAACTTATCATAATCAGGAAATGTTATCAGATTTACTAATAGTAAACCCCTTTACAATAGAAGAAGTATCCTTTAAATTAGTATATCAAGTAGGGATAACCGCCTACTTATTATCATATCATAAAGCTCATAAAGCAATCATAAAAAATGACCACTACTTTACAACAGCGCTCTAACGCTAGCGTATGGGATCGTTTCTGTGAATTCATCACCAGCACCGAAAACCGGATCTACGTCGGTTGGTTCGGAGTGCTAATGATCCCTACCCTATTGGCTGCAACCACCTGTTTCATTATTGCCTTCATCGCTGCTCCCCCTGTGGATATTGATGGTATCCGCGAACCCGTAGCAGGATCTTTGATTTACGGAAACAACATCATCTCCGGTGCGGTTGTTCCTTCCTCCAACGCTATTGGTTTGCACTTCTACCCCATTTGGGAAGCTGCTTCCTTAGATGAATGGTTATATAACGGTGGTCCTTACCAGTTGGTAATTTTCCACTTCCTGATCGGTTGCGCTTGCTACTTAGGTCGTCAGTGGGAATTGTCCTACCGCTTGGGTATGCGTCCTTGGATCTGTGTAGCTTACTCTGCGCCTTTGGCTTCTGCTACTGCAGTATTCTTGATCTACCCCATCGGACAAGGTTCCTTCTCCGACGGTATGCCTTTAGGTATTTCCGGTACATTCAACTTCATGATTGTGTTCCAAGCTGAACACAACATTTTGATGCACCCCTTCCACATGCTAGGTGTAGCTGGTGTATTCGGTGGTAGCTTGTTCTCTGCAATGCACGGTTCTTTGGTAACCTCTTCCTTGGTGCGTGAAACCACCGAAACCGAATCTCAAAACTACGGTTACAGATTCGGTCAAGAAGAAGAAACCTATAACATCGTTGCTGCACACGGCTACTTTGGTCGTTTGATATTCCAATACGCTTCATTCAACAACAGCCGTTCTCTACACTTCTTCTTGGCTGCATGGCCAGTAGTTGGTATTTGGTTTACTGCTTTAGGTGTAAGCACCATGGCATTCAACCTGAACGGATTCAACTTCAACCAATCTATTATTGACTCTCAAGGTCGTGTAATCGGTACTTGGGCGGATGTAATCAACCGCGCTAACTTGGGTATGGAAGTAATGCACGAGCGGAATGCTCACAACTTCCCCTTAGACCTAGCTGCTGGTGAAGTTGCTCCTGTTGCTTTGACTGCTCCTGCAATCAATGGTTAATCTCAAACAGTTTTAATTGATTGAAAATGCCCTCCAGTAATGGGGGGTATTTTTTTGGTTTCTTTTTTCAATTTTTTTAATTCAATATAAATATCCTGATCCATAGGAAATTTAGCAGAAAAGCAAAACATGATTTTAGCATACTTCCTTCAACATTATACTGGGTGACAGTATCGATAATTTCATTTTTTTAGTTAGTTATGTCTATCATTATGTCTAGCTGGAAATCTCAAGACAGGGACGACGATAAACTAAATACTGATCACGCAACAACATCAAAATCAATCTTTCACCATCGTAAACTACCTCTAAATACTGATTGAGAATTTGAAAATTAGAGTTTTATTGGTAGTTAGGTAGTGGTGGAGGAATGCTCACCAAAGCTAATCAGATGGTACATACCTGTCCAAGAAGTTATTTATATTTCTCCAGCAATAATTATTGGGGAGTAGATTGTAATGATATTGGTGCTTATTATGATGATTAAGCCCAATCTTTTCTAAAACCCAATAAGGATGTTTTTATGTGACGACTACCGACAAATAACATAGGAAAATCAACGGAAATGGTTAGAATAAAGTCAGGATTCAACGCTGATGACCAACACCCCATTCAAGCCACTTCAGCAGATATTATTCTGCGCCAACAGCTGGAATACTCTATCAGTCGCTACTTTTATCATGGGTGTGACCGGAATATTCAAAACTTGCTCTCTTACTGTCGTTGGTACATGATAACAGATACTAAAGCTTTGACTTTAGTAATTGAGTGTCCAGACCAGGTAAGCAATTGGCGAATTTTGCAAAAAATTGTCCCCATGGCTAGTTTACTTTACAGTGTGGTTAGCAGTGCCAAAATTCGTGTTTGCCCGCCCGATGCTGGTGCTATACCATTTGAAATGAGGGTAGATGAACTCTCTGTTTATCGGGATTGGGCGTAGAACCCGAGATTTATAGGTCTTATAAGTCCTAAGTAAAGTTGGCGTTCTCAATTGTTGTAATTAGTTCTGCGAAAACTAATTGAGCGGAGTGATTAACAGCAGGACTTAAATCTAGACCAAAATCTAGATTTTCCGCTTCAATCAAATAAACAGTCACATCCTGGGGGAAATCATCCGCAAAGATTTTTCTCCCAGCAGCTAGGGCGTGATCCCAACGGAAATCATGAAGGTTATAACCCGCTTGGGGTAGACCTTCCAATTCTTTCCCTGGGACTCTAAATATAGCACCAGGTTGGGAATTCGTGCAACTAGCATCCACAATAATTAATTTTTTGCTTCCTCTAGCTTGGAACATCACTTCTATTCCCCCAGTACCACAATCAAAAATTCTCACCTGGGGGTGGGGATTTTCCGCCACATATTGCTGTAATTTCTGGGCAATGATTACCCCCACACCGTCATCATTACGATTGAGATTTCCGCATCCGATGATAGTTAACATGGAATGTTGATCTTATTTTTGCCAATACTTATATGCTGCATAGGCCAATGTCACGACTCCGGTAATAATTGCAGAGTCATCTACCTCAAATTGAGGATGATGTAAGGGATGATTGATAATTCTGTCTTTATAACCCACTCCGAGACGAAACATGGAACCAGGAGCATAATCCAAATAAACAGAAAAATCCTCTGCTCCTAGGGAGGGTTCTGGTAAAACCTGTACGTAATCGCTACCCCATGCTTCTTCCGCAGCAGATTGTAATAATTGGGTTAGGGAATAATCATTTTGCACGCTGGATATACCATGACAGTAATTCACTTGATATTTGGCATTATAACAATTACAAACGTTAGCAACTATTTTATCTATCCATGCTGGCATTTGACTGCGAGTTTCTGGGTGAAGAGACCGCACTGTACCTAGTAACTGAACTCTATCGGCAATTACATTTGGGGCTCTACCACCACTAATTTTACCAATGCTCAATACTACAGGACGTAAGGGATTTTGAGTTCGACTAATAGCTTGCTGTAGGGCAGTAATTACTTGAGATGCAATCCAAATTGCATCTACTGCTTCATGAGGACGAGCGCCATGTCCAGACTCACCTAAAATAATAATTTCTAAATCGTCTGCTGCTGCAGTTAATGCACCATAACGAATACCTACAGATCCGGCAGAAATAGACGGAAAAACATGAACCCCTAAAATGGCACAAACATCATTCATTGCTCCCTCTTGTACCATCCAACCCGCACCCTGGGCAATTTCTTCTGCAGGTTGAAATAAAAACCTGATTCTCCCTTCTACATGGTTGGCTATTTCCGATAGCACCATGGCTGTTCCTAGACCTACTGTGGTATGAATATCATGTCCACAAGCGTGCATCACTCCATCCCTGGATGAACTATGGTCTAGTCCGGTACGTTCTTGTATAGGTAAGGCATCCATATCGGTACGAATTGCCAAAATCTCCTCTCTCGGATGATTGGTGAGTAATTCCCCAACAACACCAGTTTTACCCACTCCCTCTAAGACGTGCAATCCGCTGGAAGACAACACACCCGCCACAAATGCTGCAGTTTGATGTTCTTGACCACTCAGTTCCGGGTGAGCATGAAGGTGACGGTAAATTTCTCGTAAGCGAGGTGCAATATTATTACTTATTTCCTTAATGCGGTTTAGCATTTTTGAAGTTATTTGGAATGTACTTTGCTAAGCTTCCTACCATGATAGTTGATTAATTGGCTAATTCAAGCATATACAGATTCTTTTTTTATCAAAAAACCAGCCAGGGATCTAGTAAAAACTAGAAATATAAATTTTTTATAAATTTTTGTTAATTGAACTCTCAAGGGGTAGCCAAAATGGAATAGATTGGTTATATTTTACTTAATTGACTATACCGAAAGACTTATAGACTATTCAATATGTGATCCCCCCAGTTTGGAACTAACCTCTCTGGGGGGGTCTTGTTTTTGAGGGAGCTAGGTTCTCAAATCAAGTTTGACAATCATAAATTATATACAATGATATATAATGTAAATTCATATTTGACCAGATGTTTGATGCACTATCTGACCGCTTAGAAGCTGCCTGGAAAAAACTCCGGGGACAAGACAAGATCTCTCAATCTAACATTCAAGATGCCTTGCGCGAAGTGCGTCGTGCCTTGTTAGAAGCAGATGTTAACTTACAGGTAGTCAAGGATTTTATTGCCGATGTTGAAACTAAGGCCCAGGGAGCAGAGGTAATATCTGGAGTACGACCTGACCAGCAGTTTATCAAAATTGTTTATGATGAACTAGTGCAGGTCATGGGAGAAGAAAATGTACCCCTAGCAGAAGCACAAGACCAAACCACCGTTGTCCTGATGGCTGGTTTACAGGGTACGGGGAAAACTACCGCTACTGCTAAGTTAGCTCTTCATTTAAGAAAAACTAATCGTAGTTGTTTGTTGGTAGCTACGGATATATATCGTCCTGCGGCTATTGATCAATTAGTTACACTAGGTAAGCAAATTGACGTACCTGTTTTTGAAATGGGTAGTGATGCTGACCCGGTTGAAATAGCTCGTCAAGGAGTGGAAAGAGCCAGGAATGAAGGGATCAACACGGTAATTGTTGATACAGCTGGAAGGTTACAAATAGACCAGGACATGATGGCGGAATTATCCAGGATCAAATCAACTATTGAACCTGATGAAACTCTATTAGTTGTGGATGCCATGACAGGACAGGAAGCAGCTAATCTGACCCGCACCTTTCATGAACAGATTGGGATTACCGGTGCTATTTTGACTAAAATGGATGGTGATAGCCGAGGTGGTGCAGCTTTATCAGTGCGGCAAATTTCCGGAGCCCCAATTAAATTTATCGGTGTGGGGGAAAAGGTTGAAGCTCTACAGCCATTTTACCCTGACCGCATGGCATCCCGTATTTTGGGTATGGGTGATGTGCTGACCTTGGTGGAAAAAGCACAGGAGGAAATTGATCTAGCTGATGCTGAGAAAATGCAGGAGAAAATTCTCTCGGCCAGGTTTGATTTTACCGACTTCCTCAAACAGCTGCGCCTCATGAAAAATATGGGATCTTTAGGTGGGGTTATGAAATTAATCCCCGGAATGAATAAAATTTCTGATGAGCAGTTAAAACAAGGGGAAACCCAACTAAAACGCTGTGAGTCTATGATTAGTTCTATGACTAAGCAAGAGCGTAAAGACCCAGATTTGTTGGCTAGCTCTCCTAGTAGACGCAGGCGAATCGCTTCCGGTTCTGGTTACAAAGAATCGGATGTGACTAAATTAGTATCAGACTTTCAAAAGATGCGATCGCTAATGCAGCAAATGGGACAGGGTAATTTTCCGCCAGGTATGTTTGGTGGGGGTAACCCCCTAGCAGCGGGAAATCGTCCCAGTCGGCGGGGTTATCCTGGAGGCGCACCACCTACCACCAAGAAAAAGAAGGAAAAAAAGAAAAAAGGATTTGGCACTCTGTAGGGTTTTCTATTTTTTTCCCTATTCCTTGATGGCTATGCTATAGTTGGGGTTTAATGCCCAAAAAATGACCACTGATAAATTAATAGGAGAATAAACTCTCAACATGATCAAATTGCGCTTAAAGCGACTTGGTAAAAAGCGGGAAGTAAGCTACCGTATTATTGCCATTAACGACCTATCTCGTCGTGATGGTCGTCCTTTGGAAGAACTAGGATTTTACAACCCCAGAACTGATGAAGTGCGTCTTGATGTTCCTGGTATTGTAAAGCGTCTACAACAAGGCGCTCAGCCTACGGACACAGTTCGTCGCCTTTTAGTAAAAGCTAATGTTTTTGAACAAGTCAGTGCCAACGCCGCATCATCATAAGCTAGAGACAAAATTATCAACAACCAGTCCTAACTATACGGGACTGGTGAGATTTCTTGTGGAACCATTTTTGGACTCCCCAGGGTCTTTGAGAATCGATTGTGAAATGTCCAATACCCTAAAACGGGCTTGGATTCGCATTGCTTTTGACCCTACGGACAAAGGCAAGGTTTTTGGTCGGGGAGGACGCAATATTCAGGCAATTAGGACTGTAGTTACAGCAGCAGCAGAATTAGCGGGTCAATCGGTATATCTGGACATTTATGGCAATAATTCCCATAGTCCAGATGGAAGTGATGAGGAAGAAAAAATATTCCCACCCAAATCACGGAGTGGAAATACCCCCGGATCTTTTTCTAAACCCCGTTTCCGTCGTTAAGTTATCAACAACCTCATACTGGGATCCTTAACTTCTTTAATGAGGTTAAGGATGTATGTTCCACGAATTTTACAAATATGGCAGGTACGGTTATAATTGGGTTACCTAATATTCCTAGTGCGATCGCACTAGCAGGATATGGGGAAGCAAATCTGAAATTTCTGTCCCAACAAACGGGAGCTAATTTGGTTCTCAGGGGACAAGAACTTCTGGTTTCCGGTAAGGAACAACATGTGGATCTAGCAGTGAAAATAGTCCAATCCCTAGAAGAGCTTTGGAGTACAGGGAATAATATTGCCAGTGCGGATATTTTAACCGCACGTCAAGCAATAGAGGGCGATCGCCAGGGGGAACTGCAGGATTTACAACGGGACATTCTGGCTAAGAGTCGTCGTGGTCAAGAGGTTCGCGCTAAAACTTTTCGTCAACGACAATATATTGAAGCCATTCGCAAACGGGACCTAACATTTGGTGTTGGTCCTGCGGGCACGGGTAAAACCTATCTTGCTGTTGTGGTTGCTGTACAAGAACTGCTATCTAATCAGTTTGAAAGATTGATCTTGACACGTCCTGCAGTGGAAGCTGGGGAAAGACTAGGATTTTTACCTGGGGACTTGCAGCAAAAGGTTAATCCCTACCTGCGTCCCCTTTACGACGCTATTAATGAGTTTATTGACCCGGAAAAAGTACCCAACTTGATGGAACGGGGAATCATCGAAGTGGCACCTTTGGCGTATATGCGGGGGCGTACTTTAAACAATGCCTTTATCATTGTTGACGAAGCCCAAAATACTACACCTTCCCAAATGAAAATGGTGCTAACCCGCTTAGGCTTCGGTTCCCGTATGGTTATTACCGGTGATCTCACCCAAACTGATTTACCCCTCAATCAAGACTCAGGTTTGACCGTGGCCTTACAAATTTTAAAACATGTTGAGGGTATTGCATTTTGTGAGTTTACCCAAAAGGATGTGGTGCGTCATCCCCTGGTGCAAAGGATAGTTTCCGCCTATGAAAAACACCAGAAGTAGGGAAAACCCCCGCCATATAGCTATATAGCGGGAGAGAAATTGCAGTTATGAAGTAATGTAAAATTCAATACCTAAGAAAGCCATTCCAGAACAGCTTCTTCCTTGGTATTAGTATGGCGAGAAGGTGTTTCCCGTTCAAACTTCATGTGAATAGAGCGGGTTTGCTCACCATCAGCAGCAACAGCCAAAATTGGGTAGTCAATCAAACCATCTTGGAAGGACATTTGGAAACGGAATGTACCATCTGAATTAAGTTTAATTGGACGACCACCAATGGTCACCGTAGCATCTGGTTCAGTCGCACCATAGACAATTAGTTCCGCATCAGCAACCAACCAGAATTGTCGAGGACGTACAGGTATTGCGGAAGCAGAGAATCCGACACCAGACATGCCAACACCGGACATATTAATGCCTGATGCAGTGGGAACTGCCCATATACCAACACCGGATGGGAAGACATAAGAACTTATAGCCTGTTCTGGACGTACGGATCCAGGTACGTGCTGCATAGAGCCAAACAGGGAACCAGCAACTCTTTGCGCTTCCCCTGATTCCGCTAAATCAAGCATTTGGTTATGAATTGCATCACCTCCAGGGATTGGAGTTCCTACTGCAATCGCTGCTTTCTTAGCAGGAGGTATTAATTCATACTTGGTCTTACCACGCAGGTCCTCCTCAAAATCCACGGTGATGAACACATCTTCAATCCAATCCGAGGGATATACAGGAGGAATATGAACCCTCGCAGAACGTGCTAGCACCAACCAGCGACCATCGGGAGTACGATAGCCAATATCTATAACATAATCGCGATCGCTCACAGGAATAGGTAAGTACCATTCCCTAGCCAATTCGTCTGCAGGATATTCCTGAAGACTATGAGGACTCTGATGATCTAAATCAACATCGGTGACATCATAAATCCGTAGAGCCAATTGTTGTCCACCTTGGCGACGCAACTCTTGCTTATGCTCATTAGGTATATCCCAGTAGGTGTAAGCCCATTGTGGATCTCGGGGTAAAAGTACGATGCGACTTTCACCATAACCACCTGGTAAATCTCCCAGTCCAGCGTCCACGTCAGACAAAGAACCACCATTACGATCTTCTTGACCTAGTTCAAATTTTGTTGCTTCCACGTTTTCCTGCGCCTCCAGTGACTGAGATGGACTAATCGAAAATTTGCGAGTTTGCACTTCTTGAATTGATGCCAGCAGTTGGGATTTACGCATTCTGCTGTACCGAGATACACTATACTCACTAGCAACTTTACGGAGTTGCCTGAGGGTCATCTCCTCCATAGGTGGGCGTTCTTTTGCCATTGGCTTTAGCCTCCAGTAGTTTGTAGGGCAAATTGCTTCCCCTGATTATAGGAAGGTTCATAAAATGTTACCCATTCTAAATGAATTTTCATTCCTGACTTCTGGTTTTGCTCAGTGTATAAGCGTTTTTATTGTTTTTTTAATTTGTTTACATACTTTCCGATTTTTGGGATCGGGCGGTGTGTTTTTCCTGATGAAATACTAACAGGTAATTATGCCTATTGATCAAGGGGGTAGAGTGGGTTTTTTACCCATTTTACCTATTTATCAGGTCTTCGGGGATCAATTGTCATCAAATTATAACATTTACTCCCGGTTCAGGGATAGTTTTGTTAGGAAATTATGACATTCTACTGGATAAATTTGCCGTAGACCCTTTTCATCAATAAAGTTGCCAATCGGAATTTAGTGAGTTGGGGAATAGTAGATAATTGATGGCTTTGATGGTCAAAAAAGTGGTTAATTTCCGATAGGATTACTAAAAGTCGTGCTGTGATGCTTTCAGTTCGATACTCAGACAAAACTTGATTAGACAAAGTTAAATGAACTGAGAAATCCAATATTTTTATAATGCGTTGTAAATCATACTCAAGAGAATAACCAGCTATCTTATAGCAATTAAATGCGGGATCTAAATAATCTGAAAGACCACCGTTAATACTAGAAAAAACCTGACAACCACACGCTAAAGCTTCCATGGGTTGTAACCCAAAGCCTTCAGTAACAGACTGTTGGGCCCAGTATTCCGCAGAGTCATAAAGGTAAATCTTCGACCTATTGAATAGTCCTGGTAAATCTGGAACATAAGAATCCGCTACTAAAACCCGACATTTTTGTTGGAGTGCGGGAATTAATTGCTGGAGTAGATATTCTGAGGACTTGCGAGACTGGACTAGGACATCAATATCCCTGTCTAAATGAAGATTAGTAAACTCGTCAGAAATTTGATTAGGTAAGTAATAAATTAAATTATTGGGTGCTTTTTGTCCCCAGTATCCCATAGTATTGCGACTGACCGCAATAATAGGTATAGAAGATGGCAGATGAAATTTATATCCAGCACTGTGAGCATGATAGACCACATTGTATTTTTGCAGTTTACGTACCAATTTAGGAATGTCAAATCCCCAGCTAACCACAAAAATCACATCCTGCAAATTTGGGTTTGGGAGGAGATCGTCCAAAAACAGTAGGTTTTTTTCCCGTTGTCGATAGGTGACAACTTCTGCATTACAGATGTTGCGGACTAAACTAATGGTTTTTAACTCAGCCCAAAGACCACCACAGGCGAACTTACCATTTGTTCCCGGTAATAAAAAGTAAAGTTTTCTCATTTTTTTTATGGATGTCCCGTTCATGCTAGAATGCTTCTTTGGATTTATAGGCAGCTTTTTGATAGAGCAAACAGATGTTAGTTTGTCAAATCAATTAGCTGATATTTGAATCCTGTGAACCATTTGAGATATCGTAGTTAGGCAATGTACAACAATTAATATCATTTAAGCATACTTTTCCCCACTGTAAAGCCCAACGTACTAAAGCTACTCGGTTGTCTGTCCTGGTTTTGGTCAAGATATTGCTAATGTGGTTATCAACCGTACGTTTACTAATTTCCAACTTTGCTGCAATTTCTTGGTTAGTTAAGCCTGCGGCCACCAAGTCGATGATTTGCAGTTCTCTATCTGAGAGAGTAACAGGGGTCCGAGACTCACTAGTAGTCATGATTTATATATTTCTCCGTTAGTATTCCAAAGATTAACTCTGTTGGTAGTTAAAAATAGACAAATTTGTTATATTATTGCACCAAATATTCTCAAAGATAGGATAAATTTAAGATATAATTTAGTTGTTTGATCATATTGAACAGACTAAAAATAGTGAACTCTATTGTTTTTGAATCCATTCCTACAGACTCCCAACTAGGTCATTTATCTAAAGTCAGATGAGTAATTCCAGTGTTTTGTGTCTTGGCGAAATTTTATTTGATTGTCTAGCCGATCAAATAGGTCTAAAATTAGAGGAAGTGAACTCCTGGACTCCTTACCCAGGGGGAGCTCCTGCTAATGTGGCCTGTGCTTTGGTTAAACTGGGAACAAAAGCAGGATTTATCGGTGCTGTAGGACAGGATGAACCCGGTGACACCCTGGTAAAACTCCTGGGAGATGTGGGTGTGGATACTAGAGGTGTTCAACGCCATCCCACAGCTCCTACCCGTCAAGTCTATGTGGTTAGAGACTTGAATGGCGATCGCACTTTTGCTGGATTTGGTAAACATCATACTAGGGAGTTTGCTGACACCTGCTTAAAGGCCAGTGATTTACCTGAAGAGTTGTTTAACGAAGCGGATTTTTTAGTCTTGGGAACATTAGAATTGGCCTACCCCGAAAGTGAAGCTGCTACTCATCAAGCTTTAAAACTAGCGGAACGGTATGACCTAAAGATTATTTTGGATGTGAATTGGCGACCTGTGTTTTGGCAAGACAGCGAGTTAGCAAAGCAGAAGATTCACCAAATATTACCCAATTGTGATTTTATCAAGCTGACTAAAGAAGAGGGCGAGTGGCTATTTAATACTAGTGATGCCGGGGCAATTACTTATAGAATTAACTCTTTAGAGGGTGTTTTAGTAACAGATGGAGAAAATGGTTGTTCCTATTGTTTGGCGGAAAATGAGGGCAAACTACCAGCCTTTTCCGTACCCGTGGTGGATACCACTGGTGCGGGAGATAGTTTTTTGGCTGGGTTTGTCCACCAGTTAAACCAGTATGGCATTCAAGCTTTAACCGATCCGCAAATTGCCAAATCTGTTATTACCTATGCCAGTGCGGTAGGTGCCCTGACTACTATCAACTTAGGAGCGATCGCATCTCAACCAACTGCACAGGAAGTAGAGACTTTTCTCCATCGATTTAACGAGGTTCCCCATGTTGTCGCCAAAAGTCCAGAAAAGACCCCAGTAGCGCCTCTGGATTCAGGCTACGATCAGGGTTTAGCCAATGGGGATTAAGAGAAGGTGCAGGTAAGGAAGCAGTGGTTACATAAGCCAGCACCCTGGGAATAATCTCTTTGTAAATTGGGTTAGCTACTTGCAACCCACTGCCATTTTGCAGGCGGCAAAGTCCTAAATCCAGTAACAGTTGTACATCATCCTCTGGTATATTCCCCAGTTCATCACCAGATAACATGGGTTCAAAAATAGCCTGAATTTCAGGCTCTCGCAACCGCTTCACTGGTGTTAAAGTGTTTGGGCATGGTTTAGCAATGTCGATGACAAACTTCTACTAATGTGCTGGTAAAATTAGGATAGGAAATAGCTGCTGCTTCAGCACGATGAATGGTAGTAGTACCAAGAGCATTTAAAGCTGCGATCGCCAAACTCATGCCTATTCTATGATCTGTATAACTATCCACCTCTGTACCCACTAAATTAGTACCGCCAGTAATTTCCATACCATCAGGTAACTCAGTGACCCTAGCACCCATTTTATTCAACTGTTGTGCCATTACAGTAATGCGATCGCTCTCCTTGACTCGTAATTCTGCTGCATCTCTTATTATAGTTGTTCCCTTAGCAAAGGTAGCAGCAACGGACAAAATAGGAATCTCATCAATTAGTCTAGGTATAATATCGCCAGCAATGGTACAACTTTGTAGTTGACTAGAGCGCACATGCAAATCAGCAACAGGTTCTCCTGCGACTTCCCGCTGATTTTCTAATTGGATATTTGCTCCCATAATAGTCAAAGCTTCCAGAATTCCTGTGCGGGTAGGATTGATCCCCACATTTTCTACCACTAAATCAGATCCAGGAACGATAGATCCAGCAACCAACCAAAAAGCAGCAGAGCTGATATCACCAGGAACAATCACCTTCTGACCATAAAGTTTAGCATTACCCGTAATGGTCACACTATTGCTCTCTGGGTCTATGGTTAAATCCGCTCCAAAAGCCTTTAACATTCGTTCACTGTGATCTCGAGATAAAGCTGGCTCTGTTACCGTAGTTTTTCCTTCTGTGTTCAAACCAGCAAGAAGAATACAAGATTTGACCTGAGCTGAAGCAATGGGGGAGTGATAATGGATGGGTTTAAGAGATTGCCCTTGAATAGCTAAAGGTGCTAAAGTATTACCCTTTCTACCCCAGATTTGAGCTGACATTTGTTGTAAAGGCTTGACCACACGGGACATGGGACGCGATCGCAAAGAATCATCACCAGTCACAGCAAAAAATCTGCCAGGATGGGAAGCTAACAAACCCAACATTAGGCGAATAGTCGTACCCGAGTTGCCCGCATTTAAAACATCGAGAGGTTCTTGGAAATTCCCTAAACCAATACCCTTAACCCGGACCAACTGGGTGTTTAAATCAGAAATTTCTGCACCCAGAGAACGAAAACAGCTGGCGGTGCTGCGGGGATCCTCACCCAATAGCAGTCCTTGAATTTCCGTTTCTCCCTCAGCAATAGCTCCCAACATCAAAGCGCGATGAGAAATAGACTTATCACCGGGAACCTGAATGCGACCTTGTAGAGACAAATCGGAATCAGATCTGTGAATAATTAAGTTATGAGAACCAGTTTCTTGAGTTTCTAAGGTTATAATATCAGCTGACATTAGAGTACACTAGCTTTGGAATAGGTGGGAATTTTTCAGTCGCTTCTGTTGCTGTCACTGGTAAATTCCTCCCCAATATCCTACCCCTTTTTAGGTCCTAGTATCCAAGTTTCTAACAAAACATGCTCTCCCATATAGCTGCGGCGATTGATCATGCTCACTCATCACCACAAACCCGTTTGTTTATCTATTATTTCCACCGATTTACCAGTTTGGTCAGTGGTGGAAACTCCTGCTACCCTATATCAAAAAGATACTGAAAGGTTTCACCTACTTCTAACAGCACCCCCCTTAATTAGTTGTGAAGCAGACAATATGTCCACTACGGAAAATGCGATCGCTCCCATCCACAAACATTTGCAAACCCCTCCCAGTCCCAGAGTTTTATGGTTAGAGATTTCACCCTACCGAATAACCATGACCATGCAGGGTAATACTCAAATCAGTTACAGGCATTTTTGGGAGAAAGGGGTTTATGGAATTAGTCGCTATTGGCTACCTCTGGAATCTTTACAACCATGCCAACCCATTCGGTTACGTAATTTTACCACTAATCTAAAATTAACTGGAAAAATTTTGCCAGAAAATTTACGGATTGAATATGAATTGTGGTCGCAAAAGTTGCAATTGGGTCGATACATTCTCAACTTGGAAATTCATCATTGATCTGTTCATATGACACCAGAAGTTAAAATGGATAGATTTAATTACATTGCAAAGTATAAAAGCAATCAATTGATTTACGGTCATGGAAACACAGCAGTAGTAACTGGTTGGACCGTAAAAGAAGCCCTATGTAAACGTCTACAACCATCCGAGTATGCAGTTATTGGACAGTTGTACTCACCAACTAGGGGGATAAATATATTAGTTCGCAATTTGTTGTTAAATCCCCATGTGCACTATTTAATAGTTATAAATGCTACTAAAGAAGATAAAAATGCTGGTGCTATAGAATGTTTGCTAGATTTTTTTGCTCATGGTGTGGAAGAAAATTTTAGTGCTAGTGGTCGCAGGTCTTGGGTAATTTGCTCTTCTATTACTGGATATATAGATATTGATATTGACCTGAATGCTTTAGAAAAACTACGTCACAGTATAGAGGTAGCAACAGCAAAATCAATTTCCCTAGCGGTGGAAAAAATTAAATATTACGCCCAAAAACCTATGATTGCTCCTTGGGGTATGGCACTGGAATTTCCCATATCTCAGTTTGAAACCACAATTTTACCAGGGGTACGCTACGGCCATAGAATAGAAGGTAAAACCATAGCTGAAACCTGGGTGAAGATTATCCATCGGATTAAAACCACAGGGATAATTAGACCTAGTGCTTATGATAGTCAATGGCAAGAATTAATCGATTTAATGGCAATTATCACCGATGAACCTGATGATTTTTATTTTCCTGAGCCTAATTATTTACCCATCGAAAGAAGCTATTTACCAGAATATATTTCCCAGGTTTTAGATGATGCTCCTGACCAAGAAGGTGTCAAATATACTTATGGGAAAAGATTACGTTCTTGGTTTGGCAAAGACCAAATTCAACAGGTCATTGATAAATTAATTAATGATCCTGATTCTGCTAGAGCAGTCATGTCTTTATGGGATGCGGTCAAGGATGAGCATGACAGTCCACCCTGTTTAAATCATATTTGGGTGAGAATAGTAGATGATCAATTATCTCTAACAGCAACATTCCGTAGTAATGATATGTTTTCTGCTTGGCCAGCCAATGGGATGGGATTAAGAGCTTTGCAAAAATATATTTATGATGGCATTGTGCGGGGATCTGATATTCATCAGAACCTCCAACTTGGACCGTTAATTACTATTAGTCAAAGTGCTCATATTTATGATGAATGCTGGGAACATGCAGAAAATGTAATTGCTTCCCACTACCACAAAATATGCCAAAAAAAGGATTACTATGACCCAGCTGGCAACTTTATTATTTACCTCCAAAATGGTAGCATTATAGTGGAGCATACTACTCCTAATTCAGGCGAAGTGGTTAATTGTTATTCTGGTAAATCCTCCACTCAACTCTCCCGAGAAATAACATTAAATTCTCCCGGACTACAAGTTGACCACGCTATCTATTTGGGTTCGGAATTACAAAAGGCCGAAATAGCTCTATCCAGTGACTATCACCTGATTTATCAACAGGATAAACCCTTGAAGTTTGGTATGAACCATGCTTAAACCTGATAGTATTCCCTATACCATTTAACAAACTGTCTCACTCCCACCTCGATGGGAGTATCAGGCTTAAAGTTAACGTCTTGAATTAAATCATCAACATCCGCATAGGTGATAGTCACATCTCCAGGTTGTAGGGGTAGCATATTTTTTTTGGCTTTTATCCCTAGGCACTGTTCTATAACTTCAATGAAGTGCATTAACTCTACCGGACTGTTATTGCCAATATTATATATTTTGTATGGCGCTCTACTGCTACTAGGATCAGGAATATCACTAACCCAGTTAGGATTGCTTTGAGGGATATTATCTATAACTCTTACTACCCCTTCGATAATATCATCAATATAAGTGAAGTCACGCTTCATTTTACCATAATTAAAAACATCTATGGGCTGTCCGGATAAAATAGCTTTGGTAAATGAAAAGTAGGCCATATCTGGCCTTCCCCAAGGACCATAAACAGTAAAGAAGCGTAGTCCGGTAGTGGGTAATTCATACAGATGACTGTAAGTATGTGCCATTAGCTCATTAGCTTTTTTAGTAGCTGCGTATAAACTAATAGGATGATCCACATTGTCATGGGTAGAAAATGGTATTTTGGTATTAGCTCCATAAACAGAACTAGAGGAAGCAAATACTAAGTGTTTCACTCCATAGTGACGACAAGCTTCTAAAACATTAGTAAATCCTATGATATTACTATCAATATAAGCGTGAGGATTTTTTATGGAATATCTGACCCCAGCTTGAGCTGCTAGATTAACGACCACATCAAATTGGTATTGGGCAAATAAATTGTTGACCCTCTCGCGATCGGCTAAATCTAGGGGGATGAAGCTAAATAGTTTATTGTGGGGTTCTAATTGCACCAATCGAGCTTGTTTTAAGGATACATCGTAGTAGCTGTTCAGATTGTCAATTCCTACCACATAGTCACCCCGATTTAATAGGTAGTTACTCAGATGGAATCCAATAAAGCCTGCTGCGCCAGTAACTAAGATTTTCATAATACTTCCTAATGATAATAATGGTTATCCCCCATAAACATAGATATTGTTATTATATGGTTTAATTGTCATATACTTATATACCCCCAGGGGAATTCGAATCCCCGTTACCTCCGTGAAAGGGAGATGTCCTAGGCCTCTAGACGATGGGGGCGCTGGACTTCACTCTTACTAACCTACCCTATTATTTCGGGAATGTCAACTGGTTTAAGAAAAATTTTTTTTGTTAACTTTTTTGGGTAAGAGTAAACCTCTTAATTGCAGCAATTGCACATCTTTCAATCCAAGATTTCCTCACATTTCCGACATAATATGCCCAGCGGGTGGCTAAATCCGGAAAAAACATGTAATATAGGGAGCCAAGTAGAAAAAACGCCCTCGGATTCGTCATGACGGGAATGTTATTTAGACTTGTAAACTTACACTTGTAACTATTGAAGAGGTTAATTAAAGGATTTTGAGGCCAAGATCACAAAATCCACAACATGGAAACATCTTTTCAAATCACTTTACAAATGGTACTAACGGTTCTGGCAGGTATTAGTGCCCAGGTAATGGCTGCACACTTCCGTCTGCCGAGTATCGTACTACTACTCCTATTGGGCATCATCCTGGGTAATGATGGTGTGGGAATATTACATCCTCAATTATTAGGTATCGGATTAGAAGTGATTGTCTCCCTAGCAACGGCAATCATCTTATTTGAAGGTGGACTGAAATTGGACTTCCGTGAGGTGGGTAGGGTTTCAGTGAGTTTGCAACTGTTAGTAACCCTGGGGACTTTAATTACCTTGCTGGGTGGGAGTATGGCAGCCCATTGGCTAGGAGAATTTCCCTGGAACTTGGCCTTTCTCTACGCCTCCATAGTTGTAGTTACTGGACCAACTGTTATTGGACCATTAGTTAAACAAATTAATGTAGATAAGCAAGTTGCTACCCTATTAGAAGGGGAAGGGGTTTTAATTGATCCTGTGGGGGCAATTTTGGCTTATGTGGTGCTGGATACCATTGTTAATGGCGATCCGGATCCCATGGGAGCAATTATGGGTCTAATAATGCGACTGGGTGTGGGAGGGATTATTGGAGTTCTAGGCGGTTTAGTCATGAGCATGGTCTTCAAACGTGCCAACTTCCTCTCCTTTGAACTGAAAAATCTGGTAGTTTTAGCATTGCTATGGGGTCTGTTTACCATGGCGCAAGCCATCCGCAGCGAATCTGGGGTAATGACCACAGTTGTAGCGGGTGCGGTATTTGCTAACTCATCCGTTCCCGAAGAACGCTTATTACGCAGCTTTAAAAATCAACTGACAATTCTGGGCGTTTCCGTACTGTTTATTTTATTGGCAGCGGATTTATCTATTGCTAGTGTTTTTGCCCTAGGTTGGGGCAGTTTATTTACCGTCCTGGTATTAATGTTTGTAGTGCGTCCAATTAATATTCTTTTGTGTACTTGGAATAGTGGTCTGAATTGGCGGCAAAAGTTGTTTTTAAGTTGGGTTGCTCCCAGGGGAATAGTTTCCGCCTCTGTAGCTTCATTATTTGCCATTTCCCTAACCCAACATGGAATTAATGGTGGAGATGCCATTAAGGCTTTAGTATTTCTGACTATTATTATGACTGTTTTTTGTCAGGGTTTAACAGCTTCATGGCTCGTGAAATGCCTAGGAATTACTTCAGAAAATTTAACAGGAGCCTTGATAGTTGGCTGTAATCCCCTCAGTTTGCTGATTGCTCGCTTTTTCCAGGAACGGGGAGAGAAGGTAGTAATAATTGATACTGATTCAGAATATTTAGCTCAGGCGGAAGCTCAAAACTTGCCTGTGGTTGTGAATAGTGCTTTAGATGCTCAGGTTTTAGAAAATGCGGGTATTGCTAAAATAGGTACATTCATAGCAATGACTAACAATGGAGAAGTGAATTTTGTTTTGTCCCAGCGGGCAGCAGAAGAGTTCAATCCACCCCGAGTTTTGGCCATATTCCCCCGAGATCCTCATGGTAATGTTTCAGTTCATAGTAGGGTCAGTCAGGCTTTTGTTTCTGACCTACCAATAAAAACCTGGAATGAGTATTTGAGCGGTGGTAGGGTGAAATTGGGAAATACAACTTTAAACGAAGAAGAATTTGAAAGTCAACAGCAGCATATTCAGGAAAAGATTCGCACTGGCGTATTAGTGCCTTTGTTATTGGAAAGAGAAGAAAGGTTACAGGTAATATCGGTGAATGAAACTTGGGAAGTGGGCGATCGCATTATTTATCTGTTGTATGATTCCCGACCAAGTCTGTTAAAACTTCTCTCTGGATCCAGTCAGTCCGGGGTTTTAGCCTTAGAAACTTTACCAGAGGTGGAGGAAAAAATGCCTATGAGCAAATTCTTTTGATAGGTTGATAGGTGGACAGTTATTATTTGTAGAATAGATGAAGCCACATTTGGAAAATGGGAATATAATTTAAGAAATCAAGTTTCTAGTTGGGCATGGCACAAATGGCTGTGACTGCAAACCCCAAGTAAGTTATGTTAGTTGCCCGCCTTTTGCCTGCTGGAACTAGCTGACAGCAACTAAGTCGAGTGAACGATTCAGATTATGTCTTACGTCTCCGTCCTGAAAAGCATTCCAGAAATATTAGGCCAGCCCACAGGAATAGCTGCCATAGCTTCTCTTGGTATCCATGGGGCTATTGCCCTGATTGTGCCATTAATGCCCATTGATTCTAATCACAATCAGACTGCACGAACTGACACGACTAAGGCTGTGGGACTAATGGAATTGAGTCCTGCTGACCAAAATAGACTGCCACAGTCTACTTCAGCCCAAATAGCCGCCCAGCTCCCCCAACTGGCCTTACAATCCCAAATTCCCCTGGGTGGTTTGAGTGTTGCTGGACAAGAACCTCCTGTTCAGCCAGTTTTACCCCCTCCCCTCTTACCTCCTATCCCTACCTCTTCTTCTAACTATAATCTTTCTGTATTGCCTCAAAGGCAATCACTGCCAAGGATCCCCGCCACTAGTGTAGATATCCAAGCTAGTAATTTACGCTTCAAAGATAAATTTTCCCCTTCATCAACATCTGCTTTTGTCAATAATATAGATGCCCAAATTAGACTAAATCAATCCAATGTTAGTAAATCACCACAAGCTGATAACCAAGTAACCACGGAAATACCAAGTGAGCCTTTAAATAATCCTTCTACTGATAAGATTGATAGTGACCCTAGTGGTGGTGCGCAAGACACTGGGGTAATAGCTCAAAACCAGTCCCCAGCTAACTTTAATCCACAGCAAAATGTAGCTGATTCCAATCCATCTTCTCCTTCACCTACTGCAGGCCAGTTAGGTGGGCCCCTTGCGGTTGTTCCAGACAAGCCAGTTCCAGATATTCCTACAAAGTTACAGGAACAAGCGCCTAGTTTGCCTAGTTCCCAACCAGAAGTGCAAAACCCCGTATCTCAAGGGAATGATGCCAGAACTCAAAAAAGACAACAATTACTCGCTAGGTTGGAATCCTATAACAAACTCAGACAAACCATTCTTAAGGAATACCCTAATTCTAAAGAACAGTACCCAATCCGCCAAAGTGTGCCTGTGAACAACCGGGATATGGAAGGTGTAGTTTTCGGTCGTTTGGTTGTGGACCCTGATGGCAAGGTTTTGGATATTAAGTTTCAAGACCAATCGGTGTCTCCCCAACTCCAATCTCAAACCC
>Ga0169931_10000464_pt1 | contig 66391 bp, 54 predicted proteins | sample Kivu_15m_20L_FD_129675 | JGI IMG/M metagenome (GOLD analysis project Ga0169931, IMG submission 129675) | Freshwater microbial communities from Lake Kivu, Western Province, Rwanda to study Microbial Dark Matter (Phase II) - Kivu_15m_20L... | ecosystem: Environmental > Aquatic > Freshwater > Lake... | reverse complement strand
GCGGACCTCTTGGAGGATCACAACCTCAATGAGATTCTCGACCTCGCCCGACGACTCTTGCCCAACCTGTTCAACACCGCCTAGACATCCGCCTCCAGAAACCGTGGGTATACCTTTGCCCCAGCGGGGAGAGGTGGGGGCTGCTGGATCCTTCGCCAAAGGCCTTTTTAATCACATCGCGAACCGTGTCCTGCACCCGTCCATGATTGAGGGCTCACGCGTAGCCACCGCTCTTGCTCAGCATGAGGAACGCGGTGACGCCGAGGCCGACCATCAGCAGCACGAGGCTGAGCAGCACGATTCCGCGGAGCAGGCCGTACATGTTCCGCAGCGATTCGAGCGCGTTCATCAGATGCCACACGTCTTCGTTCTTCGTCTCCACGATGCGGCGGAACGAGTGGGCGGAACCGCCCGTCCAGAAGCCGATGGAGAGGCACAGGAGCGTGCCGGCGCCGAGACCCGCGGCCGGAGCGTAGTTTCCCTGCGTTTGGATCGCGTGGTACAGCGTGAGGCCGAAGAGCACGAGGAACGCCGTGCCGAGCAGCTTCATCAGCAGGCCGACGCTGCCCATGCCGTCCGCCAGTTCGTTGATCGTCTTGTTCTGCTCGCCGTTGAATTCGAACTGATTCGAGCGGGAGTCGGGAATCGGGGGCGTGCTCATGGTATCCTCCGGGAATGCGGTGTGGGGTGATTCGCTCGCCGCGTGCGGACATTGTAACGGATCAGGGAATCGGAGGTCGTTTCACGATGGCCGGAAAGACGATCGCGATCACGGGAGCGACGCGGGGGCTCGGGGCGGCCTTGGTCCAGGAGTTTCTCGCGGCGGGCCACACGGTGATCGGCTGCGGACGCACCGCGACCCCGCCGTTGGCCGCCGTGGACGTGCGCGACGCGGCCGCGGTCGAATCGTGGGCGAAGTCCGCGATCGAGTCCCACGGCCCGCCGGACATTCTGATCTGCAACGCGGCCCTGATGAACACCCCGGCGCCGCTCTGGGCGGTTCCGCAAGCCGAATTCGACGACGTGATCGACGTGAACGTGAAAGGCGTGGCGAACACGCTTCGCGTCTTCCTTCCCGCGATGGTGAAGCGGAAGATCGGCGTGATCGTGAACCTCTCGAGTGGTTGGGGGCGGAGCGTCTCGCCGGACGTGGCGCCTTACTGCGCCACGAAGTACGCGATCGAGGGGCTCACTCTGGCGCTCGCTCAGGAACTCCCCCGCGGCATGGCCGCGGTCCCGCTCAATCCCGGAGTCATCGACACCGACATGCTGCGGCAGGCCTGGGCGGAGGGGGCAAGCGCGTACCCGAAAGCAGGCGAGTGGGCGAAGCGGGCGGCGCCGTTCATCCTCGCGCTCGGCGAGAAGGACAACGGCCGCTCGCTCAGCGTGAAGTGACCGACGACTCGACGCCTCGACGGATCGCCGGCGGCGACACGCTCCAGGAGGTGCGGTACGTCGCCTCCAGCGGCACGTTCACGTGGCGATCGCGAGAGAGGAAGAGCGGCGACTCGGGAAGTTCGTCCCCCACCGCGATCGGATCGACGTACGCCGTCAGGTCCGGAGAGGCGTGATAGGAGGCGACCGTGAGCGGCTTGCCGTCGGGCCGCGCGTCGAACGGTTCGTCCGTGAGTTCGGACCAGATCGCTTCGTGCAGGCCAAGCGGATCACGAATCGTGGGCGGGAAGAGATCGACGATCAGCAGGTTGACGCCGTGCTGGAGAAAGTCCACCGCTTTGCTCACGAACGTCTCGATGGCGTTCTTGCTGTCCTTGTTCCCCGGCGAGACGATTTCGATGACGGCGACGACGACCCCGTGTGCATTTCGAACGGTGATCCGATTCGCGCGCCGGGCATACGACGCGGCGACGGACTCCGCCTTGCGAACGAGCTTGGCCTTCGGAGCCGCGACCGCGACCGCGACACTGCCCGAGTCATCCGTCTCGTCGTGGATCGCGATCACATCCGGCTCCCAGCCGAGGGCTCGCGATTCGGGCAGCGCCGAGTAGCCGTCGGGAAGCAATCCGCAATTCAACGAACGGCTGATTTCGACCGTCCAATCCTGGTGGAAGGGGTGGAATGCTCCACTCGTCGCTCGGGTCCAACCGTGGATCGGCATCGGAACCTCCACCCGAATTATTCCGCGATCATGGGGCGGGCGCCGGGGGTTCGCCGACGACGTTCTCGGGGGCGATCTTCGCCAGCGTGACGACGCGATCGCCGTCGTTCAGGTTCATGACGCGGACGCCCTGCGTGTTGCGGCCGACGATGCGGATGTCGTCCACGCGGCTCCGCGTGACCATCCCCTGGCCGGTGATGAACATGATCTCGTCGCCGTCGCGGATGGCGGCGATCCCGACGACGCTGCCGTTCTTCGCCGTCACTTTCACGTCCTTGAGGCCCTTGCCGCCGCGGTTCTGCCGGCGATATCGCATCGAGGATTTGTCGTCGTCGGACTCCGCGGCGTCGTCCGCGGGATCGGCCGACTCGATTTCCGGGGTCTCCGTCTCCCCGGACTCGCCTCCGGGGCTCGCCACGTCCTCCGTGTTCGGGCCGAAGGGCGTGCGCTTGCCGAGGCCGAGTTCGCAGACCGTGAGCAGGTAGCCGTCCGGATCGGCGACGACCATGCCGACCACGACGTCGCCCGCCACCAGTTTGATGCCTTTGACGCCATATGCGGCACGGCCCATGCTTCGGGCGTCCGCCTCGGAGAAGCGGATCGCCATGCCGTTTTTCGTGCAGAGGACGACTTCGTCGCCCGGCTTCGTCAGGGCGACGCCGATCAGCGAGTCGTCGTCTTCGAGGCCCATGCCGATGATGCCGCCGGCCCGCGGGCGGCTGTAGTCGGTCAACTTCGTCTTCTTCACCAGCCCCTTCTTCGTGGCCGTGAGGAGGAACAAACCCTCGGTGAACTCGCGAACCGGAATGATGCCGGAGATCTTCTCCTCGGGCTTGAGCGAGAGCACGTTCGCGATGGAACGGCCGTTCGAGGTGCGGGCCGCCTCGGGGATCTTGTACACCTTCAGCCAGTACACCTGCCCCTTGTCCGTGAAGCAGAGCAGGTATTCCTTCGTGCTCGCGGTGAAGAAGTGTTCGATGAAGTCGTTGTCCCGCAGGCCGCCCTGAACGCCTTTCCCGCCGCGACCCTGAACGCGATACGCGCCCAGTTCCATCCGTTTGACGAACCCTTCGTGCGTGATCGTGACGACGACCTGTTCGTCTTCGATCAGATCTTCCATGTCCACGTCGGAATCGGCGTCCGAGAATCCGGTGCGGCGGGCGTCGCCGTACCGATCGGACATCTGAACGAGGTCCGCGCGGATGACGGCGCGGATGTTCGCGTCGTCCGAGAGGAGCGTCTCGTGTTCGCGAATCTCGACGCGGAGCTTGTTGTACTCCTTGAGAATCTCGTCGCTTTCGAGCGCCGCGAGTTGCCCGAGTTGGAGGCGAACGACGGCCTCGGCCTGGGCTTCCGTCATCTTGTATTCGGAGGTGGCGCCCAGTTCCGCCTGCAACGCCGTGAACGCGTCCGTGCCGATGGCGCGCTCCATCATGCTGGCGGCCACGGCCATGCCCTGAAGCCGCTGCTTCGCTTCCCCGCGGTTCGCCGAAGTGCGGCAGATTTGAATCACCTGCTCGATGTCCGCGATGGCGATGAGTTGCCCTTCGAGCACGTGCCCGCGCCGCTTCGCCTCGCGGAGCAGGAACTCCGTCCGCCGCCGGATCACGGTCATCCGGTGCTTCAGGAACTCGTCCATCATCTCCTTCAGGCTGAGCACCTGCGGACGGCCATCCACGATGGCCAGCATGATGATGCTGACGGTGATCTGCAGCGAGGAGAACTGGTAGAGCTGGTTCAGCACAAGGTGCGGATCGGCCCCGCGCTTGAGTTCGACGATGATGCGGACGGGCTCGCCGCTGCGGGCGCTCGATTCGTCCCGCAGGCCGCTGATCCCGGCGATGCGGTCTTCCTTCACCAGGTCCGTCATCGACTCGAGCAACCGTTCGCGGTTCACCTGGAAGGGCACTTCGCGAACGAGGATCGAGGGCGTCTTGCCTTTGCCTTCTTCGATTATCTCGGCCTTGGCGCGGAGCGTGATCTTGCCGCGACCGGACTGGTACGCGTCGATCAGCCCCTGGCGGCCGAAGACTTCGCCGCCGGTGGGGAAGTCCGGCCCCTGGATGATCGGCGTGCCGCCGTCCTTCGCGGCGATGAGGTCGAGCAGCGTCGTGCTCGGGTCGTCGAGGATGCGGATGAGCCCGGCGCAGATTTCCTTCAGGTTGTGCGGCGGGATGTGGGTCGCCATGCCGACCGCGATGCCGTCCGCCCCGTTCACGAGCAGATTCGGGAACTTGCACGGCAGCACGAGCGGCTCGCGATACTTGCCGTCGTAGTTGTCGATGAAGTCGACGGTGTCGTGATCGAGGTCGGCGATCATGTCGCCGGCGGGGAAAGCGAGTCGGGCTTCGGTGTAACGGTGGGCGGCGGGCGGCAGGCCGAACACGGAGCCGAAGTTCCCCTGCCCGTGGATCAGCTTGTAGCGGAGCACCCAGTCCTGCGCCATGCGCACGAGGGCGTCGTAGATGGACATGTCGCCGTGCGGGTGGTACCGCTTCATCGTCTCGCCGATGATGCCGGCGCACTTGCTCGTGGCCGCGGTCGGGCTCAACCCGAGGTCGTTCATGGCGACGAGAATGCGCCGCTGCGACGGCTTCAATCCGTCCCGCACGTCCGGCAGCGCTCGGCTCACGATCACGGATTGCGCATACGTGAGGTAGCTGTCGCGCAGCTCGTCGACGATGTCCAGCGGGAGCAACGGCGCCCCGGCCGGAGGGAGATCGGAGGGGGGCGGCGAATCGGCTTCGGCCAACGTCGACTCCTCGGAAGAGAAAACCCGTCACGGATCCGGTGGAATTGGCTCGGGACTTCGCCGTTACAAATCGGTCACGAATTCCCGGTGTTCACACGTCTCGTATTCGTGTTTAATTTATGGGAAGGGTGGGTTCCGAACCACCCGCGGAAACGCCCGGAAAGGCACGATATGCGTGGTCTCGCGATCGGTCTCACAGCTCTCTTGATCGTCCTTCCCGCGGTTGCACAGCCGCCCAAGGACACACGACTCGCGGAGTACACCCGCGAACGCTACCTCAAGGTGAAGGTCTCGGTGGACGCCAAGGACGCGCCGCTTCGCGACGTGCTGAAGGAGTTCGCCGCTCAGGTGCAGATGGACAAGGAGTTCGACCATCCCGTGATGTGGACCTACGCCGACCCCGCGCTCGGCGACAAAAAAGTGACCTTCGCCTGCAACGAGAAGCCAATCGAGGACGCGATCAAGGAACTGGCCGCGAAGGAGAAGTTCGGCTGGTTCGTCGTTTCTCAGGAAGACCACGTGCGGGACGGCTGGGTGCGAATCACCGCGGGGAGCGAGAAGGGATTCGGCACGCTCGCGGCCGGGGCCGCCCCCGCGCCGAAGCCGGACGACGACGAAGCCGCCGCGACCCTGCGACTCGACGCGGCCAAGGACCAGATCGACAAAGGCCGCAAGGCCACGGCCAAAGCCGTGCTCTCCGGCATCGTCGACAAGTACCCGAAGACCAAGGCCGCCGCCGAGGCCAAAGCCCTTCTCGAGAAACTGGACAAGTGATGAACGCGTTCCTCCGGATGATCCTGTTCGCGGCGCTCGGGATTCCCATGGCTTCGGCCGCGGATGTTCCCGTCGCCCCTCCACCGCGCCCGATCCGGCCCGATGGCGGCCGCGACGCCGTCCCCGAACCTGGCCCCAAGGAGAACCCCGCCGAGGTCGTAGACCGCATCATCAGGAACTCGAAGGACGTGGGCGACAAACTCGCCAAGACCGACACCGGCGCCGAGACCCGCGGCACGCAGAAGACCATTCTCAAGGACATCGAATCGCTCATCGATCAGCAGGAGAACCCACCGCCCCAAGGCGGCGACGATAAAGACAAGAACAAGGACATGAACAAAGACAAGAACGATATGGGGAAGGGGGACATGCCGAAGGACAAGGACATGAACGGCATGGATCCGAAGGGCGGGCCGCAACCGAAGGACGGGAATCAGCAGGCGAACGGTCGCAAACCGCGGCAGGGGAGCGGGAACAAGGAGAAGGGCGGCCAACAGCCGATGCCGATGAACGGGGGCCAGAAACAAGACATGGGCATGGCCATGGGCAACCCGATGCCCATGCCGATGACAGGAAAAGAGATGGGTGGACAAGCCGCGAACGCGGGCACGCCCATGGGCAAGGCCGCGATCAAACCCTCGCTCCCGATCGACGACTCCGTCGTGAAAGAAGTCTGGGGCCACCTTCCGGACAAACTGCGGCAGCAGGTCACGCAATACTACAAGGAAGAGTTCATGCCGAAGTACTCGGACCTGCTCAAGCGGTACTATTCGTCTCTCGCGAACGCGCCGATGAAGCCATGAGCGAGGCGGCCATGTCCCGGTGGATGCGGCGGCGAATCAGAAACTCGTCGTCGTCCAGCCAACCGCGGACCGCGGGCCCGAGCGCAAAGTCGTCCGTCACCACCGCCCGAACCACGGCGTCGATCAATTGCAGCGGCTTCAACGTGAAGTAGCGGTTGGTCGAGCCCGACACCGTGACGCGTTCCAGCAACTGGAAGATCTCTTCGAGCCGGCCCAACGCGATCCGCGGCGGCGCGAAGCCGAGCGCCTCGGCATACGCGATGGCCAGTTCCGTGCGGTCGCGGTCGTCCCCCGTTCTCGCCACGAAGAGCCGGTTCCTCGCGTCATCCAGAATGCGATTCCCGGCGTCTTCATCCCCGACCGCGAACCAGCCGATGGCGAGGCCAAACTGCGCGGGCGGGAGTGTCGGCGCATCCGCGGGCCACTCCCCGCGACCCGGGTCGAGTCTCGTCAACAGCGCCTCCGCCTCGGCGCGATAGCCCAGCTTCCGCAGCGACCGAAACAGCGAGCCCGTGCCTTGAATCACGGCAGCCCGCAGGACCGGATCGCTACCCGATCGCCGCACCAAGAACTCGACTAGCGGGCGTATCGCGGGCCACTGGTTGAACCACGCCGCGGCCGCGAACGCGGCATGGAGCAACCGCGTGAGGTAGTGCGGCACCTTGGTCGCCGTCAGCGTCTCGCCCCAGGCCAGCGTGTCGAACCATGCTTCCATCCAGGAGGCGGCCGGCTCGGCGAGTTCGAGCACGGAGCCGACCAGCGCCGGCTCCATTTGCGGCGCCAGTTCCAGCAGCGTGAGAGCGACCCGTGGCACGGTCCCGGACGACGACGCGGCGCGGCACTCGGCCAGAATCACCTTGGCCTCGTCGTTCAGGATCGCGGGATCGGAACGGTCCGCGAGCAGTTGCAGGCGTTCGCCGAGCACGTCGTTCCCGCGGAAGGCGCGAAGGTTCAAGCCGCCGTAGTCGCGACCGCCTCCGACCGGTTCGAGGATCCGCGAGTGGCGGCGCAGTTTGTCCACCGAATAGCGGCCGAGGTGCGAATCGGTGAGGCGTTCCAACCGCTCCCGCAGCGGCGCCGCGAACCCCGGCTTCGGAACCCGGCCGTCCTGCACGTCGCGAATGCGATCGGAGAACGCGTCCGCCAGGATCGCGTGAACGGCTGGATCGCGATTGGCTCCCGTGGGCCGGCTCAATGCCTTCCTCGCCCGCGCGGCCCAGTCCCGCGAACGCGTTCGTTCCCCGAGGCAACCCAGCCCCCACGCCAGCATCAGTTCCGCGTACGCCCGGGTGCAGTCGGTTTCGCCATCGAGCCCGACATCCTGCAGTTTCCCGCTTGTGCCGAGTTTCGCCACCCACTCGACGATCGGCTTCTGCGAGCGGACCAGCCAGTCTCGTGCGGTTTGAAACCGATCCGGAGATGCCGATCCGTGCGAACGGAGAAACGACGGTTCATCCAGATCGAGGCCCGGCCCCTTCTCGCGGAGTCGGGCGAGGATGCGATCGCGCCAGCGGGCCAGGCCGAGCGAGTCTCCGGAGCATAGCTGCGTGACCGCGAGCCCGGCGAGCCACGCGGAGCGGGCGGGAAGATCCTCGAAGTGATGATCGAGGAACGCCATCACGCGGGGAAGCGCCGCCACGAGATCGGCGGGAGGCGAAGTTCGGTTCGCGCCGAGTGCGGCATACGCGGCGACGACGCGGCCCGACCCGAAGCGGCCCGGCTCGCTCAGCCAACGGTCCAGGCTCGGAACCGGGCTCGCTTGCCGGGCCGTGCGGCACTCCGCGAGCAGCCACTGTTCCAGCCACGCGGCGGGAGGCGATCCCGAGTCCCAGATCGCGTTGATCCAGCAGATCGCGGCATCCGCGGGATTCCCGGTCGCGCTGTAGAGTTCGGCCAGTTCGGACCACCCGGCCGCGCGGCGATCGGGGCCGAGTTTGGGGAAGTCCGTCAGCACGCGGGATTCGAGTTGGGGCCGCTTCGCCGCGCGGTCCTGCCCGTGAACCAAGGCCGAGGTCGAAGAGAGTTTTTCGTCCAGGCGTCGAGCCCCGGGGCTGCGTGGGGCCACGGGCGCCGAGGGTTTCATGGTTTCCGGAGTCGCCGTGTCGGCCTCCTGCTCATTCCGGCGGAAGCGACCCAGAAGCCGCTCGACGGACCTCGCGAACCAGCCGGGCCGGTCTTCCGTACGATCGGGAATGGAGAGCGGTTCTCGTCGCCGCGGCATCGGCGGCTCCTCCGGCTCCACGTGGCGCTCTTCGACCGCGGGCGGGGTCGCGAACCTGATCATCGCGAACGGGTCGGGCCCCGCTTCCTCCGCATTCAACCGGCTCGCCTCGGGCGGCACATACTCCACAAGCGTGGGAACGGGACGAAACGACACCACCGGCACGGCGAACGGTATCGCTTCCCCATGCGGGCCGGCCTCGATCCAGGTGAAGCGATCCGGGCCGAGGTCGAACAGCGAGATCATCTCGCGGACACGGAGCGACGGCCGCAGCGTCCGCCGACTCGGAACGTACAGGCCCGGTAAACGCGGGTCGAGGTAGTACCCATCCGCGGCGAGCGGGAGGAACGGCGGAATGCGGAGCCCGGCCGCGGGGCGAACGAGAATCCGCGGCACGCCGGCCTGATTCGTATGCGCAACCTCGAATTGTCGCAACAGCCGTTCCGTGGCACCCGAGCAGAACTCGCGAAAGCGAGCGGCCGCGTCTCCCGAGAAGACCCAGGCCAGTTCGCGAGGCGACTGCGAAGTCTGAACCAACTTGAAGCGGACCGCGGCGCGGATCCTCGGAGTCGCGACGCGATTCAGAGTCGGCGGCGACTTCGGGATCGCGAAATCCCGCCAGGCGGCCTCCGGGATTGCGGCGGGGCGAACCTGAACTGATCGCGGCGGCCGCAGGAAGAGGATGCGTGTCGGGCCGGCCCCGAGATGCTCCGGAAGCGGATGCCGCCAACCCCGCTTCACCCAGACCTGCGGCACCTGTTCGACGAACGCTTCGACCCGCGAGCCCGGTTCTTCGCACTGAAGGAGGATGGAGGCCGGCAGCGACTCCGCGAGAAGCGTAGCCCGAAGGGCGGGCTCCTCCAACAGCCGAACGTGAACGGCGGCCCCGGAGAGGCGACGAATCGCCGCCGCGGTTTCGGACAACTCCGCATCGGGAAATTCAAGCAGCGTCCGGCCAGTCGCCTCAGCCCGTTCAAGAGGCAAGATTTCCGCCCAGCAGCTGACTCGGGACTCCGGCAAGGTCGCCGCCCCGACCAATCGCACACCTTGCCGAGCGAGCGCGGCCGCGAGTTCCTTCCCTTGAGGCGGCGGAAGTTCAAACCAGGGCTTCCCTTGCGAATCGAGCCCGGCCCGCGCCGCCCGATCCGTGACGGCGCGTGGCACCACCCCGTTCTCCAGAGTCCAGCGAAGCACGTCCGGGCTTGGAAACAGCAACACCGCCATTCCGCCAGTCTAGAGCGTATCCGCGACCAGTGGAGTTGAAAAAGAGTGTGGGCAAGCTGAGAAGGGTTCCCGGATCCTGCCGGTCCGGGGGTTCCCGGTTGGGCCCGCCGGAGGCCGTTTCGTTGGTGAAGCCCGCGGATTGCAATAGAATCTCGGAATAGGTTCGCCTCTCCGGTGGGGCAAAGTCGAAGGAAAGGAAGCGCAATGCGGCGCGACGTGCGGGGGCGGGTCTGCCTAGTCTCCGGAGCGTCGCGAGGCATCGGCCGCCGCGTGGCCGAGCGGTTGGCGAAATTGGGCGCCAGGCTGGCGGTGACGGCTCGTTCCGCAAGCGAATTGGAAACACTGGCGAGCGAACTGCGGGCCGCCGGGGCCGAGGTGGAGACCATCCCCGCGGACCTGACGAAACCTGGCGATCGCGAACGACTTGTGAACCGGACGGTGGAGCGGTTCGGTAGCTTGGACGTGCTTCTGAACTGCGCCGGCGTGTGCAGTTTCGGAGAGTTCGAGACCTCCACGGAGGAGATCGCCCGAAAGGTGCTGGAGGTGAACTTCTTCGCACAAGCCGAGATGATTCGCCTGTGCCAGCCGCACCTGAGTCGGAGCTTCGAAGGCGGGTACGACCCCGCGGTGCTGAACGTCGCGAGCATCTGCGGGCGGTGGGGTATTCCGTCGCTCTCGGAGCATAGTGGCAGCAAGCACGCGTTCGTAGGCCTCACGGAGGCCCTGCGGGGCGAGTTCCAGCGCTTCGGGATCGACGTGCTGCTCGTGCTGCCGGGGCTTGTTCGGTCGGACGATCTGAGCCGCCACCTGCTGCGGAACGAGGGGAAGATCTATCTGGATTTCGAGGGCGCTCAACCTGCGGACGACGTGGCGGACGACGTGGTGAAGGCGCTCCTGCGGAACCGGACTGAGGCGACCTCCGGCTGGGTGTCGTACTTCGTGTGTCTCTTCCGCCGCCTGTTCCCCCGCAGCGTGCGGTTCTTCATGCAGCGCAAGGTGTGGAAGTATCAGCGGAAGCACGGGTGAGCGAACCCGCAAGCGGGTCGCACGACGAACGACTCCGAAGCGACGTGACGCGGGACTCTGCGGGACCTGACGCGTGTCAACGGCCGAATCGCGACCCGCTTGCGGGTTCGCCGAACGATCAAGGGACCAGTCTGCATGTGTGGAATTGCGGGAATGATCGATCTCTCCGGACGGCGGGCCGCACCGCACGGCGCCGTCGCACGCATGGCCAAGGCCATCTACCACCGCGGGCCGGACGAAGACGGCTTCCTCACCTCCACCGGCCTCGAACTCGCCAACACCCGCCTCTCCATCGTCGGCCTCGCGGACGGCAAACAGCCCATATCCAACGAAGACCAGTCCGTCTGGACCGTCTTCAACGGCGAGTTCTTCGACTACCGCGAGAAGCGGGCCGAACTCGAAGCCAAGGGGCACCGCTTCCGCACCAGCACGGACACGGAACTCATCCCGCACCTCTGGGAAGATCACCGCGAGAAGTTCCTGGACCACCTCAAAGGCCAGTTCGCGATCTGCGTGTGGGACAAGCGCACGAACGAGATCACGATCGCCCGCGACCGCAGCGGCATCTGCCCGCTGTTCTACGCCGTTCGCCGGATCGACGACACCGAGTGGCTGCTGTTCGCGTCCGAGATGAAGGCCCTGTTCGCGTCCGGGTTCGTGGAACCGAAGGCGGATCGTCGCGGGCTCAACCATATCTTCACGTTCTTCGCCATGCCCGGCCCCGTCACCGTCTTCGACGGAGTGAGGCTGCTGGCGCCCGGCAAATACCTCCACTTCAAACTCGGTTCCACGACCGCGGCCGAGGCCGAACGCCCCCGAACCTACTGGCACGTGACCTACCCCGACCGCGGCGGCGAAGACTACGGTGCGGACGAGGCCCGCATCGTCGGCGGATTCGAAGAGGTCCTCTGGAAGGCCGTGGACAAGCGCCTCAAGGCGGATGTGCCGGTCGTCTCGTATCTCTCCGGCGGCGTCGATTCCAGCCTCGTCGTCGCGATGGCGAACAAGGCTCTCGGTCGGCCCATTCCCACCTTCACCATCTCGGTGCAGGGCGAAGGGCTGAACGAGGAGAGCGAGGCGCTGCAGGTGGCGAAGGCGCTCGGTTGCGAACCCGTCGTCGTGAAGCACGGGCACGACGAACTGCGCCTCGGGTACCCGGAACTCATCGGCGCCGCCGAGATTCCGGTCATCGACACGTCCTGCCTTGCGCTCCTGGAGCTGGCCCGCTCCGTTCATCGGCACGGGTACAAAGTCGCTCTGACGGGTGAAGGCGCGGACGAGTGGCTCGCCGGGTACTCGTGGTTCAAGATCAACAAGCTCACGAAGTTCCTCGACGCGATTCCCGGCCTGCCCGTGGGCGGCATGCTGAGAACCGCGTTCCTCAAGCTCAGCGGCCAACCGACGTTCCCGCTCCGCCACTACAAGAACACGCAGAAGTTGCTCGGCGGGCCAAACGGCTGGCTCGACCTCTACGGCATGATGAGCTTGAACAAGCTCCGCTTCTTCACGCCGGAGTTCCGCGAGCAGATCGCCGAGTGGTCCCCATGGGACGACCTCGAACTCTCCCCGGACATGAAGCGGTGGCACCCGTTCAACCGGCAGATGTACCTCGGCGCCCGGATCATGCTCCCGGGGCACCTGCTCAGCTCGAAGGGCGATCGCGTCGCCATGAATTCGTCCGTCGAGACGCGGTATGCGTTTCTCGACGAAGACGTGATCGGGTATGTTTCGAAGCTGCACCCGCGGTGGAAACTCCGCGGCGTGATGAAGGACAAGTTCATCGAACGGAAGGTGGCTCAGAAGTGGCTGCCCTCCGAGGTGGCGTGGCGGCGGAAGCGGATGTTCCGCGCTCCGATGGACGCGTGGAACCCGCAGGCCGCTCCGGCGGCCGCGAACTCGTGGATCGCACAGGTTCTCTCGGCGGAATCGATCGCCAAAGCCGGCTACTTCCGTCATGATGCCGTGGTCGCGGCTCAAGCCCGCATCGCGAGCATGAAGCCCGGCCTCGCCCGCACCGGCCTCGAAATGGGTGTGACGGCCGTGACCGCGACGCAACTGTGGCACCACCTGTACCTCGGCGGCGGGTTGTGCGATCTCCCGGTGCGATTCGAACGACCCGCGGTCCAGGCCGCCTGAACGAATATGGGTTACGCCTTACAAACTCTCTGGCACGAACGACAGCGGTACGCCTCCGGCGTGCTCGCGGTCACGTTCTCGGCCGTGCTCATCGCCCTGCAATGCGGGCTGCTTCTCGGCTTGTTCAAGATCACGTCCATCCCGCTGGACCAGACCAAGGCCGGCAAAGGCGACGGCGTGGACATCTGGATCGGATCGAGCGGCACGCAAAGCGTCGACCTCGGCAAGCCGATCCCGGAATCGTACCTCACGCGGATCGCCGGGCGGTCCGGCGTGCACATGCCCGAGTACTACATCGCGAACTTCGGGAACTTCACCAAGCCGGTGGGCGGCACGGAACTCTGTTACCTGCTTGGCAGCCGCCTGGACGACGACGCCCGCGGCCCCGCGTCCGTGCTCACGCCCGAACTCCGGGCCGCGCTCACCGAACGCAACACGATCGTGGTGGACGAATCCGACGTGCCGCGAATGAAGCTCGATCATCCGGACGGACGGCCGAAGATCAACGGGAAGGAAGTTCGGCTCGTGGGCACCGTGAAGGGGCTGAAGAGCCTTGCGGCGCCTTGGGTCTTCTGCTCGCTGGACACGGCCCGACACCTGCTCGGCTTCATCATGCCGCCGGACCACGTGACCTACATGGTGGCCCAGGTGGACTCGCTCGAACGGGCCCAGCAGGTCGTGAAGGAACTCCGCGCGGAGTACCCGGACGACATGTGCGCCTACGAGACGGTCGAGTTCTCCACCGAGAGCCGCGTCTACTGGCTGTTCCGCACGAAGGCCGGCATCGCGATCGGGTACGCGGCGTTGCTCGGGCTCCTCGTCGGCATGGTGATCACGGCCCAAACCCTCTACTCGGCCACGGCCGCGAGCGCGAAGGAATTCGCCATCCTGCTCGCCCTCGGCATCCCGCGCTGGCGCATCATGGTGATGGTGCTCACGCAATCGTTCTGGGTCGGCGTCATCGGCGTGGCCCTCGCGTACCCGATTTGCCTCGGCCTGCGCGAACTCGCCCGCATGGGCAATACGGACGTGGACCTGCGAATCGAAATCGTCGGCGGCACTGCGATCGTGACATGCCTGATGGCTCTCGGCGCCGGCATCTTCGCCCTGCGAAGCGTTCGCAGGATTCAACCGATGGATCTGCTGAGGTAGTTGTTCGACGCTTTCACGAGTGGAGAATCGCGACCCGCTTGCGGGTTCGCCACAACCGATGACCCAGACCCTGACATCACCGGCCCTCCGCGGCGTCACCCTCACCAAGACCTACGGTGACGGCGCGAAGCGGCGGACTGCGCTCGATCGGGTCTCGCTCGATCTCTTCCCCGGGCAACTCGCGTTGCTCATGGGTCCGTCCGGTTCCGGCAAATCGACTCTGCTCGCGATCGCTTCCGGATTGCTCGAACCCGATTCCGGCGAAGTGCTGGCCGAGGATCGCGGCGAACTTCGGAACGTCTGGAAGATGACGTCCAAGCAGCGTGAAGACTTCCGCCTGCGTACCACGGGTTTCGTCTTCCAGGGCTACAATCTGTTCCCGGCCCTGACGGCTCGCCAGCAACTGGAGATCGTGCTGAAGTGGGGCGGATACGCCGGCGTGTTCGAAGCTCGCCGCCAAGCGGACGAGATGCTCGAGCGACTCGGCCTCGCCCCGAATCGCCACAAGAAGCCGGCCCAACTCTCGGGCGGGGAGAAGCAACGCGTCGCGATCGGCCGAGCCCTCGTGAAGAACCCGAGTTTTCTTTTCGCGGACGAACCGACCAGCGCCTTGGACTGGGAAAACGGGCAGCGGGTGATGGAGCTGCTGCGGGACGCCGCCCACGAACGCGGAGCCTCGATCCTCGTGGTTTCCCACGATCATCGCTTGCTGCCGTATGTTGACGTGTACTACCATCTGGAAGACGGCCACTTGGAGCGTCGCCCGCTCGGAGTGGGTCACTGAACTCGGCCTCGAGTTCGCGATGGAGGGATTGCCATGGTTTGGCAGAATGCGCGCCGGAAAGTCCTGTACGCCATCGGCGGCGGGTTGCTCGTCGGCAGCCTGCTTGGCGCCCGCCTGCTCACCAGCGGGGGCCCGGCCGTCACCGCGGTTGCGCCCTCCGCCAACGCGCCCGCCAACGGCAAGGAGGGCTCCGGCCCCGTCGTCCTCGGCATCGCGGACAGCAACCCCTCGCCCATCGGCTTCGGCCTGCCCCCCGTATTGCAATCGGGCGAAATCGTGAAGGTGTTCGTGACCGCGGGTCAGGATGTGAAAGTCCGCGAGATCAAACTCTTCGGCGGGAAGATGGCCCTCGGCGACCCGCTCTACAAGTTCAACTCGCAGATGCTTGAAGCCAAGCTCGTGGACGCCAACATGGCCGTGAACGTGGCTGTCGCGAACCTTCGCGGCGCGCAGGCCAAGCTCGATCAGCACCGCATCGCCATCGACGTGCAAAAGCTCAAACTCAAGGCCGCCGAACTCAACGTGAACCGCACGCAGGAGGGCTACCACCTCTACGAGCGCATTCAACGCGAAGCCCTGATGAAGCTGTACGACGCCGAGAAGGCCAAATCGCTGCTCGCGAACGATCCGGAACGCTTCAAACTCGAGACGCTTTATCTGAAGGCCGACGCGGAGAAGGAAGCCGAGAAGGAGGCCCTCGTCGCCCTGCAGAAGGCGGACATGGGCGCAACGGTGGCCATCGCCGAAGCCCAGGTGCTGCAGGCCGAGGCGCTCGTGGATCAGGCCCGCACCGCCGTCGAGATGTGTACGGTTCGCACGAAGCTTCCCGGCACCGTCGAACGCGTGAACTTCGGCCCCGGCGACGTGATCGGGATCAGCACCCGAACGCCGGCCGTGATCCTCGTGCCCGCCGGGCCACGCATCGTTCGCGCCGAGATCGAGGCGGACTTCGCACACCGCATCGGCCGCGACAAGATCGGCAAGACCGTGACCGTCTACGACAACACCGATCCGAAGATCACCTACAAGGGCAAGGTCGAACGCATCGGCGACACCTTTTTGAACAAGCGAGGCACCAACGAGAGCCTCGCCCCGAGCGACACGCGAGTCATCGAGGCGATCGTGGTCGTCGAGAACGCCAACCCGAGCGGCCAGCCCCCGCTCCGCGTCGGCCAAAAAGTCCGCGTGAACTTCGGCAACTGAGGTGATCCATGATCGCAACCGCCACGCAGTTGCTCGCTGATTTCGATGCGCTTCCGGAAGCGGAAAAGCACGCGGTCGCCGTCGAGATACTTCATCGGCTGCCTGAGGACGGCGACCTTCCCGAAGCATGCATGGTCGCCATGGCAGACGAGTTGTTCCTCGCTATGGATACGGAGGAGGAACGACGTGCCGCCAATCCCTGACCGCGGATCGGTTTGGATCGTCGATCTTGGGATGGCGGCGAAAGTCCGACCATGTCTGATTCTCAGCGTGCCCACGGATCCCGTCGATCGGGCCCTTTTCACCTACGTTCCGCACACGACTGCACTTTATGGCACGCGTTTCGAAGTTCCGGTGTCCCCGCGATTTTTGTCCAAGCCGGGAGCGTTCGATGCCCAGCAGATTGGAACAGTGCCGCACGCCAAGTTGGTGAGGCGATTGGGCGCCTTGGATTCGGCGGGATTGACCTCTGTCGAGGCGGCCGTGCGAATGTGGCTCGGACTGTGAACCTCGACGAATCCTATGCCGCGTGTCGGGACGTCGTTCGCCGGGCGAACAGTTCGTTCCCGCTCGCGTTCCGCCTGCTGGCACCTCCCAAGCGTCGGGCCATGAACGCGCTCTACGCCTTCGCCCGCCTCACGGACGACCTCGCGGACGAAGCCGGCGAACCCGCCGAGAAACGCGAACGACTCGAAGCCTGGTCCGAATCTTTGAACCTCGCCCTCGCCGGCGTCTATTCACATCCCACGCATTGGGCGCTGCACGACACGGTCCTGCGGTACGGCATCCCGCACCGCCACCTCCACGACTTGATCGAGGGCGTGCGGATGGACCTCGAACCGGTCTCGTTCGAGACGTTCGACGAGCTCCGAATCTACTGTTATCGCGTCGCGGGGGTCGTGGGTCTGGCGTGCGTCCGCATCTGGGGCGTTCGGCCGGGGGAGTCCTTTGAACGGATCGAACCCTTCGCCGAAGCCGCGGGCCTCGCGTTCCAACTCACGAACATCCTCCGCGACCTTGGAGAAGATCGCGACCGCGGCCGCCGGTACCTTCCCCGGAACGAGGACCCGATCGACCTCGACTTCCAGATCGAGCGGGCTCGCGGCTTCTACCGCGACGCCGAGCCGCTCGACGCGGCGCTCGCGAACGACGGCCGCGCCGTCTTCCGCGTCATGACCGGCACGTACCGCGCGCTCCTCGAGGCGATCGCGAAACGCCCGCAGGCCGTGTTCGAGAGGCGGGTGCGGGTGAACAAGCTTCGCAAAACGGCGATCTATCTTTCCGCGTGGCCGGTGAAGTGGGGGCTCCGATGAGCCGCCGCGCGGCCGTGATCGGCGGCGGGCTCGCAGGCCTCGCCGCGGCCGTGCGGCTCGCCCAACGCGGGTTCGCCGTCACGATTCTCGAATCGCGACAGCGGCTCGGCGGTCGCGCCGGGTCGTTCGCCGATCCTGCCACGGGTCAGCTTGTCGACGCGTGCCAGCACGCCGCCATGGGATGTTGCACGGAGTTCTTCCGCTTCTGCCGCACCGTCGGGATCGAGACGTTTCTGAAGCGTGAACCGCGGCTGCACTTCGTCACGCCGGACGGAACGCGAAGCGTGTTCAAGGCGGACCCGTGGCCCGCGCCCTTCCACCTCGGCCGGGCGCTCATGGGAGCGCACTATCTCACGCCGATCGAGAAGCTCCGCGTCGGCTGGGGGCTCCTGTGCCTGCTCCGCGAATCGCCGGATGCGGACCCGCCGCTCCGCGAGTGGCTGCTCGTTCACCGGCAAACCGAACGCACGATCCGCCGCTTCTGGAGCACGGTGCTCGTGAGCGCGCTCAATGAATCCGTCGACCGGCTCGGGCTGAAGTACGCCCGCAAGGTGTTCGTCGAAGGGTTCATGGCCACGCGGGACGGGTTCGAGGTGTGGCTGCCGACGGTTCCGCTCGGTCGGCTGTACGGCGACGAACTGCTGGGGTGGTTCGCGAGCCACGGCGTGGAGGTGCGGCTGAACGCGGCCGTCAAGCGACTTCAAGTGCGTGACAACGCGGTGTCACTGCTCGAACTGCGGGACGGAAGCGAATTTCGGGCCGACGAATACGTTCTGGCCGTGCCGTTCGAACGAGTCGGGGATTTGCTCGCCGAATCTCCGGGGGCCGACGCCCCCGGCTCGCCGGGTATGGATCCTTCGCCCATCACCAGCGTGCATCTCTGGTTCGATCGGCCCGCGATGGACCTTCCCCACGCCGTGATCGTCGATGGCCTCGGGCAGTGGGCGTTCGATCGCGGCGGGAACTCCGTTCAAGTCGTGATCAGCGCGGCTCGCGATCTCGAACGCGTCGGCCTCGTCGATCGCGTGGTCGCGGAGCTTCGCGCGATCTTTCCGGCGGCGCGGACCGCCGAACTTCAGCGGTCCAAAGTCGTGACGGAACATCACGCCACGTTCAGCGCCGTGCCGGGAATCGACGCGATTCGCCCGCCGCAGACCACGTCGTTCCTCAACCTCGTGCTGGCCGGAGATTGGACGCGCAGCGGCTGGCCGGCCACGATGGAAGGCGCCGTTCGCAGCGGGTTCCTCGCCGCGGACGCGGTTCGCGGATAGCATGTCGCCACGTTCGCAATCCCGAGGTGACCCATGCTTCGCGCTCTCCCAGTCTTCATGCTCGTTCTGGCCGTTGGAACCTCCGGGGCCTTGCGGCCCCGGCTCGCCGAGGCCGTGCAGCCCAAGGCCGCGGGCAAGGGCCCGTCCTTCACCGAGACCATTTACGGCAAGATGCCCAAGGGCGGGAACATCACCGAGTACACCCTCACGAACAAGAACGGCATGATCGTGAAGTGCATCGAGTACGGCGCGATCATCACGCAGATCCACGTGCCGGACAAAGCCGGCAAGTTCGCGGACGTGGCCCTCGGCTTCGACAAACTCGAAGGCTACCTCAACGGGCATCCGTACTTCGGCACGAACGCCGGCCGCTGCGCCAACCGCATCGCGAAGGGCAAGTTCAAGCTGGACGACAAAGAGTACACGCTCGCCACGAACAACGAACCGAACCACCTGCACGGCGGGAAGGAAGGCTTCGACAAGAAGGTGTGGAAGGGCGAGCCGTTCCTCGGCGCGACCGGCCCCGGCGTCAAGTTCACGTACACGAGCGCGGACGGCGAAGAGGGCTACCCCGGGAAACTCTCCGTGACCCTCAGCTACACCCTCACCGACAACAACGAGATCGAGGTGAACTACCGGGCGACCACGGACAAGCCGACGATCTGCAACCTGGCGCACCACAGCTACTTCAACCTCGCCGGGCACAACGCCGGGGACATCCTCGGCCACGTGGTGCAGATCGGCGCGAAGAACTACACCCCCGGCGACGACACCCTGATTCCGACCGGCAAGATCGCACCGGTCGCGGACACGCCCTTCGACTTCACCAAAGAAAAGACCATCGGCAAGGATATGGAGAAGGCGGGCGGCAAGCCGGTCGGCTTCGACCTGAACTACGTGCTGGACAAGGAAACGACCGAGCGACCCGAGATCGCCGCCGCGGTGTTCGAGCCGAAGAGCGGCCGCACGCTGATCGTGCTCAGCACCGAGCCCGGCCTCCAGTTCTACTCGGGCAACTTCCTGGACGGCACGAACACGGGCAAAGGCGGCGCGGTGTACAAGCAACACAACGGATTCTGCATGGAGCCGCAGAAGTTCCCGGATTCGATCAACAAGCCGGACTGGAAGGCGAAGTCGAACGTCGTGCTGCGCCCCGGCGAGACCTACAAGCAGACGACCGTGTACAAGTTCGGCGTGGCGAAGTGAATCCTCGCGAGCCCGCGGTCCGACTCCGCGGGCTCGCCTGCTACAATGTCCGTTCTGCCCGAAGCGACTTTCCGGGACCGAACATGCCTTCCGATTCCATTGCGGGGTTCCTCGACCGGGCGCAGGCCAGTCGCGTCCTGTTCCCGGAGCAGATCGAGCAGTTGATCCGCCAACCGGACATCCCGCACGCCAATCTCGACGCGCTGTGCCAGTACCTGGAGGAACGCGGCGCCATCACGCGGTTCCAGGCGGGCGCCATTCGTGCGGGCCGCGGCCAGGAGTTGAGTTTCGCGGGCTATCCGGTGGTGGATGAACTCGGCTCGTGCGCGGGCGGCGCGGCGTTCAGCGCTTTGCATCCCTCGCTGCGAACGCCGGTGGAACTTCGTCGCTACAAGGCCGAAGGATTGTTCCCCTCCGATTCGCCCGGCTCGCTGCTGCATCGAGCCCAGATCGCGGCCGCGCTGCACCACCCGAATCAGATCACGCTTCTGGACGTGGGCACGACCGGCGAAGAGACGTACGTCGCGATCGAACCGCCGACGGACGCCGGGCCGTTGGATGCCCTCGTGCGCGACATCGGCCCGATGCCGGCGTTCCTCGCCGCGGAGTACGGCCGCCAGGCGGCCAGCGTGCTCCGGGCGGCCCACGAGCGCGGCCTCTGCCACGGCGACATTCGGCCCCCGTATCTCTTCGTGGGCCCGATGACGACCAAGTCGAATCCGGACGGCACGGCGAAGCGACGGCCCGCGCCGAACGCCGCGCTGAAACTTGCGGAACTCGGGCTGGTTCCGAAGCGGCCCGTGGCCGTCCTCAGCGCCCCGCCGACGGACGTGCTGCCTTACATGCCGCCGGAGCGGCTCGATCACCCGGATCACACGCCGCGCGGAGACATCTATTCGCTCGGCGCCTCGTTGTACCACCTGCTCACGGGCCGGGCCCCGTTCGCGGGCACCGTCGCCACGGACCTGATGCAGAAGTTGCGAACGAGCGAGCCCGCGCCGCTCGCCACGCTTCGACCCGACATCCCGCCCGGCTTCGCCGACCTCGTGACCCGGATGATGAACAAGAATCCGGACGCGCGGCCCGCCACGATGTTCGACATCGAACAGGATCTGATCCCGTTCTGCCGATCGGCCGCGGTTCCGGCGGCGCCCGCCTCCGGCCCCGTCGCTATGGCCGTGGCCCACGAAGACGAGGATGTGCCGACGGCGGACGCTTTCCACTCCACGGCGGACGAATGGGGCGCCAGCGACGCGTTCTCCACCTCGCACGCCTCGGCCGAACCGCGACCCAAACGCCAACTCACCGCCGAGGACAAGAAACGCACGAAGATGCTCGTCGTCCTCGGGCTCTGCTTGCACCTCAGCGCCACGGCGCTCGTCATCGCGTGGGTCACCGGCGCGTTCGACTCCACGCCCGAACCCGAACCCGTGCCGACGAAGAAAGAACCGCCGAAGAAGAAGCCCTCCCGATGAAGGCCTGCCTCAGCCAGGTGACGACGCTCCCGGCCTCGTTCGCGGACGATCTCGCGACCGCGGCCGGCGCCGGATTCCGGTTCGTCGAAGTCTGGCTCACCAAACTCGAACGGCACCTCGAAGCCCATTCCGTGGATGCGACCGCGAACGCCATCGCGGAAGCCGGGCTCGCGTTCGCCGCGGCCTCGGTTCAGGGTGGCCTTCTCGTCGGAAGCGTGGAGCAACGGGCGGCCCACCTCGAACACTTCAAACGCCGGCTCGACTTGTGCCAGCGGCTCGGCATCCCGACGATCGTGCTCGCTCCCGGATTCGCACGCCGCGAGGAGATCGAAGTCGCGGTGAAACATCTGTTCGAAGCCGCACGCTGGGCCGCGGGATTCGGCGTCCGGCTCGCTCTCGAGTTCCACTCGGCGGACGCCTTCTGCAACAACTTGGACACGGCCGCGACGCTGATCGAGGCGTGCGCCGAGCCGAACCTCGGACTCTGTCTGGACGCGTTTCACTTCCACACGGGGCCAAGCAAGTCCGAGGACCTCGCGCGGCTCACGGCGAAGAACCTGTTCCACGTGCAACTCTGCGACACGACCGGCCGCCCGCGCGAACTGCTCGCCGATGCGGACCGCGTGCTCCCCGGCGACGGCGAGATGAATCTGACGCCGCTCACGGAGCGCCTCCGCGCCATCGGCTACTCCGGAGCCGTGTCCGTGGAACTGATGAACCCGACACTCTGGACCGTGAACGCGGCTCAGGTCGCGGAGGCGTCTCGGCAATCGCTCGAGCGTTTCGGCGCGACTCCGTGACGCGTCCGAAAACCGTCGCCCCGTTTCCCTCGAACACGAAAGGCCTTCCATGAGCGTGCAGTCACGACGCGTCGTCTCGCTCGCGTTCTTCGCGACCATCGCAACGGTGTTGGCCTCGAACGCTCCGGCGGCGCAACCGGACGAGGTCAAGAAACTGGAAGGCGAGTGGGTCTACGTCGAGGATCGCACCGAGGGCCGCCCCAAGGAGCAACACTCGCCCAGCACGGGGCCGCGGCTCAAGCTGCGCGTCGAGAAGGACGCGGTCGTGCTGGTGCGGAGCGACGGTGAGATTCGCATGCCGCTCGACGGCGCCCCCACCGAGGTCGTGAAAACGTTCGGGACTTCACGCTACCGCGGCGAATGGAAGGACGGCGCGTACCTGTACGAGAGCGTGCCCGTGCGCAAGGGGGACAACTCGGGCAAGGGGACGATCCGCTGGAAGCTGCGCGTCACGGCCGACGGCATGCTCGCGTCCGTGTCCATCGACGCGGGAAAAGAATCGGTGTCGCTGTTCCGTCAGCCGAAGGACATCGTGTTGCCCAAGCCGGCAAAGGCCGCGACGAGCGATCTGGCGTGGCTGTCCGGAGCGTGGGTCGGAACGAAGGGTGAAACGGGGGCGATCTCGATCGAGGAACGATGGAGCCCGCCGGGCGGCGGCGCGATGCTCGCCGTGTCCCGCACCGTTTCGCGGGCCAAGGACAAGATGGTCGCGTTCGAGTACCTGCGGATCGTGGAGCGGGACGGCGGCCTGGTGTACGTCGCCCAGCCTGGCGGCCGCACGCCGACCGAGTTCGTGCTCACCGAATTGGGCAAGACGCGGGCCGTGTTCGAGAACCCGCGCCACGACTTCCCGCAACGCATCGTATACGAACTCTCCGACCAGGGCGGGCTCTCCGCCTCGATCAGCTTCCTGAACGGCGGCAAACCTCAGCGCTTCGAGTTCAAACGCGAAGGCAAGTAGCTCTCCGTCACGCGATGGTGCCGTCCGGGATGACGGTGCCGCGGGGGACGCAGATGATGCCGTCGCGGATGAAGTACATCCCGTTCGGGCCGTCGAACTCCTGCTTCTTTTCGTCGTTCACGAGCCGCACGCGTTTGCCGATGCGGCAGTCCTTGTCGATGATCGCGCGATTGATGATGGAGCCGTCGCCCAGGTTGAGGTTGGGGCGTCCGGCGCGGGCGTTCGCGGCGCGGTCTTCAGCCGTCTCGAAGGTGTCCGACCCGATCAGGACCGTGTCGCGGAGGATGCAATCGGAGCCGATGCGGCTGCGGACGCCGAGGACCGTGCTTTCGAGCCGCGTCCGCGGGCCGACGACGCAGCCGTCCGCCACCAGACTGTGTTCGAGGGTGGCGCCGTTGATGCGGCTCGCGGGCAGGTTGCGCATGCGGGTGTAGATCAGGCCGTCCTGCGCGAAGAAATCGAACGGCGGGTTCGCCCCCGCGAGCGCCAGGCTGGACTCGTGGTAGCTCTTGATGGTGCCGAGATCTTCCCAGTACCCGTCGAACAGGTGCGAGTACATCTGCTTGATGCGGAAGTTCCGCGGGAAGATTTCCTTGCCGAAGTCCGTGGCGAGCGGCTTGGCGGTGAGCAGTTCGAGCAGCACTTCCGTTTTGAAGGCGTAGATGCCCATGTTCGCGAGGTAGGAGCGACCCTGCGGCTCGATGCCGCGTTTCGCGATCCACTCGGGCTTGGTGAAGTACGGAGCGCGTTCGTCCGCGGTCTTCGGCTTCTCCACGAATCCGGTGACGCGTCCTTCGTCCGTCATGCTGATGAGGCCGAACCCGGAGGTCTGATCTTCGCGAACGGGGATCGCGGCGAGTGTCGCGTCCGCCTTCGTCTCGTGGTGCGTGCGGAGCAGGTCGCGGTAGTCCATGCGATAGAGTTGATCCCCCGAGAGGATCACGACGTCCCGCGGTTTCTCGCGTTCGATGTAGCTGATGTTCTGGCGCACCGCGTCCGCCGTGCCCTGATACCAGTCCGTGGATTCGTTCGTCTGTTGGGCGGCGAGGATCTCGACGAACCCGCTGGAGAACATGTCGAACTTGTACGTGTTCGCGATGTGCCGGTGCAGGCTCACGCTGAGGAACTGGGTGAGGACGTAGATCTTGTGCAGGTCCGAGTTGATGCAGTTGCTGATCGGGATGTCGATGAGCCGGTATTTGCCGGCGACGGGTACGGCGGGTTTGGACCGTTGGGCGGTGAGCGGGAAGAGCCGCGAGCCGCGGCCGCCGCCGAGGATGATCGCGAGTACGGAACGCATGGGAGAAGCCTCGATGAAGTCCGACGACGCGTGCAAGTTGAAGTATGCTAACGCCGCACCACGACGGCGGACAGAAGGAAACCCGCGACGAGCCGAAAAGGAACGAATCGGCTCGCCTTCAATCGGGCTGGACGCCTCCCGACCACCCGGTTATACGCCCCCGATTGAATGGCGAAGCCGGGGAGGGTACGCCCGTGGCGGACGACGCTTCCGAACTTGTGGTCGAGACTCAGCATCTCACCAAGATTTACCAGAATCGCCAGATTGCGCTCAATGATGCGACCTTGACCATCGAGCCGGGGTGCGTCCTGGGACTTCTCGGGCCGAACGGCGCCGGGAAGACGACGTTCCTTCGCCTGATCCTCGGGTTGCATCGCCCCACGGCCGGCTGGGCGAAGGTCTTCGGGACGGTGATGACGCCGAACTCGGCGGACCTGCGCCGACGCATCGGCTACATCCCGACGAACCCGCAGTTCCCGAAAGGGATGACCCCGATCACGTATCTGGACTACATCGCACGGCTGTTCGGCCTCCCGGCGGACGCCCGCAAGCCGCGCCTCGCCACGCTGATTCGAGCCGTCGATCTGCTGCCGCACTCCGGAGATTCGATCGCCCACTTCACACCGGGCCAGACCGCTCGACTCGCCGTCGCCGCGAGCTTGATCAATGAGCCGGACCTGCTCATCTGGGACGAACCGACCCACGGGCTGGACATCGAAGCTCGACGGTCGATGCTCGAACTGATCAAGACGCTCGCCGCCGAGAAGACGCTCATTCTCTCGAGCCACAACCTCACGGACGTGGACGAAGTGTGCAACCACGCGGCGGTGCTGAACAAAGGGCAGTTGATCTTCAGCGGCACGCTCCAGGACCTGAAGGGCCGCATCAAGAAGAACCATTACGAACTCGACTTGGACGGCGAGCAGAAGGCGATCACGAAATGCGTGGCGGCTCTGCGGAACGTGGCCGGCTTCACGCAGGTGCTGCTCCGCCAGCGGCGGCTCGAAATCAAGCTCGTCGACGATGTGTCCAACTCCGCTCTCCTCGGTCAACTCTTCAACCTGCTGAACGACAACAAAGTGACGATCATCACGGTCCGCAGCGTGGGAATGCAGACGGAGCAGGCTTACCTGGATTTGGTGGAGCGCGAAGAGAGCCGCGGCTTCGCCCGCCTCTACAAGGACGCCGAAGCCGCGTGATGGTTCACCGCGACGCGGAGTCTGCGGAGCGCGCTCCAAGTCGTGAGAGGCTGGATCTTCACCACTTCCCCGGCTTTGAGGGGGAGAGGAGTTGGTCGCCGCTGGTCTCTAAAGGTGACATCGAATGCCTGACTGACAGCGAACTGGGGAGCCTTCCATGGAACAGACACCGGCCGTGGTCACCGTCAAATTCAACAAGTTCCTGCCGTATTGGGCCGTGCTGCAGACGGATCTGCGGCAGACGCTGCGCGGCTGGGTGTACCGGCTCTGGGTGTTCATGGCCGTGCTGGCCGTGAGCGGTATCCTGCTCTACCGCGTGGGCATCCACAAGGAAGCCGGGATGTTCCAGTCCGCGGCGGCGCAGTGCGGCGATCTCTTCCGCCTGCTCGTTCTCGGATCGCTCGCGCTGGTCGTGGTCCTGGCGGTGTCCGCCGTCGGCGCCGAGAAAGGCACGGTCGCGGACTCGGTGCTCAGCCGCGGGATCAGCCGGCATCAGTACTTCCTGGCGAAGTGGCACGCCCGGCTCGGGGTGGTCACGATCACGTTCGCCGTGCTCGCCGCGGCGGTGCTCGCGGCCACGTACTTCCTGTTCAAGTCGGACGCGGAATCGGACCTCTCGCTCGCCGGAGGGTTGCTCGCGATCGTCGCCGTGTGCGCGGTGATGGTCGCCATCGTGTCGTGGGGCGTGACCATCGGCGCCCTCACGAACGGCACCGTGCTCGGCATCACCGTGTTCTGGCTCGTGCTGTACGGGGCCGGCTTCCTTCTCACTCTGCTCCCCGAGAGCTACCCCTCCCCGGACCGCGAACTGAGCCGCCTGAAGTTCGTGCTCATGGGCCAATACAACACGGCGCTTCTGACCAACCTCATCCTCGGTTCCGTGATCGCGAGCGCGGCCGCGGCCGCCGTCGGCGTTCTCGGGTTCAGCAAGAGCGATGTCTAGGATGTCGAGCCGGTCGCGTCAGCGACCGGAGCCTCGGCGAACTTGAGCCCCGCGTCGAGTTCAAGCGTTTGGACTTCTGAACTCTTGGTTGATCCTTCATGCGTGTTCTCTCGCTGATCGTCGTCGTTCTGGTCGCCGGCCGTTCCACGGCCCAGCAGGCGGGATGGCCATCGGCATTGCCGATCACGGTGGGTCAGCCGGCGGCGCCGCCGGTGGCCGACGGCGTTCCCGCGCGCGTGGTCGAGGTCGTCGAGGCGCCGCCGGTTTCGGACGGCCAACAGCATCGATTCGCGTTGAACTTCGCCCTCGGGCAACCGTCCGTGGGGCGGGTCGGGATGCGAGTGCTGGACCTGCCGAGAAACTCGCTCTGGCTCGAAGCCTACGGCGGCAGCGCCCTCTTCGACGCGATGTACGGCTTCGGCGCCCGCCTCCAACACACCGCGTTCACCCTCGGCCAAGGCGATGCGTTCTTCATCAGCCCCGGCCTCGGCCTGCAAATCCTGCCGGAGTATTACTCGACCCGCGACACGTGGCGTTACAACAAACACCGCGGGCTCTGGACCCACGGCACGGGTTTCTACTCCACCCTGTACTACCTCGCGGGGGACGTGGACTTCTCGTGGGTGCACGACTTCACGCCGCGCTTCGGTTTCGAACTCGGGATGAAGCTCGGGCTCGCCGGTCGCATCGGCGGAAGCTTGGGAGACGACTACCCGAGCGGCGTGACGTGGGGAAAGAACCTGTATCCGATCGTCGCGTTCTACAGCGGGTTCCGCTTCTAACCGCGGCCCACGAGCGGCATCTTCGTGGCCATCACCGTGAGCGTGAGCACGTTCGCGTCGAGCGGCAGGCTCGCCATGTAGCTCACGGCCCGCGCCACGCATTCCACGTCCATCACGGGTTCGACCGCGACCGTCCCGTTCGCCTGGGGCATGCCGGTCTTCATCTTCGCGGCCATGTCCGTGTCCGCGTTGCCGATGTCGATCTGACCGCAGGCGATGTCGTACTTGCGGCCGTCGAGGGACGTGGATTTCGTGAGCCCGGTGATGGCGTGCTTGGTCGCGGTGTACGGCGACGAGTTCGGCCGCGGCGTCTGCGCCGAGATCGACCCGTTGTTGATGATGCGCCCGCCGCGCGGGCTCTGCTCCTTCATGAGCTTGAACGCTTCCTGCGTGCAGAAGAAGACGCCCGAGAGATTCACGTCCACGACATGCCGCCATTGTTCGGGCGTGAGATCTTCGAGGAGCACGGGCGGGGACGAGGTGCCTGCATTGTTGAAGAGCAGATCGAGGCGGCCGAAGGCGGCCTTCACCCTGGCGAAGAGATCGCGAACGGCGGCGGGATCGGAGACGTCCGCGGGGACGACGAGCGTTCGATCGCATGCGACGAGGGACGCCGTGTGCCGCAGCGCGTCTTCGCGGCGTCCGGCGAGCGCCAGCGTGAATCCGTCCTTGGCCAACGCGACCGCCGTCGCTCGACCGACCCCGGACCCCGCCCCCGTGATCAACGCGATCTTCATGTCGTTCTCCTGGCGCGCATCGTACCCCTGCGGTTATACTGACTGCGGAGGTGCGACATGTCCTTCGATGGCACGATCGTGAACGGAGATTACGTTCTCGGGCAGTCCCCGGAGGCGGCGCGGCGGCTCGCGATTCAGGATCGGCACTTCGCCGCACCCTCCGAGCTTCTGCTGGATCGGCTCGCGTTGACCTCGGGGGAGCGGGTCGTCGAACTGGGCTGCGGACCCGGCGGCTTCACCCGACGCATCCTGAACCGCCTTGGCCCGCAGGGTCGCGTTTCGGCCATCGATTCGGCGAAGGGGTTGCTCGATCAGGCGGCTGTGGCCCTCGCTTCGTTCCCGAACTTCACACCCGTTCTCGCGGATGTCTCGGCCCTCGGACCGTGGCTCGACGGCGCCGACGTCGTGACCGGCCGCGCCGTGCTGCACCACCTGCCGATGGCGGAGTTCGTGGTCGGCCGCCTTCGGGCGCAGTTGAAGCCCGGCACGCGAGTCGGGTTCATCGAACCGGACTTCCGGGCCCCGCTGGCCCGCGTCGGGTTCGATGAGGCGAACGGCCGCTCGGAACTGGCGCCGCTTCGCGAGTGGGCCCGCGTCATCAACGAGCTTTATCTCATCCGAAAGATTTCGCCGTGCGTCGGCGCCACGCTCGGGGCCACGATGCAGGCCGCCGGCTACACGGGCGTGCGTTCCACGTTCGCCGAGTTCCCCTGCGACGAACTCGTGATCGAGAACATGATCCTCTTCTACGACGAAGTCGGCGAGACGCTCGAACGGCTGGGTGTGATCACGCGCGACGAGATCGCGCGGCAGAAACCGCTGCTTCGGGCCGTGCCCGTCGGCGCTCCCGCCGTCTGGGGCGTCCACGTGGTCGATGCGAGGGCGTGAAACCACCTCGTGGTTCACGCCAGGTCGCGGTCTTCGAACAGCAACAGGCCGATGAGCAACGCGATGGCGGTGTAGAGGAAGGCGTAGCCGAAGACGGACAGAACGTACCCGCCGAAGCTCCACATGTCCAAAGGCGCCTCGCGGATGATGGCGGGGCCCATGTTGAAGAATTCGAGCGCGGGCAGAACCACGTCGAAGAGTTGACCGAGGAAGCCGACGAGGCCGAGGCCCGCGGAGTCTCCGCTGGCGCGGGCCTGCTCCGTGACGCGGACGACGACGGGCGCAAGATGGCCCAGGAAGTAGATCACGAGGCACAACACGAGGTTGACGACGAACGGCAACCGTGTGGCGAGCGCCGCCGCGATCGAGACGAGAATCATCACCTGGCCGAAGCCGAGCACGATGCCGATCGAGTGGGCGAACGAGTCCGCGAACCACGTGCCCGTGCCGCGCGCGATGACCTTCCCCGCCGCCGTGGGCACGGCGGATTCGAAGGTCGGCACGAAGACCTTCCCCGACTGGATGATCATCGTGTCTTTCACTTCGTTGATCTTGTCGAACTCGGGCATCACGCGGAGGGCGTAGTTCAGGTTCCAACCTAGGATGAGGCTCATGGCGACGCACGCCATCACGATGCCGAGGAATTTCCCTATGAGGAACTGTCGGCGATTCACCGGCTTGCTCATGAGCGTGACGGCGGTACGACCCTCGATCTCCTCGCTGATGGACATGGACGCGGCAAGCACGCCGAAGAGCACCGCGGCGAGCATGATGATGTCGAAGCCGATCTGCTTCATCATCTTGTAGTCGTCGCCGAAGGTGAAGTACGGGATGACGACGGAGGCCCAAGTGAGGCCGATGGCGCCGACAATGATGAGCCAGAACATCGGCTGGCGCCAGCCCTCGCGGTAGGCGGCGTACGCCACGGCTCCGCCCTTCGGCCACACCTTCACGAGCACGACCGGCATCAGCAGAAAGAAATCGATCAGAAGCTGGAGATGCAGCGCGGCCCCGTACACGTACTGGCCATACCACTGGAGGTTCGCCGATTCGCCCTTGTACCCGATGAACGCGGCCACGAGAGCCCCGGCGACGGCGACCCCGCCCACGACCGTCGCCACCGACATCGGGCTCTTCGTCGCCTTCTCGAACCCTTGCGAATCGATGGCCCAAAGCCACGGCAGGGCGGCGGAGAACTGGATCGCCACGAGGATGAACCCCGCGACGAACAGCATCGGATCGGAAAGCCAGTTCAGCATGATGCGAGTCCGCAGGTCTCGAAGCCGACGTATCGAGGGCACCCGCCGGGATGCACCCGGCGGCTCGTCCTGTCTCGGCACAGTTCGCTTTTTACTCTACGCCGCTACTCCGCCGAGGGTTCGGTTCGGTAATTCGGGGTCGTTCCCCAGCGAAGTTTGTCCCGCAAAATCTGGTAATACGTGCGGCCCGGCACCTTCACCAGCAGAAATTCGACCTTCGCCTGCCGCACGGTGACGGATTCTCCCATTTGCAGGGCGCCGAGCGATTGTCCGTCCGCGGTGAGGGCCGCCCCTTCCGGCCGTCGCACGCGGACGGTGTACGTTTTGTCCGCCCCGTCCACGAGGGGCCGCGAGGTCAGGGTGTGCGGGCAGAGCGGCGTGATCGTGAACCCTCGAAGTTCCTGGGAGAGGATCGGCCCGCCCGCCGAGAGGCTGTGAGCCGTCGAGCCGATCGGCGTGCTGAGGATCAGGCCGTCCCCGCGGTAACGCGTGACCGTTTCATCGTCGATCATCAGGTCCAGTTCCGCGGTATACCCCACGGATTTGGCGTGAACCACGACCTCGTTCAACCCGAGAATCGTTCGCGTGCCCCCCTCCACGGGGTACTCGCATTCGAACATCAGATGCGAGGCGACGCGGTACTCCCGGTTCATGAGCCGCGGCAGGGATTTGACGAGATCTTCGGGCGAGAGGTCCGCGAGGAAGCCGAGCGTTCCGAGGTTCACGCCGACGACCGGAAGCTGCCGGTATCCCATTTGGCGAACGGCACGCAGGATCGAGCCGTCTCCGCCGAGCACGATCGCGAGGTCCGCGGCGTACGGGCTGAGATCCTGTTCCTGTTTGAGGTCGCAAATCACGACCTCGCCCATTCCGGCGAGGATGGGGCGGAGCCAGGCCGCGGTCTCGCCGACCTGCGGCTTGAGCCCGTTCCCGAGGATGAAGAATCGCATGGAGAGGCACCGTGACCGGGGGCAATGTTCGACCTATCCAATCGGGCCGCGGCGGCCACGCCACTTTGCCCGCCTCGCGAACCCGCGGTTCGCCCCGCTTCTCTACTCCTCGCCCGGCGCAACCGTAAATCAGAAGCATCATGCCAACCGAACTGCCGAAAGCGTACGACCCCAAGGACGCCCAGAGCCGCTGGCTCGCGTTCTGGGACGAGAAGGGTTACTTTCACTCCGAACCGGACGCGAGCAAGAAGCCGTTCACGATCGTCATCCCGCCGCCGAACGTGACCGGGGCCCTGCACATGGGGCACGCCCTGAACAACACGCTGCAGGACGTGCTCATCCGCTGGAAACGCATGCAGGGGTTCAACGCCCTGTGGATGCCGGGCACGGACCACGCCGGCATCGCCACGCAGGCCGTGGTGGAGAAGCTCGTCTTCGCGCAGGAGAAGAAGACCCGCCACGACCTCGGCCGCGAGGAACTCGTGAAGCGGATCTGGCAATGGAAGGACCGATATGAGGCCCGCATCCTCGGGCAGTTGAAGCAGATCGGGGCCTCGTGCGACTGGCAGCGGACGCGGTTCACGCTGGACGACACGTGCGCCAAGGCCGTGCGCGAGACGTTCTTCCGCATGTTCAAGGACGGCTACATCTACCGCGGCAAACGCCTCGTGAACTGGGACGCCCACCTGCAGACGTCCGTGGCCGACGACGAGACCTACACCGAGGACACGAAGGGCGGCTTCTGGACCTTCAAGTATCCCGTTCTCGACGCTTCGACTCCGGGCGCTGACGCGACCGGCTCGACGACGATCAGCTTCAGCACCACGCGGCCGGAAACGATGCTCGGCGACTCCGCCCTCTGCGTGCATCCGTCCGACGAACGCTACAAGCATCTCGTGGGCAAGAAGGCGCTGCAGGTCCACACCGGCCGCGAGATTCCAATTATCGCGGACGGCATTCTCGCGGATCCGACGCTCGGCACCGGTTGCGTGAAGGTGACGCCGGCCCACGACCCCAACGACTACGCCTGCTATCAGCGGCATCCGGAAATCGGCATCATCAACATTCTGAATCCGGACGGCACGATCAACGCCGAGGGCGGGAAGTACGCGGGGCTGGACCGCTACAAGGCCCGCGAAGCGGTGGTGAAGGAGATGGAGGAGAAGGGCTTTTACGAGGGCAAAGAAGACCGCGTGATCCCGCTGAAGTACTCGGACCGCAGCAAGACGCCGATCGAGCCGTACTTGTCCGATCAGTGGTTCGTGAAGATGACCGATTTCGAGACCCCGAGCGGAGGGCGTCAGCCCTCCGTGCCGGGCGCCGGGGCCGCGTCGGGTGAAACACGGGGGTCTGACATCCCCCGCTCGGGATTGGCGCAGATGGCGATGGACGCGGTGACTAGCGGCCGCGTGAAGTTCACGCCGGAGCGCTACAAGGACGGCTACCTCGCGTGGCTCGGGGAGAAACGCGACTGGTGCATCTCCCGGCAACTCTGGTGGGGCCACCGCATCCCCGTGTGGACGCGGCCGAAGCACGATGGCGAAGATTGGACCATCGACGCCGTGAAGGGCTACATGCACAAGTTCGTGGTGCTGCCCGCGTTCAACAATGATGAAGCGAAGGCGAAGCGGGCGATGGACGACCTCGCCTTCGCGTACACCAGCGACCACTTGCATATCTGCATCAAAAATTCGGAAGTGGAGCAGGCCATTGGCCCGATGCTCACGGAGAAGATGGGCTACGCCCAATCCGATGATGTGCTCGACACGTGGTTCTCGTCCGCGCTGTGGCCGCATTCCACGCTCGGCTGGCCGGAAGCGACGCCCGAACTGAAACACTACTACCCCACCAGCGTGCTGTGCACGAGCCGCGACATCATCACGCTGTGGGTGGCCCGCATGGTGATCACCGGGCTCTACAACCTCGGCGAGGTGCCGTTCACGCAGGTGTACGTCCACCCCAAGATGCTGGACGGCTTCGGCGAGACGATGTCCAAGTCCAAGGGGAACGGCATCGACCCGCTGGACATCATCGAACTCTACGGCACCGATGCGTTGCGCTACCAGATGGTGTCCCTGGCTGGCGAAACGCAGGACAGCCGCCTGCCGATCGTGAACGTGTGCCCGCACTGCGGCGAAGCCGTCGCGGTGAAGCAGGAGCACATGTACATGCGGACGAAGAAGCTCGCGTGCCCGAAGTGCAAGAAGCCGTTCCGCCCCGGCGGCCCGTGGCCCGCGGACGATCCCGAACTCCCGACCGCGAAGCAGGGTTCGGACCGCTTCGAGGTGGGCCGCAACTTCGCGAACAAATTGTGGAACGCCACGCGGTTCCTGTTGATGAACCTTGAGGGATACGCGCCCGGCGCGATCGACGCGAAGTTCCTCCCCATCGAAGATCGCTGGCTCTTGTCCCGCCTCGCGACCACGACCAAACTCGTGACCGATTCGCTGGAACACTTCCACTTCAGCAAGGTGGCCGCGGCGATCTACGAGTTCACGTGGTCCGAGTTCTGCGACTGGTACATCGAGATGGCGAAGGGCCGTCTCAAGGAGCCCGCGTCGCGGCCCGCCGTGCAGCGCGTGCTCGTGAACGTGCTGGACGGCATTCTGCGGCTCGTGCATCCCGTGATGCCGTTCCTCGCCGAAACGCTGTGGCACGCGTTGAACGAAGCCGCACCTAGCCGCGAAGGAGTGACCGAGAGCGTGGTGATCGCCCCGTGGCCGGAGTACCCGGCGGAGTGGATCGACGCCGGTGTGGAGGCCCGCTTCGCCCGGATGCAGGAACTCGTGCGTGGCGTGCGCGAGGTTCGCAACCGCTACCAGGTGGACGACAAGACGAAGCTCGACGTGTCCGTGAAGGCGAGCGAGGCGGTGTCGAAGGACTTCACCGAGTTGGCGGCGTTCATCGGCCCGCTCGCAGGCATCGCGAACTTCACGGCATCACCCGCCGTGGCGAAGCCGAAGCAGGCCGGCACCGTGGTGAAGCCGGACTTCGAGGCGTTTGTGCATCTCGAAGGGCTGATCGATTCCGCGGCCGAGGCGAAGCGCATCGAGAAGCAACTCGGCGAGAAGCGGAAGCAACGGGACGCGGTGAAGGCGAAGCTCGCCAACCCGGCCTTCGCGGACAAGGCCCCGGCGGATGTGGTGCAGGTGCAACGCGATCTTCAGGCCGATCTCGACTCGCAGATCGCGGCCCTCGAGGAGACGCTCCGCGACCTGTAGGGCGATTCGACCTCGGCTTGATTCGCCGAGTCGGGCCGCCTTATAACGCGGCATGCTAACCACCGCTCTCGCCCGACTCCGTGCCCGCCTTGGCCCCGCTCGCGCCCGGCTGGCGTTGGACGCCGCGCTGGCGGTCCTCGTGTACGTCGTCGCGCAGGCGGCCTACGCCACCGCCACCGGGCACATTCAACTCTGCGATTCCACGTATTCCCTCGTCGCCACCGAGATGCTGCTCAAACGCGGCACCCTCGAACTGACTTCGAACATCCCCGCGGACTCGAGCAAGCTGCCCGGCTACAACCCGGGACTCGGCCTCCCGTACCAGTTCGTTCGGATGAAGGACACGGGCCGCATCTACTACGGGTATCCGCTCGGCAGCACCTTTCTCGCGATGCCCTGGGTGGCGTACCACACGATGTGGAAGGATCGGAGCGTGGTGGACGCCGCCGGAGCTCCGCGGTGCGAGGTCGAGGGCGTAATTCAGGTGAAGATCGCCTCGCAGATCTCGGCCGCGATCGCCGCCTTGCTGTACCTTCTGGCGCGGCATTTCGTCCGGCCCGTTCCCGCGTTGCTGCTCGCGCTCGGGTTCGCGTTCGGCTCGCCGCTCGCCAGCACCATGAGCCGCTCGCTGTGGTCGCACACGGGCATGGTTCTGTTCCTCTCCGCGGCCCTCGTGCTGCTCGTCTCGCGCATGCGGGTCGCGATCGCCACACTGCGGACGGACGTGCTTTATGGCCTCGGGCTCGGTACGTGCCTGTTCTGGTCCGGGTTTTGCCGGCAGCACGCGGCCACGTCCGCCGTGGCCATCGGGCTCTACCTCGTTCTGCACTATCGCCGCACGCTGTTCTTCACGCTGCTGGGCGGCAGCGCCTGGGTCGCGGGGCTCGTCGCGTTCTCGATGGCGACCTTCGGAACGCTGCAACCGCCCTCCGTGTACGGCGCCGGGATGATGGACGGCGAGGACGTCGCGAACCGCTTCGCGTGGCTGATGATCTCGCCGACGCGCGGGCTTCTCGTCTACTGCCCGTACCTGCTCGCGATCGGCGCGATTCTCGTGGCCGGTCGGAAGACGCTGAAGAACGCCGGGCTTCTGTTCCCGGCCGCGTTCGTGCTGACGACACACAGCCTTCTCATCGCCTCGTTCGTGGGGTGGCACGCGAACAGCGCCTACGGCCCGCGGTACTTCAGCGACGTGCTGCCGTGGTTCGCGTTGCTCGCCTCCATGAGCGTGGCGGCCCTGCCGGAACTTCCCCGATTCCGATGGCCGCTCGGGATTCTACTCGTCGCCGGGTTCGCGTGGGGCATCTTCGTGCATCAGCGCGGCGCGAACTCCCCCGCGGCCTGGTTGTGGAACGAACGCCCGCGCATGGTCGGGAACGAAGCCTCCGTGAAGGAGTGGCGCCACCCGCAATTCCTCACGGGGCTCACCTTCCTCGTCCTTCCGGACGGTAGCATCAAGGAAGGAGCCGTACGGGGAGGCAAGCCGTGAGCCAGCGCCATGTCGAAGTCGTCGAGATGTCCGGTCACATCATCGATTCGCTCCTGCTGCCGAAGGCGCTGGACGCGATCGTTTCGCGAGGAGCCCAGTACGAGGTGAAGGACGTCCGCATCGGCATGCGGCCGGAAGATCCCTCGTTCGTGCGGATCGAGGTGCGGGCGGACTCGGCCGCGCTGCTCGAACGCGTTCTCGCCGAACTTCACCCGCACGGCGCGATCCCCGTTCACAAGGAGGATTGCCGCACGGCGACGGCGGACGTGCCCGGCGCCTATCCGGACGGCTTCTACTGCTCCACGAACTGCCGCACCGAAGTGCGGATCGGCGGCGAGTGGATCGAAGTTCACGATCAGGAAATGGACTGCGGCATCGCGATCGACGGCCGCACGGCGCGGTGCCTGCCCATGACTCGCGTCCAAGTCGGCGATCGGATCGCCGTGGGGCACGCCGGCATTCGCGTCTTCCCGATCGAGGGCACAGAGAAAAAACGCGACCTCTTCGAGTTCATGACCAGCGCCGTCTCGAGCGAGAAGCCGAAGGCCGTGAGCGTGCGCGAGATCGCGGCGGCGATGAAGAAGTGTCGCGCCCTCGGCGAGAAGATCCTCGCCGTGCTCGGCCCCGCCGTCGTGCACACCGGCGGAGCCGAACATGTGGCGAAGTTGATTCGCGACGGCTATCTTCACGTGCTCTTCGCCGGCAACGCGCTCGCCACCCACGACATGGAACAGGCCTTCTACGGCACGAGCCTCGGCGTCTCCCTCGAACGCGGCATCCCGACCGACGAGGGACACGAGCACCACCTCCGCACCATCAACTCGATTCGCCGCCTCGGCGGCATCGCCGACGCCGTGCGTGGCGGCCATCTGAAAAGCGGCATCATGTACGAGTGCGTGTCGCGGGACATCCCGTTCGTGCTCGCCGGAAGCATCCGTGACGACGGCCCGCTCCCCGAAGTGATCACGGACTCGCTCGAAGCCCAGGACGCGATGCGCCGCCACGTCCCGGGCGTCGGCTTCTGCCTCATGGTCGCCACCACGCTGCACAGCATCGCCGTGGGGAACCTCCTCCCCGCGGCCGTGAAAGTGGCCTGCATCGACATCAGCCCCGCCACCGTGACGAAGCTCATGGATCGCGGCAGCACACAGACCGTCGGAATCGTCTCGGACGCGGAACCGTTCCTCCGCAGCCTCGTCGCCGAACTCGGCTGATGCCCGATTCCCGGTGGCGAAGCGAACTCGCCTCGGATACTCTGCCTTCACCACCTCCGGGAGTTCGCCATGCGCACCTTGTTGGCCCTCGCCCTGTTCACGACTGGCGCGAGCGCCCTCGCCTTCGACGCGCCGCCGACGATCGTCACCGGAAAGATCGAGAAGGGCAACCTGACCAGCAAGGTCGTCCGCAACGTGCCGCAAGTGCGTGAAGTGATCGCGAAGGAAGTCGTGGACGGAAAGGAAGTCGAAGTGAAGAGGACCGTGCAGTTCCTCGTTCCCGTCGAGGAAACGATCTCGACTTCGTTGAAGGACGCGAAGGCGAGCCGCGGCGGCAAGGCCCTGACTGAACGGCAACTCGCCAAGGCCCTCGCCGAGGAAACGACGTTCGTGACGAGCGTGGGGCCACTCGCCGCGAAGTACAAAGCGCTGTTCAAGGACGACGTGATCCTCATCGAATACCCGGCTCCGAAGAAATGACCCGCGAACGTCCACCGATTCAACCCGTCGTCGAGGTCCCCCGTCTGCCGCGGCGGCGGTTCGATTCGCACAAGGGCGCCTTCGGCAAAGTCCTGATCGCGGCCGGGAGCCGCGGCATGTCCGGGGCCGCGGTTCTCTCGGGCCGCGCCGCGTTGCGTTCCGGCGCGGGCCTGGTTCAAGTCGCGGCTCCGGCGGCGGTGCAACTCGTGGTCGCCGCCGGGCATCCCTGCTACACCACGTTCGCCCTTCACCAACACGCGGACGGCACGCTTGCCGAGAGCGCGGCGGCCGATGTCTCGGCTTGGGCCCGCTCCGCGCACGCCTTCGCCATCGGCCCCGGTCTCGGCTCCGGGCCGGACGTGAAGTCGTTCGTTCGAGGCGTTTTGGACGACGTGACCGGTATCCCCGTGGTCGTGGACGCGGACGGCTTGAACGCGTTGGCCCCGCTCGCGGACGAATTCCGGAATCGAGCCATGCCGCTCGTTCTCACGCCGCATCCCGGCGAGTTCGCCCGACTCAGCGGCCGCAGCGCGGACGACGTTCGAATCCACCGCGAAGAACTGGCCTGCGAGTTCGCCGCGACCCGAGGCGTGGTTCTGTTGCTGAAGGGCGCCGGCACGCTCGTGACGGACGGCACGCGGCTGTTCCGCAATTCGACGGGCAACCCCGGCATGGCCACCGGCGGGAGCGGAGACGTGCTCACCGGCGTGATCGCGGCTCTCCTGGCTCAAGGGCTCGAACCCCTCGACGCCGCCGCGCTCAGCGCCTGGATCCACGGCCGCGCCGGCGACCACGCCGCCGCCGCTCTCGGCCAAACCAGCCTCACCGCCACGGACCTCCTCGACCACCTCCCCGTGGCGTTCCGCGAAGTCGAACGATCATAGCGTCGCGAGCGATTTCGCGGTGGCGGCCACGATTTCGTCCACGTGGTGGGCGGTCATCGGGGCGGAGAGGAAGGCCGCCTCGAACTGGCTGCACGGGAGGTAGACGCCGAGGTCCATCATGGCGCGGAAGAAGGCGCCGAATCGCTTCGTGTCCGCGAGCTTCGCCGTGTCGAAATCGCGGACCGGCGTCGCGGTGAAGAACAGCGTCCACATGCTGCCGAGGCGGTTGAACTGGAACGGGATTCCGGAGGCGGTCGCGACGGATCGGATGCCCGATTCGAGCTTCGCGCCGAGTTCATCGAGGCGGCGATACGGCGGGTTCTTCTTCAACTCGCGGAGCGTGGCGATGCCCGCGGCCATGCTGATGGGATTGCCCGAGTTCGTGCCCGCCTGGAAGACTGGCCCCGCGGGCATGATCTTCTTCATGATGTCCGCGCGGCCGCCGAACGCGCCGACGGGGAATCCGCCGCCGACGATCTTGCCGAGGCACGTGACGTCCGGAGAATCGCCGAGCAGTTCCTGGGCGCCGCCGTACGCGAGGCGGAAGCCGGTCATCACTTCATCGTAAACCAGCAGCGCGCCGTGCTTCGCCGTGAGCGCCCGCAACTCGTGGCGGAATTCCTCGCTCGGCGGCACGAGGCCCATATTCCCGACCACCGGTTCGAGTATCACGCCGGCGATGCGATCGCCCTTCGCGGCGAAGAGTTCCCGCAGCGCGGCCGCGTCGTTGTAACGCGACACGAGCGTGTCGTCCGTGCAACCTTGGGGCACGCCGGGCGAGGTGGGCACGCCGTGGGTGAGGGCGCTGGACCCGGCCGAGACGAGCAGCGAATCGACGTGCCCGTGGTAACAACCGGCGAACTTCACGATCAGATCGCGACCGGTGAACCCGCGGGCGAGGCGGATCGCGCTCATGGTCGCTTCCGTGCCGCTGGACACGAAACGGACCATCTCGATGGACGGCACGGCGTCGACGACGAGTTCGGCGAGTTCGGTTTCCTTCTCGCAGGGCGCCCCATAGCTGGCCCCGTCGCGGAGGGCGGCAAGGGTCGCGTCGAGAACGGCGGGGTGATTGTGGCCGAGGATCATCGGGCCCCATGCCCCGATGAGATCGATGTAGCGATTGCCGTCGATGTCCGTGAGGTATGGTCCGTCGCCGCGGGCGATGGTGATGGGGGACCCGCCGACGGCGCCGAAGGCGCGGGCGGGGCTGTTCACGCCGCCGGGAATGACGCGGCAGGCCCGCTCGTGGGCCGCCGCCGATCGTGTTCGGTTCATGCAGGTACGGTGTAGTCCGGAGGAAGCGGGGGAACAAGCCTGCCATCAATCGGGCAGGAATTGCGAAGTTCGTGTGCGGGATGACGGCAGGACCGGAATCGGAGCTGCCACATTTTCAGGCATTTCGTGCATTTTCGGCGAAAATCGGGGACTGGCGCCGAGGTTGCTCTGAACCTGCGCGTCCGAAAGAATGTCCGACTCGTGCCCGAAGCCCCTGCTTGTTTTGCCGCGCGACCGGGTAAGATATCAGTCGCACGGCAACTATTACGGATGATACGGGACTGGCCGCGGGCCGGTTCCTTTCCAGGTTGCGACCCGATTTCCAGGACAGGTGACCCGTGCCTTCCACATTCGCACCTTCGATGACTTCCGCGATCCGACCGGATCCCGAAGTGGTGGAACTCCCTCTGCTGTTGCCGCGCTGGCAAGCCGAGGAACTGGAACATGCCGCCCGCGAGCGCGGCATGACCACGGGCCAAATGCTCCGCCGCGTGATCCGCGAACTCCTCGCCGAGGAATCGTTCGCCGAGCACAACTGATTCGCATCCGCCGAGACAACACCGAAGGCCGCCGCGATCCGTTCGCGGCGGCCTTCGCCATTTCACGGCCCGTTCGATCGATCACACGCGTTCAAGCAGCGATTGCATCCGCACCACGGCGCGCTCGTCCGGGAAGGTGTGGAACGCGGAGATGGACAGGCACTTGTTCAGCGCTTCCACGATGATGATGCCGAGCGGCGAGAAGCCGATGCGGTGATCGGCCGCGAAGTGGGCCACGAGCCCCTTGCGTTCCCCTTCGCGTTTCAACTCGCGATGCACGTCCTCGAACGGCTCGGCGTCCAGGATCTCGAGGTGCGTGCTGACCTGATAGCGGAGCCCGGCTTGGAGCTCGCAGTGGCCGCCCCGCGAGCCGCCGAATCGGTGCGCAAGCCGCTGCCCGCGCCGCGGCAGGAACTGATCCTGCGCCGCCACCACCTCCGCAATGCGTTCCGTTCCGTGGCTCCACTCGAGAACGTGCCCGGTCGGCGTGATGTGGGCGGCGACCCGGAACCCGCCGCACTCGACGACCCGAGTGGCGACGCGCTCGTACAGTTCGGGATGGATGGGCCGGTCGAAGAGGCGGTAGATCAGCCCTTCAACCGCCGGCCGCACGAAGAACGCGCTCATACCCGCATTCTACCACGCCTCCGACGATCGACGAGAAACAGCATCTCCCGCACGTGAACCGAGCGATTCTCGAAACTGCGGCTGCCGCGGAACGCGGCGTACTTCATGGTGAAGGTGCGAACCGATCCGTGCGTTCGCAGAAGCCTCGACATCGCTTCCGGTTCGATAAATCCCTCATTGCTGAAGGACACGAGGAGGAATCGGGCGTCCGTTCGGCTCAACAATTGTCCGAAGAGCCCGGCGGCTTCGGCCCGGCGATTGTATCCGGAGCGTCGCCAGTCCGTCGGGATGCCCGAGACGCGGCTGATCGCTTCGGGCCTTCGATTGTTCACCAGGAGGTTCAACATGAAGTAGTTCGAGCCGTAGGGGTGTTGGTTGTACGGCGGGTCGAAGTACGCGAGGTCGAACGGGCCGAGTTTCGTCGCGAGGTCGTTCGCGTCGCCCTGAAGAACTTCGTGGTCGCACTCGAAGCGGCTGAGGATCGGCGACTCGAGACGAATCTCGCCGAGTATTCGCTTGAGTGAGTCGGCCCCGCTCCCGCCGAAGCGACCGATTCCGCTCAGGCGGTTCTTGTAGAACCCTTTGAAGACCCCGGCCGTGTTCGCGTGGACGGACGCCTCGCTCAGCAACGGGCCCAGCAGAAGATCGCGAATCCTCGCGGGCGCGGTGTCGATCAGGGACCGATATCGATCCAGTCGGCGGGCATTGGCGCGGGTGTAGAACGCGCGGTCCGTGGCCACGATCCGGGTGTCGTCCCGCGGGGCATACAGGTCTTCGAAGAAGCCGCGAGGCCGATCTTCGACATCCACAACGTTGTTGAATCGTTCGACGAGAGCAGTCAATTCCCGAAGTTGGACCTCGGATCGATTTGTCTGGTAGCATCGCACCGCGGTCGCGGCATAGTCCTCGAGATCGGAACTGACGACAAGCGAGGAGTGGGCTTTGAGGAACCGCGACACGACGCCCGATCCGGCGAAGGCGTCCCAGCATCGCAATTTCGACACCTTCAGGCGGGTCATCACGATGCGGATCGCGTCGCCGATCGGGCCGAGGAGCGCCCGTTTGTTGCCGAGACAGGTGATGAGTTGCTTCGTGAGGTAGTCCGGGTCTTCCTCCATGTCCGGCCTCAGGTCCGTTTGAATTGCTTGTCCAGTTCGCTGCGGCTGAACAGGAGCGAGGTGGGGCGGCCGTGCGGGCAGTGGTGCGAGTCTTCGGCCAGGGTGCGGAGGTGCAGGAGGTAGGCGATCTCCTCCGGGGTCAACGGGTCGCCGGCCTTCACGGCCGCTTTGCAGGCCATCGTGGCCATCAGGTTGTGGAGCAGAGCCTCTTTGCTCGGCGGGCGGTCCTTCGAGAGCAGTTCGTCCAGCACGCTTTGGAAGATCTCGTGCGGGGCTTTGCGGCCGAGGAGCGTGGGGTAGCTGCCGAGGAGGACGGTGTTGCCGCCGAAGTCGGAGACTTCGAGACCCAGCGTCTGCAGTTGTTCCGCGGCTTCGAGCACGAGCGCGGCCTGTTCCGCGGGAAGCTCGATCGGCTCGGGGATGAGCAACCGTTGCACTTCGAGTTGGCCGTCGCGGACGCGCCGCCGCAGCTGTTCGAAGAGGATCCGCTCGTGAAGCGCGTGCTGATCGATGACGAGCATCCCGTCCCGCGTTTCGATCACGAGATAGGAATCGTGCAGTTGAATGGCGGTGCCGGGCGGTTCGGGCTCCGGTCGAGCCGGGTGCGCGAGCGCCCGGAGTTCCGGCGGTTCCACCGGAATGGGCGGAGCATCGAAGGCCACGGGTGGCGCCGGCGTTTCGGGTTGCGTTTCGGTTCCGGTTGCCGACGCCCCCGGCTCGACGGGCTCGACAGGCACGGCGATCGGGAACGGCAATCGCTCCTGCACATGCGAGGGCGCTTGGAACCAGTCTGCGGGGCCGCTCGGCGGCGGGGCCGGGATCTCGCCCAGCGGTGGCGTCAGGTGCGGCATCAGGTTCTCACGCAGGAGCCGTCCCTTCACCGCCGCGCGGACCAGCGAGTAGATCGTCGAGTTCTCCTGGAACCGAACCTCGGCCTTCGTCGGATGCACGTTGACGTCGATCTGATCCGGCGGCAGCGTGAGGAACAGAAAGCCGATGCAGTAGCGGCCGGTCATCAGGAGGCCGCGATAGGAATCCTGCATCGCGTGGGCGAGGCTGCGGTCGCGGAACCAGCGGCCGTTCACGAACAGGTATTGCAGCTTGGCGTTCCCGCGGTCGCACTTCGGATCGGCGATGAACCCCGTGACGCGGCGTTCGCCCGGCCCGGAGTCCACCTCGAGCATCGCCTCGCGGATCTCCTTGCCGAAGAACAGGCCGATGCGGTCGAGCAGTCCCGCGGAGGCCGGCACCTCGTACACGAGCTTGCCGTTGTGCCGCAGCACGATGTGCAGTTTCGGGTTGGCCAGCGCCAGCCGCGTGACCGTCTCGGTGACGTGCCCGAGTTCGGTGGCGTGGCTCTTGAGGAACTTCTTGCGAACGGGCACGTTATAGAAGAGATGCCGCACCTCGAGCCGGGTGCCGGGGGCTCCGTTCCACGGCCGCACGGGGCTCAGTTCGCCGTCGTCGATGCGAAGCTCGGCCCCGGACTCGCGATCGTGCGGCCGCGATTGCAGCGTCACTTTCGCGATGCCGGCGATGGACGAAAGCGCCTCGCCGCGGAAGCCCATCGTGCCGATGCGGAAGAGGTCGTCCGCGTTTTTCAGCTTGCTGGTGGCGTGCGAAGCGAAGGCGAGGGGCAGATCCTCGGGCACGATGCCGCAGCCGTCGTCCACGATGCGGATGAGTTCGGTGCCGCCCGAGTCGAGGTCGATGTCGATGCGGGTGGCCCCGGCGTCCACCGAGTTCTCGAGAAGTTCCTTCACGACGGACGCGGGACGCTCGATGACTTCCCCGGCGGCGATCTTCGCAACCACGCCCGGCGGCAACTGATGAATCCGCGGCATGACTTTAGAATACGACCGTCTTCCTAAGATGACGGCACAGCTTGCCGTAGGGTGGGTCGAAGCCCGCGCCAGCGGGCGAGCCCACCATCCACGCCGTGTGTGGTTCGGTGGGCCTCGCGTGTCGAGCACGCTTCGACCCACCCTGCGGTGCGACGGGTTCCGCGTTCAGCCGAGGCCGCACGATGTCAAACAGTTCCGCGTCGCCGCACCAAGTCGTGATCGTCGGGGGCGGGTTCGGCGGGTTGCTCGCGGCCCAGGGGCTTCGCAAGTCCGCCTGCCAGGTCACGCTCGTCGATCGCCGCAACTTCCACCTGTTTCAACCGCTCCTGTATCAGGTCGCGACCGGCGGCCTCTCCCCGGCGAACATCGCGTCTCCGCTTCGCTCCATTCTCCGCAAGCAGAAGAACACGCGCGTGCTGCTCGGCGAAGTGAACGGCGTCGACCTCGCGGCCCGAACGCTGAGCCTGGCGGACGGCACGACTCTTCCTTTCGACACGCTCATCGTGGCGACCGGCGCCACGCACACGTACTTCGGCCACGACGACTGGGCCGAGCACGCGCCGGGCTTGAAGACAATCGAGGACGCGACCGAGATTCGCCGTCGCGTCCTCTCCGCGTTCGAACGAGCGGAAACGGAGAAGGACCCGGCCGTGCGTGCTCGGCTGCTCACCTTCGTGGTCGTCGGCGGCGGGCCGACCGGAGTCGAGATGGCCGGCTCGATCAGCGAACTGGCCACGCACACAATGCGGCACGACTTCCGCGCCATCGACCCGCGAGAAGCCCGGATCGTGCTCGTCGAGGGGCAAACCCGCGTGCTCGGCATGTTCCACGAATCGCTCTCGGCCCGCGCGCTCGTGTCGCTTCAGAAGATGGGCGTCGAGGTGAAGCTCGATTGCCACGTCACCGACGTGCAGGCGGACCACGTGATGCTGAAAGCGGACGTGCCGGGCTCGGAACCGCTGCGGCTGGACACGGCCACCGTGGTCTGGGCCGCCGGCGTGAAGGCCTCGGCGCTGGGAAAGCAGCTTGCGACCGCGGCGGGGAACGTCGAGACGGACCGCGCCGGGCGGGTCGTCGTGAACCCGGATTGCAGCGTGGGCTCGTTCAAGAACGTGTTCGTGATCGGCGACCTGGCGAGTTTCAAGGACGCGAGCGGGAAACCGCTCCCGGGTCAGGCGCCGGTCGCGATGCAACAGGGGCAGTATGTGGCGAAGGTGATCGCGGATCGGATCAAGGGCGAGACCGCGGCCCCGGCCCCGTTCAAGTACTGGGACAAAGGCAGCATGGCGACGATCGGTCGGGCGAAGGCCGTGGCCGAGACCGGCGGCATCCGCCTCAGCGGCCTGCTCGCATGGCTGGCGTGGCTCTTCATTCACATCCTTTATCTGGCCCGCTTCGAGAATCGCGTGCTCGTGCTGTTCCAGTGGATGTTCAATTACCTCACGCGGGGTCGCGCCGCCCGTCTGATCACGGGCGAACGATCCGAGCCTCCCGTGTCGAAGCCGTGACGGTCACTTCCCCGGCAGGACCATGATGCACGACGGGCTGGCATGAGTCACGGGGTCGCCCGTGGACTTCAGCTTGCCGCTCGCGGCATCGATACGAAAGACCGCCAGGTTGTTCCCCGGCATGTTCGCGCAGACAAGCCACTCGCCCACGATCGCCAGGTTCTGCGGGCCCTTCCCCAGGCTCGGCTCGATCCCGATCCGCGTCAGCCTGCCGTCGTCCGCGATGGAATAGCAGGCGATGCTGTCGTGCCCGCGGTTCGTGCCGTAGAGATGCTTGCCGTCCGCCGTGATCTTCAGGTCCGCGCAGTAGCTCGTGCCCTTGAAGTCGTCGGGCAGGGTCGAAATCGTCTGCGTGTCGCGGAGCGTCCCCTTCACGGCGTCGTACTCGAAGACGGTGACCGAGTTCAGCAATTCGTTGATGGCGTAAACGCGCTTGCCGTTCGGATGGAAGGTGAGGTGCCGCGGGCCCGCGCCGGGCGGCGACTTCGCGAACGGCGGGTCGTTCGGCGTCAGCTTCGCGGTCTTCGGGTCGAGCTTGTAACAGAGAATCTGGTCCAGCCCGAGATCCGCGGCGAAGGCGAATCGGTTGTCCGGGCTCACGACGATGCAGTGGGCGTGCGGCTCTTTCTGCCGCTGCGGATTCACGCTCGTGCCCTTGTGTTGATGGAACGACGCGGGTTCACCCAGCGAACCGTCCGCCTTCACGGGCAGCGAGGCGACCGACCCGGAAGAATAGTTCGCGACGAGCACGGACTTCCCGGTCGCATCCACGTCCAGGTAGCAGGCCGCAGCGCCTTCCGCGGATTGGCGGTTGAGGAACTTCAGGCCGCCGTCCGGGCTCACGGCATAGGCCGCGACCTGTTCCTTGTCCTTCCCGCCGAAGTTCTTCGCGTGGATGGAATAGAGGAACTTCCTGTCCGGCGAGAGGGCGAGGAAGAAGGGATGTTCGACGCCGGAAGTCTTGGCTCGTTTATCGAGTCGGCCCGTCTTCATGTCCAGGGTGTAGGCGTGAATGGCGCCTTGAGGCTCGAAGGCGCTGACGAAGAGCGTCGGGTTCGAGGCCGGCGCCGCGGCCACCGATCGGAGCGACTCGGGCAGGGTGCGTTTGCCTTCGGCCAAGGTGATGCTGTCCCGCAACTTCGTGTCCGTGTTCTTGGTGTCGCCGCCGGTGGCGAGAAAGAAGAGGTGGTCCTTCAGGCCGGCGTTGATGTTCGTCGCGGGATTGCTGTCCGCGGTGAAGCGGGCTTTGTTCACGGGTTGCCAATCGCCCTGGAGCGGCCTCAGCCATGCGTCGCCGAAGCGGGCCGATCGCGTATTCGTGAGGGAGACCTTGTCCCGTTTGAAATCCTCGACGAAGGAGTAGAAGCTACCAAGGTTCTTGCCGCCCGTGATGGTCGAGAACGTGACCATGTGGGTCCACGATTTCGTCTCGGGGCGGTAGAGGTGCCCGGCGTATTCGGTGCGTTCGCCGTTCGGCTTCGAGGTCACGAGGAAGCGGTACGGCGTGCCGGCCTTCCACTCGAAATCGAGGAACGATTGCCCGCCGGTGCCTTCACCACCGAAGCGGCCGATCCGCGTCTTCTCGTCCTTGTGAATCAGCTTCACGCGTTTGGATTCGTCCACGGCCTTGGGGTCGTTCTGGCCCGAATCCCAGACGGAGAAGATGGCGAGTTTCTTGCCGTTGCCGAGTTCCTGGATGCCGAAGTAGCCCTTGTTCCAGCCGATGGCGCAGAAGTAGGTGCCGGGCGCGGAGTGATCGACGATCGCCTCCGTGCTGAAGGCCGTGGCCTCGCCGGCGGTGTACCCGAGATGCACGGATCGGCACGCGATGCCGGCCAGTTTTTCGTCCGCGGGAAGGAGCGCGGGCGCGACCAGGAGGAGAATCAGGGATAGAGATCGCATCACTTCACCACGTGGAATCGGGTCCGGGAGAACCGCGACCCGCTTGCGGGTTCGCCATTTCATTCTAGAAAGCGATTCTTGCTTCCCGCCAATCAGCTGATAGCATCGCTTCTTCGGCCTCCCTCCGGAACCTCTCTCATGCCGTTCGCCTACGTTCAGGATCTCAATCCGCTCGGCAATCGGCTGGCGTCCACGATCGTGGCCGCGCTGCCGGTGATCGTGCTCTTCTATCTGCTGGTGGGGCGGAGGTGGCTGGCAAGTTGGGCCGGGGCGGCGGGGTCCGTCGTCGCTCTCGTGCTGGCCTGCACGGTCTACGGCATGCCCGCGGAGATGGCCGGCTGGTCATTCGTGCACGGCGCCGTCTTCGGACTGCTCCCCATCGGCTGGACAGTCTTCGCCGCGATGCTGCTCTACAACGTGACGGTCGAAACCGGCCAGTTCGCGATCATCCGGCGATCCATCGGCGCCCTCAGCGGCGACGCCCGCGTGCAGGCCGTGCTCATCGGGTTCTGCTTCGGAGCGTTCATGGAAGGGGCCGCCGGGGCAGGCTCTCCGGTGGCGATCTGCGGAGCGATGCTCGTGGGCCTCGGCGTGCCGCCGTTCCGCGCCGCCGTCATCTGCCTGATCGCGAACACCTCGCCCGTGTGCTACGGCGGGCTCGGCGTGCCCGTCATCACGCTGGCGAACGTCACCGGTATCCCCGTGGACACGATCAGCATCATGTGCGGGCACCAGCTTCCGTTTCTCTCCTGCTTGGTTCCGCTCTACATGGTGAAGACGATGTGCACGTGGCGGCAGACGCTGGCGATCTGGCCGGCGTTGCTCGTCGGAGGCGGCTCGTTCGCAGTGTTCCAATTTTTCTTCGCCACGGCCCATGCCTACGGCCTGCCGCCGATCTGGCCCTTGACGGACATCGCCGGTTCGGCTCTCTCCATGGTCACGCTCGCGCTCTTCCTCAAGTTCGTGTGGAAGCCGAAGGACGAGTGGCGCTTCCCCGAAGAGACCCAAAAAACTCCGGGCGCCGACGCACCCGGCTCGAGCGAGTTGGACGCCGAGCAGAAACACGCCATGGAAGAAGTGGCCTCGCTGCTCGACGCGCCCAAATCGGACGAGAAGCCGCTCACGGCCCGCAGCGTGTTCGTCGCGTGGTCCCCGTGGATCGTCATGGGGGCGTTCCTCGTCGTCTCCGGGATCCTGAAGGATCGCGAGAAGCAGGGCCCGATCGATCTCGGGATCGTGAAGTCCTTCTACAAGCCGGAAGTGCCGACGCTTCACAAGACGGTCGAACGCGCGGATCGGCTCGTGCCGCCGGACGCGGTGGGAGACGCTCGAAAGGAAGCGGCCATCTTCTCGCTCACGTGGCTGACCGCGCCCGGCACTTCCGTGCTGCTCGGCGCCTTCGCCTCCATGATCTTCCTCGGCATGAACCGCAAGCAGATCGCGACCGTGACTCGAAAGACGATCGTGCAGATGAAGGTGCCCATCCCCACGATCGCGCTCATGCTCGGGCTCAGCTACGTGACCAAATACGCCGGGATGGACGCGACCCTCGGCGTGGCCTTCGCCGAGACCGGCGTCCTCTATCCGTTCTTCGCCGCGTTGCTCGGCTGGGTCGGCGTCTTCCTGACGGGGACGGACGCGGGCTCGAACGCCCTCTTCGGAAGCCTGCAGAAGATCACCGCGACCGAGGTCTACAACGCGAACCCCGTCGCGCTCGGCAACCTGAGCCTCGAACAGGCCCAAGTGCTGATCTGCACCGCGAACAGCACCGGCGGCGTGATGGGCAAAATGATCGACGCCCAAAGCATTTGCGTGGCCACGGCGGGCACCAATCAGATCGGCAAGGAAGCGGACATCTTCAAGGCCGTGGTCTGGCACAGCGCCTTTCTCGCCTGCGTGGTCGGAGCCATGACCGCGCTGCAAGCCTTCGTGCCCCCGTTCACCCTCATGGTGCCGAAGCCGTGAGCCGCCGTGCGAAATGTGCCCGCCCCCGCGGGAGCCCAACTGCTCCGCATCGCTCCACGGGGGACTGAAATCCCCCGCTCGGCGTTCGTCGAGCGCTTGCTAGAAATTGCCGAGCGTCTTGCGGAAGCGCTCGATGGACGACCGCACCTCGATGATGCCTTCCTCCACGGAGGCCCAGCCGAGCGGCTCGATCGTCACCCCTTCGAGGTGCTTGTACGTGCTGAAGAAGTGCTCGACTTCTCGGAGGAAGTGGTGCGGCACATCCTCGAGCTTGCGGATGTCCCCGAAGAGCGGGTCCTTGTTCGGCACCGCGAGCAGCTTGAAGTCGTTCTGCCCCTTGTCCCGCATTTTGAAGATGCCGACGATTCGCGCCTCGATGAGGCAACCGCTGAACGTCGGCTCGTTGACCATCACCAAGATGTCCGAGGGGTCGCCGTCCTCGGAAAGGGTCTGCGGGATGAAGCCGTAGTCGCCGGGGTACATGGTCGAACTGTACAGGTAGCGATCCATCTTGATGAGGCCGGTGGCCTTGTCCACCTCGAACTTCGTGCGGCGGCCCTTCGGGATCTCGACGATCATGTTCGCGACATCGGGCTCGCCGGTGCCGGGCGGGATCATCATGTAGTCGCGGATGTAGTCGCGGCGTGCGAACATGGAACCTCGGATGGGGTTTGAACGCCCGCGGAGAGAACGGGTTGAACAGTCGAAGATTTTACGGAAGGGCGGGCTCTTCGGGAGTCTCGTTCTTCATGGGAACGGGTGGAGCCGCGACCTTTTCCTGGTCCGCGCCGGCGTCGCCGGGCTTCGGGTCCGTCAGATCCGGGAACTCGACGGACTTCACGCGAGCGTCGTCCGGCTTCAGTTTCAGCAGATCGCGAACGTCGCTCGGAGCGTTCTCGAAGGTCGCTTTGCCCACGGGGCGGCTCGTCTCCCGCGCGAAGGCCAACCAGTCGGACCACGTCCAGGATTGGCTGGCGCCCGCGTCCGGCTTCACGAGCGTGGCCGCGGCGGTGGCCTCGAAGTTGGCGTACCGGTTCGGCTCGGTCGCGTTCCACTTCAGCACGCGGTTCGGGTCCATGCGATCCAAATCGGTGCCGCTCACGTCCACCAGCGGAGCGGTGACGCCGGGCACGGCCGCGAAGAGGCAGCGTTCCGCCGTGAGGGTCGTGGGCACGAGGCCGGAACCCTTCATGGTTCCGAACGTGCCGCCGTGCAGTTCGAGGAACGGGCCGGCCAGCAACGCCGTGACGCGGGAGAGGTGAATCGTGGTCGCGGCGTTCGGTCCCACGTCGCGGCCCGCGTTGTTCGCGAAGATCACCGGGCCGTTCAACGCCGTGATCGTGTTCGTCATCTCGAGGGCGAAGGGCCGGCTCGAGGAGAGCGAGACTCCACGGCCGCGGCCGCGAATCAGGCAGCCGTCGAATTCGATCTTCGGCGGCGCGTTCATCGCCGGGCCGTCCATTTTCATCTCTTTGCCGGAGTCCACGAGAGCGATCGCGGAGGTCGGTTTGCCGTCCGTCTCGTTCAGCGTGAACGTGCAGTTGCGGAACTCGCACTCGCGGCCCGCGACGAGGCTCACCGCGGCGAGTTGATTCTGGGACGGTCCGGGCTTCAGGTCGAAGTGCAGGTTTTCGAACGTGACGCGGCCTTCGCGAATGCGGAAGAGCGAGCGGTCGTATTCTTCGACATCGGCCAGCATGAGCACCGGCTGATGATCGCGGGTCTCGGGTTTGAAGGTGAGTTGGTAGCCGGCGCGGTCCACGCCTTCGCGGCGCGGGGCCTGCACGATCACCTGATCCATCGGCAGCGGGCCGGTATGTCGAATGAGGATCGAGTCGCCGGAGCGGGCGTCCCGCAGAAGCTTCACGATGTCCTTGTACGTTCCGGGCGGCAGCTTCAGTTCGTCGTCCGGGGCGGTGGGCCACCACACCCGCGAGGTGATCTCGATCGCGGGGGCGGACGGCGGCCACACGCTCACGTTCATGTACGCGCGGCGAATATTGTTGATGTCGTGAAACTGCACGCCGAGCAGGCCGACTTCGCCGTGAAAGACGCCGCGATCCGTGCCGGGGCCCGTGGTCGTGATCCGAAACGCGGACCACGGCTCGCGGCCGCCGAACGCTTCGAGCACGCCGGTGCTCGCGTCCCACGGGCGGCGCTCGAGCTTGATCCAGTTCGCGTCGTCGAACGGGGCTGGCTTCGCGGCGCCGGCCACGGGTTGAACCCGATACCACGCGTTCCGCTGAGTCGCCTGCAGCTTCGCGAACCGCTTCCTCGCCACGTTGCGAACGAGTCCGCCGATCGTCGGCGATTCGAGTTCGGGGTTCGGGCCGTTCGCGGGAGCGAACACGCAGAAGCTCGCCGTCGTCGTCGCGTCCTGGTTCGCGCTCGGGTCGACGTCCACGACCGCGGTGAAGCCGTCCACCATGAACGACGACCGTTCGAGGCGGATGGTCGTGGCGATCGCGGGGGTCGCGGGCGGATCGTCGCCGGGCGGTCCGTCGTCGCGGATTTGAATCGCGGAGGCGTGCGGGGCGAAGCCGCTGTCCATCACGCTGAGTTCCGAGCGGCTCGGCAGGCGGAAGCCGATCGAGCCGGGGGCGAAGAGGCACCGCGTGAGCTTCGCACGGATCGTTTCGCCCGCGGCGTTGGCCACCGCGACGGACGCGGCGCCGGCTTTTCTCGCTTCACCGTCCGGGAAGAAGAGGCAATCGGTGATCTCGACCCGGGCCGCGTCGCGAATCGCGAGGCCGGTGAAGTCCGAGCCGGGTTCGGCCACCTCTTCGCCCACGAGTTCGAAGCGGATGCCGGTGAGCTTCACGCTGGCGGCCGCGAGCGTGAGGCTGCCGTCCGCCTGGCTTCGCTTGCCGGTCGGGATCGCGACGCGAATCGTCGTCTGGTTCACCGAGCCGATCAGTTCGATCTCGGGGCCGGCGAACGCGACCGGGCTTTTCAGTTTGGTCAGGTCGTACTCGCCGTCCGCGAGGCGAATCTTCGTGGTGGCGGGATCGGCGAGCGCGTTCGCGAGCCCCTGTGCGGTACTGACGGTCCGTTCGTCGAGCGTCGTCTTGGGGCCGTTCGGCGTCGGGTTTTGGGGGTCGGGTTCGGTCTTGTTTTGAGCCGGGTCGTTGTTCGCGCCTCGCGGAGCGGAGTCGAAATCCGGGCCGGTGGCAGCCACGACGATGGCGACGGCCGCCGCCACGATCGCGGCCCCGGCCACGACCCAACTCAGCCGCACCCGCGGCACTCGCGGCAGCACGCGATCATCCGCCGCCACCGCCTTCACGGTCGAATCGCCGGCCACCGCTTCGAGCGGAATCCGCAGCCGATCCGACACCGCCTTCAGATTCGCGATCAGATCCGCGGGCGTTTGGTAGCGGCGAGTCGGGTCCTTCGCCATCATGCGGGCGAGCACGGCGGCGAGTTCATCCGGGATCTTCGGGTTGAGATCCCGCGGATCGAGCGGGTCGATGTGCTGATGGGCGTGAAGCTTTTTCGCGGCCGTGCCCTCGCCGACGGGCGGGCGGCCGGTGAGGGCGTGGTAAAAGGCGCAACCGAGGGAGTAGATGTCGCTGCGAACATCCGCCTGCCGCGGGTCCAAGGCCTGTTCGGGCGAGATGTAGTCGAAGGTGCCGAGGGTGACGCCGGACTGCGTGACGCCGCCGTTCACCGATTGCGATTCGAGGTGGCGGGCGAGGCCCATGTCCACGATCTTGGCTTTGCCGTCCGGCGTGATCAGGATGTTGGAGGGCTTGATGTCGCGGTGAACGACGCCGCGTTCGGCGGCGTGAGCGAGCCCGGCCGCGACCTGGATCATGTAGCGAACGCAATCCGCGGACGAAACCGGCCCGCGCCAGTCGATCGCCTGCCGAAGCGTGATCCCTTCCACGAACTCGAACGCGATGAAGTGCAGCCCCTGATCTTCGCCGCAGAAGTAGACGCGCGCCACGTTGTCGTGGTCGAGCTTCGCCGCGGCCCGCGCTTCCTGTTTGAAGCGATTGACGTTTTCAGGGTCGAGCGCGGATTCGGGCGGGAGAATCTTGAGCGCGACGATGCGGCCGAGTTCGGTGTCGCGTGCCTTGAGCACGGCCGCCATGCCGCCGGCGCCGATCGCTTCAATCAATTCGAAGTGCCCGAGTCGGCGACCCGCGATCGAGTGAGCGTCCCCGACCACATGCGGCGGCGGGGGCGGCGGAGACGAGCCGCTTCCGGACCCGCTTCCCTTCGTGATCACAGTCGGCGAATCATCCGTGTTCACGGGCAACGCGAGGGACGAGATCACGTCCGCGGCGTTCGGCATGCGGGTGGAACTGGAGTGGCTGCGAAGAACGTCCGAAAGCGATGCGTCCGTCTGAGGCTTGCGATGCGACCCCGTGGAGCCGCCGGTTTGCGGCGGACCCTGCGTCTCGGCCTCGGGGGCCGGGCGCTTGCCGAATTCGGGGGGCGGTGTTTGCATTCCGCTCAATGACCCGTGGCGCGGTCCCCGGCTCCGCCGGATTCCGCAACAGTTCCTTGGGTGCCACCCGAACGCGACAGGGCGGCGTACTTGCGATCCCGAACGGGAAAGACTGGCGGCGTCCTGCCCGACATTGAGAGCGAGTTCCGACTCGCCTGGGCGAACAACTGGATCGGGTAGGAAGAGTATAGCCCAAGAACTGGCTGCGTGTCAATTCGGGCAACTTGGGCGGACCTTTCTTTTCTCCGTGAATGCAGCTGGATGGCGTCTGCGGAAGTGACGATGGCGGAAGCTTTTGCGCGGAATCAGCGGACTTCCAGCGTGTAGTCCGGGTTCCCGGACGCGTCCGTGGTGGAGGTGAGACGGAACGACCGGCCCAGAACCGGGGACTTCTGCCACCCATCGGACTTGCGACTCGCGACGTAGCGGGTCGGCTTGCGGCGGAAAATGTCGAATCGATTCGTGCCGTCGCGGACGTCGATGAGCCAGTACTCGGGAATCTTCGCCTTGAAGTACGCCGCGAGCAGCCGCTCGGCGTCTTTCTCTTCGGACGTCGGGCTCACGATTTCGATGACGAGATCCGGCGTGCCGAGCACCTCGGTGTTTCGCCCGGACTTGCCCGAGACGAACCGCACGCGGCCGGAGCGAATCGACTCGTGGAGCAGGACCAGACCGTCCGGCTCGGTGGAGAGCCGCGCCCGCGGGCTCGTGAAGCGAGTGCCGTCCGGCGCGAACAGCCCGGCCTTCATGTCCTTGAGCAGACGATGCAGGACGGCGCTGACTTCGATCTTGACTTGGCCGTGTTCGTAGAACTCTTCCACATTGGTATCCACCTCGATGTGATCGCCGATGAAGCTGATGAGGCCATCCTGCGGGAAGCGGCCGGAGTGGAGCCAGCGGCGGAACCCGGTGAACGCGAAGGCGCGATTCGGGATGCGAATCTCGTCTTCTCCGGCGATCAGAATCGATTTGAGCATGGACCCTCCTGCGGGCCATTCTATCCCGCGTTCGCGGGCTTTGGTCGCGGGATTCGACCGCCTCGGATCGTGACGCCTTCATCCGCCGAGGAACCGAGGTCGCTCCGGGAGAACCGCGGCGCGTAAACTGTCTTCATTCGGCCTCATCGGAAGTCAGGCGAGCCATGCCCCGCGCCCTCCGCATCCTCTTCGTTCTCGTTCCGCTCGGGATCGTCGCCGCGGCGGTCGGCGTCTGGATCAACAACACGCTGAAGAAGCCCGTGGAAGCGCCGCCGCCCGCCACGGAAGTCGCCACGCATCGCATGGACGACATCACATTCGAAGTCGAACACGAGATGAAAGAAGGCGTGAACCTGTTCACGTCGCCGGGGCCAGGCACGATCTACATCTCGCGCCGCGGAGACATTCTCAACTACCACTTCGGGTTGCTCACGATCAACGACATCAGCCTTCCGGACGTGAAGCCCGGCGACACGGTGCGGTGGAACCTCTCGGGTCCGGTGTTGGTGAACGGCCAACCGCTGCTGCCGCACGGGATGCAGCCGGTGCGGATCGAAGCGGAGCCGCGGGACTTGGATTGGCCGACCCGCGAGAGCCCCGCCCCCCGGGACACGCTCTCCGTGCAGTGGCTCGGCGTCTCGCGGAAGTTCGTCGCGGCTCATGGCGACGGCGCGGTTCGCGTTTGGGATGCGGACACCGGCAAGGTGGTTCACACGATGATTCCCGACGTGCCGACTCATCCGCGGGCCCGCGGCGGGTACGGACTTCGCGCCGCCGCGGACCCCGACGGCAAACGGATCGTCGTGACGAATCTGTTCGGAGACGAAGCCACGACATGGGACACCGAGACGGGCGCGAAGCAGGCGACGTTCAAGTCCGATCCGAAGGGGCCGGTCGCACAGGTGGAATTCGCCAACGAGAAGGCTCTGCTCGAGGCCCGCGGCGGACGACTGCGGTTCCGCCCGTTGGACGGCGCCGCGGCGAAGGAACTCGGCACCGTCCACGATCAGTTTGAAACGCCGTTCGCGGTTCACGCCCGCGCCGGACTCGTGGCCTGGCAGGATGGCAAGAAGACGCGTTTCGGCCCGATCCTCGCCGCGACCTTCGAGAAAGAACCTTCCTCGAACGGTTGCCTCGCCTTCTCCGCGGACGGCAAACGCCTCGCCGAGTACGACGGCGCCATGCGGCTCGCGATACTCGATCCCGCGACCGGTAAGGAACTCAAACGGCTCCGCTGGCGGCAAGTCGCGGGCGAAGCCCCGGACATTCACGCCTTGGCGTTCGATCCCAGCGGCCAGACGCTGGCCGTCGGCAGTTCCTCGAGCATCCGTTTCTACGACGTGCCGACCGGCCGCGAACGCGGCGGCGTCGCTTGCCCGTGGGTTCGTGCTCTGGCCTACTCCGCGGATGGCCGCACGCTCGTCGCGGCGCTTCAGCGGAAGCCTGGCCTACGACTCTGGGAGACCGTCGACCTGCGGGCGCCGATCCCGAACGGCGGGTGAGGTGAGAATCGCGACTGCCCCGGCGGTGAGGAGCAGGAACGTCGCGGTGTAGCTGCCGTAGACCATGGCCAGGTCCGCGGCGCGGCTCGGCAGCATCCCGGGCACGTTCGTGAGAACCGCCGCCGCGATCAGGATGCCGACGAGAGCACGCCTTCGCGATCGGCTCATCTCGCACGTGCAAAGCGCCCCCAGAATCGCGGCGTACGGCACGAGCAACGTCACCGCGTGATGCTTCCAGGTCCGTTCGCTGAAGAGCAGCATGCCGATGACGATGAGCGAACACTCGGCTGCGAACCGTGGCCCGCTTCGCGTCGCACGAGGGGAGCGGCACGTTCCCATGATCAGCAGCGCGAAAGCGACGAGGCACCCCTTCACCGCCCATCGCGCCGCGTCCGGGCCGATATCCGCGAGGTTGTGGAACTCGCCCGGAGTCGGAATGTTGTTCGGGTAGATCACGTACGACGGGCTTCGCGTGAGGAGCCGGTACACCACGCCGGGCACGGACTGATTGGGATGCTCGCTGGTCACGCGGTTGTCCACGAGGCTGGGCTTCACCATGAGCGAGTACCAGCTTTGGAGCAGTTCGGCGTTGCGGTCCCAGCCGAAGGCGAGGCCGGGCACGACGGCGAGCCAGAGCGCGAGCCCGGCCACGCAACCGAGCACGGCCTTCGCGGATCGTTTCCAGATGAAGAACGCGAGGAACATCAGCGGCGTGACCTTGCAGGCGATCGCGAGGCCCAACACGATTCCCAAAGCGAACGACCACCCGCGGCGATATGCTTCGAGGCACCCGCACACGAGGAACAGGATGAAGATGTTCACGTTGTTGTGCGAGAGGTCTCCGAGGAGGGGCGGGAGCGCGAGCAGAATCGCGAGGGCCTTGGCCGTGTCCGGCATTTCGGGCGCCACGAGGCGGAAGACCCAGAGCGCGCTCAGCGCCGCCATCAACACCTTGGCGTAGAACCACGCGATGGCCCCGACCTTCGGCGGGAGGTCCGCGAACGGCTTGAGCACGATCGCCATGATCGGCGGATTCGGGTACTCGTGCACGCCGACATACACGTTCGTTCCGGCGAACAGTTCGTGAATCATGGACCGCCAGCGGAGGAACGCCGATCGCGTCTGGAGGCCGGAGTCCGCGGGCTTGTCGATCTTCGCCGCGTACTTGAGGCTCATGAGCAGGACGACGAGGCCGAGCGTGCCGAGGAAGGCGGCGCGGAGCCCCCGCGGATTCGCGGCGGCGATTCGGAGTCGGAAGGCCGTGAACATGCGGCGGAAGATAAACCGAACCGCACCCGCGGGGGAAGGTCAGCCACGGTGGACGTTCCCCCGCCTCATCCGCACCATGAATGCATTCCACACGGGAGCTCACCATGCAGCAGACGCTCATTCTTCTGAAGCCGGACGCCGTGCAGCGGCGATTGGTCGGCGAGATCACGGGCCGCTTCGAGCGAAAGGGGCTCCGCCTCGCTGGGATGAAGCTGGTCGTCGCCGGCCGCGAACTCGCCGAGAAGCACTACGCCGTTCACAAGGGCAAGCCCTTCTACGAATCGCTGTTGTCGTTCCTCACCAGCGGCCCGACCGTGGCGATGGTTTGGGAGGGGCGTGAAGCCGTGACCGTGGGCCGCAACCTCATGGGGCTCACGGACGGCGCCAAGAGCCCGCCCGGCACCATCCGCGGCGACTTCGCCATCTCGGTGCAGAACAACCTCGTCCACGGGTCGGACAGTCCCGAGAACGCGGCCATCGAGATCGCCCTCTGGTTCCCCGAAGGCGTGACCAGCTACACCCCGACGGACTCGAACTGGGTGGGCTGAGATGTCGCGTCGCAATCGCGAACGCCGCCGGGCTCCCGACACCGCTCCGCCGGCGGCGGCCGAGCCGTCGTTCCGCTGGAGGCGGCTCGCGATTCCGCTCGCCCTTGCGGCCATCGCGTTCGGCGTCGCGTTCGCCTTCTTCAAGTTCAACGAACCGAGCCCGCCGCCGGGGATGAAGTGGATCCCGCCCGGCGAGTTCCTCATGGGGTCGGACGAAGGCCCGGCCACCGAAACCCCGGCGCGGCTCGTCGCGCTCGACGGCTTCTTCATTGACGAAACCGAAGTCACGAACGCCGAGTACCGCCGCTTCACGGACGCCACCGGATACCTGACGGTGGCCGAACGCGTGCCCACATGGGAGGAGATGAAGAAGTACCTCCCGCCGGATGCGGTGGAACCACCCGCAGGCGCTCTGGTGCCCGGCGCCCTCGTGTTCAAGTCGCCGGGCCGCCCGGTCCCGCTCGAGAATTATGCCGAGTGGTGGGAGTACGTGCCCGGGGCCAACTGGAAACACCCCGAGGGGCCGGGAAGCGACCTGGCCGGCCGCGACGATCATCCCGTGGTGCACGTCGCGTTCGAGGACGCCGAAGCGTTCGCGAAGTGGGCCGGGAAGCGACTGCCGACCGAAGCCGAATGGGAATACGCCGCTCGCGGCGGGCTGAAGGGTCAACGCTTCACGTGGGGTTCCGAAGCTCCTACGGAAGAGTCCCGACTCGCGAACATCTGGCAGGGCGAGTTCCCGGTGAACAACCTCAAGAAGGACGGCTGGGAGCGCACCGCGCCGGTGCGGTCGTACCCGCCGAACGGATACGGCCTGTACGACATGGCCGGCAATGTTTGGGAGTGGTGCTCGGACTGGTACGCGGCGAACGAGTATCGCCGCGTGGGGAACTCCAAGACGCCGCTGAAGAACCCGACCGGGCCTGACACGTTTTGGGATCCGCGCGAGCCGCACAGCCCCAAACGCGTCGTCCGCGGCGGATCGTTCCTCTGCCACATCACCTACTGCGAGAGCTACCGAACCGCAGCCCGGCGCGGCACTTCGATCGACACCGGCCTCAGCCACTCGGGCTTCCGCTGCGTGCGATCGAAGTGATCAATCCCGCACGGGGGGCTTACACCTCCCGCTCGGGGGACAATCTCACTTCTTCTTCGGGTCGAGCGGCAAGGGCTTCCCCTTCAGCGCCGGGCCCCCGCCTCCGGGAGCGCTCGGCATCCCGATCGCCTGGTCGTTGGGCGACTGGATCTTCGAGTTGTCCGCCTTGTCCGACCCGCAGCCCGCGGCGAAGGCCGCGAGCAGCGCCACCACCATCATGCGCTTCATGTTCGGTCTCCGCGGTTAGAGGGAACTGAGGTCCACGACTTCGCCCTGTTTGATCGTGCTGAGGGCCACGAACGTGCCGGGGGCGATGGACGGCTTCAACGAACGGACGGATCCGTCGCAGAACGCGAACTGCACGATGTCCCCGCTGTGCTTGCTGGACCATTGGCCGAAGGTGAGGTTCGTGCCCGTCTGGAGGCCGAAGGCCGTGGGGCAACTCCCCGCGCAGATCCAGGACCAACTCAGCCGGAGGCGATTCGGAATGCCGGAGGCGTAGCCGTGGCCCACGGATTCTCCGAACATCGTGGTGTTGCTCGTGCCGTCCGTGATGAGCACGACGGAGGTCGCGCTCTGCCGTTCGGTGGCCCCGGTGCCGAAGAGGCGAACTTGCGGGTGCACGAAGACGCCGCGGAGCTGATCGACCGGCACGCCGCCCGCGGTGATGTTCGACCCCATGACGCCGTATTGGCCGGCGACGCCGAGGTAGTTCGTGATGCCGAGGTTCGCGGCGGGGCCGAAGGCGCTCGCCTCCCAGATGTACCCGCCGCCGCTGATCGTGCTCCGGTGGAAGGCGAGGTAGCCGTCCGCCGCGTCGTTCGCCGCGGACGGGCACTCGAAGTTCTTGATTCGCGTGCGGGCCGGAGCGGTGTTCGCCGCGTTCAGCGACCAAATCGTGGACGACGCGAACGGATCCCAACTGACCTGCAACTGCCGGTAGACGTTGTCCTGCTCGAGGTACGGCAGCAAAGCCGCGATGCAGCCCACGCCGGACCCGCCGTTCGAATAGAAGTTGGTCTGGCCGTAGTCCGTCTGGTTGATGGTGTACATGCCGTACGGGAACACCCGCTGGGCGGACTCGTAGTTCTGGGCGGCGAGCGAGATCTGTTTCAGATTGTTGCCGCACGTGCTGCGGGCCGCGGCCTCGCGCACCTTCTGAACCGCGGGAAGCAAGCAACTCGATGAGCGTGAAGCCGGGCGGGCGCGCGAACGCCCTGTTGCGATGGACCATGATGGAACCCCCGTGATGAAACGAACCGGAACCGAATGAGAAGCGGGCGAGGCAGGATGAACCCACGTTCCGCGGACGGAACGCGACGAATCGCCTCCATTAGGACGCTTACTGGCTGAAAACGCCACCGCAAATTTGGAATTCGCGTCCGCCCGCAGCTTTTTTGCGGTTCTCGTTCCGAGCCTGGGTGAAGGCTCACGGCTCGTCGCGGTGCACGAGAAGAGGCGGGCGGCCGAGTTTCTCCCGCAGTTTGTTCACGGCGCCGCTCACGAACCGTCGCGACACGATCCATCGTTCCACGGCGAACTTGCCGGGGAAGTCCACGAGCACCACGCCCATCAGGATCGTGAGGATACCCTGGCCCGGCACGCCGGGCAGCGAGAGAACAATGCCGAGAGCGACGAGACACCAGCCGATGACGTTGCGAAGCACGATCCAGATCACACGCAGGATCGGATGGCGAACGCTCGTGCCGCGGGCGGCGTGGTTCACGAAGAAGTCCGCGGGGAGCCTCGCGAGCACGTAGCCCGCCACGACCAGGCTCACGACCGCCGAAGCGACGGCGAACGCGGTCGCGGCCAACGCCACGTGCCATTCGCTCCATCCGTCGGGCATTCGCGACATCAACCAATCGGGCATCGGCGTTCTCTCCGTTCCCGTATTCTAGCGAGGTCCAAGTTCCGCCCCGGAGCCCGCCGCATGCCGCCGGAAACTGAAGTGATCTCGTGCCCGGCGTGTCGGCATCTCGTGCGTGTTCCGGCGGATTGGCTCGGCACGCCCGTGCAATGCCCCGAGTGCAAGGCTCGCTTCACGGCTCCGACCCGCGAGGGCGACCGCCTCGGCGAGGCCACGCTTCTTGACGCCTCAACATCGGACGCGGAATCGCTCCCGCCTCGCCCCGCGTCCCCTCGCACCCTTTGGATCTCGGCCTTCGCGCTGATGCTGCTTGGCGTCGTGAGCGTCGCTTCGAACGGGCTCACGCTCGCCACCGTTCTCTCGGACCCGGCGGAGTTTCAGGCCAGCAAGGAGCAGCAGGCGAAGGACTTGGCGAAGGTGATGGGTCAGGACCCGGAGAAGCTCGGCGCCGGAATGGATTGGCAAATCCTGGCCGGGATCATGGCGTGGGGCGTGGTCTGCGGCCTGGCCAGTTTCGGCGCCGGGCTCGCCATCGCCGTGCGGCGCTGGTACTGGCTGGCCCGCCTCGGAAGCATTCTCGCGATCCTGAACGTGGCCGGATGCTGCTGCGTCCCCGGCGGCATCGTCGGCGTCTGGACCACGCTGCTGCTTCGCACCGAAGAAGCCCGCTCGCACTTCCACTGATCGAATCCCGCTGGTGCTCCGGCGACGCGTTTGATTCTCACGACTTGAACTCCCGCCTCTCACGCCGGTTCGGGTTGCGGCGGGGCCAAAAATGTCCCATACTTTGCCGCCCGAGGGAAAGGACCATCCGGAGCGACCGCCGATGAAGACGCTGGAACTGCCTGAAAACATGGAAACGGCGAAGGACGTCGAACATCTCCTGGACAAAGCCGCCGCCGATCCCGTGCTCCGGATCGATCTCCTCCAGCGGCTCCTCGGCGAGGGCGCCTGCCGACAGCTCGGCATCTACCCGTTCCCGCCGGACTTCAAGCTTTCCGTCGTGATTCCGGTCTATAACGAGGAACGCTGGCTGGAAGAGCTCGTGCGGCGCGTGCAGGACGTGCCCATGCCCAAGGAACTCGTCCTCGTCAACGACTTCTCCACCGACGGCACCCCGCAGATTCTCGAACGCCTCGAACGGGTTTACGACAACGTTCGCGTGTTCCACCAGCCGAAGAACATGGGCAAGGGCGCCGCCCTTCGCGAAGGATTCAAACACTGCACTGGCAACGTCGTCATCGTTCAGGACGCAGACTGGGAATACAACCCCGCCGAATATCCGAAGCTGATTCAGCCCATCGTGGACGGCCGAGCCGACGTCGTGATCGGTTCGCGCTTCATTGGCGAAAGCCACCGCGTGCTCTACTACTGGCACTCGGTCGCGAACAAAGGACTCACGCTCCTCTCGAACATGTTCACGAACCTGAACCTCACGGACATGGAGACGTGCTACAAGGTCTTCCGCAAGGAAGTGCTGGACGGCATGACGCTGAAGAGCAACCGGTTCGGGTTCGAACCGGAAGTGACGGCGAAGATCGCCCGCAAGCGGAAGGGCCAGGCGCCGTGGCGGGTGTACGAGGTGCCGATCAGCTACTCGGGCCGCACCTACGAGGAAGGGAAGAAGATCGGCCTGAAGGACGCCTTCCAGGCGCTGTACTGCATCGTGCGATACTGGTGGAAGGACTGAACTCGCTACCGCAGGAACGCCTTCACCACGTCCCCGTCGCGAAGGCGACCCACGAGATTCTCGAATCCTTTCTTGGCGACCGCGCGGTCGCCACCGAACCAAAGTTGATGCGCGACGAGGAACTCGAGCGACGCCGAACCGGGGTTCGCCGCGAGCGTGCGCTTCAAATCCCCCATCAGGCCGTCGAAGCGGGCCGGGATCCCGAAGAGATCGGCCGCGGTCGCGGGCCGATCCCGCCACTTCGCGTCCGCCGCCATGCCCGCTCGAATCGCCGCCACCGCTTCGGAATAATTCCCGGCCGCGAACTGCGCCTGCGACTTCAGGAAGAACGCGTCAGCATCGTTCGGCAGCAGGCGCAGAACACGATCGAGCCGCTCGACCGCGGCGCCGTACTCGCCGGCCAGAATCGCGGCGCAGGCCGTGGCCTTGAGCGTGGTCGCATCGTCCGCCGGTTCGCTGCGACCGACCGGCTTCACGACCGCGAACGGATCGAACCGTACCGCGAGCGGCCGTTCCGGAACGGCCACACGATCGACCGTGGGCGCGATGAAGCCATCCTCCTTCTTCCGCGGCGAGATCACGAGGAAGCCCGTGCTCGGAACTTCATCACGTCTTTCGAACACCGGATTGGCCGCGGCGGCGCTCCCCACGGGAATGATCAGCGGCGGGCCAACCACGAGCGGAGGCGGAGGCAGAAAGAACGGATTCCCGAACCCCGGACCAAATCCGGGCCCGATCGGCGGCACCCATCCGAAGCCTAAAGCCGGCCCGGCGTAAAACTCGCGATACTGGAACGAGAAGCGAGCCCCGCGAGATCGAAAGGAGAACTGCGCTCGCGCGCCGAACCCGCCCACGACCTGCGCCGACGCCGACTCGGCGACCACAAGAACCGCCCCGATCGCCAGCATGAATCTGAGCATGAGGTGGATTATGGCTCATGGCGACGCGAATTGCACGAGCGGAATCAGCCGAGGGTGCGCCGATAGTTTTTGGCGGCGGAGCCGCTCTTGGGTGGCCCCGACTTCCAGCCGGGGCTCCTTTCGGGGGCAACTTCCTTCGAAGTCAGCCACCCTCGGAAGGAGCACTGGGTACCACCCAGATTGGGCTTCGCCACAATCCATCGGCGCACCCATCAGCCGAGGAGCCAGTCCTGAGCCGCGGCCTTCCAGCCGAGGCCGAATCGCGAATATCGACCGTTCAGCGCTTCCCGACACACGCGAGGCCAACGCCAGGTTCCGGGCGCTCGCATAGCCGCCCGCTCGCGGTGATGTTCAATCTTCTGTCGAAGTCGATTCAGCCGCGATTCCGAAACGCCTCCGAGTCGCGTCAGTCGTTCCCAGGCGCACTCGAACCGCGTGGCCACCGCCTCGCACTCGTCGCGGGTGAGGCCGCGAGCCGCATGGAACTCCGCAAGCCAACCGCGACGCCGCCCGCCGTGCTGCTGGTTCGCGTGTTGCCGATACCGCATGAGCGGCGCGCCGATCGGCACGCATGGCGAGGTCGCGGATAGGATCAGTGCGATCCACGCGTCGTGAACCCAGCCTTCGGGGATCGGCAAAATTCGATCGCGAAGTTTGGCGCGGAAGGCCATCGTGGCCCCGGTGACGCGATGACGCCGAAGCAACGCCTCGAACGCGAAGCCCTCGAGAAATCGCCTTCGCTCCGAGGGGCCAAATCGGATCGCGTCCCAGAGGCGATAGCCGAGCGGCCTGAGGCATTCGTCCACGACCTCGGCGTCACTGAACGCAAATGCCGCATCGGGCCGCCGATCCAATTCGCCGATCATCGATTCGAGTTTGCACGGGCTCCAAACATCGTCCTGATCCACGAGGGCGATCACGTCGCCGGCGCACGAAGCGATCGCTTCCGCGAAGGCGGCCGTGGAGCCGCGGTTGTACGGACGCGAAAGAATGCGAACGGGAAAGGGAGCGTTCCGCGCGAACCGCTCGGCCACGCCGAGCGTCCCATCCGTGGATGCGTCGTCGACGATCACGAGTTCGACCGGCAATCGCGTCTGGTCACGGAGGCTCTCGAGCTGGGCCGCAAGGTGCCGCTCGCCGTTGTAGGTCGCCATCGCGAGGGAAACGTTCACGCGCCGGATCGCCCCGTGTCGAGGAGTGCCGTTGACATCCCGGTGCGGAACGCTACCATAACTGTCCGCTCGAACGCCAGAGCGGACATCGGGCTGTAGCTCAGCTTGGTAGAGCGCTTGGTTCGGGACCAAGAGGTCGCAGGTTCGAATCCTGTCAGCCCGACTTGATGTAAGTCTTTTGGCCGTGGCAGTTTCTGCTTACCCCGAGATGTCTCGGGTGCGGCCTCCGAATGACGGGATGTGTGAAAACCTTTCACACATCCATCGGAGGTCACCCCGATGGCAGCACGTCGCAAGTCCATTCCCAGCTACCTTCTCCACACCCAAACCGGACGCGCAAGAGCGGTCTGGACGGCGTCCGGCATTCGGCAGTTCCGGATGCTGCCCGGTCCCTTTAACTCGGCAGAATCGCGAGCGGCATTCCGGACCCTGCTCCTCGAAGTGGAATCCTCACCGCTTCCGTCGATGGAAACGGAGGGTACCACGATCGCCGATCTGCTGTTGGCCTACATGGTGCACGCGGATCAACACTACCGCGGTCCTGACGGGAAACCGACGAGCGAGATTTACGAAATCCGACTCGTGGTCCGGGCTCTCCGCGAACTCTATGCGGAGAAGCTCGTGATCGAGTTCGGTCCGCTGTCCGTGAAAGCCGCCAGACAGAAGTGGGTGAACGAGGGCCGGAGCCGCACGGAGTGCAATCGCCGGGTCGGGGTCGTGAAGCGGATTTTCAAGTGGGCTGCGTCGGAGCAACTCGCCCCCATCGCGGTCTACCAGGCCATCGCCACCATCTCCGGGCTTCAGAAGGGACGCACCCCGGCCCGAGAGAAGGAGCCGATCGGTCCAGTCGATGATGCCGTGGTCGATGCGACCCTGCCCTATCTCAACCGTCATGTCCGCGGCCTCGTCGAGTTCCAACGGCTCACGGGGTGCCGTCCGGGTGAGGCCTGCGCGATTCGCCGCAGCGAGATCGACACCTGCGGCTCCACATGGCTTTACAAGCCGAGGCACCACAAGACCGCACACCGCGGTCTGTCTCGGGTGATCCCGATCGGACCGAAAGCCCAGACGCTCCTCCGTGACTTCTTCACACCCATGATCGAGAATTACCTGTTCTCCCCCGCGCAAGCCGTCGCCGAGATGCTGGCCGAGCGATCGGCGAACCGGGCAACACCGCGGTTCCCATCACACATGATTCGCAACGTGGCAAAGCGAAAGAAACAGCCCCGGCGATCGCCATCCGCCAAGTACAACCCTCAGTCCTACGGGCTCGCGGTCGACCGCGCCTGCGACCGTGCGTTCCCGCCGCCCGCGCCACTGGCACAACGTGAGGATGAGACACGCGCCCGGTGGTTGGCACGGCTCTCTGCCGAACAGCTCGCGAAGGTGAAGGCGTGGCAGAAAGCCCATCGCTGGCACCCGAACCAGTTACGGCACAGCTTCGCAACCCGCATCCGCAAGGATCACGGACTCGAAGCGGCCCAGGTGGTGCTTGGGCATTCACGTGCCGATGTGACGCAAATCTATGCGGAGAAGAATCTCGACCT
>Ga0169931_10000463_pt1 | contig 66401 bp, 51 predicted proteins | sample Kivu_15m_20L_FD_129675 | JGI IMG/M metagenome (GOLD analysis project Ga0169931, IMG submission 129675) | Freshwater microbial communities from Lake Kivu, Western Province, Rwanda to study Microbial Dark Matter (Phase II) - Kivu_15m_20L... | ecosystem: Environmental > Aquatic > Freshwater > Lake... | reverse complement strand
CGGAGAGTCCGATGCGCAGCCTGACCAAGAGCTTGGTGAACTTCCTGAAGGCGGAAGACGGCCCGACGGCGGTCGAGTACGCGGTGATGCTGGCCCTGATCATCGTGGTGTGCATCGCCGCCATCACGACGCTGGGCGGCAACGCCAACAGCACCTTCAGCTTCGTCGCCAACGGCATCAAGCCGACCACCACCGCCAGCTAAATGCGGCTGTGAGTGACACACGCGCGGGCCGGGCCGTTCGCGGACCCGGCCCGCGGCGCGCACGGACCACCCATTTCGCCCCGGTTCTCAACCGCGTCGCCCGGCGCTTCTCAAACGCAACGAACGCGCCCCTTCTGTTAGCGGCGCATCGAAACGCGCACTACGCTCGGAACGTGAAGCCCGTTGCCACGCCACACAAGGACCCGCCGCCGATGAGCAGCCCCGCACTCGAAGCGCCCGCCGCGCCGCCCGCGAACCCCAACGACCTCGGCATCGACCGCGCGTTCGTGTTGCAAATGGCCCGGATGCCCGTGCTCGCGCTGCTGTGGGTCGCGGCCGGGTTCGCCGGGCACCTCCTGTGGGCCGCGGTCCGCCCCGAAGGGCTGAACTGCGGGCCGCTCGTCGTCATCGGGTTCGCCATGGTTCTCGCCGCCTTCATCGACGGCTGGGCGCTCAAGGTGCCCAACTGGATCACGCTGCCCTTGGTGCTCAGCGGCTGGATGCTCGGCGCGCTGCACGACTTCGGCGTGGCCGTGGACGCCGGCACCGGCGGGTTCGGGATCGCGGTCGGCGGCACGTTCCTCGGGTTCGCGCTGCTGCTGCCGATGCTGGCGATTCGCGGCGTGGGCGAGGGCGACGTGAAGATGCAAATGGGCTTCGGCGCGTGGGTGGCCGCGTTCTTCGGCACCGGCGACGCCACCGGCCTGCACGGGCTGGTCGTGGTGTTCTGGGCGTTCTGCTTCGGCGCGATCGCCGGCGGCGCGTTCGGGCTGGTCATCATCCTGATCCGCGGGAAGTTCAACGACAACGCGAACTTCGTGCGCGAGGTGATGGGCGACCTGCAACTGTTCGGCACCGGCAACGTGAGCGCCGCCCAGAAGCAGGCCCAAGAGCGCCGCAAGCGCTGGACCAAGCTCCCCTACGGCATCCCGCTGTGCGTCGGGTTCATCATGTACCTGCTGTACAAGCTCGCTCTCTGAGCAGTGGGCAGTGGAAAGTGGAAAGTGGACAGAAAGGCGGAGAGCGGAAAACTTGAGGCTCGGTCTTTTGTCTTTCCTGCCCACTGCCCACTATCCACCGCCCACTCTCCGAGGCGGAATAACCGGCACAACTTCCGCGCGGTGTCGGGAGAACCGAAAAATCCGGCCGAACCCGACGACCGCGCGAGACCGGGTGAACTAGAGAACTGGTAAGTTGCGAACTTTTCGCACGCCCCCGATCTTCCGAAAGACTGAAGGAACCGCACCCGCTCGGCCGATTCTGAGGGCGGGGAGAAAAGGCGGCGCACGGCACAAAGCCGGTAAACTCGGCAACCCGTGCCCGCTCGGTTCCGAACCGCTCCCCCGTGCCACCCCGAACGGCATACGAGCGGCGCACCACGCGACACACTCGAAGCCTTCTGAGGGAAGCACCATGAAGCAGAAGAACGTGATCCTGATGGTCGTCGCGGTCGGGTGCGGCTTGGTCGCCGCGTTCCTGACCTCGCAGATGACCGCGAAGAATCAGGAGATGGTAGACGTGCTGGTCGCGTCCCGCGACCTGACGGTGGGCACGACGTTCACCAAGGAAGAGATCGCGAAGCAGGTGGCGTACAAGAAGTTGCCGAAAGAGAGCCTGCCGCCGGTGCTGGTGAACAACCCGGACGACCTGATCGGCAAGAAGCTGTCGCGGCCGCTGCACACGGGCGAAACGTTCAACCCGGCCGACCTGAGCGTCGGCGGCGTGGTGATCCCCGAAGGCTACGACATGGTGTCGATGCCGGTGAACGTGGGCAACGCGGTGGCCGGGTTCGTGGGGCCGGGCAGCCGGGTCGACGTGCTCGCCACGGTGCGGCTCACGAACAAGCTGCACGCGTTCCCGCTGCTGACGAACATGCAGGTGCTCGCGGTGGACACCGTGACCACCTACGACAAGAACGGCGTGTTCCCGCAACTGAACTCGGTGTCGTTCGCGGTGAAGGACAAGCAGGCCCTGCTCATCAAGATGGCCGAGGCCCGCGGGTGCAGCCTGTCGCTGAAACTGCGGCACGCGAACAAGAAGCAGGAATCCGAAGAGGAAATCGCGCGCCTGATTAAGGAAGCCGAAGACCTGCTGCGGGACGAACAGAACCCGGGCGGCATCAAGAACGCGGGCACCGACGAGGGCAAACCGAAGGTACCGGAGACGAAGGTCGAAGTGCCGACGGTGCAGCCGGACACGAAGAAGCCGGACCCGGTGGTGAAGCAGCCGGAGGTGATCGCCCCGCACATCCCGTCGGTGAAGGTGCCGGTGGCGAAGGCGGACATCAAGCCGAACACGGACATCACCGGCGACCTGATCGCCGACTCGTTCGAGTGGAAGGAGCTGCCGAAAGAGTTCGCCGAAGACGCGGTTCTCGACCTCGGCGCGTTCATGGGCAAGGCGCTGAAGACCGGTGTGGCGAAGGGCCAATGGGTGACGAAGGCGATGGTCGGGGAGCAGTCGTCCAAGGTGGGCCCGCAAGACCCGTTCTTCCCGCCGAAGCCGACGCAAGAAGAACCGAAGGACCCGAAGGACCCGAAGATTACCCCGGGTAGTACGAAACCGGTGGTGGCGCGCAAGACGCACGACGTGGCGATTCACACGCCGAGCGGCACCGTGATCTACCGGTACGAGGAAGTGGCGCCCGGTCAGTGGAAGAAGGTCGCGGAACTGACGCCCGAACAGGCCGCGATTCGGGACGACAAGAAGGACGCCCCGAAGGCCGAAGCGCCCGCGCCGGACGCCCCGAAGCCGGACGCGCCGAAGCCCGAGAAGAAGTTCGAGTGAGTGCAACCCACGGGCGCGGCGGCGAGGCCGCACCCGACCCCGCGCGGCCCACACGGGCGGCGCGGGCATAGACGCCGCGGGCACCGGACGCACGCGGCACTAGCGACAACGGTCGCGCCACTCACCCGGCGCGGCCCGCGATTCGCCCAACGAGGAGAGGTGAACGGATGCACCCGAAACGTAACGCCCGGCGGCTCGTGCCGTGGGCTATGAGTCTGGCCCTCGGCCTCGTGGCTCTCACGACCGGCCGCGCGCAACCCCCGGTCGATCCCAAGCTGCCGCCCACGAAGGCGGACGTCGACAAGACCGGGGCGATCCTTGTCCCGCTCGGCGGTCTCGTGTCGTTCGACCCGAAGATTTCCGATCCGCCGACGGACATTCTGGTCAGCCGCGACGACGTGCTCGGCGCGAAACTGGACCCGAACGACCCGAAGAAACTGCTGCTCACCGGCAAGAGCGCGGGCCTCAGCCAGCTCACGGTGGTGGTGAAGGACCGGCCCGCGCTGAAGTTCGAGGTGGTGGTTCAACCGGACCTCGCCCAGTTGCGGAACCTGATCCGCCGCACGGTTCCCACGGCCAACGTGGACGTGCAACCCGGTGTCGGGAACGTCATCATCCTGAGCGGCTACGCGACCAGCCCGGCCGACGTCGCCATCATCGAGCGACTGGCGAACAGCGCGGTGGGCGCGCAAGCGAACAACGTGATTAACGCCATCCAAGTGGGCGGCGTGCAGCAGGTGCAGATCGACGTGGTGATCGCGTCGGTGGACCGCAACATGCTCCGGGCCCGCGGGTTCGACTTCATCCTGCCCGGCGGCGGCAACGGCACCTCGTTCAGCAGTCTCGTGAGCGGCCTGTTGGGCAACCAGCAGGCGCAAATGGGCGGCGGGGCCGGTGGGGCCCAAGGCCCGATGTTCAGCTCGACCGCCAACCTGCAACTGGCGATCACGCCCAACAGGTTCTTCGGAGCGCTACAAGCGCTCCGCACCGAGGGTGTGGCGAAGTTCCTCGCGGAACCGCGCGTCGTGACGCAAACCGGCCGGCCCGCGTTCTTCCGCGCCGGCGGCCAACAGGCGATCCTCAGCGGCACTTCGGGCATCACCGGCCCCGGCGTGCAACTGGTGCCCTTCGGCACCCAACTGGAAGTGGTTCCGATCGTGTACGGCAACGGGCAGATTTGGCTCGACATCAGCCCGACGGTGACCGCAGTGAGTCAGGGTCTGGGCATCACGGTGAACGGCGCGAGCAGCCCCGGCTTCACCGAACAGACGGTGCGCTCCACCGTGCTGCTGGAATCGGGTCAGACGTTCGCCATCGGCGGGCTGATCCAGACGAGCGTGAACGCGACCGCGAACAAGGTGCCGGTTCTGGGCGACCTGCCGTTCGTGGGGACCGGGTTCAGCAGCGTGAATTACCAGACCCGCGAGAGCGAGTTGGTGATCCTCGTGACGCCGCGCTTGGTGGGACCGATGGACCCGTGCCAAACCCCGAAACGGCTTCCGGGACAAGAAACCCGCACGCCCGACGATTATGAACTATTCTTGGAAAACATCCTCGAAGCCCCCCGCGGGCAGCGCAAGGTGTGGAACGGGAAGTGTTACAACGCCCCGTACAAGTGCGATCCGACGGTCGGCAAGTACCCGTGTGCGGGCAACGTGTGCACCGGGCCCAACGGCACCTGTCTGCCGGCCCCCGCGTTCGGCCAAGTGGTGACGCCCGCGCCCCACGGCCACGGGTACGGCCCGATCGGCGGTGCGGTGCGGCCGAACCCGGCGGTCGCGATGCCGGCGCCGCCCGCGACGAGCGAACCGATCGCGGTTCCGGTGCAGCCCGCGGAACTGCCGCCGCTCCCGGTGCCGGTGCCGGCCCCGCTGCCCGAGGTGCCCGGTTCGCCGGTACCCAACGGCTGAGCCGGTGACGGTGTGACGGCAAACGGAGCGCGCCCGGCCCCGGCACTTTGCCGGGGCTGGGCCGCGCCCGCGAAGAGACGAAGTGCCCCCGAGACGGACCCCGAAGCGCCCCAATACGGACCGGTGGTGGTTATGCAGCGCGTCGCCATCGTAGACCCGACCGAATCGACCCGCGAGTCGCTCCGCACCCTGCTCTTGGGCGTGGACTTCGTGTGGCTCGAGGCCGAGTGCGCCCGCTACGAATACTTCTTCGAAGTCATCAGCACCTCCGAGCCGGACCTCGCCATCGTCGCGCTCGACGCCGGCAAGGACAAAGCCCTGCAGATGATCGGCCAGCTCTCGATCGAGTTCCCGAAGCTCCCGATCCTCACCATCAGCCACGACCACCAAGCCCTCTTGCAGTCGCTGCAAAAGGGGGCGAAGTACTTCCTCACGCACCCGGTCGGGCTGGAAGACATGCTCAGCGCGCTGCGCCGCGCGCTGGGCGAACCGACCACCGGCGAGAACCAACTGAGCGGCGGCGCGCAGGCGTCGAGCCGCGCCGTCAGCACGTCGTCGGTGATCGCGGTGCTCGGCTCCCGCGGCGGGTGCGGCACCACCACCCTCGCCGTGAACCTCGGCGCGACGCTCGCCGCCGACCCCGCGAACGCCGCGGCGCTCATCGACCTCGACCTCGCCCTCGGCGACGCCGACATCGCCCTCGAAGTCAACGGCTACGAGAACATCAGCATCGCCGACCTCGCGCGCAACATCGAGCGGCTGGACATGAACTTCCTCAAGCGGGCGCTCGTGAAGCACGAGGGCACCGGCCTGAGCATCCTGCGGCACCCGCTCGAAATCGCCGAGGGCGGGCTCGTTCACGAGCAGCACGTCGAGCGCATCCTGAACCTGCTGAAGATCAGTTACACGCACCTCGTGCTGGACCTGTCCAAGGCGCTGCTGCCCACCGACCTGATGGCCCTCCGCATGGCCGACATGATTCTGCTCGTCGCCCAACTGGAACTGGCGAGCCTGCGGAACGTGGTGCGGCTGATTCACACGCTCGGCGGCGAAGACATGGCCGACAAGGTGCGCGTGGTGGTGAACCGCCAAGGCGCGGACTCGGTCGAAGAGGGCATCAGCCTCAAGAAGGCCGAAGAGGTGATCGGCAAGCCCATCTTCTGGCAGGTGCCCAACGACACCAAATCCGTGATCGGGGCCCGCGTCGCCGGGCAACCGCTGGTCAAGTACGCGCCGCGCAGCCGCGTGCAGCAGAGCATTCAGGGGCTCGCGCAAGCGCTCTACGGCAAGCCGGTGTCCGCGCCCGCCGACGCCAAGGGCAGCAAGGGCGGCGGCTGGGGCTTGTTCGGTCGCCGCTCGTAGGTGTTGAAGTGCTGAGTGCTGAGGACAACGTCGAGCGAAGGCCCGAAGGGCCGTGCTGACGGACCGCTGACCGAAAACCGACGAATCGCCCCACAGGACGCGCACAATGAGTCGGTTGCAGCAGGGCATCTCGAAGCTCAACAGCCTGAACCAGACGGGGGGGCCGAACAGCGGCATCTCCCGGCTGTCCGGGCCGAGCATTGGCGGGCCGAGCGGCAGTAGCGGCGGCAAGAACTTCGAGGAACTCAAGCGCCAGATTCACTCGAAGCTCGTCGAACGGCTCGACTTCACACGCGTCAAGGACCTGTCGTCCGACGCGATGCGGCGCGACATCCGCCGCGTCATCGAGCACCTGTGCGACACCGAGAACCCGCTGCTCAACCGGATCGAGCGCGAGAAGTTGATCGAAGAGGTGCTGGACGAAACGCTCGGGTTCGGGCCGCTCGAAGTGCTGCTCAAAGACCCGACCATCAGCGACATCCTCGTGAACGGGCCGCACAAGTGCTATGTGGAGCGCCGCGGCAAACTCGAAAAGACCGAAGTGAAGTTCCGCGACAACGACCACCTGATGCAGATCATCGACCGCATCGTGTCGAAGGTCGGGCGCCGCGTGGACGAAACCAGCCCGATGGTGGACGCGCGCCTGCCGGACGGCTCGCGGGTGAACGCGGTCATCCCGCCGATCGCGCTGGACGGGCCGAGCCTCAGCATCCGCCGCTTCGGGGCGAACCCGCTGAAGCTCGAAGACCTGCTGAACTACAAGGCGTTCACGCCCGAAATGGCGATGCTCATGGAGGCGTGCATCAAGGCCCGCCTGAACATCCTGATCTCGGGCGGTACCGGGTGCGGCAAGACCACGCTGCTGAACACGCTCTCCAGCTTCATCCCCGGCGACGAGCGGGTGGTGACGATCGAGGACGCGGCCGAACTGCAACTGCAACAGGACCACGTGGTGCGGCTCGAAACGCGCCCGCCGAACATCGAGGGCAAGGGCGCGGTGACGACGCGGGACTGCGTGCGGAACGCCCTGCGGATGCGGCCCGAGCGCATCATCATCGGCGAAGTGCGGGGTTCGGAAGCGCTGGACATGCTTCAGGCCATGAACACCGGTCACGGCGGGTCGCTCGCCACGCTGCACGCGAACACCCCGCGCGAGGGCCTCACGCGGTTGGAAACGATGATCATGATGGGCGGCTTCGAGCTGCCGGTGAAGGCGATGCGGCAGCAAATCAGCTCCGCCATCGACCTCATCATTCAGGCGAACCGCTTGCAGGGCGGGCCTCGCAAGATCACGCACATCACGGAAGTGATGAACATGGAGCAGGACATCATCATCATGCAAGAGGTGTTCCGCTACAAGCAGTTGGGGATCGACCAGAACGGCCGCGCCTACGGCCAGTTCGAAGCGACCGGCGTCCGCCCGACGTTCATCAACCGGCTCGAATCGAAGGGCGTGAAACTGCCCAGCAACATGTTCGCCGAGCGCATCCTGTTGCGCGACTGACGTTCGACAAAGACACCCAAGGGGCCGAACGGATTTCGGCCCGCCAGCGAGCGGCCACGGACGGCGGGACACCAACGAACACACGCCGGCCTTTCCCGGCTCACCCGCTAGGTGGACTCCGATGAACGAGATGTTGCTCCCGATCCTCGTTGGCGGTCTGGTGGTCGGCATGATCGCCGCGCTGTGGTACGCGCTCGGGCGCGGCACCGACGGCGCGGCCGCCGACCGCCTCGACCAACTGGTCGGGCGGAACACCCGCAAGGACTCGTCCGACTCGTCCGCGGACATGCTCCTGAAGCAGGCGCTTCAGGAAGTGGACAAGAAGACGCTGCTCGACAAGCTGACGCCGGAGTTCTTCAACGTCACGAAGATGTTCGAGCAGGCCGACTGCAACATCAAGCCCAGCGCGCTGTTCGGCATCTCGATCGGCCTCGGCGTGCTCGGGGCCGCGGTCAGCGTGTGGCTGCTGAACGTGTACGTGGCCCCGCTGCTGGCGCTGATGTTCTTCGCGCTGCCGTGGCTGTGGGTGTACATGAAGCGCGCGGGCCGGTTGAAGGCGTTCGCGGGGCAACTGCCGGACGCGATGGAACTGGTGGCCCGCGCGCTGCGCGCCGGGCACTCGCTCGCCGCCGGGATGCACGTCGTGGCCGAAGAAATGCCCGCCCCGATCAGCAAGGAGTTCGGCCGCGTGTACGAGGAGCAGAACCTCGGCATCCCGCTCGAAGAAGCCCTCAAGAGCATGTGCGACCGCGTGCCCAACCTCGACCTGCGGTTCTTCGTCACCAGCGTCGCCATTCAGCGCCAGACCGGTGGCGACTTGGCCGAAATTCTCGACCGCATCGGGCACGTCATCCGCGAGCGGTTCAAGATCCTCGGCCAAGTGAAGGCCCTCACCGCCGAAGGGCGCTTGTCCGGCGTGGTGCTCATCGCGCTGCCCATCGGCCTGTTCATGATGATGCTCTACATGAAGCCCGACTACATCGAGCTGCTGTGGAAGGACCCGATGGGCGTGAAGATGTCGATCGGGGCCATCGTGCTCATGCTGATCGGCTCGTACGCCATCAAGAAGATCGTGGACATCAAGGTTTAGTGTTTCGTGTTTGGTGTTTGGTGTTTCGTGCCCCCCCGTAGCGCCGCACGGGTGCGGCGGCCGAAACACCAGAGCCAAACACCAAACACCCAAACACCAAACACCAAACACAACCGGAGACACCACCGTGGACCTGCTCGCGTTCGTTTCCGCCGCCGAACTGACGCCGGTGTTCGTGTTCGTCGCCATCGTGGCGGGCACGTTCTGGCTGCTCAGCTACATCTCGGCGCGCAACAGTCAGGCCGAAGAGCGGCTGGAGCGCATCGGCCGGCCCAAGTCGCTGGCCGAAATCGACCTCGGCAGCGCGGAGTCGCGGGGCCGCTTCAAGGGCGTCGCGGACGCGTTCAAGAGCCTCGGCGGCGCGCTGGAGCCGCAGAGCGAGTTGGAGAAGAGCGCGCTGCGCGTGCGGCTGGCGAACGCCGGGTTCCGCAGCGAGAACGCGCCCGGCGTATACCACGGGATCCGTCTAGTTTGCCTAGTCGCGTTCCTCCTCCCGGCCCTTTTCTTCTTCTTGCTCAAAGACGGCTTCACCATGAAGTCGATTCAGTGGACTGTGGTGCTCGCGGGGATGGGGTTCTACCTTCCGCAAATCGGCCTCTCGCTCATGCGGAGCAGCCGGCAGAAGGAAATCTTCCTCACCCTCCCGGACGCGCTCGACCTGCTCGTGGTGTGTGTCGAATCGGGTCTCGGCCTCGACGCCGCGATGCGCAAGGTGACGGACGAGATGAAGGACAGCGCCAAAACGATCTGCGAGGAGTTCTCGCTGGCGAACCTTCAGCTCCAGATGGGCCGCCCGCGGCGCGAGGTGCTCCACGACCTCGGCGTGCGCACCGGGGTGGACGACGTGCGCAGCTTGGCCGCGATCCTGATTCAGGCCGACCGGTTCGGTTCCAGCATCGCGCAGGCGCTCCGCGTGCAGTCCGACTCGATGCGCACGCGGCGCCGCCAGATCGCCGAGGAGAAGGCCGCGAAGACCGCGGTGCAGTTAATCTTCCCGCTGGTGCTGTTCATCTTCCCCGCGATCTTCGTGGTGCTGGTGGGGCCGGCGGCGATCCAGATTCAGAAGAACCTGTTGAAGGGCTGACGGAGTGGTTAGTGGTTAGTGGTTAGTGGGCAGTCGGGCGGGGCCCGAGTTCGTCGCCCCACTGCGTGCTAACTTCCAACACACTGACCGCTGACTACTAACCACTGACCACTGCGCGGGCAGGACGCCCCGCCGGTCTCAAGGAGGAGATAGAGATGACCCGAATGTTCCGCGCGGCGGCCGCGGCCGCCGTGCTCGTGAGCGGTCTCGGCTCGGTCGGCTGCGTGCACACCGGCGGGCGCGAGCCGGGGCAGGCCGGCGACCGGTACCGCAACGCCGTCGACCCGTGCTATCCGGAGCGGTACCAGCACGCGGCGCGCCAAGCGGTGATCGCGCCGTTCGCCCAGCAGGTCCACAACGGCCACTTCCTCAACCAGACGGTCTGGAACTACCACTTCGAGGCCGGCACCGACAAGCTCACGGCCGGGGGCAAGGAGAAACTGGATTCGCTGGCCCGCGTGCGCCCCAGCCCGGACCCGAAATTGTACATCCAGACGGCCAACGACCTGCCCGCGACCGCGGACGTGGCCGACACGATCGTCGAAGCGCGCAACGAACTCGACGCGAAGCGCGCGCAGGCGATCCAGAAGTACCTCGCCACCGTGCCGACCGGGGCCCCGGTGAGCTACGAAGTGTACGTCCACAACGCCGCCACCCCGGGCATCAGCTCGGAGTTCGCGGCCCGGGCCTACCGCGGCTCGGCGAACGGCTACTCCGGGGCCATCACCGGTCAGGCCGGCATCGGCGCGCTGGGCACCGGCGGCTCGATCAACCTGACCGCGGCCCCGGCCGGCGGGTTCGGCGCGGCGGCCCCGGGCGGCGGCACCGCGACCACAACCCCGCGCTAACCGCTACCCGCGGCACGCGAGTGACCCGGGCGGGCGCACGAGCGCCCGCCCGGGTCCGTTTCGTGTCCTACAGTTGGTGCGCCCGGAGAGGTTTCGCGCCATGACGTACCGCACCGCCGCCGCCCTGCTCCTGCTCCTCCTCCTCGCCGGCCCGGCGCGCGCCGCCGACGCCCCGCCCCCGACGCTACTCGCCGGGTTTTGGGGCGAGTTCCTCGACCACTGGCGCGGCGTCTTTCAGAAACAGAACGGGATCGTGATGGGCACCCTCCTCATGGGCGCGATCTGCCTGTTCATCATCACCCGCGGCAAGTGGCGGAAGTGAGTGGCAAGGGGCGAGGGGCAAGGGGCAAGAACAGAGGAGGCCCAGAGGGGCCGCGCGAACCGACCACGGACCACTGACCGCGGACAACGGACAACTCTCGCAAGGAACTTCCCATGTCGGTCAGTCGGCACTCGGTTTCGGACTGGGACGTGAACCCGGCCCCGGAAGCGCCGGTCGCGCCGGAGTCGCTGAAGGAGTCCGGTCTCACGAACGGGTTCGTGTGCGACATACTCTTGCGCACGCTGTACGCGCGCGGCGTCATGCTCGGGCGCGACCTCGCCACGTTCCTGTGCCTGCCCTTCAAAGTGATTCGCGAGCCGCTCAAGTTCCTCAAGGACGAAAAGCTGATTCAGGTGGACGGCGGCGACCTCGTGGGCGAAGTGAGCTACCGGTTCAGCCTCACCGACCTCGGGCGCGACCGGGCCAAGTCCGCCACGGAGCAGTGCGCCTACGTCGGCCCGGCCCCGGTGCCGCTCGAAGACTACGTGGAGCAGTGCTACCGGCAGACCGTGACCGGGCTGATGTGCTACCCGGAAGCGCTCAAAGCGCCGTTCGGCCACTTGGTGCTCAAAGAGGACATGTTCAACGCGATCGGCCCCGCGATCATCAGCGGGCGCAGCGTGTTCATCTACGGCCCGCCCGGCAACGGCAAGACCGCGATGGCCCGCGCCATCGGCGACTTCATGAACACCGCCGGCGGCTCGATCTACCTGCCCTACGCGTTCGTGGCCGACGGCAACATCATCACGGTGTTTGACCCGTCGCTGCACGTCGTGGACGACGTGGCCGACGAGTACGGCGACGAGGCCGACGCCGCCGTGCGCAAGCTGCTGAACACCGGCGCGACCGACCCGCGGTGGGTGCGCATCCGCCGCCCGGTCATCGTCACCGGCGGCGAACTGAACCTCCAAATGCTCGACCTGCGGTACAACGCCGAGTCGAAGTTCTACCAAGCGCCCATCCACTTCAAGGCGAACGGCGGCGTGTTCCTGATCGACGACTTCGGCCGGCAGTTGGTCAGCCCCAAGGACCTGCTGAACCGGTGGATCCTGCCGCTCGAAGACCGGCACGACTTCCTCACGGTGGCGAGCGGGAAGAAGTTCCAAGTGCCGTTCGAGCAGCTCATCATCTTCAGCACGAACTTGGACCCGAAGGCGCTCGTGGACGACGCCTTCTTGCGCCGCATCCGGCACAAGGTGGGCATCAGCGCCCCGGCCCGCGACGTGTACGAGCGCATCTTCGCATCGAACTGCAAGCGGCTCGGCATGAACTACGACCAACAGGCCGTCGATTTCCTGTACGAGAAGTACTACTCGAAGGGGCGCACGCCGCGGGCGTCGGACTGTCGGGATTTGCTGGAAACGGTTCAGTCGATTTGTCGATACAGACGGCATCCCGTGCACCTCACGCGCGACCTGATGGCGGAGGCCGCGGGCAGCTTCATTGCCGAATTCACGTGAGTTCAGGAGTCAGGAGTCGGGAGACAGGAGACAGGAAACAAAACGCAGGAATCAGCAGTCGCACCGCCCGCCGAGTGCGCTCCTGATCCCTCGATTCCGTCTTCTGCTCTGACTCCTGTCCCCTGTCTCCTGACTCCTTCAAATGGTGGGCCATGGACGGCCGAACGTTTCGCCGGGCGCTGCTGCTCGGCTGCTTCCTCTCGGCCGCGGTCGGCTGCAACCGCCAGTCGAAACACGCGTCCCCCGTCGGCCAGATGCCGGACACCGGCGGCACCAAGATGGTGCAGATGCCGGTCGGCGGCGGGTCGAAGTCGCTGTGGGGCGGGAACGGCGGCGGGGCCACGATGCCCGTCGAAGTGCTCCCGCCGGTCACGAACAAGCCCGCGAGCGCCGACACGCTCGTCGCCATCGCCGACGTGCGCCTCGACGCCGCGTTCGACGAGAAGACCGCGCCCGGCAGCAAGGAAGGGCTGCTCGACCTCGCCCGCACCGGCTACCAGAAGGCGCTCCAACAGGAGCCGAAGAGCAAAGCGGCTCTACTCGGCAACGCGCGCTACTACGCCAAGGTCGGCGAGCGCGACAAAGCGGTCGAGATGTACAAGAAGTGCCTGACCGTGTTCCCGAAGGACGCGGACGTGGCGCACGAGTGCGCGGTGGCGCACGCCCGGTGGAAGGACATGCCCGGGGCGGTGCAGTGGTGCGAGTACGCGCTGCGCCTCGACCCGGAGAACCGCGCGGTCAAGAAGACGATGGGCTTCTCGCAGGCCATGTGCGGCAAGTGGGACGACGCCTTCGCCACGCTGTGCCAGATCATGCCCGAAGCGCAGGCGCGACACAACCTCGCGGGCATCTTGGACCACTTCGGCCAACCGGACGCGAGCAAGGTGCAGTTGCAACTCGCGCTGAAAGCGGACCCGAACTTCGCGCCCGCCGCCGGGTTCCTCACCGAACTCGAAGGCACCGTGAAGCCCGCGGTGGCCGAACAGCCCGCGCCGTAAGTGGCGCTTCCCGCCGCCGGCCGGCGGTGGTACAATCGCTCCGGTTCCGCACCCGAACCGGAGCTCCCATGTCCCGTTCGACTAAGCGCATGTTGCTCGCCCTCGCGGTACTCGTCGCGCTCGCTCTCGTGTGCCCCAACTACAGTTTCGTCCACGTGAGCGGACCGGACGGGACGGTCACCTCGCAGCGGGTGTCGTTCGGCCTCAGCCGGGTTCGCGTGGACCACCGCGTGACGCCCGAGGAATCGACGGTCACGATCGAGCACGACTGAGCGGCGCGCCGGCTTCGGTCCGTTTCACCACCTCCGCGACCGCCCCGGCGCTCACCCGCTTCCTCAGCCGGGCGCGGCGGCCTTCGACCGCTCAACCCACTTGGTCGGCCGTCTCGCAGCTTTATGCTTGTCGCGCCCACCGTTCACTCGGAGTCGCTCCTGTGCCGGACGTTTCCGCCGCTATTGTGGTTCTCGCCGGGGCCGTGTTCACCGTCGCCGGTGTGATGCCCTCGCCGCTCACCGATGCGTCGCGCCAGCGACTCGTCGGCACCGGCCAAATTCTCGCCGCTCTCGGCGTCGTCGGTTGGCTCATCGGGACGATCGCCACTTACGCGCGCTACTGAAGCGCAGTGTGCGGGCCGATTTTCGCGCGCCCTTTCACCGGGCGGTCGGTTAAGCTATTGTCCGACGATTCCGCCTTCCGCACCCGCCGCTACTCTCCCACCCGAGGACGCTCATGTCCGCTCCGCTTTCCGCGCAACAACTCACGCGCCGCCGGCTCCTCCAACTCGGCGGCGTGAGCGCGCTCACGATGGGCGTCCCGGGCACCGTCGCGGCGCGCACGGACCCCGCCAAGAAGCGCACCGGGGCCGCCGAGAAGTCGTGCATCTTCATTCTGATGTGCGGCGGGCCGAGCCACCTCGACATGTGGGACCTGAAGCCCGAAGCGCCGGACGGCATTCGCGGGCCGTACAAGCCCGCCGCGACCACCGTGCCCGGCGTGCGCATCGCCGAGTTGCAGCCGAAGCTCGCGATGAACGCGAAGAAGTTCGCCCTCATCCGCTCCATGACGCACCCGGGCAACATCAGCAACCACTTCGACGCGATGCACAACCTGCTCTCCGGGCAGCACAACGCGCCGCAAGACTCGCCGTACCTCGGTTCGATCCTCTCGAAGGTGCGGCCGAGCCAGAAGAGCATGGCGTCGTACGTGTGGCTCATCAAGTGCGTCGGCGACCCGGTGTTCTGCGCGCCGAACATCGGCACCGGGGGCAACCTCGGCGCGCCGTACGCGCCCATGTTCGTGGGCGACGCGAACAACAATCCGAGTACGCCGAACTTCAAAGCGCCGGACTCGCTACTGCCCGCGGTGCCGGACGACCGGATGCACGCGCGCCGCGACCTGCTCGACGGCCTGAACCGCGGAACGCGGAGCCAGAGCGAAATCGCGCAACTCGGGTGGGAGGGCGTGCAGCGCCGCGGGTTCGATGTGGCGACCTCGACCGAGTCGCGCGAGGCGTTCAACTTGGACCGCGAAGACGTGCGCCTGCGGGACCGCTACGGCCGCAACCCGCTCGGCCAGAACTTGCTGCTCGCGCGCCGGTTGGTGGAAGCGGGCGTCGGGTTCGTGACCGTGAACGGTTGGACCGGCGCGTCGCCCGGGCAGAAGGGCGGCGGGCCGCCGAGTTCGAGCTGGGACATGCACGGGGGCGAGATGGGCATGGGCAACGCCTTCGGCACCGGCTCGTACGGCATGGGCTGGTGCCAACCGGTGTTCGACAACGCGATGGCCGCCCTGATGGAAGACCTGTCGGAGCGCGGCCTGTTGGAGCGCACGCTGATTGTGGCGATGGGTGAGTTCGGGCGCACGCCGAAGATCAACCAGAACGGCAGCGGCACGCCGGGCCGCCAGCACTGGCCGGCGTGCTTCTCCGCGATTCTGGCCGGCGGCGGCGTCCGCGGCGGCGCGGTGTGGGGCGCGAGCGACAAGACCGGCGCGTACGTGAAGGACGCGCCGGTGCGCCCCCAAGACCTGAGCGCGACCATCTTCCACGCGCTCGATGTGCCCTACGAATCGAAGGTGACGAAAGACGGCCTGAGCAAGCCGCTCAGCACCGGCACCCCGCTCGAAGGGCTGTTCGAGTAAAGTAGGACAGGCTTCCAGCCTGTCCCGACTATTTGGGACAGGCTAGATGCCTGTCCTACTTCCCAAAGGCTTCACCCGTGGTTCGATTCGCACTGCTCGCCGCGCTCGCGCTCGGCGCTTCGCCCGCCGACGGCGCGGAGCGCAAGCCGAACGTCGTCGTTATTCTCGCCGACGACGTGGGCCACGCGGACCTCGGCTGCTTCGGGCAGAAGGAACTGCACACGCCGCGACTCGACCGCATGGCGAAGGAGGGCATGAAGCTCACGCAGTTCTACGCGGGCGGCGGGTCCGGGGTGCCGTCGCGCGCGGTGCTGCTCACCGGTTTGCACGGCGGGCGCGCACCGGTGCGCGGCAACGCCCCTTCGCCCCGCGGCATTCCCGACGATGTGCCCACCGTCGCGCGCGCGCTCCAGAAGGCCGGCTACGCCACCGCGTGCTGCGGGCAGTGGGGCATCGGGCCGAGTGCGGCACTCGGCGCGCCCAACGCGGCCGGGTTCGATCACTTCTTCGGCGCGGTGAACCTGCCGCACGCGAACAACCCGTACCCGGAGTTCCTCGTGCGCAACGGCAAAGTCGTGCCGCTGAAGAACGAGGCCGCCGCGGACTGGAAGAAGTGGCAAGACCCGAAGTTGCCGGACGCGGGGAAGGGCGTCGCCGCGAAGAAGGTCGATTACGCCCCGGACCTGATCCTCGACGACGCGCTGGCGTTCGTGCGCGCGAACAAGGAGAAGCCGTTCTTCTTGTACCTCGCGCTCACCGTTCCGCACGCGAACCCGGCCGGCGGAGCGAGCGGGTTAGATGTGCCGAACCTCGGCCCGTTCGCGGAGAAGGATTGGCCCGCCGCGGAGAAGGCGTTCGCGGCGCAAATCCGCGCGATGGACCGCGACGCGGGCCGCGTGCTCGACCTGCTAACCGAACTGAAACTGGACCGCGACACGCTGGTGCTGTTCGCCTCGGACAACGGCCCGCACGCGGAGTGCGGCCACAAGCCGGAGTTCTTCCGCTCCACCGGGAAGATGCGCGGCGCGAAGGGCGAACTGTTCGAGGGGAGCATTCGCGTGCCGGGTATCGCGTGGTGGCCGGGCACGGTGCCCGCGGGCGCGGCGAACGACCTTCAGTGGTACTTGGGCGACGTGTTCGCCACCGCGGCCGAACTGAGCGGCGCGCCGCTGCCGCCGGGCCTCGACAGCGACAGCATGGTCGCGGCGCTGAAGGGCGGCGAAGAAAAGGACAAGTGGAAGCGCAAGAGCGCCCTCTATTGGGAGAGTTACGACGGCCCGACGTGGCAGGCGACGCGGTTCGGGAAGTGGAAGGCGATCCGCTCGCCGATGCTCACGGGCGAAGTGGTGCTGTACGACATGTCGAACGATACGGGCGAGAAGAGCGACTACGCGAAGCGCCGCCCGGACCTGCTGAAGCACGCGACGAACCTGCTCGACAAGCGCCACACGCCGGACCCGCGCGCGGAGAAGAAGTGACACTTGATTGCCTTTGATCGCGTGTATACTATTCTTCTGCTGCGCCGCGTGTCGGGGTAGGCGGTTCGTTTTCCTGTGGTCCGGTCGCTCCGTGACCGGATTTGGTGTTCCTTGGTTTTCGAGTGTAGGCAACTCGCTCCGCGAGTTGCCAATGGCGCTCGCAATCACTTGTTCGTTGTTCGCGCCGCGATGGTCGCTCGCGGAGCGAGCGACCTACTCTTGAAGACCAAATCCGGTCACTCCGTGACCGGACCACAGGAAGGCCAAATCCCTTGACTCGAATTGATCGTGCGTATACTATTTATTTGCCAGCGCGAAGTGCGCGTCGGCGAAGGGCGGTTCGTTTCGTAGCGCGAACTCGAAACGGGCCGCGAAGCGCCAAAAACAGCAGAGGGGGGTATAGCGCGATGTGGTTGGCCCCCTTTGGCCCCCTTTGGCCGCAATGCAGGGATTTCTAGGTGATTTTCAAAGAGGGCCAGTTGGCCCCCTTTGGCGGCCCTCTTTGGCCCCCTTCGCCCCGTTGGCCCCCATTGATTCTGCTTCCGCGGGCGCGCTCGCTGGCGTATGCTGGTGGTGTTCGCTCCCGCCAACGCCGGACACCCGCCGCACATGCACTTCCCCTCGCGCCGCGAGATGCTGCTCCGCACCGCCAACGGGTTCGGGGCCGCCGCACTCGCCACACTGCTCGCCGACGACGCCCGCGCCGAGGAGCGCCGCGCCGACCCGTTCGCGCCCAAGAAGCCGCACTTCGCGCCGAAGGCGAAGTCCGTGATCTTCCTCTTCATGGACGGCGGGCCGTCGCAGGTCGATACGTTCGACCCGAAGCCGGCGCTCGAGAAGTACAACGGCAAGCCGTTCCCCGCGAAGGTGGAAGCGACGCAGTTCAACAACATCGGGGCGACGCTCGCCAGCCCGTGGAAGTTCAAGAAGTACGGCGAGAGCGGGTTGCCCGTGAGCGACCTGTTCCCGCACGTCGGGGCGTGCGCCGACGACCTCGCGGTGGTGCGCTCCATGGTCGCGAACTTCTCCGAACACACGAACGCGAACTACTTCTGGCACAGCGGGCACGGGCAGCAGGGCCGGCCGAGCTTCGGCAGTTGGGTCACGTACGGCCTCGGTAGCGAGAGCCGCGACCTACCGGGGTTCGTCGTTCTCGGCAGCGGGATGATTCCGCCCGGCGGCATCGACTGCTTCGGCAACGGGTTCCTGCCGGCCGCGTATCAGGGGTCGCTGTTCCGGCACGGCTCGCAACCGGTCGCGGACATCACCCCGCCCGGCGGCGAGAGCGCGAAGGCCCGCGCCGCGAAGCGCGAGTTGCTGCGCAAACTCGACGCCGGGGCGAAGGACCGCTACGGCGACCGCGACCCGCTCGACGCGGCGATTGCCAACTACGAACTCGCGTTCCGCATGCAGACCGCCGTGCCGGAACTGTCGGACCTCTCGAAGGAGACCGACGAGACGCAGAAGCTGTACGGCCTCGACGACAAGAAGACCGAAGTGTTCGGCCGGCAGTGCCTGATCGCGCGGCGGTTGGTCGAACGCGGCGTGCGGTTCGTGGAACTGCTGTGCCAGAACCTCGGCTACGACCGCTGGGACCAGCACGCGAACCTGTTCAAGGGCCACACGGACAACGCCCGCGCCGTGGACAAGCCGATCGCGGGGTTGCTCAAGGACCTGAAGCGCCGCGGGTTGCTGAAAGACACGCTGGTGATTTGGGGCGGCGAGTTCGGGCGCACGCCGGTCGCGCAGGGCAGCGACGGCCGCGACCACAACCCGTTCGGCTTCAGCATGTGGCTCGCCGGCGGCGGCGTGAAGGGCGGCGTAGTTCACGGCGCGACCGACGACTTCGGCTACCACGCGGTGAAGGACAAGGTGCAGGTCCACGACCTGCACGCCACCGCCCTGCACCTGCTCGGCTTCGACCACAAGAAGCTGACGTACCGGTTCGGCGGGCGCGACATGCGCCTCACCGACGTTCACGGCGAGTTGGTGGAACCGATTTTGGCGTGAGAGCGCCCCCGGGACCGCGGCCGTCCCGGCCGCACGCGCAGGCGGGTCGGCGCGCAACGCGGCCATCCGTGTCGCTCGCACAACCGCGAAACGTGCGGCCGGGACGGCCGCGGTCCCGGGGGTGAAGTCACTTCTTCAACTGCGCGTCGATGAACTCGTACGCCACCTTGCGCGCGTCGGCGGGGAAGTCGTGGCCGGCGTCCGGGTACACGGCCTTCAGTTTGGCTTCCGCACCGTGCGCTTTGTAAGCGGCGCGACTCGCCTCCATCACGTCGCGCACGCCGCTCACCTCGAAGTTGCTGTCCTTCTCCGGTGCGACCGCGAGGAACGCCCGCGGCGCGAAGCTCTGCACCACGTCGGTGAAGTCGAACGGTACCTTCTTCGGGTCGTTGTTGTACTCGCTGGCGATGCGCGGCATGTAGCGGTCGCTCGTCCAGCCCTTCAGGTTCCCGCCGTAATACTTGGCGAAGCTGCAAAACCCGCAGCTCGACACGACCACCTTCAACCGCGTATCGAACGCCGCGGTGAACATCGAGTTGTGCCCGCCGAGCGAGTGGCCGATCACGCCGATGCGGTCGCCGTCCACTTCGGGAAGCGATTGCAGCAGATCGACCGCCCGCATGTTGTTCCAAATCGCCTTCATGGTGCCGGACTGATAGTCGCCGCGCTTGAACGCCGCTTGGAAGTCGTACGGGTACTCGCCGAAGCTCGGGTAATCCGGTGCGAGGCACACGTAGCCGCGCTTCACGAGGTGCAGCGCCTGCGCCTTGCTGTCCTGCTTGCCGAGGCCGACGGGTTCGTCGCGCCCGATGTTGATGGTCTGGTGCAGGCACAGCATCGCCGGCGCTTTGGCCTTCGCGGTCGCGGAGTCCGGCACGAGCAGCCACGCCGGTACGCGGTCGCCCTTCTCAACTGCGAACGTCACCTTGCGGCGCGTGTAACCGTCGTGCTTGGTAGGCTCGTCGAACTTCGCGTCGAGCGGCACCTTGCGCTCCGGGCCGGGGAGCGGCCCCATCGCGAGTTCCATCTTCTTCAAGAGCGCGGCGCGATCGGGCTTGCCGTCGGCGGCGCACAGCGGCGCGGCGACGAGGACCGCGAGGAGAGCGGGGCGCATGGGGAGGCTCCGATTGGTGTTTCCCGGGACCGCGGCCGTCTCGGCCGCACGCGCAGGCGGATCGGCGCGCACCTCGGACTTTCGTGTCGCTCACACAACTGCGAAGCGCGCGGCCGGGACGGCCGCGGTCCCGGGGTGCTACTTACACGCCTTCAGGAACGCGAGCAGGTCCGCGATCTCCTGCACCGTTAGCTGCTGCTCCAACCCGGCGGGCATCAGCGAAATCGTGCTCGGGGCGACGCTCTCGATTTGGTCGCGCGGCACGCGCTCTTCCTTGTCCGCCGCGACCACGATCACGATTTCGTCCGGGGCGTCTTTCTTCAGCACGCCGTTCAGCGTGCGGTCGTCCTTCGTGACGACGCGGAACGGTTCGTAGCTGCGCACGAAACTCGCGCTGGGGTACAGCACCGCTTCGAGCAAGTCGCGCTCGGAGCGCACGCCGCCGATGCGCGTGAGGTCCGGCCCCGCGGTGCCGCCGACGTAGCCCACCTTGTGGCACGCGATGCAGTTGGTTTTCGCGCTGTTGAACACCACCTGCCCGCGGCGCACGTCGCCCGCCGGTAGTTCCTTCAGCAGTTTGTTCAGGCGCTCGGTCTCGCCCTTCCGCGCTTCGGCGAGTTCCGCGTACAGCTTCTCCGCTTCGGCCTTCACCGCGTCCGGGTACTTGTCGAGAATCGGCTTCACCATCTCGGTGCGAACCGCGGGCCGCACTTCCTTCGTGCGAAGCGCCGCGACCAGCGCGAGGCCGGCTTTCTCGTCCTTCGAGCGGTCGAACGCCGACACCAGCTTCGGCAGTTCGAGCGCGCTCGCGGCCTTAAGCGCACCGGCCAGCTTCACCAGTTCTTCTGGGGAGAGTTTGGCGCGAGCGAGCGCGTCCGCGGCCGACGCGCGCAGCGCCGCGGGTTCGTCGCGGTGCAGGAGCTTCAGCCCGACGCCGAAGTCGTCGGCGCGAAGCGGGAGCGCGCCCGGCGGCGCGGCGGACAGCAGCGCGAAGACGATTTCGTCGCTCCACGGCTTGCCCTCGCTTTGGCTCAACTTGCGCGGCGCGGCCGTGATACCGGTGAACTGCTCCGCGGTCAGCGGCAGCGCGCGCAGCGCCGAAGCGGCCGCGCGAATCTGCGCGTCGTCGTTAGACAGCAGCGCGGCGAGCAGCGCGCCTTCCCACGGCTTCGGGAGTTGCTTCACCCCGCTGCGGGTCATGACGACGAGCGCGAGCGGATCGACACCGGGGTTCTTCGGGTCGAACGCGCCGAGCAGTTCTTGCACCACCGGGTTCTTCGCGAACTTCACCAGCCGGTCGGCGAGCGCGGCGCGCTCCGCGGCGGGTAGCTTCTTCGCGCCGGCCAACTTCTCTTTGAAGTAGTCGCCGAGTTTGTCGCCCCACTGCGCGTGCCGGCCGGCGATCCACCACGCGGTGTCGCGCAGGTCTGCGTTCTCCGAATCGAGTTCGGCCAGCACCGCCGCCGCGTCGAGCGCGTTCGGCATGTGCTCGAACGCCGCAAGCGCCGCCCGGCGCGCCGCGGGATTGGTGTCTTTCAGCAGCGCCGCGGTGCCTTTCGCGTCGCCGATTTCGATGAGCGCGAAGGTGATCGCGTGATGCAGCGCGCGATCCATCTGCGTTTCCTTCAGCCCGAGCGCGAGCGCGGGGAGGGCGTCCGAATCGCCGATGCGCCCGAGCGCCGCGGCGCACGCGCGCCGGACGTACAGCGCCCCGCGGGCCATGCTGTCGGCCAGTTCCGGCAGCGCCTGTTTGTGGCGGTGCAGGCCCAAAACGTGCGCCGCCGCGGCGCGCACGGTGTCGTCTTCGTCGTGCCGCAGCAGGTTGCGGAAGTGTAGGAACGACGGCTTCTTTTCGCGGCTCAGCCCCCAGAGCGCGTTGAGGCGCACTTCTTGCGGCAGTTCCGGCGCGAGCGCCCGAACCAGCACCATGCGCCCGCTGTCAGTCTTGTCGCCGTCCCACGCAGCGAGCGCGTCGGCGGCCCGGAGGCGCACCGCGGGGCGCGAATCGCGCAGGCGCTTCGCGTATTCGTCGGCGCTGACTTTCGACCAATCGAGTTTCAGCCCGCGAGCGTCGTCCACCTTCGGCGCGCCGGTGCGGCGCACGCGGTAGATCGCGCCGGTTACGTCCGGCTTCACCAACTGCGACGTGGGGCAACACAGCTTGTACCAACCGCCGGTATCGACGATCAGCAGCGAGCCGTCCGCGTCTTCGATCACGTCTGTCGGGTGGAAGTCGAGGTTGTCCGAAACGACGAAGCTCGAGTCGCGCGTTTCGTAGCTGGAACCGGTGGGCACGAGTTCGTGCCGGCTTACCTTGCGCATGTTGAACTGGCACGCGAAGAGGTTGTTCGCGTACTCCTTGCCGAACGCGGTGCCCTCGTAGCGGTGCAAGCCCGCGGGCGCGGCCGGCCCCATGTGCGTGAGTACGGGCATGAAGCCCGGCCCGGTCCACGGGTGCTCGTACACCGGGTCGTGGTCTTTGCCGTACACGCCGCCGTAGATCGCGTGGACGAGGCCGTCGCGCCGCCCGTTCGCGGGGTGTTGGAAGAACGTGGTGGTGAAGAACAGGTCGCCGTTCGGCGCGAACGCGACATCGACCGGGTTGTCCATGCCGCCGGTCATCACCGGTTCGAGCGCGCTTCCGTCCGGCTTCGCGCGAAACACGTGTGCGGCGCGTGTGCTGAACTTCTTGCCGTTCAGTGTGTACTCTTGTTTGGCGAACGCGCCTTTGCACCAGTACACGAAGCCGTCCGGCCCGCGATACGGCCCGTGCAGGTCGTTCGCGCAGCCGGTGAGCGTCTTCCCGTCGAACCACACGTCCTCTTTGTCCGCGACGCCGTCATCGTCGGTGTCGGTGAACTTCAGAATCTGCGGCGGGGCGCTCACGTACAGCGAGCCGTTCAGCCACATCGTGCCTTCGGGGAACATCACGTTTTTCACGAACACGGTTTGCTTGTCGAACGTGCCGTCGCCGTTCGTGTCTTCGAGCCGCAGAATGCGGTGCGGTTTCTTCTCCAGTTGCTCCTTCACGTTCGCGTTCGATCCGCTCGAATCCGCGACGTACAACCTTCCCTTTTCGTCGAACGCGCAGGTGATGGGCCGCGGCGCGAGGTCCGCACCGGCCGCGAGTTCGATGGTGAAGCCTTCGGGCAATGTGAACGTGTGCCCGTTCAGCTTCACAGTGTGCGTGGCGGGCGGCTGCGCGCCGGCCGCGACCGGGAGCGCGACGAGCGCGAGGAGTGCGAACCGGTACATGCGCGGCCTCCGCGGGGGGTGGGGATGAGTATACGCGAAGGACTTTTCGCCGCACGATGAACGCCGATCAAAGACCCGATCATAGAAGACGAAGGCCATTTTGGACAGGATTACCGGATGAAGAGGATACGGAGGGTTTCAGAGCGCACTGTTTTCAAAGGTCTGTATCCTATTCATCCTGTAATCCTGTCCAAAGCTCTTCTCTTCGGTTCGGATCGTGTCTTCCTCTGCGTGCATCGTGCGGCGAAACTCTGCGCCCATACAATCTCTTCCCCTTCCTCTTCGGAGCCTGCCCCATGCGCGCGCTGCTCGCACTCGCCTTCGCCGGTTCGCTCGCAACTGCGGTTGCGGCGGACAACGATCCGTGGAAACTGGACGACAAGTTCAAAGCCCTCAAGCCCGAAGACCTGAAAGACGCCGAGGGCACCAAACCGCCGGAAGGCGCGATCGTGCTGTTCGACGGCAAGGACTTCTCGAAGTGGGTGAAGCGCGACGGGAAGAGCGAAGTGAAGTGGAACCTGCGCGACGGCGGCGTGATGGAAGGCGTAAAGGGCCACGGCGACATCATGACGAAGGACAAGTTCGACGGGAGCTTCAAGTTGCACGTCGAGTTCCGCGTGCCGTACGAACCGGGTGGCACGGGTCAGGGGCGCGGCAACAGCGGCGTGTACGTGCAAGGGCGCTACGAAGTGCAGGTACTCGACAGCTACGGCCTGAAGAGCGGGAAGAACGACTGCGGCGCGATTTACAACCTGCACGCCCCGAAGGTGAACGCGTGCAAAGCGCCGACGGTGTGGCAGAGCTACGACATCGACTTCACCGCGCCGAAGTTCGAAAACGGCAAAAAGACCGAACCCGCCCGCATGACGGTGTCTCATAACGGAATGGTGATTCACGAGAAGGCCGACATCACCATTGACAACACGACGTCCGGACTCGGCGGCAACCCGGCCACGCCCGGCCCGATCCTGCTGCAAGACCACGGCCACCCGGTGCAGTACCGGAACGTTTGGCTCCTCAAAAAGTGATGGGTGATGAGTGATGAGTGATGAGAATCAATCCGGTACGGCCGAAGTCGCTCCCCACGCAGTTCCCGAAGCGAGCGCCGACCACTCGGCGCTCGGTACTCCAAACTCATCACTCATCACTCCAAACTCATCACTCGAAAATGCGGGCGGGTCGCGCGAGTTGCTGAAACTCGCGTTCCCTCTGATCGTTTCGCAGAGCTTCATGACGGTGCAGGTGTTCGTCGATACCGTGCTGCTCGCGTGGCACGACTCGAAGGAAATGGCCGCGTCGTTCCCCGCGGTCATGTGGTACTGGCTGTTCTTCGGGCTGCTGCAAGTCACCGCCGGTTACACGTCCACGTTCGTCGCGCAGTACACCGGGGCGCAGCGCGGGTACCGCGTCGGCCCGGCGGTGTGGCAGGGGATTCACTTCGCGGTCGTCGCGGGGCTGCTGTTCCTCGTGCTGGTGCCGCTCGCCCCGTTCCTGATCGCGCTCGGGGGCCACTCGCCCGAAGTGCAGCAACTCGAAACGACGTACTTGCGGTGCCTGTGCTTCGCGGCGCTGCCCATGCTCATCATGAGCGCGATCAACGGGTTCTTCTCCGGCCGCGGGCACACGTGGACGGTGCTGGGCATCGAGGCGTTCGGCACGCTGGTGAACATCGGCTTCGCGCTGGTGCTCATCTTCGGCGAAGCGGGCGTGCCGAAGCACGGGCTGCCGGGCGTGCCGGGCGCGCCGGCGCTGGGCATCGCGGGGGCGGGCTGGGCGACGGTGATCGGGTCGTGGGCCGCGGCGCTGTTCGCGCTGGCGCTGTTCTTGCGCGCGAAGTACCGCACCGAGTTCAACACCGGTGCGTGGAAGCCCGAGCGCGACCTGTTCCGCCGGCTCATGCGGTTCGGCGGCCCGGCCGGGATGCAGGTGTTCTTGGACGTGCTCGTGTTCAACTTCTTCGTGCAACTCGTCGGCCAACTGGGAGACGCGGCGCTCGGTGCGACGACGCTCACGGTGCGCTTCAACATGATCGCGTTCCTGCCGATGATGGGCCTCGGCCAAGCGATCTGCATTCTGGTGGGCCAACGGCTCGGCGAAGACCGCCCGGACCTCGCGGAGAAGAGCACTTACACCGGGCTGAAGTGGACGTTCGGCTACATGGTGTGCGTGGCCGCCGTGTACGTCTCGATCCCCACGTTACTGGTGGCGCTGTTCGAGAGCGACCGCGACCCGGCGGCGTTCGCGGCCATCGCGGCGGTAGTGCCGAACTTGCTGCTGTGTGTGGCGCTGTACTCGCTGGCGGACGCGATCAACGTGTCGTTTTCGTTCGCGCTGCGCGGCGCGGGCGACACGAAGTTCGTCACGCTCCTCACGTTCTCGCTGGCGTGGCCGCTGATGGTGCTGCCGACGGGAATCGCGGTGCTGGTGGGTGCTAGCGTGTACTGGTGTTGGGGGTTCGCGACGCTGCACATTGTGGCGATGAGCGCGTGCTTCTGGTTCCGGTTCCGCAGCGGGAAGTGGAAGACCATGCGCGTGATAGAACCCGCGGTGGTGGACGAGAAGGAAGGCGCTAGTTGGTAGAACCGGGCCGACAACGCAGGTTGGTGCGGCGCGAAGAAGCGACTCGAACGATGGTGCCCGCTCTGTGCCCCGAAGGGGCAGGACAACTTAGCCCGGTGCAACGCACCGGGAACCGCGACGCAACCGCGCACCCCGAAGGGGTGCGACACGCCGAGCCCGTGTCGCAGGCTTTCAGCCTGCCAACTCAGCGGTGCACCGGGCTAAGTTGTCTCGCCCCTTCGGGGCACAGAGGCGAGCCGGTCGTTCACCGTTCGTGCTTCGCACCGCACCCGTCGCCCTTCGGGCCGGGTTCGCCAAGAGGTGCTTCCCGCGGCGCGCGCGATGTGGTACTTCTGTAAGGAACAGATTCCCGTCGGAGTTCGCACGGTGCCCGCCCCGGATCGCATCCTGACCCACTTGCGCCAAGCGGTCGCGCTCACCCGCGCCACGCCGGGCCGTCGCGGGCACGTCGTCGCGCTCCAAGAGTGCGCTGAGGTGCTCGTCGTCGGCGACCTGCACGGGCACGTGCCGCACTTCCAAGCGATTCTCAAGATCGCGGACCTCGCGGCGCACCCGGCGCGGCACCTCGTGCTGCAAGAGATCGTTCACGGGAAGTTCCGCTACCCGAAGGGCGGCGACAAATCGCACCAGTTGGTCGATCTGTTCGCGGCGCTGAAAGGGCAGTTCCCGAAGCGCGTTCACCTGCTGCCGGGCAACCACGAGTTGGCGCAGTGGACCAACCGCCCGGTGATGAAGGCGAACGAGAACCAGAACGCGCTCTTCCAAGAGGGCGTGACCGAAGCCTACGGAACGCACGCGCCCGCGATCTACGCCGCGTACCTCGACCTGTTCAAAGCGTGCCCGGCGGTGCTGCGGTGCCCGAACGGGGTGATCGTTTCGCACAGCCTGCCGAGTTCGCGAGCGCTGCCCTTGTTCGACCCGGCGCGGCTCGAGCGCGAAGAGTACACGGCCGACGACCTCGAACCGGGCGGCTCGGTCCACAGCCTCGTTTGGGGGCGCGACACGTCCGCCGAAGCCGCGGCGAACTTCCTGCGCAAGATGGGCGCGGACCTGCTCGTGAGCGGGCACATCGCGTGCGACGAGGGGTTCGGCGTACCGAACAACCGGCAGTTGGTGCTCGACTGTTCCGAAACGCCCGGCGGGTACGCGCTGTTCCCCGCCGACCGCGCGCTGACGCACGAAGAGTTGGTCGCGTGCGCCGGCGTGGTGTGAGTGCGCGCGGCCGTTCGGACCCGTGGAACTCGTCTCCGTTGCGAACCGTTCCCCTGCTGAATCGTGCGGGGCGCGGGCGACTCGCGCGGCGCGCCACTTGGTCGCACCGCGCCCGGTTCGTCTGCTATAATTGCTAGCTCGACGACCCCGGTACACAACTGCCTTTAGAAAAGCGCCCGCGCACATGAAGATCGTCAACTACCCCCACCCCGCGCTCCGCGTGAAGGCCAAGCCGGTCGAGCGCATCGACGGCGACATTCAGAAGGCCGCCGCGCAGATGTTGGAGCTGATGCACAAGCACGAGGGGCTTGGGCTTGCCGCGCCGCAGGTCGCGCTCGACGCGCAACTGCTCGTGCTCACCTTCCAGAAGTCGGGCGAGGACGCGCCGCGGGAGTTCGTCGCCATCAACCCGGTGCTCGTGGAAACGAAGGGCAGCGCGGTGAACGACCGCGAAGGGTGCCTCAGTTTCCCGGGGCTGTACCAGAACGTGCGCCGCTTCAAAACGGTCGTCGTGCAGTTCTACAACCTGAACAGCGAACTGATTCAGATGGAGTGCAGCGACATCGCGGCGCGCCTGTGGCAGCACGAGATCGACCACTTGCAGGGCACGCTGTTCATCGACCGCATGGGTTCGCTCGGCCTGCACCGCAGCCAGAAGGATTTGGAGAAGTTCATCGCGGACTTCGAGAAGGCCAAGCGCAAGGGCGACATCCCGCCGGGCACCGAACCGCGGCTTTGAGAGCTATTAGCTATTAGCTGTTGGCTGTTAGCCAGACAGTGCCTCGGTCCGCTTGGCTGGCTAACAGCCAACAGCTAACAGCCAACAGCTTTTCCCCACTCAAGGACTGGCTAACAGCTAACTGCTAACAGCCAACAGCTTCATGCGATTAGTGATGATGGGCACCGGGACGTTCGCGGAGCCGACCTTCGAGGCGCTTCTCGCGGCGTTCCCCGAAAGCGTGGTCGGGCTGTTCACGCAGCCGGAGCGCGAGGGCGTGAAGCAGCGCGGCAGCACGCGGCAGACCGGGAAGGGCATGGCAAACATCGCGCGCGCCGCGAACGTGCCGATCGCGCAACCGGAGAGCGTCAACGCGCCCGACGGGCTGGCGCTGCTGCGCGAGATGCGGCCCGATCTGCTCGTCGTCGCGGCCTACGGCCAAATCCTCTCGAAAGACGTGCTGAGCGTTCCAGCGCGCGGCACCATCAACGTTCACGCCTCGCTGCTGCCGAAGTACCGCGGCGCGGCCCCGGTCGCGTACTCGATTCTGAACGGCGACTCCGAAACCGGCGTCACGATCATCAAAGTGACGCCCGGCCTCGACAGCGGCGACATGATTTCGCAAGAAGCGATCCCGATTGCCGCGGACGACACCACCGGCACGCTGGAAGCGAAGCTCGCGGCACTCGGCGCGCGAATGGCCGTAGACGCCGCGCGCAAGTACGCCAGTGGCGGCGCGGTGGAAGGCACGAAGCAAGACGCGGCACTGGTGACGAAGGCACCGAAAATCAAGAAGGAGTTCGGGTTGATCGACTGGACGAAGCCCGCGGAGTACATCGAGCGTTTCGTTCGCGCGATGCAACCGTGGCCCACCGCGTACACCTTCCTGCACCGCCCCGGCAAAGAGCCGATGCGCGTGATCGTGAACAAGGTTGGGACCGCACAGCGCGCTATCAATTTCATCGAAGACCGACCCGGCGAACTCGTGGACCAACTCGGCGGGTTCGCGGTCCGCTGCGGCCTGCCAATGCCAACGGAATTGCTCCAAGTGCTGGAACTTCAGCCGGCGGGCAAGAAGAAGATGAGCGCGGAAGAGTTCCTGCGCGGCTATCCCATCGTTGAGGGCATGCGGTTCGGCCCGGAAGTGCTCGCATGACGATCACCGCCCGGCAGGTCGCGGCCGACGTGCTGCACCGCTCGCGCGCCCGCGACGGGTTCGCGCCCGAACTCGTGGACGACGCGCTCGCGCGCGCCAACCTCTCGCCGCAAGACCGGCGCTTCGTCACGCAACTGGTGTTCGGCACCATGCGGCGGCTCGGCACGCTCGACGCGCTCCTAAAGCCGTTCATCCGCACCCCGCTGCACGCCGTAGAACCGCGGGTGTGGGACGCGCTGCGGCTCGGCGCGTTTCAGCTCGCGTTCCTCACGCACGTTCCGAAGCACGCGGCCGTTCACGAAACGGTCGAACTCGCGCCGCACGTCGGCGCGCCGAAGGCGAAGGGGTTCGTGAACGGCGTCCTGCGGCGGGTCGCCGAACTGGTGACGGACGACTTCACCGACGCGCCCGCGGCGAACGCGGTGGCGTTCGGTTGGTCGGACGGGTCGCTGATTGGTTCCGCGAGACCCACCCCCCCGGCCCCCCTCCCTGAAAGGAGGGGGGAGAAAGAACCTATCGGATCGAATCGCGCACACGGCGCACGAACGTCTGTCTCCCCCCTCCCTTCAGGGAGGGGGGCCGGGGGGGTGGGTGAAACGCACGCGCGCCCGGAGCGCTCAACGGCCGACCGGTCAGGGAGGGGGGCTAGGGGGGTGGGTCGAACCACCGACGCGGAACACGAACCCACTCTTCCCACCGGCCGCTACCGCCTACTCGCGCAGCCTCTGCTGCCGAACCCGAGCGCGGACCCGGTCGGCTACTTCGCCGCGGCGCACTCGTTCCCCAAGTGGCTCGCGGATCGGTGGCACGCGCGCTACGGCGCGGACGAGTGCGCGCGACTCGGCTTCTGGTTCAACGCGCCGCCGCCCTTGTGGATTCGCGTGAACAAGCTGAACGTGGACCGCGAAACGTACCGGCTCCAACTCGCCGCGGGCCTCATCGACGCGGAACCGGGCGAGCACCCGCAGTCGCTCCGCTTCACCGAACACCACGGCGTGCGCGAACTGCCCGGCTACGACGACGGCGACTTCGCGGTGCAGGACCACTCCTCGATGCTCGTCGCGAGCGCGCTCGGCGTGCGCCAAGGGATGCGCGTGCTCGACCTGTGCGCGGCCCCCGGCGGGAAGACGACGCACCTCGCGGAACTGATGGACAACCGCGGGCGCGTGACCGCGTGCGATATCGAGCAGAAGCGCCTCGACACCGTGACAACGCTCTGTCAGCGGCTCAAGGTGAAGGGCGTGGAAGCGGTGCAAATCGCGCCGGACGGCGACCCGCCGGCGGGGCCGTTCGACGCGGCGCTCGCGGACGTGCCGTGCAGCAACACGGGCGTGCTGGGCCGCCGCCCCGAAGTGCGGTGGCGCATGAAGCCCAACGAATTCGAGCACTTGGTGCGCCTGCAAACGCGCCTGCTGATTCTCGCGCTCGAGCGCGTGAAGCCCGGCGGCGCGGTGGTGTACTCGACGTGCAGCATCGAGCCGGAAGAGAACGCGGGCGTGGTGCAATCGGTGTGTCGCGGGATGCGCGGCGTGAAGTTGGAAGCCGAGCACACCGCGACGCCCGGCGCGCCCTCCGACGGCGGCTACTGGGCGCGCCTGCGCAAACCGAAGTGAGCCGGGAATTACAGACGGTCGCTCTCCGGGCGTACGAGTGCGACCGAGTCCGTGAACCCGACCGCTTCGAGCATCGCCAAATACTCTTCCGCCGATTTGGGTGCGCGCTTGAACTCCGCCCGGTGCCGGGCCATCGCTTCACAAACGGCGGTCGCGCTTCGGCCGTCTAGCAGCAGTTTGGTCACGAGCGCGTCCGGGTGGACCGCTTGAACACCGTAAGGGGCCAAATATGCGTCCGGGAAGTCCTTGAGGTTGAACGTCGCGATGATCGTCGCCCGCGCCTGAATCGCGGCGGCCAAGACGTGCCGGTCGTCCTTGTCCGGTAACTCGAGCGTTTCGATGAGGTGTTCGTAATCCGTGACGATCGCGTCCGGGACGTGTCGGCGCATCAACTCTCTGGTGCCCTGAAGTTTCTCGCGCGTCAGATCGGAACGCCGTGCGAGGAGGTTCCGAATCCACTCGTCGATTTCGTCCGTCCACCTCGGCCGGAGCAACTTGGCCCCGGCGAGGTACATGAACAGGCTGCGCACCTGCGCCGGGAACAAGACGCAAGCGTCGAGCACGACGATCGGATTCATCGAGCCGGCTCTTCGTACAGTCCCAACTCTTCATCGAGCGCCGTCAGTTCGGCCAGCGCTTGGTGGCGCTTCTCGGACAGCGCCCTTTCGTAGGCCAGCGCGTCTCGGCGCGAAACCCGGCGGTGAGTGCCGACCATCCGGCACGGCAACTCGCCCGACTCGATCAACTTGATGACCGTCGGGCGCGACATGCCGAGGAGTTCGGCGGTTTCGGTGGTGGTCAGTTCGTCCCGCACTCGCACCGCGTCGCCCTCGTTCGTCGCGGGCGCGAGCGCCACCGAGTGCCCCGCGCCGATTTCCGCCAGCGCGCGAACGAGAACCGCGACCGTCGCTTGCGAGAGGACGTACAGCGTCGCGCCGATCGTCACGCCCAACCCGGTCTCGCCCGCGTACTTGCCGTAGAGGTGGTCGATGACCTTGGCCGCGTTCGACGCTTCGTCCACGTCGAGCCGGTCCAGTATCCGCAGTTCTTGAGCCACCATTTCCCACCTCCTTTCCGAACTCTGCCCGTATCGTATACGCAGCAAACGCAAATCGATACCGCAACCGCAGATCAATTATACAAAGTTTTACATCTTAATGTCAGATAATCTGGCGCATCGTGCGCCCGTTGCGGGAAAAGTCCGCGAATTTGGAAGATTGAGCCAATTTCGGCACGTCATTACTTCAGTTCCACGTCCCAGAACACTTCGCGGCGGCGCGGGCGCATCGCGAAGTACAGCGCCACCGCCAGCCCGAAGAAGCCCAAGCCGATCCACTCCGGGCGCACCGCCTCGGCGAGCCAGTCCCCGAATTGCCGGTAGAACGCGTACCCCTGCGCCTTCTGCGATTCGGGGTCCAGCTTCAGCGCTTTCAGGCCCATCGAGAGGTACGGGGCCGCGAGGCCCATCAGCCCGCACGCGACCGCGAGCGTTTGCTTGCGCACCTTCACGTCCAGCGGCACTTCGGCCAGCACGCGCCCGTGTTGGCGAATCAGCACGCGCGCGCCCTGCACGCGCCCCAGCACCCGCGGCACGATCCAGAACGTTTCGGTCGAAACGTCGGTGGTGCCGTCGCCCGCGTCCAGCGCGTGCCGCGGCGGGTACACGTCGCACCCCGGCAGCACCGGTTCCACTTCCACTTGGGTGTGGTCTTCGACCTTGAACGCTTCGCTCGTCGCCTGTTTGACGTGCTTTTTCACCACCTCCGCGACTTCGCGCGCCGAGAGGACGACGAGCATGGGGAACATGCGGTCGGGGTTCATGCGCGCGTAGTAGCGCACGGTGGCGCGGCGCGAACTGGTGGACCGCACCGGCGACCCGACCGGCGCGTCCAACTTTACGGTGTCCGGTTCCTCCGCGTACCCGCCGCGGGCCTTCGCCCTCGCGCGCGTGGGCATCGGGGCGGGCTTGGGCGCGGCGCGCGGTGGGGCGGGCGCGGGCGGCGCTTCGGCGCGCTTCCGCGGTTCCGGCGCGGGCGGCGCGCCGGGCGCTTGAATCGGGAGCGTGGCTTCGCCCGGCGCGCCCTCTTCGTCCTCCGCGTCGGCGAAATCGTCGTCGTCGGAGTCGCCCTCGTCGCGCCGCGAGCGGCGCGATTCCGTTGCCGGTTCGGACCGCAGTTCGGGCGGCAGTTGCAGTTCGGCTTCCGTCGCGTGCGGGTCGCGCGCGTGCTGCCGTTGCGGCGGCTGCGGCTGCTGCTCCTCCTGCTTCTGTTGCTGCTGCTGCAACGGTTCGAGCGCGAGCACCAGTACCGCGGGCGCGAACAGCCGCGCGCGGACCGCGCCGACGGTGGTGTCGAGCGCGAAGTAGATGAGCGTGTCCGCGTTGGTGCGGAACCGCCAGCCGGGGGCCGGCGGCAGGTCGCGGAACAGGCGCGCCAGCGCCTGCGAGCGCGCGAACTCCAGCACCGTACTCAGCGGCGTTTCCGGCGCGAGGTGCAGTTCGAGCGCGAACGGCTGCGCGCCGGCCTCGTCGAGCGCGGGAACGAAAACGGTCAGTTGCACGAGCGAATCGGTCACAGGCGGCCCTCAAGAACGAGCGAGACGTGTATAGGGTGTTCGCCGCCGGCGCGCCGGAATTGTGCCGCGCTACCGACACCGGATGCCGTGGTACTCGAGCGGGAACTCGTAGTCCTTGCGGAGCGGGTGCCCCTCCCAGTCGTCGTTCAGCAGAATGCGCGTCAGGTTCGGGTGCCCGGTGAACCGCACGCCGACGAGGTCGAACGCCTCGCGCTCGTGCCAGTCGGCGGTCGGCCACACGCCGCTCACGCTCGGCACTTCGGGCAGCGCCCCGGCGGTGCCGTCCTTCCACCGCGGCAGAATCACCTTCAGCGTACAGCGGCGACCGGGGAACACGAAACTGGACAGGTGGTACACCACTTCGACGTGCGGTTCGAACCCGGCTTTCGGCGCTTTCTTCGCGTCCGGTTCGAGGTAATCGACCGCGCACAGGTCGTTGAGCATCTCGAACCGCAGCGCCGGTTCGTCGCGCAGGTACTCGCAGACCGCGACGAGTACCGCCGGCTCGACGACAACGAAAGGATCGATGGCGTCGGCCTTGCCCGGCAGCACGGCGCGGCCGAACTTGGCGTCGAGGTGCGCGGCGATGTCGGCGGCGGTCATGGGGTCAGCTCGCGGGGCGCGGGTCCGGGTTGTCGATCACGCTCTTGGTCTGGTTCGCGCGGAACGCCTTCAGCGCCTCGCGCACGTGCGGCGTGTTGGTCGCAAGAATTGCGGCGGCGAACAGCGCGGCGTTGATCGCGCCGGCCTTACCGATGGCGAGCGTGCCGACCGGCACGCCCGCGGGCATCTGCACGATGCTGAGCAGCGAATCCACGCCGCGCAGCACCGCGGACTCGACCGGCACGCCGAGCACCGGCACCACGGTCTTGGACGCGCACATACCGGGCAGGTGCGCCGCGCCGCCGGCCCCGGCGATGATGACTTCCAACCCGCGGGCCTCGGCGGTGCCCGCGTACTCGAACAGCAGGTCCGGCGTGCGGTGCGCCGAAACCACCTTCACTTCGTACGGCACGTGCAGTTCGCGCAGCACGTCGGCCGCGTGCCGCATCGTCTCCCAGTCCGACTTGCTGCCCATGATGATGCCGACGCGCGGCGGCGCTTCTGTGGCGGTAGCGGCGTTGGGTGTCGGCCGGTCGTCGAGCATCGCGTGCGGGTCCGGGTCGCATGAAGGGGTGCGGGAATTGTAGCGGTGTGCCTACAAATCAACATCCCACACGATCACTTGGCCCTTGTCGCTGCCGGCGGCCGCGAGCGCCCCGTCGGGCGAAAAGGCGATGCTGCGCATGCGCCCGATCTTCCACGTGAAGGTGTTTGCGACTTCCCACGTCGCGGTGTCGTACAGCTTCACCGTCTCGTCGTTGCTGGTTGTGGCAAGGTACTTGCCACTTGGGTGAAACGCGATGCCGGTGAACAGCTTGCGAGAGTCGTTTTGCAGGGTGGCTCGCAGTTCGACGGAGTCGCCGACCGCGAATATGTGGACGTTGGTCGCGTTCGGTGTCGCGAACATGCTCCCGCACGGCGACGGGTGCAGCGTCCCGCCGTAGGTCGAAGCGTCGCACGTGAACAGGAGTTCGCCCGTGCGCGCCGAACGCACCGTGCACCGCATATCGTCCCTCGAGCCTGCCAGCGGGACGTCCACCACCGCGAACCGCTCGCGCGACAAGAACACCGGAGTGTATTTCAGTTGGCGGTCGAGTTCCTGCACCCACAGGGCGGCACCCGCGGTCGGGTCGGCGAGCGTACGGGAGGTGATCCGACCGAGCGGTTGCCCGTAGCTGACGTACTGCGTCGCGAGGAACGTGAGGCCGTCCGGCGCGAGCGCGAAGTGGCACCCATAAGTCGCGTCCCACATTTCCACGGCGCGCACCGTGCCCGTGGCTCGGTCGCAGATGCCGAGCGGTTTGGCCCTCAACAGGATCGACCGGCCGTCCGGTGTGAACTGCGCGTGTTGAATCGGGTTGAGTCCACGTAGCGCTATGTCGGGATACAACCGCGGTTGCCCGGGATTCGGCAATCCCTCCCACAGTCGAATACCTTGGCCGTCTTGCGCGTCGGTCAGCAGTGCGGTCGAATCCGGAGCGAACTCGACCAGATCGATCCGCCCGCGCTCGCCTTTTGCTTTGAGTACCAGCATTCGCGTGCCCTCAGAGATCCACGTCCCACACCACCACTTGCCCTTTGTCGCTCCCCGCCGCCGCGAGCGCGCCGTCTGGCGAGAACGCGATGCTGCGCATGCGCCCGATCTTCCACGTGAAGGTGTGCGCGACGTCCCACGTCGCCGTGTCGTACAGCTTCACCGTTTCGTCTTTGCTCGTTACCGCGAGGTACCCCCCGTTGGGGTGGAACGCAACGTCAGTGAAGTGTTTGCGACCATCCGCCTTGATCGAACGGAACCGCTGCCAACGACGCGCTCGTGAGTAGAGGCGAATCTCCGTGTTGCACACGGACGCAATCAGATCGCCTTTGGGAGAAATCACCGTGTGAACGAAAAACGAGTCCAACACGCGGACGGACTTGACGAGTTGACCACTGCGCGCGTCGAACGTCTCGAATACGCTTTCGAGTTGCTCAGTGGTCTCGTTCAGAACGAGCATCATGTACTGGTACAGGCGCTTTCCGTCTTGCGAAAATCCCAATGGGAACATCGCCCCGTCTGCACCCTCCCATGCAAGTTCCCATTCGCCCGCATCAGTGATGCGCCACAGCACCCAGACGCCATCCCTTTGCATTCGGACCGCGACAACTGGTTCCGCTGGGGAACAGCGAAACGCGCTCACTATTGATTTGGTAGGTAGCCGAACGCCTTCTGGGTCGTTCGGTTTGAAAACGCGCAGCCCCCGATTCGTGTACGCAAGAACGTGCTCTTTGTCGGCCGAAAAGCCAAACCCCGACCGCACGAGTTGCTTGAACGCGCGCGGGTTCGGTGTGTCGAATGTGGGCCAGTAGTGAGCTTGCCCTTTCCACTCGGCAGCAAGCCCGGCGTTGGTCGGCGCGAACACGATGCGCTGAACCGCGAGTTTCGGCCCTTGTAGCACCAGCATTCGCGCGCCCTCACTTGAACGTGTGCTCGGCGGCCGGGAAGGTGCCAGCGCGGACCTCGTGGCAGTACGCCTCCACCGCGCCGCGCACCGCGCCGCCCAAGTCCGCGTACCGCTTCGCGAACTTCGGTTTGAAGTCTGGGAACAGGCCCATCATGTCGTGGAACACCAGCACCTGACCGTCGCACCCCGCGCCCGCGCCGATGCCGATCGTCGGCACGCTCACCGACGCCGTGAGTTGCGCGCCGAGGTCCGCCGGCACGCTCTCCACCACCACTGCGAACGCCCCCGCGTCTTGCACCGCCGCGGCGTCGGCGAGGAGTTGCTCCGCGTCCCGCTGGACCTTGAACCCGCCGAGTTGGTGGACCGCTTGCGGCGTGAGGCCGATGTGCCCCATCACCGGGATGCCGGCCTCTACGCAGGCGCGAATGGCGTTCCGCATTCGGACGCCCCCTTCGAGTTTCACCGCGTGCGCCCCGGCCTCCTTTAAGAGCCGGCCCGCGTTCCGCACGGCTTGCTTCGTGCTCACTTGGTACGTCATAAACGGCAGGTCCGCGACCACCAGCGCGCGCTTCGTCCCGCGCATCACGCACCGCGTGTGGTAGATCATCTCTTCGAGCGTGACCGGAAGCGACGTCGGGTGCCCTTGCACCACCATGCCGACCGAATCGCCGACGAGGATGGCATCGACGCCGGCCTCGTCGCTCAGCCGCGCAGAAGTGTAGTCGTAGGCCGTGACGACCGCGAGCTTGGCCCCGCGGCCCTTCGCGGCGCGGAACTCCGGCACGGTGATTTGCTTCGGAAGCGTAACGGCGCTCATGTGGACTCCAAAGGCAACCTACCCCCCCCGGCCCCCCTCCCTCAAGGGAAGGGGGAGACTGCGTCACTTCGTGACGCAGCGAGGAGCCAACGGTTTCCTCTTGTTCCCCCTTCCCTTGAGGGAGGGGGCTAGGGGGGAAGGTTTCTTCCGCCTCATTCTACGGTGTTGGATTTCCGCCGCCGCGCCGGTATCTGGGGTAGAATAGTTGTGCCCACAGCCGGAGCCGTTATGAGCGCCGCGGACGTCACACCTGCCGCCGTCGTGCCCGCACCCGCGGTCGCCGAACGCGCCGACCCCGCGAAGGGCAAAGCCGTCGTGCTGTACGACGGCATGTGCCCGTTGTGCAAGCGCGCCGTGAGCATCATCAAGCGATTGGACTGGTTCAAGCGGTTCCACTTCCAAGACTGCCGCGACCGCGCCAACTGGCCGCCCAGCGCCGTGCCGTTGGACCTGAAGGCGCTGCTGAAGGAAATGCACGTGGTGACGCCCGACCGCAAGAGCGCCCCGGCCGGGTTCAAGGCGTTCCGGTGGATGTCGTGGCGCATGCCGCTCACGGCGCTGTTCGCGCCGCTGTTCTACGTTCCCGGCGTACCGTGGCTCGGCAACAAGGTGTACCTGTGGATCGCCAAGCACCGCTACGATCTCGTCCCGTGCGAGGGCGAGTGCCGCGTGAAGTAGTTGAGAGTTGAGTGTTGAGAGTTGAGAGTTGGGCACGCGCCGTTCGGCTTGCTGCGAACTCTCAACTCTCAACACTCAACTCTCAACTACCCCAGAAAGGAACATTCATGTCTCGCCAGTTCGTCGAACAGCTCCGCGACGGAGATTCCCTCGACGAAGTGTACCTGCTCACCGAAAAGCAGCTCCGCGCGAACCGCAACGGCAACCCGTTCCTCCTTCTGGAACTGCGGGACCGCACCGGCGGCATTCAGGGCCGCATGTGGAACGCCGGCGAAGCAATCGCCCGCGGGTTCAACGCCGGCGACTTCGTGCAGATCGCCGGTCGCGTGCAGATGTTCCAAGGGGCACTTCAGGTGATCGTCACCGAAGTGTTTCGCGCCGAACAGCAGAAGGTCGATTACGGCGACTTCCTGCCGCAAACCGAACAGAGCATCCCGAAGTTGCTCGACCGGCTCCGCGGGTATTTGCTGAAACTCGGGAACCCGCACCTGCGAGCGCTCGCCGAGTGCTTCCTGATGGACGACGCCTTCGTGCGGGCGTTCAGCACCTGCCCGGCCGGGGTGAAGTTGCACCACGCCTACGTGGGCGGGCTGCTCGAACACACTGTGAGCATGATGGACGCGGCCGACAAACTGCTCCCGCTGTACCCCGGTGTGGACCGCGACCTGCTCCTGTTCGGCGTGTTCCTCCACGACGCCGGAAAGACGCGCGAACTCACCTACGCGCGCGCGTTCGGTTATTCCGACGAGGGGCAGTTGGTGGGGCACATCCCCATCGCGGTGGCGATGCTGGCGGAAACCGCGACGAAGGTGCCGGACCTGACGGGCGAACCGTTCCCGCGGGAACTGATGCTCCGCGTGCAGCACATGATCCTCAGCCACCACGGGGAACTTGCATACGGCAGTCCGAGAGTTCCGATGACACCAGAGGCGATGCTGCTGCACCTAATCGACCTGACCGACACCCGAATGCACATGGTGCTGCGCGAGTTGAAAGAGGACCGCAACAACCCGTCCGCGTGGACGCCGTACAACGCGAACCTCGGTCGCCGCATCTACAAGGGCGGACCGCAGGGCGACTTGTACGGCGAGTCCGGCGGCGGCTACGACTAACAAAGAGGGGTATCCGCAGATTACGCAGACCTTCGGTCGAACCGCCGGCGTAAGCCGGTGGGTATCTCTGAGATCAACCCACCGGCTTACGCCGGCGGTTCGACCGAAGGTGCTCCTCCTCATCTGCGAAATCTGCGGATAACCATCTTCCCAACTCAATGACAGAACTTCTCACGAAAATCCTGCACGCGGTTTCGGCGCACAGCTACCACCCGCTGAAGCCGAAGGCGCTGTTCAAACGGCTCAACTTGCCCCAAGCGGAATACCCGGCGTTCCGCCGCAGCGTGCGCGAGCTGGTGCGCGACGGGCGGCTCACCGTCGAGCGCAACAACACGCTCAAAGGCGCGAACGCGCAGGGCACCGTCACCGGCACCTACCGCCGCTCCGCCGCCGGGCACGGGTTCGTTCGCCCGCACACCACCGATGGCACGTTCCGGCCCGAAATCTACATCCGCGAAGACAAGTCCGCCGACGCCGCGACTGGCGACTCGGTCATGGTGCGCGTCACGCGCGAAGCGACGCGCCTTAAAGACGCGAGCGGCGAAATCGTGCGCGTGCTGGAACGCGCGACCCGCACGTTCGTGGGCACCTACTTCGAGCGCGACCGCGTCGCGCTCGTGCGCGTCGATGGGAACGTGTTCGCGCACAGCGTTGCGGTCGGCGACCCGGGCGCGAAGGGGGCGAAGCCGCAAGACAAAGTCGTGATCGAGATGCTGCGGTTCCCGACACCGGACGACCGCGGCGAGGGCGTGATTACCGAAGTACTGGGTCCGCACGGAAAGCCCGGTGTGGATACGCTCTCGGTGGTCCGCGCGTTCGGGCTGCCGGAAGCGTTCCCCGAAAGCGCGCTCGCGGAGGCGCGGCAGGTCGCGTCGGCGTTCAGCGAAGCCGACTTGCAGGGCCGCGAAGACTTCACCAACGACCTCGTCGTCACCATCGACCCGCCGGACGCGAAAGACTTCGACGACGCGGTGAGCGTGGTCATCGATCCCAAATCCAAACACTGGGTGCTGACGGTTCACATCGCGGACGTGGCCGCGTTCGTGAAGCCCGGCGGCGCGCTCGACACCGAGGCGCGCAAGCGCGCGACGAGCGTGTACCTGCCGCAGAAGGTCATCCCGATGTTCCCGGAGGTCATCTCGAACGGGCTGGCGTCGCTGCAAGCGGGCAAGGTGCGGTACGTCAAGACCGTGCAGATGGAGTTCACGCCGAACTTGCAGAAGGGGCACGTCCGCTTCGCCAACGGCGCGATCAAGGCCGCGCGCCGGTTCACTTACAACGAAGTGCAGGGAATCCTCGATTCGTTCGACGACGCGAACGCACCCGCACCGAGCGCCCCCCCCGAACTCCTCGCTATGCTCCGCCGCATGCGCGACCTCGCGCTCTTGCTCCGCAAGCGGCGGTTCAAGCGCGGGGCGCTGGAACTGACGATGCCCGAGGCGGTGCTCGAGTACGACACCGACGGGCGCGTGAGCGGGGCGCACTTCGCCGAACACAACCTGAGTCACCAGATTGTCGAAGAGTTCATGCTCGCGGCGAACGAGGCGGTCGCCGAACACTTCACGAAGTACGAAGTGCCGTTCCTGCGCCGCGTTCACCCCGCACCGAACGAGGAGAAACTCGAAGAGTTCGCGCAGTTCGCGGACCTGCTCGGGCACCCCATCAAACGCGCGCAAGACCGGTTCGAGTTGCAGCGCGTGCTGAGCGCGACCGCGGACAAACCCGAGCGCGCCGCGGTCCACTTCGCGCTCCTCCGCAGTCTCAAGCAAGCCGCGTACTCACCGATTCAGGATCAGCACTACGCACTCGCGAGCGAACACTACTGCCACTTCACGTCGCCGATTCGCCGCTACCCGGACCTGCAAGTTCACCGACTCTTGGACCGGTGGATCAAACACGGGTCCGCGAGCGCGAACGTGGGCGAACTCGTCGCGCTCGGCGACCACTGCTCGAAGATGGAGCGCCGCGCCGAGACCGCGGAGCGCGAGTTGGTGAAGACGAAGCTGCTGAACTACCTCAGCACGCGGTTGGGCGAAACGCTGGACGCGGTGATTACCGGGGTCGCGGACTACGGGTTCTTCGCGCAAGCGGAGAAACTGCCGGCGGAGGGATTGGTTCACATCTCGTCGCTGGTGGACGACTACTACTGGTTCGACGAGGGCGCGCACACGCTGGAGGGGCGGCGCACGAAGCGCCGGTTCCGGTTGGGCGACCGCGTGCGGGTGGAAGTGGCGCGCGTCGATTTGCAGCGCCGAATGCTGGACTTCCGCCTAGCCGGTCTCGCGCCGAAGGCGGAAGATGACACCGACGCGCCCTCCTACGGCCGCTTCCCGAAGCGCGGGAAGCGCCGGCGCTAGTCGCCCGCGGAGCTGCCAATGCCGGTTCTCACACTGCCGAACGGCGCGACCGTGGGCTACGACGACGCGGGCACCGGGCCGCCGCTCGTGCTGTTGCACGCGTTCCCGCTCGACCGCGCGATGTGGCGCGCGCAACTCGCGGACCTCGCGGACGTGGCCCGCGTCATCACCCCGGACCTACCGGGGTTCGGCGAATCGTCGCCGTCCGGCGCGTTCACCATCGAAGGCGTCGCGGACACCGTGGCGGCGTTCGTTGAGGCGCTCAACTTGCCGAAGGTCACACTCGGCGGCCTCTCAATGGGCGGCTACGTCGCGCTGGCGTTCGCCCGCCGCCACCCGGACAAACTCACCAAGCTGATCCTCGCGGACACCCGGGCCGGGATCGACGACACGAACGCGCGCGCCGGCCGCGACAAGTCTGTCGGCGTGGTGACCGCGGAGGGCACCGCGGCACTGTTCGACGGTATGCTGCCGAAGGTGCTGAGCGAGCACACGCACGCGACGAACGCGCCGCTGGTCGAGCGGCTCAAGCGGATCGCGGCTCGTCAGAAGCCGGAGAGCGTGGCGGCGGCGCTGATCGCCCTCCGCGACCGACCGGACGCGAACTCGGGCCTGAAGAACATCGCCGTGCCGACGCTCGTGCTGGTCGGCGAGTTCGACGCGGTGACTCCCCCGCTCTCGGCGGCGAACCTCGCGGGGCAGATTCGCGGGAGCGAACTGGTTCACGTCCCGCGCGCGGGGCACCTCGCCAACTCGGAGAACGCGGAGGCGTTCAACGCGACCGTCCGCGCGTTCCTCGCGCGCTAGTGCCGTTTTCTCTTGTGGCACAGGCTTTCTCGCCTGTGCCGATTCGCTTCTGGCTCCCGCACAGGCTGGAAAGCCTGTGCCACCAATCAGATTCACCCATGCCGACGTTCGCCGACCGCCTCGCCGAAGCCGTGCGCGCCCAGGGCCCGCTGTGCGTGGGCATCGACCCGCGGTGGGACGCGCTGCCGAAGCGCGTGCGCGAGAGGTACGCGCCCCACCCGCCCGAATCGCGCGCCGGGGCCGCGTACTGGTGGTTCGCGTCGCGCGTGCTCGAACTGGTGCGCCCGTACTGCGGCGTGATTAAGCCGCAGGCCGCGTTCTTCGAGCAGGCGGGCACCGAAGGACTGGTCACGCTCGCGCACCTGATGAAGCGCGCGAAGGAAATGGACTTCGTCACGGTGCTCGACGCGAAGCGCGGCGACATCGCCAGTACCGCGACCGCCTACGCCGATGCCGCGTTCGGCCCGGTGTGGGACGCCGATGCGCTCACCGTGAACCCGTACCTCGGGCGCGACGCGGTGGAGCCGTTCCTCAGCGCCGCGAAGGCCGCGGAGCGCGGCGTGTTCGTGCTGGTGCGCACGAGCAACCCCGGGGCCGGGCTGTTCCAAGACCTCGTGTGCGACGGCCAACCGCTGTACCGCCATGTGGCGCGCGAAGTGAGCGCGTGGAACGCGAGCACGATTGGCGCGTGCGGACTCGGCGACGTGGGGGCGGTAGTCGGCGCGACGCACCCGCGCGAACTCGCGGAGCTGCGCGCGGCGATGCCGGACGTGTGGCTGCTGGTGCCGGGCTACGGCGCGCAGGGCGGCACGGCGGCCGACGTGAAAGTGGCGTACCGGGCTGACGGCTTGGGCGCGATCGTGAACAGCTCGCGCGGGGTCACGTTCCCGTTCCACCCGGACGACGCGGACTGGGAAGCGAAGGTCGCGGCCGCGGCGCAGAAGGCCGCGGCCGAACTGAAGCCGTAGCGCCTACTTCCCGAAGGCGGTCGCGGGCTTGTCCTTGTACGGCTTGAACGGCGGGCCGTCCACGGTGACGATCGGTTGCGCGGCGGGCAGCGCGTTGGTCCACACGTAGTAGGTGCCGCCGCCGTCAGGCGACGCGGCCACGTTCAGCGCGATCACGCCGCCCGGTTGGTACACGTTCACCTGCAGGAACTGGTTCGCGTCGCCGAACCCGTGCCTCGGTTCCGGGGTGCCCGGTTCGAAGGTGCGGGCGCGGGCGGTGGCGAGCAGATCCAAAAACGCCTGCACCTTGGCCGGGTCCACCGCGAAGCCCTGCGGGCCTTTGGTCGCGGTCCACGCGCCGTCCTTGTTCTTCGCCAAGTCGAGGTCGATGGGCGTACCGCCGACGATGTGGCCCCAGCCCTTCAATTCGACCCGCGTCGCCTCGTCCGGCTGCACCCCGCGGAGCACCACGCGGTCGCGCAGGTCCGGGGCCGTGAGTCGGTCGAGAGTGCGGCGCTGGAGCGTGAACACCGCGGGCTTGCCGATCACGCGGGCGAACACCTTGTCGGCGTCCGCGTCCTTGCCGAACTCGAAACCGCGCTCGTCTTCGGGCTTCGGTCCGGTGCTCACCACCACCTTCAGGACCGGTTTGTCGAGGCCGTATTCGGCGAGGTTCGCCGGGTTCTCGGCCACGAACTTGCCGAACGTCGATTGTGCCGTGGCGAGCAGGCCGAGCAGGTCGCGCACCCCGCCGCCGTCGGCCACTTGGCCCTTCTGCGACGCTGGTTCGGCGTACCGCCACAGCGTTTCGCGGGCGCGCGCGTCGGGCTTCTCGTCGCGGACCAGCGCGTAGTTGGCCGCGCCGGTCACGGCCAACTTCGTGACGGCGTCACTACCGAACGTGGGCAGCGCCGGGTCGAGCAGGTCGAGCCGCGACTTGCTCACCGCGCCGACGAGGTCCACGGTTTCGGTGCCCGCGCCGGTCTTCACGGAGGCGTGAACGATGTACTCGCTCACCGCGCCGCCGGGGAGGGTGCGCCGCACGGTCACGCCGTCGCCCTGTTTGGGGCCGAATTCGAGCTTGGTGGGTTCGGCCTTCTTCACCGGTTCGGCCGCGGGCGCGGTCGGGGCGTTGAATCCGTCGGACCACACCCACAGCGTCGCCACCGGCTCGAACTTGACCGCGCCCGGTGCGAGGAAGTCGCGCACGACGCGCTTGGCCGTGGCCGCGTCGATGAGCCGCTGAACCGGTGCGCCGAACGCCAGTTGCGGGTCGCCCGCGCCGCCGAACAGCTTCCAGTCCGGCCCGATGCGGCGCACCTTCGTGGGCCGGTCGGCCGGTTGGCCCTGCAGCACGATGTCGATGCCGTCCACGGTCTTGCCCGGCGCGAGGCGTATCAGGTCGCGGTCGCGCAGTACGGACGGATCGGCGAGCGTGGGCAGCAGCGGGGCGAGGTTGCCCGCGGTGCAGCGCACGACGCCCGGCACGCCCTCGATTTGCGCGTACACTTTGCCGCCGAGTGCGGGCGGCGGGGGCGGCGCGAACGGGTTGTCCTTCTTCGGCGGGGGCGGCGGAGCGGCGGCCTCGTACTTGCCGAGGAACACGACGGCGCTCTGGCCGTCTTTGGTCTTCATCTCGACGCGCACGCGGTCCGGGTTGTCGGCGTTCAGCCCGAGCGCTTTCGGGTCCGCCGGGTCGCCGAGAATGTCGGTGGGGCCGGCGGCGCTCAGGTTGGTGAGCGTCCGCAACAGAGGCAGCACGCCCGTGAACTGCGTCGCGCTGGCGGTGGCGTCCGCGCCCTCGGGGTCGGCGTCGCCCCACGCCGGCGAATCGAACTTCCAGCCGCCGGTCGCGGAGCGCGAGAGCTGGAACTCTTGCTTCTTGTTCGGCGCGGACACCTTCAGCACCACCACGTCTTCGCCGAACGCGCGGCTGTCGCCGGGGAACACGTTCTTCGAGCGGTAGTCCTCGGTCCACTTGGCGATGTCGGTGGCCTTCACGCCGCCCTTCGGCTCGCGGAACAGCGCGTCGAGGTCGCCGCGGGACACGGCCATCGGGCGCTCGCGCTTCGACGTGGTGACGAAGGCGACGCCGCTGCGGGCGCCGCCGATGGTCACGTCGCCGACGTTCACGGTGGACGATTTGGTCGGCCCGTGGCGGAGCGTGACGCGCAGGCCGGCGGGGGCGAGGCCGTGTTCGGCGCGGTTGCTGCGCAATTCCGGGTGCGCGATCGGTTTCGCGCCGAGCAGAGCCGTTGCGACCGCCTGCGCCGCGGTGCCGTCCGCGGGCGCGCGGTACGGCTCTTCCATGAACCAGTTGTTGGTTTTGGGGTCCGGGCGCACGAGCTTCACGCGGCCGACGCCCTCGCGCTCGATCTCGATGGTGTCGATCTGTTCGGGCTTGGTGCCGGCGAGTTCTTCGCAGAGGAACTGCGTGTCCGGGGTGTCGTCGCCGGTGCCGAAGAAGCTCCACACCAGTGCCGCCAGCCCCACGGCGAACACGGCCGCGAGCAGGATACCGGTTTGGCGAAAGTTCATAGCCCAGCGCTCCGAGTGTCGGTCGGTGTTGTTCGTTGTGGCGCGTCGCGCGTTGCGATTTGCACTCTCCCCGCGCAGCGCGGGAGAGGGTGGCCGGGGCTTTGCGAGGCCGGGTGAGGGGCGCTGAGCAAAGCGAGAATCGGGCGAGCCGAATCTGTCGTTCCGCTCACCCCTCACCCGCCCGCTTCTCGCCGCGCCGCCCGCTTCGTCGCACTCTTGCTCGGCGCGGGCAACGCAACCGGATGCGGCGTCAGGCGGTGCGGCGGCGCACCACCCACACGGCGCTCCCGAGGCCCAGCACCGCGACCACGCCGATCACCAGCGGCAGCCACAGCCCGCGGTTCTCGTCGGCGGTCGCGGGGAACCGGAACTCTTGGTACCTCTTGCTCTGCACGTCGAACGACAGCGCGGGCCGGTCGCGGAGCCAGTCCACGGACGCGCCGACCAGATCGAACCCGCTCGGGTCGCCCGCGGCCGCGTCGATCACCATGTTGCTGTTGCCGATCACCACCAACCGGCCGGCGTCGCCGTCGGCCACCGCGACGCCCACGGACCGGGGGGCGTCGCCGTACGCCTTGGCGATACGGGCCTGCTGGCTCTGGTTCAGTTCTTCGAGGGTGCGGTTGTAGTCCGCGTTCGTGGGCAAGCGGTCTTCGAGCCAACTGACGCGGCCCGGCTCGGTGATGAGCAGCGTGGTGGGCCGCGCGCCGCCCGGCGCGCCTTGCGGGGCGGCCGACACCTCGCGCCACATCAACCCGGGGTACGACGCGCTCTTGCCCAGCGCCAGCGCGATCGGGTTGCGGGCGTTCACCGCGCTCTGCGTGAACTCGGCGATGGCGACCTGCGGCGGCAGGTCGCGCGCGCGGCCCGGTTCGCACAATACGAACCGCTGGTCGAGGCGCACGCCGTACTCCGCGAGCAGCGGTTCCAAACCGGTCGGCAGCACCTCGCGCTTCGGGGCCGCGCCGAACGTCGCGCCCGCGAGCACGATCAGCTTGCCCTTCTGCCCGCCCGGGCGCACGTCGGTCATGTAGCGGCGCAGCGCCATCACTTGGTCCGGCGGCAGCGGCTGCCGCGGTTCCGCCACGAGCACCACCGCGGCGTCGTCCGGCACCTTCGGGTCTTTCGCGTCGAACCGGAGCGGGCGCACCTCGAGGTTGTTGCGCCCGAGGAACTCGCCCAGTTGCGCCACCGACCCTTGCCGCACCGCCTCGCCGAGCGGCGCGGCGAGCGGCAGTTCGCCGGACGACTGCGTGAAGTACACCACCGCCTTTTTCTCGTTCTCCGCGAGGAACAGCAGTTCCTTCAGCAGCCGGGCCTCGCCCACGAACGCGGTGCCCGCCTCGGGGTTCCGCTGGTCGCGCTGCGAGAACTCGTCGGCGCGGAGGAACGAGTGCCGCTTGCCGTCGGCCCCCACCGTGAGCAGCACGCCGTACTCGTTCGCTTCGAGCACCGGGTACTTGCCCACCAGTCGCTGGTACTCGGTGAGGTCCGCGGTCGGGTTCACCACCTTCGCCACGAACTTGCCGCCGCTCGCGTCGGCGCAGTTCGCGGCCAACCGCCGCACGTCTTCCGACACGCGCCCGCCCTGCAAAATGACGTGCGCCGTGATCGGCTCGGGCAACTTCTGGAGCAGCCCGATCGTGTTCGGCGAGAGCGAGTAGAAGCCCTTGTCGGTCGTGTCCAAGCGGTTCGGCAACCGCGGGCCGACGATCAGGTTCACGAGCAGCAGCGCGAGGAACGCGAGCAGCACGACCAGTTTCAAGTTCATGCCGTACACCCAGCGGCGCAACTGCGGGTTGTTGCGCTCTTCGGCGCGCGCCGGGAACAGCGAGACGAACGTGAGCGCGGCCCCGAGGAGGATCGCGAGGAACGGCACCAGCACGAACTTCGCTTCTTTCGTTTGCCCGCGGTCGAGCCAGTCCGAGAGCGAACCGCTCCACCGGTAGAAGAACAGCAGCCCGGCGACCATGAAGATGGTGCCCAACCCGGAACCGGCCGCGAGGACGGCGGCGCGGGCGTGCGTGCGGCGCGTCTCGAGTTCCGCCGGCGCGAAGCTCACGATCAGCCACGCCCCGACCGACGCGAGTTGCAGGCACGCGGCCCCGGCCGTCACCGCCGCGAGAATGTACGCGCCGCGGTGCGGGTTCTTGGGCTTCTCCGGTTCGGCCAGCTTGAGCGGGTCCTCTTTGGGCGGCTCCGCGTCCGCCGGCGCGCGGGACGCCTGCCACGCGCAGAACAGCGCGAGCAGCAGGAACACCGTGCACGCGCCGAGCAGCAGCATTCCGCCCCGCTGCCGGTCGTTGGTGAACAGGTCGACGAGGCCCGAAACCGCCGGCGGTTCGGCTGGCGGCGCGGGCGGCGGTGCGTCGGGGGTCGGTTGCATGGTCGTTGTGGTTGGGGTCGCGGGGGTGGGACGGGCGCACGCCGGGCGCGGGCCGTCAGCTCCACTTGCGGGTTTCGAGCACCTTGACCGACAGGAACAGCGTGAACACCGCGACCGACGCCCACACGAGCACGTCGCGCACCGGCAACTGCCCCTGCAGCGAGGTGCGCCACAGGTCGATGAACGAGAGCCGCGCGAGGAACGCTTGGCCGGTCGGCCCGATCCCGGTCATTTGGCTCTTCACGAAGTAGCACACCACCAAAAACAGCAGCAGGCCGAACGTGAGCACCGCGGCGACGATCTGGTTCGACGTGAGCGCCGAGAACAGCAGCCCCGACGCGACGAACGCCGCCGAACACGCCGCCAGCGCCGCGTAGAAGCTGAGCAGCGGGCGGTAGTCGAACGCGGTCCCGGCTTCGGCGCGCACGGCCAACAGGAACAGCCCCGCCGGCACCCAGCACAGCATGAAGAAGAACCACGTCGCGAGGAACTTGCTCAGCACCACCGGCCACTCGTTCACCGGTGCCGTGAGCAGCACTTCGAGGCTCCCGCTCCGCTTCTCTTCCGAAAGCAACCGCATCGTGAGCGCCGGGATCGGCAGGATCACGCACAGGATCGGGATCAGGTCGAACAGGTAGAACCGCACGATCGGTTCGGGCAGCGCCTGCCCTTGCCGCCCGGCCCCGTTGAGCGTTTCCCAGAACTGCCAGTACCCGAGCCACTGGCACAGCGTCATGCCGGCCAGCACCAAGTAGCCGATGGGCGAGAGGAAGTACGTCGCCAGTTCGCGCCGCACCATCACGACGAACGGGTGGTCGGAGCAGGCCCCGACCGATACCGCGAGCAGAATGCCCCCCAGCAGGGCGAGGATCAGCCCGCCGGGCACGAGGAACGGCTCCGGCAGCGCTTTCAGCGGCGCGTTGAAACTGGCGAGCACGAACACCGCCGCCCCGATCAGCCCGGGCACCGCGAACGCAGCGCGCGCCAGCGCCGATTGCCCCTTCCGCAGGGCCAGCGCCGCGAACCCGAGGCACCCGAGAATCACCAGCGCGCGAGCCCCGACGGCCCACTTGTCGAAGACGCCGTTCGGCTTCCGCAGGTCCTTCGGGCCGTCGTACAGCACCGTCGGGAACACCGAGCGCGCCAACACGTAGGCGAGCAGCAACCCGCCGAGAACGCCTAGTGCCATCGCCACCGTGCGCCCGGGCCCGGACTCGGTGTCCGCTTGGGCCAAGTACGCGCACAGGAACCCGACGCCCAACAGCGCCACCGCCGCGGCCGAGCCCGCGAGCAGGTCCGGCTTCGCGAGGCCCGCGACGATCGCCCCCGCCGTCAGCACCGCGCCCACGCCGAGCAGCGCGTTCAGCGCCACGCCGCGGTAGAACTCGTTCGTTTCGTGCCGCACGAACGGGATCGCGAACAGCAGCGCCAGCAGCCCGGCGGAGATGCCCCACGGCAACAGGAAGTGCCCCGCGGACTTCGCGCTGCCGTCGAACGGTCCCGGCAGCACGCCGACCGCGGTCGCGATTACCAGCAGCAGCACCGCGAGGCCGCCGTACATGCGGCGCACTTCTTGTTCGCCGTCCACGGCCGCGTGGTACAGCATCAGCGCGAGGCCGACGCCGCCGAACAGGAAGCCCCAGCCTTCCGAGACCCACCGCGGGCCGACGGCGCGGGTGGTCACGATGACCACCGTGCCGAGCACGGCGAGGAACAGCCCGCCAAACCCGATCGCGCGCGCGAGCGTCGCGCCGTTGTCGACGAGCGCCGACGGCGCGGTCGGGTCCGGGGCCGCGGTCGGCGTCGGATCGGAGGGCGCGAACGGCGTGGTGCTCATAGGCGTCGGGGTCAGTGGTCAGTGGTCGGTAGTCGGTCGCCAGACGGGAACGGGTGTCAGCCGGCGGTCGCGGGCGGCGCTTCGGTCGGCGGCGCGGGTGCCGGCTCGCCGACCGCCGGCGCGGGCGGTTCGGGCGCGGCCGGTTGGCTCATCACCACCGCGTTGAACAGTGCTTCGAGCTTCACCGGGCGCAGTTCGAGCTTCCGCAACCCCCAGCCCTTCGCCAGAACCTTTTGCGCGAGCGCCTCGCGCGGGTCGGTGCCGCCCTTGCCGCGCACTTCGAACTCGGTGTAACTGCCGTCGGCCCGCTTCGCGTCCACCGACGCGAGTTCCGGTTGCTCTTTCAGCCACGCGCCCACCACCGCCACCGGGCCGCGCACTTCCACCGCGTAGGCCGGTTCGCTGCTCTCGATCTCCTTCATCGTCTTGTCGAGCTTCAGCTTGCCCTTGTCGATGAGGATGACCCGCTCGCACACCTTCTCCACTTCCGCGAGGATGTGCGTGGAGAGCAGCACGGTGTGCTGACCGCCGAGTTCTTTGATGGTGTTCAGCGTTTCGTTGATCTGCACCGGGTCCAAGCCGCTGGTCGGTTCGTCCAGAATGAGAATGGGCGGGTCGGCGAGCATGGCGTCGGCGAGTCCGACGCGCTGCCGGTAGCCCTTCGAGAGCGTGCCGAGGAGCCGGTTCTCGACGCCCTTGATGCGGCACTTCACGATGCAGTAATCGAGGCGCGCGTTGCGCCCCTCGCGCGGCACGCCTTTCAGTTTCGCGCGGTAACTCAGGTACTCGCGCACCCGCATTTCGGTGTAGAGCGGCACGCTTTCGGGCAGGTAGCCGACGCGCTGGCGCACCTGCATGGACTCGTACATCACGTCGAACCCGGCGACGCGGGCGTAGCCGCGCGAGGCCGGGAGCCACGTCGTGAGGATGCGCATGCAGGTGGACTTGCCCGCGCCGTTGGGCCCGAGGAAGCCGACGAGTTCGCCGGGTTGGACTTGGAACGACACGTCGTCCACGGCCAGCACGGGGCCGTAGCTCTTGGTGAGGTTCTGAACGTCGATGGCGGGTGTTGCCATGTGCGCCCGTGAGTCGTCGGAGTCGCAGAACGTGTTCGCCGCGCAAGCACGAGGCATGATGATATGGCGACCGGCGTGCGCGGCAACGCGCCACCGGTGCGCCCGTCACAACCGTTACGAAAGTGCGCGGCGAAGGGTTCACCGCGCTCGCGCGCCGCGTTACGATGCGGCTCGCACCACCCGGAGCGCCCGCGTGAACACCGAAGACCCGAACCGCACCACCCCGCAGGAGAACGGCCCGCACGTCACCCGCGTGCAAGAGGAAACCCAGCGGGAACGACTCGCGCCGGAACTGAGCGTGCCGGGGTTCGAGGTCGAAGCCCCGCTCGGGCGCGGCGGGATGGGCGCGGTGTACCGGGCGAAGCAAACCGGGCTGAACCGCACGGTCGCGCTGAAAATGCTGATCGCCGGGCCGTTCGCCGACGCGAACCTGCGCGCCCGGTTTTTGCTCGAAGCGGAATCGATCGCGGCGCTCGAGCACCCGCACATCGTGAAGGTGTTCGCGTTCGGCGAGAGCGGCGGGCACCCGTATTTGGCGATGGAGTACGCGCCCAACGGCGCGCTGTCGGAGCGCGTGCCGGCGGGCGGATTGCCGGCGCGCGAGGCCGCGGAGATCGTCGCCAAACTCGCGGGCGCGGTGGCCCACGCGCACAGCCGCGGGGTGGTTCACCGCGACATCAAACCGCAGAACGTGCTGATCGGTGCGGACAACGAACCGCGGCTCACCGACTTCGGCTTGGCGAAGGTGGGCCGCGCCGACCGCAACCTGAGCGTGACCGGTCAAGTGCTCGGCACGCCCGCGTACATGGCCCCGGAACAGGCCGCCGGCAAGGTGCGCGAGATCGGCACCGCGGCCGACGTGTACGCGCTGGGCGCGGTGCTCTACGACCTGTGTACCGGGCGGCCGCCGTTTCAGGGCGATTCGGTCGCGGTCACGCTTCAGAAGGTGCTGACCGAGGAGCCGGCGCGGCCCCGCGCGCTGAACCCGGCGGTGCCCCGCGATCTCGAAACGATTTGCCTGAAGTGTTTGGAGAAAGACCCGGCGAAGCGGTACGCGACCGCGCAGGCGCTGGCCGACGATTTGCTGCGCTGGCTGCGGAACGAGCCGATCGCGGCGCGCCCGGCGGGCGCGCTAGAGCGCGCGTCGAAGTGGGTGAAGCGGAACAAGGTAGCGGCGCTGGCGGGCGCGGCGGTGTCCGTGGCGCTGCTCGCGGGCACCGCGGTTTCGGTCGCGTTCGGCCTCGAAGCGCAGCAGAAGCGCAAAGACGCCGAGGCCGCGACCGGCCGCGAAGAACAGGAAAAGAAGGACGCCGTCACGGCGCGCCTTCAGGCGGAAACCAACTTGCGCGAAGCGGTCAAGACGACCGCGTCGTTCGTCGCGCTGGCGACCGAACTCGAAGAAACGCTCGGCGCGCAAACCGGGCTGACACTGCGCCTGCTCGCGCAAACCGAGACCAATCTCGCGCGGCTCCGCACGTTGGGAGACTCGCCGGAGGCCCGCGAGCAACTCGCGGCGTTGCAAGCGCTGACCTCGAAGTTGCAACTCGCGCGCGGGCGCACGGACCTCGCACTCGCCGCGGGCAACGAAGCCGTGGCCGGGTACGACGCGCTGCGCACCAGCCCGCACGCGGATGTGCGCGCCGGGTTGTGGCTCGCGCTGCACGCCCGCGCTCGCGTTCACTCCGACCGCGGCACCACCGACCCGGCGCTGGCGGACGTGCGCCGCGCGCGAGCCGTCGCCGACGAACTGGCCGCGGCGCAACCCGCGAACTACCGGTGGCAGGTGTTTCAGGCGAAGAGCAACATGCTGGTCGGCGCGCTGGAGTGGGCGCAGGGCCGGTTCACGGAAGGCGACGCGAACCAAGCAAAAGCGCTCGAGCAAGCGACTGCGGCCGTGAACACCCCGGAGGGCACCGGCGACGTGTCCGCGCGCCGACTACTTGCCCGCGCGCACTACAACCGCGGCGCGGCGCTCGAGCGCCGCGAAGAACCCGGCGCGCCGGCCGAGTACCTGAAGGCGCACGACCTCCTCGCCCCGCTCGCGCCCGGTTCGCCCAGCGCTCAAGCGGACCTCATCGACGCGCTCATCGCTCGGGCCGGACCGGCGCACCAGAGCGGCGACGAGGCGCTCGCGCGCCAGCAACTCGCGCGCGCCGAACAGTTGGCCGACGGGCTGCTCCTCATCGACCCGAACAGCGCCGAGTGGCAGCGCCTCCGGTTCTACGCCGGCATCACCCGCACGCAGACGCTCGCGCGTGCGGACGACGACCCCGCCGCCGCGCTGCGCGAACAAATCGCGCTGTTCGCGCGACTGACCCCGATCGCCGAGCGCATCGTGCGCGACGACCCGGCCAACGCGGTGTGGCGGCAGCGCCTCGTGCTGCTCCGCCGCAGTACGGTGATGAACACACTCGCCACGAAAACGAAACCCACGGACGACGAACGAAACGCGGTGCGCGCACGGGCGGCGGAATTGGTGGGAGAGGGCGAGCGGCTCGTGGCCGAGGACCCGGAGAACTACAACGCGCTCCAGAGCGCGTTCACGACCGGCCGCGTCGGACTGTTTTTGCTGGGGCAACTGGGCGGAACCCGCACAGCCGCCGACGTGCGCGCGGTGTACCAACCGGTTCACGACTTCTACGCGCGCCGGCGCAACAAGGAACCGGAACGGGCCGAGTGGCGCGTCGAGGCGGCCCGGACCCACCACGACGCGCTCACGGCGTTCGCCGCCGGCGGGCACGCGCGCGAGGCCGAGGCCGAAGCGCAAGCCGGGTTGGACGCTCTCAACGGAGTCCCGGACGCGCCCAACGTCGCACTCCTGCGCAGCACCCTCGCGTGGTACTTGGCGCAGGAGCGCCTTCAGAAGAAGCCCCCGGACGCGGTCGGCGCGATCGACACCGCGCGCACCGCGACGGAGGCGCTCGAGCCGTGGGTGGTCGCGCGCCCCGCGTCCGACAAGGTGCGCAAACAGTGGACCGATTCCGCGACCCTGCTCGCGGTCGCGCTGCGCGCGGAGAAACGGTTCGACGAAGCCGAGCGGGTGCGCGCGCGGGTGCGCGCCGTGCGGTTGCAGATCGCCGAGAACCAACTCGCGGGCCGAGACTTCCTCCCGAAGCGCCAAGTGTTGCTGAGCAGCGCCGCCTCCCAGCGCATCGCGATATTCGCCGACAAGAAGTTAGCGCAACAGACGGTGTCGGCTGCCGAGAAGTTGCTCGAAATCGGGCGCACCTCGGACCGCACTATCGAACTACTCGAAGCGTGCCTCATCGCGTCCGCTTCTACCGACGCCACCGACCCGAACCACCGCGCGGCCGTGCGCCGGTATCTCGCCAAGATCGCCGACGCCTACGAGGCTCTCGCCGACAAGCAGAAGCTCGCACCGGAAGAGGAGCGCGTCGCAAAGGCCGTGCGTGCCGAACTCGACGAACTGGACCGCACCGCCCCGGAACCGCGCGCGAAGTAGTTCACTCGGCGCGAGATTCCGCGGCACACCCTTTCGCCTTCATCACCGCCGCGGTAAAGTATCACTCACGCCAACACGCACCACGCGAGCTGCCCGCCATGCGCACCTCCGGCCTCACGCTCCTCGTCGCTCTCGTCGCGTTCGCGGTTCGGGCCGCCGAGCCCGCGCCGCAACCGCGACCCAAAGCGCCCGCACCCGCGGAAAAAGCCGCGCCCGCGGCCGACAAGATGCCGCTCTCCGGCCTCGCGGTCGCGAAGCCGATGTTCGACGCGTGCGTCTACAAGTACCCGGTCGGCACCACGAACGCGCAGGCGCAGGCGTTCGTGAACCAAGGGCTGGGCATGTACTACTCGTACGTGTGGATCGAAGCCGCCCGCGCGTTCGAGACCGCGACGCGGCTCGACCCCGAGTGCGCGTACGCGTGGCTCATGCTGAACCGCGCGCTCGAGAAGTGGGGGCGCACCGGCACGGCCAAACCCGTCGGCCCGTACGTCGCGGCGCTCGGCGGCCTCGTGTACGCGAAGTTGCCCGCGGGCGTCGGGCGCAACAACGCCGACCTCGCGCTCGAAAACGCCCGCGCGCTGATGCCCAAAGCGAGCCACCGCGAACAACTGCACATTCAGGCCCGGTTGCAAGAGAAAGGCATGTGGCCCGACACGCCCGCGACCGACCGCAACAAGAAGGCCGCGCAGTCGCTCGACGAACTGCTCATGCTGTACGACGACGACGAAGAGGCGTGGTTCTGGCGCGCCCAACTCGCGCGCGACTACGGCCCGAACGGCACCGCGGTGTACTACAAGGCGCTGCTTCGCGTGAACCCGCTACACCCGGGCGCGAACCACGAGTTCGTCCACTTCTACGAGAACGTCCAGCGCCCCGGGCTCGGCTGGCCGTTCGCCGAAGCCTACATCAAGTCGTCGCCCGGTATTCCGCACGCGTTCCACATGCAGGCCCACCTCGGCATGCGCATCGGCAAGTGGGGCGTCACCAGCGACTTCAGCTCGAAGGCAATCGAACTTCAGGTGCAGTATCACAAGATTCAGGGCGTGACGGCGGGCGAAGACTGGCAGTTCAACCACCACATGGAAACGCTCACGCGCAGCCTCGTTCACGACGGCCGCTTCGCGGACGCGAAGAAGATCAAGACGCTCGCGGAGAGCCACAAGTACGCGTTCCGCCCGGAGTGGCTGCGCATGTCGATGGGGGAGCGCAACTGGGAGGAAGCGCAAAAGTTGATCGACCAGTTCCGCCGCACGGACAAGAACACGGGCGCGTACTACGCGGCCCTCGTGGCCCTTGAGAAAGGCGACACGGCACAGGCCGAGCGCGAAGTGGACACGATGCGCCAAAGCGCGCAGGGCAAGAAGGGGCCGGGCCGCGCCGACCGCCGGCTCGACGAAGTGCAGGGCCGGTTGCTGTGTCAGAAGGGCGACGCGGAAGGGCTGAAGGCGCTCAAGAAGATCGTGGACGCGACCAAGAACGACTTCGGGCACCACGCGTGGGGCAACGGCGCGGTGTACATGGAATCGTGGGGCATCGGCGCGCTGGAAGCCGGCAACGCGGCGCAAGCGGAAGAAGCGTTCCAAGAGGCGCTCGCGCACGACGCCGGAAGTGTGCGCGGCGCGCTGGGGCTGTGGGCGCTGTGCGAGCGCTTGGGCCGCACCGAGGAAGCCCAGCGGTACCTGAAGGTGGCCCGCCGCGTGTGGGCGAAGGCCGACCCGAAGGACTTCTCCGCGCTGCAAAGCGCGATGGCCGCCCGCGCCGCGAAACTGGACAAAGCCGTCGCGGGCGCGGGGGAGTAGCGGTTCGAGGTTCCAAATGACAAAGAACAAATGACAAAGAACGGGGACTGCTACACCATGATTCGCGTTCTTCCGGTCGCGCTCGTTGTCGCGCTCGCCGCGCCGCTGACCGCCGCCGAACCGCTCGCGCCCGGTACGCCGGTGGGCAAGCGCCCGGGGCCGTACAGCTTCCTCGTCGCCACCGGGCCGCAGCGCGGCAAGCAGACCTGCTACATCTGCGAACAGCACGACGCGGACCGCGCCGGGATGGTCGTGTTCGCGCGCACCACGTCTCCCGCGCTCGGCAAGTTGCTCGCCCAACTGGACGCCGCGGCGCTCGCCAAGAAGGACACGAACTGTAAGGCGTGGATGACGCTCCTCGCGGAGAAGGCCGATTTGGACGCGCTCGCGCAGTGGGCCCAGAAGGAAGGCCTGAAGGCGCTACCGGTCGGCGCGTTCGAGGACGCGGACGGCCCGCCCTCGTACAAGCTGCACAAAGACGCGGACGTGACGGTGATCCTGTTCACGAAGCAGAAAGCGACGGCGACGTTCGCGTTCCGCGCCGGCGAACTGGACGCCGCGGCCACGGCGCGCGTGCTAAAGGCGGTCGGTGAACTGTTCGATACAAAGTGAGTGGGGGCTTGGCGCGCGGTCCGCACGAGCGCGCCGCGCGCCTTCCGGATTCACTCCGCGCTCGGGGACGTGCCCATCAGGTACGCGCGCAGTTCGATGAACACCTGCGTGCACCGCTGCCGCCAGTTGCGGTCGGTGAGCAGCGCCGGGTGCGACGGGCGGAACAGGACGTGAATCGTCAGCTTGTCGCCGCGGGTCGGGTCCAAGTGGTGCAGGTGCAGTTCGAGATCGATAGGGGTCGCGGTGCGGCGCAGGCCGAGCCACGAGAGCGGGCCGCCGGTGGGCGTCTTCCGCGCGCCCAAGCGCACCTTGATGAGGCCCGGCACGCTCTCCACCACTTCGCCGCCGGCGTCGTGGACGAACCCGCGCAACTTCACAATCGCGATCTGCTCGTGCATCCACGCTTCCATGTGAAACGGGAGCGCGGCCTCGGCCCGCGACACGGGCGGCGCGTCGGGCTGCGCCGCGGCCAGCCCGGCGAGGCGGAACCGCGACTCCGGGGACGGCGGCGCGCCGGCCGGCCGCAACCCGGGCTGCGACCCGCGCGCCTCGGCCCGCGCCTGCGCGCGGTTCAGGGCCGTGTCGAACCGTTCGGCCAGTTCGCGCGCCGTCTGCGGTCGGTCCTCGGGCACTTTCGCCAGCGTGTCGAACACCAGCTCTTCCACTTCCCGCGGGATCATCCCCTTCAGACCCAGTTCGGCGAACGTGGGCGCGTACTCGGTGGCGTGCGCGAGCAGGATGTCCATGCTCGTGGGGCCGTTGAACGGGAGCCGCCCGGTCAGCAGCTCGTACATCATCACGCCGACGCCGTACAGGTCGCCGCGGTGGTCCATCTCCTCGCCCCGCACCTGCTCCGGGCAGATGTAGCCGGGCGTGCCCACGGCGAAGTCCACGTTCGTGTCGGTGACTTTGCGCGTGGCGGTGTCGCGGTCCACCAGCTTCGCGAGGCCGAAGTCCATCACCTTGATGCGCTCCCGGGGCGTGTCCGGGTCCACGATCATCAGGTTCGCGGGCTTCAGGTCGCGGTGAATGATGCCCTCGTCGTGCGCGGCCTGTAGCGCCTCGCACAACTCGCCGATGATGCGGCCCACGCGCGGGGCGCTCATGCGCCCGTTCTTGGCGAGCAGGGTCTCGAGGTTCACGCCCTTCACGTACTCCATTACGATGCACGGGCCGAGCGGGTCGTCGAGGCTGGCGTCGAACAGGGTGACGGCCCCGGGGTGCTGGAACCGGGCCATGAGGTCGGTTTCGCGGCGGAACCGGTCGCGGAACTTGGTGTCGGCGGCGATGTGCTCGTGCATCACCTTCACGACCACTTCGCGGGCGAGGTCCAGTTGGCGCGCGAGGTACACCTTCCCCATCCCGCCTTCACCGAGAAGGCGGCGGGCTTCGTACCGTCCGAGGAAAACGCGGCCGATCATTGCGTTCGCTCGTGAGCGTCCGGTCCCCGGACGAATGGACACGCAAGCGTAGAGTGCAAAACCGGTACAGGCCAATCGAGTTCCCGAACCGGCGCGTTCGCGGCGGCGCGCGAATTGAGGCTCCGACGGAAGATTCGTTAGTGCCGCGTGAGGGCGCGCCGCGAACCCTTGACACAGACCGGTTCGTGAGAACACGATCGGGCAATTGCTCACCTCTCGCCCTTTCCCCCTATTCGGTAGCTGCCCCGTGCCGCGGGTGCCTCATGGCGCGCAACTGAGAACGCGGCGCCGCACCCGAAGGCGGCGCGCCACTTCCATTTCGCGCGCGGGTGTGGTTCAATACGCAACCATGCGGCTCTCACCCCTCGTACTCGTCGCGCTCGCCGGTTGCGGCTCCAAGTCGGAACCGCCGCCGCCGCCCGCGCCGATCGTGCCGCCGGTTCGCGAGAAGTTGAAGGGCGACGAACCGCCCGCCGTTCCGCCGGTCGAGCGCGAACCCGCGGCGCGTGACAAAGCCGGCGTCGAAGCCGCGGCCAAACACGGCGCGACGGTTCACGAAGTCGAGGGCGGCTACGAAGTGCGCATCGAGCGCGACACGCGCGCCGCGCCGGCGCTCGCCGCGCTCGCGGGCAACTCGGCGGTGGTGAGTGTCGGGATCGAGAACGACGCGCTCACCGACGCGGACCTGAAACACCTGAGCGGGTGCGCGAACCTCGAGCGCCTGACCCTGCTGAACTGCCCCAAGGTGACCGGCACCGGCTTCGCGCACCTCGCCCCTTGCAAAAAGCTGAAGGCGCTCTCGGCGTTCGCGTGCGCGCTCGCCGACGCCGCGCCGCGCGCGCTCGCTTCGCTCTCCGCGCTGGAAGAGCTGAACCTCGACGGCGCGAACCTCACGGACGCCGGGCTGCGCGCGCTGGCCGCACTCCCCACGCTCGAAGTGCTGTCGCTCGAAGGTGTGCCGGTGCGCGGCACCGCGTTCGCCGCCCCGGGGTGGGCGAACGTGCGCGAACTGAATTTGGCGCGCGCCGCCGTTTCGGACGAGGGGTGCGCGGCGGCGCTCGCGCTCCCGCTGCTCGCACGCTTCAGTGCCGACCGGACGCCGATTACCGACGCCGCACTGCCCGGTTTGGCTCGCGCGAAAAATCTGCTGGAACTTTCCCTATCTGGAACGAGAATAACGGACGTGAGTGTCCGCTTAGCGGTGGTGAACGAATCGCTCCGCGCGCTCGACGTCTCCGAAACGTCCGTCGGCGGTTCTTGGCTGATGGGGTTGCAGGAACGCCCGCGGTTGCGGAAACTGAGTGTCGCACGGACGAAGTTCGACGACGCGGGTGCGGCGCGACTGGTGCGGTTCCCGAACCTGTCGCGGTTGGACGCGAGCGGGTGCGAAGCGCTGACGGAAAAAGGGCTTGTGGCGCTGGGCGCGCTGAAGGCGCTCACCGCGATCGAATTGAACGACACCGCGGCGGGTGATGCCACCGCGGCGGCGCTGGCGAAGTTGCCGGAACTGACCGACGCGGGGTTCGGGCGGTCCAAGTTAACAGACGCGGGCGCGAAGTTGCTCGGTTCCTGCGCCAAGTTGCGCGTGTTGGACGCTCGCGGTACTAAAGTCACGAGGGAGGGCGCGGAACGGGCCAAAATGGGCCGCGCCCGGTTCGAGATTCGCACCGACTGAGTCGCGAGTTTTTCGTAGGATATCCTGCCACACGCCGGGGGTTCCCGGATGACCTCGCCCGACCTGTGCGCCGCCGCGCTCGGCTTCGCGCTCGCGCTGCCGGTCGGAACCTTAACGGAGTACCTGCTCCACCGCTTCGTGTTGCACTCGCGCTGGCGCTCGCGGATCACCCGCCGGCACCGGATGCACCACAAGGCGAACGACTCGGACACGCTGTGGGGCGACTTCCGCGACTTCCTGCCGGGGCTGATCCCGGTCGGCTGGCTCGGGTTCCTGTGGTCGGTGGCAGCGGGAATCGGGTTCCTGCTCGGCGGCGCGGTGTACGTGTTCGTGCTGGCGCTGGTTCACAAGTTGTCGCACGAGCGCCCGGGGCTGGTGTTTTGGATGCGCGCCAACGCGCACGCGCTGCACCACAGCGCCACGCCGCGGTGCAACTACGGTGTGGTGACGCGGTTCTGGGACCGTGTGTTCGGGACGTTCGCGGACGGTACAGTTCGGCATTTTTAACGAAGGAGAAACGGCGTGGGCCTTCAGCGCACTCAACCCCAAGAAAAGTCCGAATTCCAACTGCGCCCCAGCGAGGTGATTTTCACCCTCGTGGGTATCGCGGTCGTCGTGTGGAACTTCGTGCGGTTCGCGGAACAGCCGGAGTTCTTTAGCTGGTGGGTGCTGCTGCTGATCCCGCTGGGCTGGCTCGGCGCGGACTTCGTGTCCGGCGTCGTCCACTGGGCCGGCGACACGTGGGGCACCGAGAAGACGCCGATTCTGGGCTGGCGGTTCGTGCGCCCGTTCCGCTTCCACCACGCCTACCCGCTGGACATGCTGAAGACCAACTTCTGGACCACCAACGGCGACACGGTGCTCGCGGCGATGCCGATGCTCCTGTTCCCGTTCTTCATGCCGCTCGACACGACGTGGGGCTTGGCCCTCGGCGTGACGGTGTGCATCATGGGCATCGGCGGCATGTGGACGAGCCAGTTCCACCTGTGGTCGCACATGAAGACGCCGCCGCGCCTCGTGCGGTGGGCGCAGAACTGCCGGCTGATCCTGACGCGGGCGCACCACCAGAAGCACCACAAGGTGCCGTTCCAAGCGAACTACTGCATCACGAACGGCTGGTGCAACCCGATCCTGACCGCGATCCGGTTCTTCCCGGCGATGGAGTTCGTCGTGTCGAATCTGACCGGGTTGAAGCCGCGCCCGGAGACCGAAAACGACCGCATCGCGGCCGAGAACGAGGCCCGCGAGAACGCCGCCGCCGCCGGCGCGGCCTGACCCGCCTGACGACAGCGAGCGGCGCGACGTGAGTCCGCCGGTAAAGCGAAGCAACTCAGGAACGCCCGTGCGCCTGAGTTGCCTCGCTTTACCGGCGGACTCACGTCGCGCCGCTCGCGCTCACACCAGTTGGGCCGCGAAGGTCATCGTGAACGTGCTGCCCTTCCCCAACTCGCTCTGGACGGTGATCTCGCCGCCCATCATGCGGCACAGCTTCCGGCTGATGGCGAGGCCCAACCCGGTGCCGCCGTACTTGCGGCCCGCGGTCGAATCCACTTGCGTGAACGCCTGAAACAGCCGCGCCTGCTGGTCGGCCGACATGCCGATCCCGGTGTCGCTCACGGCCACGCTCAAGAGGCTCCCGGTGCGCCGGGCCGTTACCGTTACCGCGCCGTCCTTCGTAAACTTGCAGGCGTTGCCCACGAGGTTCAGCACGCACTGCCGGATGCGCGTCGGGTCGCCGCTGCCGGTGCCGAGGTCCACGGGGCAGTCCAACTCCAGCCGGTTGTTGTTCTTCTTCGCGAGCGGTTCCACGCTCACCATCAGGTCGCGGATCAGCGCCGCGGCGTCGTAGGGTTCTTTCGCGATCTCGAGCTTCCCGGCTTCGATCTTCGAGAAGTCCAAGATGTCGTTGATGAGTGCGAGCAGGTGGTGCCCGGCGGTGTGAACGGTGCGCAGGTCCGCGACGTACTGGGGCAGGTTGTCGCTTTCGGCCTGTTCGATCATCATTTCCGAGTAGCCGATGATCGTGGTGAGCGGGGTGCGCAACTCGTGGCTCACCATCGCGAGGAACCCGCTCTTGGTGCGGTCGGCTTCTTCGGCCGCGTCCTTCGCCACGCGGAGCCGGTTCGCCTCTTCGTCTTGTTCCAACCGGCGCAGGTTCGCGCCGACGGCGGTGGCGAGCAACTGCGTGACCTGCGCTTCGAGCGGGCCGATCTCGCGGCCCTTGGCCCGCTGGAGGCGCGTGCCGTACACCGCGCCGCGCACGTCGCCCTTCGCGCCGAAGAACGGCGACACCACCACGCCCTGCACGCCCACCAAGCTCTCGCCGCCGCCGAGTGCCGTCCCCACGTACACGGTTTGGCGCGTCTCGAGCGCTTGGTTCAGCACGCCGTGCGAAAACGGGCGGCCCTTGGAGTAGTCGTCGCGCGCGACCAGCGCGACGGTGCGCCACGCGTCGCCGTCGCGGAGCAGCACGAGGCCGGTGTCCAAGCCGATCTTCTCGACGAGCGCCTCGGCGGCCTGCTTGAAGAACGCCTCACGGTCCCCGGCCTGTTGGACCGCGACGACGGTTTCCAACCACCCGATGATCTCTTCGGGCCGCGCGGCCTCGCTGCGCTCCATCAGCGGCGGGGGCACCGCGGCCGCGGCCGGCGGCGGCGGAGCGCCCTGCACGACCGTCTGGTTGCCCGCCGGGGCCGCGGGCCGACCGGCGGCGATGGTGCGCATGTTGTTCACCGACAGCGGTTCCGCTTCGCCGGAATCGATGTCGATGACCGTTTCGCCCAGCGCGAGCCGGGCCGGGAGCAGGTAGGTCGCGTCGGTGCCCGGTTGCACGACCGCGTGCCCGTCTACCGTGACCGGCGCTTTGCCGCTCAGGTTCGTGATCTTCACCTTCTTGCCGGGCGCTTCCTCGATGCGCACGTGGTCGCGCGACACGAACGCGTCTTTGACCACGACGCGCACCGCGCCCGCGCGCGCCGGCCCGCGACCGACCTCCAGCGCCCCGCTCTTGTGCGTGAGCTGCTGCTGTTCGAGCTTGTTCGTGATCGAGAGCGTGAGCATGGGGAACCCGTCGTGCGCCGGACCCGGGATCGCGGGCGTCTCGCCCGCCTGCGGTGCGTGAGGCGATTCGCGCCCGGTAACGTGCGGGCGGGACGCCCGCGGTCCCGGGGGTTCACCCCAATCGTAACCCAATCGGCAGGCTTTCGCCAAACATCCGCGACCGTTCTTCGCCTTCGGTCGCCACCACCTCTTCCACCGCGCGCTTCCACGCGGCTGGGCACGGGTGGTCCCGCAGCACCGTTAGCACGCGGTTGCGCGTGAGGTCGCTCACGTCCACGGCCCGCAGGCCGCTTTGCCGCGCGAGTTGGGAGAGGCAGTACAGCCAACCGTTCCTCTCGCTGTCGTTGCCGGGCGCGAACGGGAGCAGTTCCTCGACCCACTGTTCGACGATGTCCGGGTGAACGACCGAGTTCAACGGGCCGTACAGTTGCACGCGGGCCCCGAAGCGCCCGAGCGCCCAGAAAGCGTACGTCGGCACCGGGGCTTTCTTGCACTCGCGCAGCGCCGCCGCGCCGAGTTGCTCTTTCGTCTTCGCGTCGAGGCGCTCCAAACTCGCGGCGGCGCGCCACATCTCCGCGAACTCGTTCGCCGGGGGCCGCGCGTACTGCTTGCCCTTCACGGGGAGCAGCGCCGGCTTCAGGCGCGAAAAGAGTTGCTGCTGAAGCGCCGCGTTCAGCCCGCCCGCGACGCGCCGCCACATGATCCAGTAGTCCGCGCCGCCCTCGGGCACCGCGATCTTTTTCGGCCCGCCGCTCGTGTTGCCGGTGGCGGCGCTCGCTCCGCCGGTGATGAGCTTCCACAGCGCTTCGACGCGGTAGCGGTCCACCGGGTCGCCGAACCCCGGGCGCAGCACGAACCCGGTGAGGTTGTACCACCGCGACAGGTGCCCCGGCGACTTCCCGCGGCCCGCGGCGCTCGCTTCGAGAAACTCCCACATCCGCCGGCACAGGCCGGTGGGCCACTCGTTGCGCGGCGCTTCGAGCGCCGCTTCTAACAGCTTCGGCAGGTCGGACGTACTCGGCGCGTCGGCCGGCGGCGGATCGGCGAAGGTGCCCGCGACGTACGCGCCCGCGGCTTGCACCTTCTCTTCGGGGAACACGTCGATCACACCCGCCCCGGTGTCCGGCGTGTCGTCGTCCGCGGCCTCGCGGAGCACGTCACGCACGTTGAACTCGAGCCGCCAGCGGTTGCCCTCGCGCGATTCGCAGTACAGTTCGAGTGTGCCGATTTCGGTACACTTCGCCGCGAGCGTCACCGGCACCTGCTTCACCCCGGTACGCTTCCCGCCGCGCAGTACGGTGTGAAGCGGCGGAAGGCGCATCAGAGACTCTTCGGACAGCCGCAGCACTTGGCCGGGTTTGTCGTCGCCGCGAACGGTGGACGTGTACAGCGGGAACAGCACCGGTTCGCCGAGCGCGAGTTGCAGCACCGGTTCCGACATCTTCACTTCGTCGCCCTCTTGCATGCGCCGCGGAACGACGCACAGCACGTCGAGGGGAGAGGGGAGAGGGGAGAGGGGAGAGTTTTCTCCGCTTCCTTCTTTCTTCTCTGTCCCCTCTTCCCTGTCCCCTGTCCCCTGTCCCCTGTCCCCTTGGACAGCGATGTAGTACGACCGCGGGATGCCGCCGCCGATGCGCCGCCCGCCGCTGTGCTTCAGCCACGCGAAGTACGCCGCGCCCCACGCCACCGCGAGGTCCAGCGACGGACTCGTGAGCACGAGCGGTTCCCACTTCTTTTCGCCCGTGTCGAACCACGGGCGCATCACATCAATGACGCGCTGGCGCAGCACGTCCGGTTGGAACACGCCACCGTTGAAGAGAATCGCATCGACAGGGGTCAGGGGGCAGAAGTCAGGAGTCAGTGAAGAGGGCTTGTCTCCTGCTGTTTGCTTCCTGCCTTCTGCTTCCTGTCTCCTGTCTCCTGTCTCCTGATTCCTCAGAAAAGCGGCGAGGTGGCGCGAAACCGCGGGGTCAGACACATACGGTAGGCCCATCTCTTGAAGCCCGGCACGAGCGCCCTTCGCCGGGTCGGCGTCGAACGCGCACTGTGGGAAGAAACCGTCGAATAGCGGGCCGGTCACGTCTTCCGGGGCGATGTTCACCGACACCGTGCCGCCCACGACGCTGCGCCCGCGACCCATCACCGTGACCGGGTAGCTCGGCGGCGGCGGGCTTGCGAGCAGCGCTTCCTTCGCCCCGCGGCACGCCTGCACCAGCGACCCGAATTGCGCTGCGTCCAGTTTGCTGGGCAGCTTGGCTTCCACGGACTTCGCGAGCGCGAGGTCCATGTTGTCGCCGCCGAGAAGCAGGTGATCGCCTACTGCGTCGCGGATGAAAGTCAGTTCGCCGTTTTCTTCACCAGCGCGGATCAGGCTGAAGTCGGAGGTGCCGCCACCGACATCGACTACGAGGCACCGCATGCCGGGCTTCAACATCCCGGCTTCTTGCGGGGAGTGCGTGCCGAGCCACGCGTAGAACGCGGCTTGCGGCTCTTCGAGCAGCGTGACGTTCTTCAGGCCGGCTTGCTTCGCGGCCTCGGCGGTGAGGTTCCGCGCCACGTCGTCGAACGACGCGGGCACCGTGATGACCACCGATTGCTCTTCGAGCTTGTCCGCGTCTTTGCGGCCCGGCACCGCGTTCCACGCTTCCACGATGTGCCGCAAATACTTCGCGCTCACTTCGAGCGGCGACAAGCGCGGCACGTCCGGCGGCCCGGCCCACGGCAGCAAGGGCGCGGTGCGGTCCACACCGGGGTGGCACAGCCACGACTTCGCGCTGGACACCTGCCGACCGGGCACTTTCGCGCCGTGATTGCGCGCGAACATCCCCGCGGTGTCGGTGGGGGCGCGCTTCCACGGCAGGTCGATCGCACCGGGCGCGAGGTCGTGCGCACCGGGAATGTAGAGGAACGAGGGCAGCAGGTCGTTGTCTTGCACCTGCCCGGCGGCGACGACTTGCGGCACGCGGAACGTGTGCAACTTCGGCCCGCCGGCGGCGCGGCTCGCGGTGTCCACGTAGGCGACCGCGATGTTCGTGGTGCCCAGATCGATGCCGACGAGGTAGCGGGACATTCGGCGAACCTGTATCTTGCGGGGACTATGTCAGACATCGTTTTAGGATTAGACATCGGCGGGGCGAACCTGAAGGCCGCAACGCCTGATAAACGCGCGCATTCGGTGCCGTTCCCGCTGTGGAAGCAACCGGACGCGCTGCCGCAAGCTCTCGCGTCGCTGGTGGCGCAATTCCCGGACGCGACCGAACTCGCGGTGACGATGACCGGCGAGTTGTGCGACTGCTTCGAGACGAAGCGCGAGGGCGTGGCCGCGATCATCAAAGCGGTGCGGTTCGCCAGT